>LNFM01020931.1_pt1 | contig 18293 bp, 13 predicted proteins | sample 596031 | NCBI WGS metagenome assembly LNFM01 (sample SAMN04254537, study PRJNA301005) | activated carbon metagenome | isolation source: dual media filters at the Ann Arbor, Michigan drinking water treatment plant | place: USA: Ann Arbor | reverse complement strand
AATGGTAACCGATTGTTATACGGAAAAACAACAGACCGCATTCACCAACGGTATTGCTGCGTTGGAAGAGGCTTGTAAAAAAGCGAATAATAAAACGTTTGTAGAGTGTACACCACAACAACGCCACGATTTATTGGTAACACTTGAAAAAGAAGCGAAAGAATTTAATTCAAAAAGGGATGCCGACGATAAAATGCTTCGGGAAGCCCATGAGCAAAAAAACAGCACTATTTCCTGGAAAGATCAAAAAGAATTTGAAGGTGCCCCTTCTCATTATTATACAATGATGAAACAATTGACGCTACTGGGTTTCTTTACTTCTAAAACGGGAATGACTGAAACGCTAAGACATATACCAGTACCGGGAAGATATGACGGCGAAATGCCTTATGCCAAAGGTGATAAAGCCTGGGCCGAATAATAATAAACGATTGGCAACTATTAAAAAAATCATCATGGACAATAGCAGAAGAAGATTTATAAAAATTAGCGGCGGCATCACCACTGGATTTGCATTAAGCGGCCTGGCCGGACTTTCATTTTTTGATGGTTGCGACAAAGCAACCGGGATAAAAGATTTTGGTTTGCAATTATATACACTGCGGGATGATATGCCGAAAGACCCGAAAGGAGTTTTGCAGCAAGTAGCATCATTTGGCTATAAGCAAATAGAAAGTTATGAAGGAGCAAACGGAATGTTCTGGGGAATGAGTAATACGGATTTTAAAAAATACATGGATGATCTGGGCATGAAGATCGTAGCGAGTCATGCAGACATTAATACAAATTTTGAAAAGAAAGCGGCGGACGCTGCTGCTATCGGAATGAAATATTTGATCTGCCCTTGGCTGGGCCCGCAAAAAACAATGGATGACTATAAAAAAGCGGCGGACAACTTTAATAAAAAGGGTGAAATATGTAAAAGCAACGGTATTCGTTTTGCCTATCATAATCATGATTATTCATTTAAACCTATTGACGGACAACTGCCACAGGATGTAATGATGAGCATCACCGATCCATCATTAGTAGATTATGAAATGGATATCTATTGGGTAGCGGCTGCCGGAGAAGATATTGAAGCATGGCTGAAAAAATATAAAAACCGTTTTCGTTTGTGCCATGTAAAAGACCGCAGCAAAACTCCCGGCACCAACAACGGTCAAAACTCTGTTGATCTTGGTACTGGTTCTATCAACTGGTCTTCTGTTTTAAAAACAGCTAAGGAAAACGGCATGGAATATTTTATTGTAGAGCAGGAGTATTATGCTGGTACTACGCCGTTGAAAGCGGTGGAGGCAAATGCTGGATATATGAAGGGGGTGAAGATGTAATATCTATTTCGTGACATATATCGCAACCCCAGGAACATAGAAACAAACACCATTTTTTCTAATACGAATTCTATCAATTGTAAATAGAGTTCCTGGTGCGATTCTCCTTAATGAAAAAACTGATTTATCATTTATTTCGGGATTCTCAATTTCGATGGTAGCAATGTTACCTGAACTACACCTACTCACAAGCATGTCTTTACGCCTATCATCCCATGCCATACAAAAACCTATAATTTCATATGAAGAGTCAGTAAGCTTCAATTCGAAGCCTTTGTAAAAAAACTTCCATTTGATGCTTCTCTTTCCTTCTTTCCCTTTAATAAAGGCAAAAACGTTGCTTGCTTTCGTTAAACTATCAAGTGTGCAACTATCTTTTCTTTCATTCTGGGAAAAACAAAATGATTTAACGGACAAGAGTAACGAAACCAATATAAATCTACAAAACATTTAAAAAATTTGTTTTTTAAGCTCACTAACGCTTTCAGGCGAAATAAAATTGTTCATATAACTCTCCGCAGAATCTTTAAAACTCGGATGTATAAAACTCATCTTACTGGCAGTTTTTCCCCGTAAAGAAGAATGAAATTCAGTACAACCTGTTTTCTCCACCAGCATTTTTATATTTTCTTTTCTAACACCACTACCCGGCATAATGATAATTCGGTCAGCAGCAATTTTATTTAAGTCGGCTACCATATCCACTCCATCCACTACGGAAGGTTGTTGACCAGATGTCAAAATTCGTTCGCAACCAATTTCAATTAATTCTTCCAATGCCACAAATGGATCTTTGCATCGGTCAAATGCCCGGTGAAAAGTAACACCTAAGGGATAAGCTGTTTCTACCAATTGAGCCGTTCTTACTAAATCTATTGTGCCATCCATATTAAGTAAACCGATCACCACTCCATCACAACCTAATTGTTTGCACAGCTTCACATCCTGGAGCAAAATTTCAAATTCATCTTTGCTATATAAAAAATCACCGCCTCTTGGTCGTATAATGGGGTATAAGGAAACTGTAAATGCTTCCCTGCATTGTTTAATAGTTCCAAAGGATGGAGTGGTTCCACCTTCGGCCAAATTAGCACACAGCTCTATCCTGTCAGCTCCACCCTCTACTGCCGATTGTGTAGTAGTAAAATCAGACGTAGCAATTTCAATAATGTATTTTTTTTCTTCCACGTTGTTGTTATTATTTTTTCGGATAGATGCTTTTTGCAGTCACCAGTTTCTCTACCTCATTTGTTTTAATTGCATATTGAAACCCACTATGAATTGAATAAGCTCCCACCTGCCCTTTTTTATTCACCGCCAAAAATGCTACTTGAATATCCATGGCCTTCGCCCCTTTTATTTTGATAATTCGTTCTACAATTTTTTTACACGCTGCTTCTGGTGATAATCCTTGTCGCATTAATTCAACTACCGAATGTGAACCAGCAACTCTTATCACATCTTCTCCCTGTCCCGTAGCCGTACAAGCTCCTACTTCATTATCTACATATAAACCGGCTCCTATAATCGGTGAATCGCCTAATCTCCCCCGCATTTTAAATCCGGCACCACTGGTGGTACAACTTCCACTCAGGTTGCCATTCGCATCCATCGCCACCATTCCAATCGTATCGTGGTTCCATTCACCGTTGTCTAATGTATATGGAGCAAAAGGGGCATGATCTTTTTTACCTGCCTGCCGGACAGGCAGGTTCTCAATATTAATTGCCGGTGGTTTATACTCTGATTTTTTTAACCAGTTCTCATAATTCTTTTGGGCATCATTTGATAATTTTTGTTCTTCTAACTTAAATCCTTCCGCTACGGCAAATTGCTGTGCGCCGCTGCCTACCAGCATTACATGAGGTGTTTTTTCCATCACTCGCCGTGCAACAGATATCGGGTGTTTTATTCGTTCTAAAAAAGCTACACTTCCACAATTAAAATTTTCATCCATGATACAGGCATCCAGCGTTACAAATCCATCCCGGTCGGGATTAGCTCCCAAACCCACACAGCAATTTTGTTCATCCTCCGTCACCATCACACCTTTTTCCACGGCATCCAAAGCTCGGCCCCCCTTTCCTAATATTTCCCAGGCACCTTTATTGGCCCTTAAACCTGCATCCCAGGTTGAGATGACTACCGGTTTGCCTTTTACAATCTCCACCGTTTCGGCTGCTAACAGCTTACTCCCCAATGCACTTGCGAAACCAGTAAAAGCAGATGTTTTAATAAACTTTCTCCTGTTAATCATGTTGTTCATATTGATATGTCCGAAATTAAGCATCAGGCACAGTATTTAGGCATACTATAATGGATTTATGCCCACAAAACCTTAACAAACTGTGCAGAATAAATATTTGATGTTTAAACATTGATTATATATCTTTGTGTAACAAAAGCAAAAAGAAATGAAATAAGTCATAAAATTTTCGAGCTGCTATTAAAAGCAGCGATGAAAATTTTATGACGAATAACATGTTACAAATTCAAATAACAAAAATTAAAACATGAAAATAGAAATTATATCAGGTAGTCCACGGATCAACAGCTTAACCCGCCGTGCAGCTTTACACCTGAAAAACTGGATATCACAAAACACTTCGCATGAAGTTAACATTATAGATATGAAAGACTGGGCTGTACCAGCCGTACAATCCGTTTGGGTTTCATTAGATAAAGTGCCGGTAGAGTTTCAGCCATTAGCCGAAAGAATTTTTAATGCCGATGCATATATTTTAGTTACACCAGAATATAATGGCAGCTACTCTCCTGCTCTTAAAAATCTGTTGGACCATTTTCCAAAACGTCATCACAAACCTTTTGGAATTGTAACAGCTTCGCCGGGTGCAATGGGTGGTATGAGGGCTTCACAACAATTGTTGTTATTGGTTCCTGCATTGTTTGGTATCATTTCACCTTATATGTTGGTAATACCAGCAGTTGATAAAAAATTCAGTCCAGATGGTGATCTGCTCGACGATGCTTTTCAAAATGCCGTACATAATTTCGTAACTGAGTTTTTGTGGTTGTCTGAAAAAATTGTAGAAGAGAAAGTTACTGTGTAATTTTTTGATCCGAGTTTACCTGCCGAAATTTTTATAGGCAGGCTGCATTGCTACTATCAGCCCAGTTGCGTCGCACTCTTGTATTGAAGTAACACAAATGAGCATTTGCGAAGTGTTCTATTAGTTCTTATCCTCAATATTATCGTAGTCTTGTCATGCCGACGAAGGAGGCATCTCAATATGCAATGAATATTTCAATCTCTGAGATACCTCGCTTAGTGTCTTTCTGCACAGAGCTTACTAAAGAAAGCTCGGTATGACAAAAGTCATTTTATAATAGGTAAAATCATAAATCAAAAAAGGAGTTCACAATGAAAACCATTCTTCACAAAGCCAATACAAGAGGCCGTGCTAATCATGGGTGGTTAGATTCTTATCACACATTTAGTTTTTCAAGTTATCACAATCCCGAAAGAGTTCACTTCGGTGCACTGCGGGTATTGAATGATGATACTGTATCCGGTGGTATGGGTTTCGGGACCCATCCTCATGATAATATGGAGATCATTTCCATTCCTACCAGCGGCGATCTGGAGCATTTCGACAACATGGGTAACAAACAGGTTATCCGCCAGGGCGATGTACAAATTATGAGTGCAGGCACGGGTATACAACATGGCGAAAAAAATAAGAACCATGATCAACCGGTTAAATTTTTCCAGATATGGGTGTTCCCCAATAAGAAAAACGTAACCCCACGTTACGATCAAAAAAGTTTTGCTGATGCAGATAAACATAATAAACTGTTGACAGTTGTATCTCCCATCGGTACCAATGATGGCGGCGTACAAATTCACCAGGATGCATGGTTCAGCTTAGGCAAATTAGATAAGGACTTTACTACTACTTATCAATTGAAGAATAAAAGTAACGGCGTTTATGCATTTATCATTGAAGGTGATGTAACGATCAATGGCGAACAATTAAACCGCAGAGATGGATTAGCAATTACAGAAGCTGAAGCATTAGAAATAAAAGCTGATAGTGATGCAGAAATATTATTAATGGAAATTCCGCTCTTAAAATAAAGGAGATTTTAGTATGAGCACTAAAAAAATAATAGAAGCAATCATACCACCTCCACCACCGCACATGGTTGGTGATGGTTTTCGGGTACATAATTTTTTTCCTGGTGCACAAATAGATAAAAGAAGAATGAGTCCCTTCTTTATGCTGGACTATGGTTCAAAAATTGAATTCACTCCATCCATAGAACCAAGAGGCGTCGGTGTTCATCCCCATGCTGGTTTTGAAACGGTATCAATAGCCTATCATGGAAAGATAGCCCACCATGATAGTGCAGGTAACAGTGGCATCATTGGTGAAGGTGATGTGCAATGGATGACAGCAGGATCAGGACTGTTACATAAAGAATATCATGAAGAAAATTTTAGCAAGACGGGTGGACTATTTCAAATGGTTCAACTGTGGGTAAACCTTCCTGCAAAAGATAAAAAAACAGCACCGAAATATCAGGAAATAACAAACAGTATAATGGGTCGTCATTATTTGGCAGATAAAGAAAGTTTCATAGAAGTAATTGCTGGTGAATACAATGGTACTAAAGGCCCGGCTACCACTTTTACTCACATGCAAGTGTATAATGCCAAATTCAAAAAAGGAACCAAAGCAACATTGAGCTTTCCTGCAAATTATAACACTGGCTTATTAGTAATTGAAGGAACCACAAAATTGAATGATAGCGATGTTGCAACTGACCATTTTGTATTATTCAAAAATGAAGGCGAAGAAATTGAAATAGAAGCAACAGAAGACACTATCATACTTGTTCTATCCGGAGAGCCAATCAATGAACCCATTGCCGCCTACGGTCCTTTTGTAATGAATACCTGGGCAGAAGTTGAAGAAGCCATTGAATCGGTGAGTAGAGGGAAGTTTGGAGTGCTGAAATAGTCGGGAGTACGGAGTCGTGAGTCATGAGCCGGCCGTTGAGTAAACTTAATCTCGGAGTATGACTCAAGACTCCTGACTAACGACTCCTGACTCATCACGACTCTCTATGAAGCGGATCAAACTCTTCCTCGCATTCTTTTGGATCTTTCTTTTCATAAAACCTGTCCAGCCTAATAACACTCCTTTAAAACCTAATGCCTGGGCCGCCCATGTACTTAATTTGAAGCCATCACTATGCTCTATAATTTTTCCGTCTTTCAATTTCATAAAGGCTTTGATTTTATTCACCACTTTTCTACCCGTTTTCGAAAAAGTATAAGTAGCTACCCAGTTGCAGGTGGCATATTCTTCATCCAATTCCTGGATATTGGAAAACGTTAGCGAAAAGTCTTTGGCATTCTTGCAAAGCATTTCCCACATTGCTTTTGCTTCTTCTCCTCTCAATAAACCGAAAGCCGGATCGTTAAAAACAATATCATCGCTGTAGCAGCTATTCATAGTTTGATGATCCAGCTTTTGAAAACTTGCACATTCGATTGCATAAATAAGCTATTAGTGATTGGAGATTAGTAAATTTAGAACTTCAAACTAACTTCCATGCGAAAAATTGCCATCTCTCTCCTCCTTTCTTTATTTTTTACCATTGTAGTTGCCCAAAACGAACAGGACTCTGCCTGGATACGGGATAACTTTACCAAATTGGAACAAACAATACCCATGCGGGACGGTATTAAATTGCACACTTCCATTTATATGCCGAATGATAAAAGTGAGAAGCACCCTATTCTAATGGTGAGGACTCCTTACTCCTGTGCGCCCTACGGAAAAGATTTTTCTGCCCGGCTTTGGACGGGTCATTGGAGATATTATGCAAGAGAAAATTATATCATCGTTATTCAAGATGTAAGAGGCAGGTGGATGAGTGAAGGGGAGTTTGTAGATGTTCGTCCGTTCAATAATAATAAAACAGGTACTGAGATTGACGAAGCCAGCGATACTTATGATGCTATTGACTGGATGGTAAAAAATATTCCAAACAACAATGGCAATGTAGGTGTGTTTGGAATTTCGTATCCCGGTTTTTATTCTACGATGGCTGCCGCATCAGGACATCCCGCATTAAAAGCAGTGAGTCCGCAGGCACCTGTTACCGATTGGTTCATGGGCGATGATTTTCATCACAACGGCGCCTTTTTTCAAATGGATGGCTTTAGTTTTTATTCTGGTTTTGGAAAACCACGACCAAAACTTACCACCGTTGGTCCAACAGGTTTTACTTTTCCAATCAGGGATAACTATAAATTCTATTTAGAAAATCCTTTACCCAAACTGATGGAGCATATGAAAGACAGTGTTGCATTTTGGAAAGACTTGTATGCACATCCCAATTATGATGCATGGTGGCAGGCAAGAGATGCCCGCCGTTCCATGTACAATGTAAAACCAGCCATGTTAACTGTTGGTGGATTGTTTGATGCAGAGGATTGTTTTGGTGCATGGAATTTATACAAGGCGATTGAAAAACAAAATCCGACCACAAATAATAAGATCGTAATGGGTCCCTGGTATCATGGTCAGTGGGCAAGCAATGATGGCACACAATTAGGCAATGTAAAATTTGAAAGCAATACATCACAATGGTATCAGAATAATATTGAGATACCTTTCTTTAATGATCCTAAACTATCAGAGGCAACCATCTTTTTCACCGGAGAAAATAAATGGAGAAAGTTAGAACAATGGCCTCCGGCTGGCAATGGCAGAGATATTTATTTAGCTAAGAACGGAATACTTTCCTGGAATATGCCGGGTTCACAAACCAGTTTTACTGAATACATTAGTGATCCAGCTAATCCAGTTCCTTATACAGAAGATGTACATTTTAGAAGAACAAGAGAATACATGACCGACGACCAACGATTTGCATCCCGCAGACCAGATGTATTAACCTTTGAAACATTTCCATTAGAAGAAGATCTTACGCTGGCTGGTCCTGTTATCGCCAATTTAAAAGTTAGCATTTCAGGAACCGATGCGGACTTTGTTGTAAAAGTGATTGATGTATTTCCGGATGATTTTAAATATCCGGGAACAGTTCAAGCGGCTGGTCGCACAACAGGCGGACAATACCCAATGGACGGTTATCAAATGCTTGTGCGGGGAGAAATTATGAGAGGTAAATTCAGAAATAGTTTTGAAACACCAGTTCCATTTAAACCCGGCACAATTGAAACGGTGAAATTTGAATTGCCGGATGTTGCATTCAGATACAAAGCAGTTGGTTTCCATTAGCGGACAGGAACCCGCAGCAGTTCATGAATATTTATGAAGCAGTAGAAGCAGATTTTAAAAAGGCAACGATTAAGATTTATCATGATGCTACGAATACATCAAAAATATTCTTACCCATTCTCAGAAACTAATAAAGTATGCGTTTAATAATAAGCGGTTTTCTATTTTTTATTCTGAGTAATATTTCTATTGCACAGAAAAAAAACTTGTCATTAATTCCATGGCCATTAGAAGTTAAACAAACGGAAGGCAGTTTTATTCTAAAAAATAAAGCCACTGTGTATTGCGGTTTTCCGAATGAAAACAAAGAACCAATACTTCAATATTTTAAAAATGAGTTGAAGAAAAATTATAACGTTGATGTCTCTTTTGTAAAAAAAGGGCAGCCTGCGGATATTATTTTTAATATGCAACGCATGCCAACCGGAGGAAAACCAGCATACAAGCTTGAAGTAAATAACACCGGAATTACAATCAGCAGCAATTTTACAGAGCCAGCTTTTCATGCCATACAAACTCTCTTTCAATTGTTGCCTACCAATCCAACAACGAAAAAAGAAATACCATTTGTTGAAATTTTCGACAATGCCCGATTCGAATACCGAGGCATGCACCTCGATGTCAGCCGTCACTTCTCTCCTATATCGTACGTAAAAAAATATATTGATTATCTCGCCTACCATAAGCTTAATACATTTCACTGGCATTTGACGGATGACCAGGGCTGGCGTATTGAAATAAAAAAATATCCAAAGCTTACTTCAATCGGCAGTAAAAGGAATGGAACCATCATTGGCCGTTATCCCGGCACTGGTAGTGATAATAAACGCTACGGTGGCTTTTATAAACAAGAAGAAATAAAAGAAGTGGTACAGTATGCGAAAGAAAGATTCATAGAAGTGATTCCGGAAATTGAAATGCCCGGTCATGGCAGTGCTGCTATTTCTGCTTATCCCTGGCTTAGTTGCTTTCCAGAAAAACCAACGGAGATACCAGTGAAAATGATTTCTAAAGAGAGTACCCTTCGACAAGCTCAGGGTCAAATCAAATTAGTGCAGGAAACATGGGGAGTATTTGATGATGTGTTTTGCGCCGGCAACGAAGAAACCTTTACTTTCCTGCAAAATGTAATTGATGAAGTAATTGAACTTTTTCCTTCCAATTATTTTCATATTGGTGCGGATGAATGTCCAAAAACACATTGGAAGATTTGCCCAAAATGCCAGCAGAGAATTAAAGAAAATAATTTAAAAGATGAACATGAATTGCAAAGTTGGTTTGTACAGCGAATAGAAAAATACCTGAACAGCAAAAGAAAAACATTAATTGGCTGGGATGAAATACTGGAAGGAGGTCTTGCACCCAATGCTGTAGTAATGAGCTGGCGTGGAGAAGAAGGTGGTATTGCTGCTGCCAAACAAAAACATAAGGTGATTATGACACCGGGTAATCCTGTTTACTTCGACTTTGCGCAAAGCCAGAATGAAGATTCCGTTACCATTGGGGGGTTTAACCCAATAGAAAAAGTATATGCATACGACCCAATACCTAAAGAGTTAACAGAAGAAGAAGGAAAGTACATTCTCGGTGCACAAGCTAATGTGTGGACTGAATACATGAATAACTCAAAGAAGGTTGAGTATATGATTTTTCCCCGCATGGCAGCGTTAAGTGAAGTGCTTTGGAGTACAAAAGAGAATAAGAATTGGGAAAGTTTTGAGAAGCGTTTGCAGGAGCAGTTTAAGAGATACCAACGATGGAAAGTAAATTATAGTAAGGCATATTATGATTTAAAGGCAACTATTTTACCTGGAGATGATTCAAATCCTATTCGCTGGAAAGTGGAAACAAAACAACCAGGAACCGAAATAAAATATATTTCGCATTATGCAGGCAGGCCATATGAATTAACTTTCGCAGAAGGTACCACTTATAGCTCTCCGATCGAAATAAAATCTACCATGTTAATAGCAGCTATTGGTCAGCTAAATGGCAAACCAATTAGTAATCCTATATATCAAAACTTCCATTTCAACAAAGCCACCGGCAAAAAAATTACTATAGCCAATCAACCATCCAAAAGCTATCCCGGAGATGGAGCTTTTACTATAGTAAACGGTGTGCAGAATGAAAAAGGAACTGCCAAATCAAAAGAGTTTTTAGGATTTAGTGGCGATGATTGTATCGCAATCATTGATATGGGAAAAGAAGAAAACATTTCCTTCGTAAAAGTGCATTACCTGCACCAGGCGGGTAGCTGGATTTATAATCCATCTTCAGTAATCATTCTTACATCCGCAGATGGTGTTGATTTTTCTCCTGTTGCTTTATCAAACCCAACCATTGCAAACAACGAAGCAATCTGCGAATTTTTAAAACCGGCAAAAGCAAGGTTTGTAAAAATTCAGGTAGCCAATTTTGGTATAATACCGGCTGGAAACCCGGGAGAAGGGAACAAAGCCTGGCTTTTTGTTGATGAGATTGAAATCAATTAACTGGCACAAACCTGCAAAAAGCCGCATAAACCTTCAAAAAAAAAAAAAAGCTGCTTCAGGTAATTTCGCCGATAGTTTTGAAAAGATTCCTGTTCAAATTTTTCCTGATCAAAAAGAAGGCTCTGTTTCTGTAGCCCGCCAAATCGCCGATTTCATCCGTGATAAACAAAAGAAAAAAGAAAAATGTGTGCTGGGACTGGCCACCGGCTCCACTCCTAAATCGCTTTATGGAGAATTGGTGCGGATGCATAAAGAAGAAAAATTAAGCTTCAAAAATGTAATCAGTTTCAATCTCGATGAATATTACCCGATCGATAATGTGGCATTGCAGAGTTACAACCGGTTTATGAAAAACCAATTATTTGATCATGTTGACATCAATCCAAAAAATATTCATATCCCGAATGGCGAAATAAATAAAGAAGATATAAAAGAACATTGCCGCCAGTATGAAAAAATGATTAAAGATGCAGGCGGAATTGATCTGCAAATTTTAGGTATTGGTAATAACGGACATATAGGTTTTAATGAACCTGGCTCTGGTATTTATTCCAAAACAAGACTGATCACTTTGGATAATTCAACCCGTATTGCTAATTCGTACGAGTTTGCCAATATTTCGCAAGTGCCACGCCTTGCCATAACGATGGGCATCAACACCATCCTTCAATCAAAAAAAATAATATTAATGGCCTGGGGCAGCAGCAAAGCCCCGGTTATAAAAAAAGCGGTGGAAGATGATGATACAGAACATATCCCTGCTTCGTTATTGCAGAATCATGATGATGTAACATTTGTAGTGGATGAATCTGCTGCTGCTGAATTAACCCGTAATAAATCGCCATGGCTTACGGGTGATTGTGAATGGTCGAAAAAAATGATCAAAAAAGCTGTAGTGAACATGGCATTGAAGTTGAAGAAACCAGTTTTAAGTTTAACCAACAGCGATTATAATGAATATGGTTTAAGTGATTTACTGGTAGAAAAAGGCGAAGCGTATGAAATAAACTTACAGGTTTATTATATGCTTAGGGATTCCATTACCGGCTGGCCGGGAGGAAAACCCAATGCAAATATTCCTGCTCATCCGGAACGTTCATCCCCCTATCCTAAAAAAGTGATCATCTTCTCCCCTCACCCGGACGATGATATTATCAGTATGGGTGGAACATTTCAACGTTTGCATGATCAGGGGCATGATGTGCATGTTGGCTATCAAACAAGCGGCAACATTGCAGTGACTGATGAATTTGTGACCCGTTATCTTGATTTTGCAGTAGGCTTCGAAGAAATAGCCGGCATTAATACCAGTAAGTCCGGAAAAATATTAGCAGACGCAAGAAAATTTTTAGCAAGAAAAAAATCAAACCAGGTTGATACTCCTACTATTCGCTCCATCAAAGGATTGATTCGTAGAGGTGAGGCAAAAGCAACCTGTCGTTATGTTGGAATTCCGGATGAGAATATCCATTTTCAAAATCTTCCTTTCTATGAAACAGGAACGATCGAGAAAAAACCAATGAGTGAAAAAGATATTAAAATAACGATCGAACTATTGCGTAAAATACAACCACAACAAGTTTATTGCGCCGGCGATTTTGCTGATCCGCATGGCACACATATCGTTTGTTTTAATGTTGTAGTAGAAGCATTGAAAAGAATTAAAAATGATGGCGACGAATGGATCAGCGATTGCTGGCTTTGGTTATACAAAGGCGCCTGGCAGGAGTGGAATATTGAAGAAATAGAAATGGCAATACCCATGAGCCCCGACCAGGTATTAAAAAAACGTTTCGGCATTTTCATTCATCAATCGCAAAAAGATATGGTGCCCTTCCAGGGAAGCGACTCCAGAGAATTCTGGCAACGGGCAGAAGAAAGAAATGCAGATACTGCCAACTTGTATGCAGACCTCGGTTTAACACATTATGCTGCGATGGAAGCTTTTGTAAGATGGCATTATTAGAGTTTCGTTTTTCTCCTTACATTTATAGAACAAAAAAAGAAAACACTATGGCTTTATTAAAATCGAGCAATCCTGCGCTTCAGGAAAAATCATACCAGGGAACTATTTTAGAAGGAATAGCGACCGGCGAAGAAATGACGCTTAAAGGCACCATGAATAAGTTTGGAGTGCTGATGATGTTAATGATTGGCTCTACCTTATTAGCATGGAACCAATTTTATAAAGGCAGCGACCCTATGCCATTAATGATGATCGGTGTTTTTGGTGGTTTAGCAGTAGCACTTGTCATGATGTTTAAAATGAAATGGGCTACATTTTTGGCACCGATCTATGCAATACTAGAAGGTCTGTTTGTCGGTTCTGTTTCTGCTATGTATAACTATACATATCCTGGACTTCCTGTACAGGCTGTAGCATTAACGTTATTAGTTACACTTATAATGTTCCTTATTTACAGGTATCGCATTATTAAAGTTACCAGCAAACTCAGAACTGTGGTAGTGGTAGCTACTGCTGCCATAGGAGTATTTTATTTTATCCAATGGCTTACCTACTCTATTGGAGGATCAGCCATTGCTACTTCACTTACCAGCGAATCAACTCCTCTTAGTATTGGGTTTTCAATATTGGTAGTAGGCTTGGCGGCTTTCAATCTTTTGCTAAACTTTGATACAGTTGAGAAAGGTGTAGAAATGAGAGCTCCTAAATATATGGAGTGGTACAGTGCTTTTGGGCTATTGGTAACTATTGTATGGCTGTATTTAGAATTACTGCGTTTACTTTCAAAGCTTAAAGACTAATCAAATCGTATAAAAAGAAAAAGCCCTCCGAAATTTCGGGGGGCTTTTTTGTGACCGCGTTAGGATTCAAACCTAAAACCTTCTGATCCGTAGTCAGATGCTCTATTCAATTGAGCTACGCAGCCTTTCCAATATATAATTGGACGGCAAATATAGGGCAAAAAAAGTAACTGAAAAAACGAGAAACCCAATGATTATTTGTTTCTCCAATTTGGTATATACTTGTCCAGTAAATCCTGGAAATCTTTAAAATCCATTAAGCCCGACAAGTCAGGGTCGGCTAATAGATTATCTACATTTTTGTAGCCCCGTTCATATGCCTGTTTCAGGTAAGTAATTGCCTGTGCAGGTTTGTTATTAAGGGCATAACTACAAGCTAATTGATAATATGTTTTTCCTTTTGTCGGATCATTACGAATAGCTTTTTCTAAATATTCAATTGCCAGTGCATACCGGGCCATTGCATGATACACCAATCCAAGATTTAGTGCTGTATTGTGTGAATTAGGATCTAGTCTTTCTGCGGTACTTAAATAAATTAATGCGGAATCGTATAGCTCCATCTTCATATAAATAGCTCCAATTTCGGTATAAGCATTTATATAATTTTTATCAGCCTGTACAGCCCATCTAAAATAAACTACCGCTGAATCATACAACTTTATATCATCGAAAAAACTACCAATGGCAAAGTATGTTTGCGGACCCGGGACTGCTTTTTTAAAAAGTTGCTTTTTAAAATAATAAGCCGCAGAATCATACTGCTTTTGCTGTCTAAAAACATTAGAAATATTAGCCCAGATGATCGGGTTCTCCGAGTCGAGTCGCATCGCTTTTTGCAGGCTAACCTTAGCAGAGTCATACATCTTCATTCCCAAGAATACAAGTCCCATATTACTGAGGTATTGAGAATTAAAAGATTCCTTCTGCATTGCTTTCCGGATATACCAACGGGCAGAATCATATCGTTTCTGTGCATAGAATGCCATTCCCATATCATTCATAAAGGAGGCGCTATTAACATCCAATAAAGATGAGCCCTTTAAGAAATTAGTTACAGAGTCAAGCTGGTTGAGCTCCCTGAATATTTTAAGAATATTATTGGATGCCGGTTTATAATCTGGCCTTACATTTAAAGCCTTTCTGAAATATAATTTAGCAGAATCATAATTCTTTTCCTGCCCATATATAACACCCAAATTATTCAATATGGAAGGGTTGCCAGGTTCGGCCTTAATAGCCTGTTGGAAATAGAAATAGGTTGAGTCGGGTCGTTTTAGTTCTTTATACACCAATCCAATATTAATAAGGGCAAATGCAGAATAAGGATTAGCCTGCAAAGCTCTTCTATAATAAAAATTTGCCGAGTCCAGCTGCTTTAATGCGAAGCTGGCTCTGCCAAGATTGTTATATGCTTCTTCATAATTTGGATCAAGCAAAGCCGCCTGGCGATAATAAACTTTAGCCGAATCAAATTCATTTAAATCCTTATAAAAATTTCCGATAAATACATTCACAATAGATTTATCCTGATAATTATCAAATGCTTTGGAGTAATAGATCCTGGCAGAGTCATACTCTTTTATGGCAAAGAAAGTTTTGCTTAACCCGTTATATGAATTAATGAACTTTGGATTGGCATGTATGCTCTGTTTAAAATATGGGATAGCTTCGCCATAATTTTTTCTTCCATAATTAACCCATCCAATATTACTGCTTGCATAAGGATTGGAAGGATCCAATCGCAATGCTTTTTCATAATAATTAATTGCTGAATCGCCTTTTGAAAGGGAATAATAATAGTGACCGAGGTCAACATAGGCATCCGCATTATCCGGATCAACTTCAATTGACTTATTATAATACTTAATAGCCGAATCTGGGCGATTTAATGTTTTATAAGCAAAAGCTAATGTAACGTAAGGATACCTCCACTTAGGAGCGGCTACGATGGCTTTCTTTGCATAAAAAATAGCACTGTCAATACGATTATTATCCAGATGAAGGGAGGAAAGTGTATTTGATATATAAGCTGCATTTTTATCCGAAGCATAGGCGGTGTAAGCATATTGAAATGCATTTTTAATATCCACCAATTTACGGCCACGGCCAAAATATCCTCTTGCTTTAAAAAAATACATCCTGCCTTCCAACGACTTCGCAAATTCCGGATCATCTTCCCGGATAATCCCAATCGCCTTCTCCAGCATATTTCCTACTTCAAAAAACTCCTGCTGTGCCACTTTTTCCATTCTGTTCAAACTGGTAGTTATTTCTTCCGACTTATCTTCTTCATCTATTTGAGCCCTCAGTTTCTGAATAGAAGATGCATCCTTACAATCGAGGTATAGATTTATTTTACTCTGCGCAAAATTGATAAACTCTACTGCTAAGGTTGATTGTGCATCAATAGTATAAGAATTGCCGGGAAATTTTTTTGCCATCAATTCATAATAATAATCAGCCGAAGCATTACCAATCAATTTGCTTTGCTTTACTGCCCCATTAAATAAATTATAGGCTTCAATTAAAACGGTATCTGCTGGACCAAAGACTGCCTTGCTTCTCGGCAAGTTGACAAATGAATGAGCAGAATTACCCGGCCCCTTTGACTGTAACTTCTTATTTTGTATCCATTTTTGCAAATATGCCGGGTCTACAAGACTAACAATCTGAGCATTATTTTCGTTGCAACAAATAACAGGGTCTTGTTTTCTTTTAAACCGTTGCTGTGCTATTACTGGTACATTTCTTTCTACATATTTTTTAATCTCTTCCACGGTAATCTTATTATCCACCGTTCCCATTGAATCTGCCATACCACTTAATCCATCTACCAAATAATAGGTAAATAAACCATGTCCGTTTCCAATGGTCGCATCTTCAAGCGACTCCTGCCCGGCTCCTGTAGCCAACATAATAATTTCCCCTACTCGCTTTTCTGAAATTGCTGAATTTAAGAATCCCTGACCTTCTATTCCTCCTGGCAATTCACCACTTCTACAGGCATCCATAATGAAATACACTTCCACTCCCTTTGCGGTCTCTTTCGCAATTTTTAGTTTAAGATTATATAATTGTACTGCACCTCCTACCAGGTAATTGTTTTTATCTCCCGCAGGGTTACAATCATAAGCCAGGTAAAAAAACTGTTCCTCGTCTATTGCATCACCATGCCCAGCCAGGTATATAAAAAGCCGATCACCTTTTTGTAACTTTTTTACTTTAAGCCAGTTAAAGCCCTTGGTATAGAAATTAGCTGAGGTAGCTTGCTCATTCAGTAAGGTGTAAATATTGTCTTCTGGAAGCTTTCTGAACATTTCAGCATCTTTATCCGCATAAGTAAGTGGCCGAACAAATTTATAGGATGAAATTCCCATAATCATGGCAAAGGTCTGAGGCCCCGTTATCGTTGTATCCCTTGGTTTTGGAGGTGCCTGTGCAACAGCAGAATTTGCTGAAGCCAGAAATAAGAGGCATACAATAATTATGGAAAAGGAATTTCGCATAAATTAGACCTACTAAATTACGGATTTACAAGGGAATGTCAATTTTTACCACCCGCAAAAACCTGCGGATTGCCAGTTATTCAACTCAAGTAATATGAGATTGAGTTAAAAAACTGTAAAGTTGCAACCTGAATGACCATTAGCAAATCATTACAATAACCAACAACCAGTACACCACCACCTGCATGAAAAAGCCACTGCATAAGCACATCGGCGGCCACGCCAAAAAGGTTCACAGTCATTTCACTAAATATTTATATGAAAGGGATACCATTTTTGCTACCATTTGGGTGTTTCTTTTTATTGTAGTTCTTGGCTCTATTCCTCTTAATCTTGGTGTCATAAACCCTATTAAACTAAGTTTGAAAGATTTTGATTCGAATGACCTTAGTTATTCAAAACTTGGAAAAGGTACCGACACAAAACTCGATTCAAATATTGTACTAATTAATATAGGCTATGCCGACAGAGAAGTTTTATCAATGATGATAGATAAAGCTGCAAGCATGAAGCCTAAGGTCATGGCTTTAGATGCCTACTTTTCCGGGCCCCGGGAACCACATCAGGATTCATTACTAACGGAAACCTTCGAAAGAAATAAAAATCTTATTGCAGCGGCTGTCTTGAATTTAAGCGGTGAGGATGGTGATACAGTTACTCTTACAGGTAATTATATAAATACCGCTTCACAATATGCATTTGTGAATATTTTCAACGACTCACTATCGACAATTCGTTCTTACGAACCATTTTTCGACGACTATGCTAAGAAGAGGTACAAATCATTTTCCGCTGCAATTGTTGAAGCTTATGACCCAGTTGCTTATAAAAAATTAGAAAAAAAGGGTACTAGCAAGGTGATAATCAATTATACCCGCAGCTTAAAAAAATACCAGCTTATACAGTATGAGG
>LNFM01006909.1_pt1 | contig 18293 bp, 13 predicted proteins | sample 596031 | NCBI WGS metagenome assembly LNFM01 (sample SAMN04254537, study PRJNA301005) | activated carbon metagenome | isolation source: dual media filters at the Ann Arbor, Michigan drinking water treatment plant | place: USA: Ann Arbor | reverse complement strand
TCGCCCATCTGGTGATCGACTATGTGCCGGGCGCGAAATTGGTCGAAAGCAAGTCGCTGAAATTGTTTTTGGCAGCCTTCCGCAACCACGGCGCCTTCCACGAGGACTGCACCGTCGGCATCGCCAAGCGCCTGGTCAAAGCGATGAAGCCGACATGGCTGCGCATCGGCGGCTATTGGTACCCGCGCGGCGGCATCCCGATCGACGTGTTCTACCAGACCGGCCTTCCGCCCAAGGGCCTATGGCTACCCGACCAGGGCGTCGCGAGCTACCGCGGGCGCGGCTAAAGTTTTGAAGCCGCAATAACGGATAAGAATGCCGCAGGGTCTTCAACGAATTTTGCGGCAGGTGACTCAATCATCGCTTGCGCCAAATCTGCGACTGACGGCTCAATAAGTTTTCCGTTGTCCGTCAAGAAGACCCAATCTTCCTCTAATCCGATAGCTGCTAGCCGCTCAACAAAATCTGGAGCGTCACGCATATCTATACGTACGAATACAGAGCCTACGACATCATCTTCAAATGAAATGTCGAGACGATGGCCGTCTTCAATGCCCCAAATGCGTAAATGATCGCTCCAGGACGTCCGCTCTGTTAGCAACGAATCGGCCACGCGCACCAAAGCGGACGCATTGCTCGCGCCCCATGGCATACCTTCATTCAGAAAGCCTAGTAGCGCTTCAGACGATTTGCACTCATCTGTGCGCCGTCTGACTTCTGACGCAGGCAAAACGTGTAAATCAAATTGCCATACCGCCATTCATGAATACCTAGATCGTCTTCAGCCCGCCGGTCGCTTCGCGCTTGCGCACCATCCACCAGACGATGAAGGCGCCGACCAGCTTGCTCGCCGTCATGGTGACGACGGCGGCGATCGAGAAGTGGCCGATGCCGAACAGGAACACGGCGCTGTCGAGCGGCGCGCTGAGCAGGCTCGAATAGATGATGCGCTGGCTGAGCGGACGCTTGGTGAGCGAATAGATCAGCCAGTCCGCCAGTTCCGACACCAGGAAGGCGGCCGCCGAAGCGACCGCCACGTAAGGGTCCGCCATCACGTAGGACAGGGCGGCGCCGATCAGCATGGCGAGCAGCACCCGATGGCCGATCTCGCGCTGGGCGAAGTCGCGCACCACGAAGATGAAGCCGACGACCAGCGAGAGCGGCGGCCACATGGTGCCGTCAGGCAATTTCACCAGCGGCACGACGCTGAAACCGTAGTTCACCGCGACGATGAGCGCGATGTAAAGCAGCGTGAAGCGGTGGGACAGCAAGCTCTGCATGATCGGTAACTCGACTTACGATGTTTTGCGGTACGGCGCCGGATCGGTAGCGCCGGCGGCGGCGAAACCCTTGAGACGCAGGCGGCAGGAATCGCACTCGCCGCAGGCGAAGCCGTCCGGGCTCGGATCATAGCAGCTTCGCGTCAAAGAGAAATCCACCCCGAGGGCGAGCCCCTTGGCGACGATGTCCGCCTTGGTGAAATCGATCAGCGGGGCGTGGATCGTCAGATGCGGCGCGCCGACGCCCGCCGTGCTGTCCTCGATCGCGGCCTTGGTCGCCAGATTGGCCATATGCTGGAAGGCGGCGACGAACTCCGGCCGGCAATCGGGATAGCCGGAATAATCTAGCGCGTTGACGCCGATGAAAATGTCGTGCGAGCCGAGCACTTCGGCCCAGGCGAGGGCGAAGGAGAGAAAGATCGTGTTGCGCGCCGGAACATAGGTGACCGGAATGGCGCTCGCCATCTCGGCCTCGTCGCGCCCTTTGGGCACGGCGATATCGTCGGTCAGCGCCGAACCGCCGAACACCCGCAAGTCGATCGGCAGGACGATATGGCGCGCCACTTGGGCCGCCGCCGCCACCTTGCGCGACGCCTCGATCTCGATGGCATGGCGCTGGCCGTAGGCGAAGGTGATCGCGTGACAGTCGAAGCCGCGGCTTTGCGCGATGGCGAGCGCGGTCGCCGAATCGAGACCGCCGGACAGCAGCACGACCGCCTTCCTGCTCATGGCACCTGCGCTCATGACGAGGCCTTGTCGTCGAGCGCCGCGTCCACGTCGGCATCGAGCGCGCGGTTCTTGCGGTAGCGGCGGAAGAGATAGACGCCGAGCGCGCTGGAAGCGACGAACAGCGCGACGGAGACGCCCGTGGTCCAGGCGGGATCGAGCCGGATGCCGCTACCGAGCAGCACGAAGATCACTGTCTGCGGCACGTAGCCGAGCACACTGCCGGCAAAGAACGGCAGGGCGCGCACGCCCGAGACGCCGGCGGCGAGATTGGCGATGAGGTTGCTGCCAACCGGCAGGAGCCGCAGGAGCAGCGTCATCGACAGCGGATTTTCATGCAGGAAATCGTCGATGCGCTTGATGCGGGCGGGAAAGCGCGCCAGCACGACGGAGCGGCCGAGCAGCCGCGCGTAATAGAAGGCGAGGATGCAGCCGCCGAGCGACGCGAGCAGCGCCAGCGGCAGGCCGAGCGCGAAGCCGAAGGCGTAGCCAGCAAGGAAGCAGACGGCCTGGCGCGGAAAACCGATGGCGGTGAGCGCGGCGCCCATGGCGAGATAGAGCAATTCGCCGGTGATGCCCTGGCCGCGAATCCGGCTATCGACCCAAGCCTCGTCGAACAGGCCATGCAGGCCCGTCGCCTGCACGAGATAGCCGATCGCCACGAAGGTGGCGATCAGGATCAGCCCGCGCAGGTAGGGCTTGAGCTTCTTCAACGCTCGTATTCGACGATGGGGCGCTTGGCGCGGCGCAGCAGCCAGGCGACGCCGAACAGGTCGGTGACGCCGACCCACAGGCGGTCCCAGAAGCCGTAGTTCGACACGCCGCGCATGCGCGCGCGATGGTTGACGTCGTGGCACAGGAGCGTGCCGCCGCCGCGCAGGATCAGCGCCGGATAGTAACGGTGCATGTGATCGAAATAGGGCAAGCGGATGAAGGCCGACCGGCGCATCACCTTGAGGCCGCAGCCGGTGTCGCGCACGCCGTCCTGCAGCATCTTCTGGCGGATGCCGTTGGCGAGGCGCGAGGAGACGCGCTTGAGCCAAGTGTCCTGGCGCTTGCGGCGGATGCCGGCGACGAGATTGAGGCCGGGGCCGCCGGCGAGCGCGATCTCGACCATGGCCGGGATGTTCGCCGGGTCGTTCTGGCCGTCGCCGTCGAGCGTGACGATCCACTCGCCGCGCGCGGCGTGAGCCGCCGTCCAGATCGCCGTGCTCTGGCCGCAACTCATGGCGTGGCGCAGCACGCGCAGGCGCGGAAAGCGCGCCTGGGCCTCGGCCAGCTTGGCAGGGGTGGCATCGGTCGAGCCGTCATCGACATAGACCACTTCGAAGGGCCATTTGCCGGACCCGTCAGAAGGGGCCAAAGCGGCGTGGATTTCCTCGATCAGCGGCAGAACATTGTCCTGCTCGTTGCGGACCGGCACGACGACGGAAAGAAGGGGCGCGGAATCCATGAAAGACGGGGCCAAATGACTGCGAATCGCGGGGTGATTTCCGATCCGGGCATTAGCACGGCCCTCCCGGGAAGGCTAGGTTTTTCGCGGTTTCCCGGGGCAAGGTCTGATAGAGTGCTGCCCGCCCGCACGGCTTTGCCGGCCCCTCGTCCGTAACCCCCGCGTGACCGCTGTGACCGCCTTTTTGAATGCCTTTCTGCAGGATCAGCCGCCGGCTTCGGGCCGAGGCGCGCGCCTGCTCGCCGGCCGCTGGGCCTATGTCCTGCTCGCCCTCTTCGCCCTGGCGCTGTTCCTGCCCGGCATCACCAGCATTCCGCCGACCGACCGCGACGAAGCGCGCTTCGCCCAGGCCTCGCGCCAGATGGTCGAGAGCGGCAATTACGTCGACATCCATTTCCAGAACGAATCGCGCAACAAGAAGCCGGTCGGCATCTATTGGCTGCAGTCCGCCGCCGCCAATATCTTCGGCAAGGACGTCCTCTGGCCCTACCGCCTGCCGTCGCTGCTCGGCGCGCTGGCCGCGGTCGTCCTGCTCGCCGGCCTGGCCAAGCCCGGCTTCGGGCGCGGCGCCGGCCTGCTCGCCGGTCTGCTGTTCGCCGCCGCGCTGATGCCGACGGTCGAATCGCATATCGCCAAGACCGATTCGATGTTGCTGCTCACCGTGGTCGCGGCACAGCTCGCCCTGGCCCGCGTCTATCTGCAAAGCCGCGAAGGCGAGACAAGCGACTGGCGTTGGCCGCTGCTGTTCTGGGTGGCGCAAGGCGTCGGCATTCTCATCAAGGGGCCCGTGACGCCGCTGATCGCCGCGCTCACCCTCGTCACTCTCGGCATCGCCGACCGCAAATGGGCGCATCTGCGCGCCCTGCGTCCGCTGCCTGGCCTGGCGCTCATGCTGGCAATCGCCGCGCCCTGGTTCATCGCCATCTCGCTCGGCGAGTCGAACTTCCTGCAGGAGGCCGTCGGCCAAGATCTGCTGCCCAAATTGATCGGCGGTCAGGAAGCCCACGGCGCGCCGCCGGGCTATTATCTGCTGACCGTGACACTGACCTTCTGGCCGGCGTCCCTGGTCGGCTGGTTCGGCGCGATCTGGGCCTGGCGCAACCGCAAAGCGCCGACGACGCGCGTCCTGCTCGCTTGGGCGATCCCGGCCTGGATCATGTTCGAGCTGATCCCGACCAAGCTGCCGCATTACATCCTGCCGCTGCTGCCCGCCGTGGCGCTGATGAGCGCGCTCGCCCTGCGCGACGCGCCCGATGCCGTCAGCCGGATGATGCGCCACTGGGCCGGCCGCACGCTGCTGGTGCTGTGGAGCGCGATCGGGCTGATCCTCGGCTTCGCCTTCATCATCGCCACCTGGATCGGCGAGCAGCGCATCGCGCCAAGCGGCTTCATTCCGATCGTCGGCAGCCTGCTCGCCATCGGCCTCGCCGGACGCGCCTTCTGGCGCGGCGAAGCGCTGCGCGCCGCCGTGATCGCCGCGCTTTGCGTGCTGCTGATCTGGCCGCCCATTCTCGGGCGCCTGCTGCCGGGCCTGAAGCCGCTCTGGCCGTCGCAACAGGCGATGCTGATGGTCGCCGCGCAGACGCAAGGCTGGCCGCCGAGCGAGCCCGTCGCCGCCGTCGGCTATCACGAACCGAGCCTGGTGTTCTTCCTCGGCACCAACACGATGCTGACGACGCCGGCCGGCGCCGCCGCTTATCTCGCCGGCGCCAAGAACCGCCTCGCTCTGGTCAACGACCGCGAGGATCAGCGCTTTCGCGATGCGGTGAAAAATCTCGGCGCCGAGGTCTGGCGCATCGACGGGGTGCGCGGCTTCAACATGGCGCGCGGCCGCTTCGAGCAGATCTCGCTGTTCTGGTCGGGCACGCCGCGCTAGCTGCGCCGGAGAGGCGCTTCAGGGCTCGTCGCCCGGATAGCCCTTGAAGCCTTCGACTTCATAAAGCCGCACGACTCGCTCGCGGCCCACCCCGATCGGCGTGCGGATTTCCGCCAGCAGCTCCGCCGTCTTGAAGCGCGAGGTGATCTCGCTGGCATCCGCGCGCTCGGTGACATAGAGCAGCTTGGCCGGCGACAACGCCTGGTAGTAAGGCCGCGTCAGATCGAAATGATCGTGGATGCGGTTGGTCGGTCGCCATTTGAAGGCCTCGACCGGGTGCGGCTTCACGTAATAGAGCAGCTCGGCCATCAATTTGCGCTCGTCGACCAGCAGCGCGGCGCCGGGCATTTCGTTGGCGCGCACATGGGCGACGGCGGCGCCGAGCTCGAGCCAGCCGCGCACCCGCTTGAACGGGTCGGCCTGGCTCGGCAGCGCGTCGGGCCGGCCATAGCTCGCGGCGATGAAGATCAGGAAGGCGGCGATCAAGCCCGTATGCACCGCGACAGAGCCGCTCGCCAAGAGCGCGCGGCCGCGCCACAGCTTCGGATTGGCATGCAGGGCCCAGGCGACGACCAGGACCGAGGCGGCGACATAGGCCGGCGCCGCCCAATTGGCGTTGGCGCGCGACAGGAAACCCTGCAGCAGCATGATCGCCAGGGTCGGCAGCGCGAAGGCGACGAGCAGGCGCTGGCGGTCGTCGCGCCACCAGCCGCGCCAGCGCGCGAGGATGACGATAAGCGCCGCGAACAATGCCGGGCCGAAGACCCCGAACTGCGCGCCGAAAAACTCCAGGAACGAGCCGATGCTGAACAGATGCCCGCCGAGATTGGCGTTGTCGCTGGTGTGGGCGTAGGAGACGAAGCTGTTGTCGGCGTTCCAGAAGACGTTGGGCGCGTAGATCGCCAGGCCCACCACGACGGCCATCATCATGCCGCGCCAGCTCCAGCCGGCGAGGCGGCCGCGCGCCAAGGCGACATGCACGCCGGCCGACAGTAGGAAAAAGATCATGGCATATTTGCCGAGCAGGCCGAGGCCGAGGGCGACGCCGAGCACCAGCCACCAGCGCCAGGCATGGCCGACGGCGGCACCCCGCTGCAAGGCGCGCACATAGACATAGAGCCCGACCGCCCAGAACAGCAGGAGCGGCAGATCGGTCGACATCACCACCGCAGAGAAGGCGACGCCCGGCAAGGTGGCGTAGAGCAGGGCCGACCAGAAGCCGACGCGGCGGTCGAACAGGCGATGGCCGATGCCATAGACGGCGAGCGCCGTGAAGAAATGCAGGAGCGGCGCGCCAACGCGCACGCAGGCGCCGCCGTCGCCGCAAACCGACGTGGTGGCGGCGATCAGCCAGGCGACCATCGGCGGCTTCGAGTAGTAGCCGAAGGCGAGATCCTGGGCCCAAACCCAATATTGGGCTTCGTCCGGATGCAGATCGAAGGGATAGACCGTGAGATAGATCACGCGCAGCAGCGTCAGCGCCGCGAGCAGGAGAAGCGCGCCCGGCAAGCTGTAGATGCCGCTATTGGGAAACGTGAGGGGCGCGGGCTGGGGGGACGGACCCGTCATAAAAACTCGCCTCGTGAAAACGCCGGCACGTTAACCGATGGCCCGGCCCCACGCCAGGAAAATGCCCCGACGGAGCGGGCAAGGAAAAGGGGCGGACTCGCGTCCGCCCCTTCGTATTCGCTCCGGCAAGCCGGCTATTTCGTGACGAAATAGCCGCCGGTGATGGCCTGATGGTAAAACTCCGCCACCGCCGGGCCGATGCCGAGCGGCAGATCCTTCTCGGCCTTGGTGTACACATGCACGCCGGCGCCGAAGCGCGTGACCATCACCTTGGGCGCCGGATCGATGCGGTCGCGGAACATCGGCAGCACCACCTCCTCATAAACCTCGGGGCTGTGGTCGCGGCTGTCCTTCGAGATGCCGAACAGCACCGGCGGCACCGGCTTGGCGCCGGGGCCGGTCACCGGATAAGGCAGGCTGAGATAGCGCTTCACCAGCGCTTCCTTCTCCGGCCCCGAGAGGCCCAGCCGCTTGGCGGTCGCTTCCGCCGCCTTGCGCAGTGACGCCTTGATGTTGTGGGTCAGGATGTACTCGGCCTTGAACTGCGGCCGCATCTTGGTCTTGTTCCACCAGTCGAGAATCTCCTCCATCAGCCAGGGCAGGCGCATCAGCGCCGCCGGGCCTTCCTGGCCGAGCGCCTCGGGGCCGGCATAGCGCGCGCGGTCGCGCCAGGTGCGGATATAGAGCTCGTCGAACGGATCGGTGCGCGGCGCCGGCTTCTTGCTGACCCGCTCGAAGCCCGCCACCTTGCCGAGCGCGCCCGACCAGTTGTGCTGTTCTTCCTGGATGAAGCCGAACGGCGAATTCTCGACGGCGATGACGCCGGCGATGTTCGGCACGCGCTGGCACATCATGAAGACATGCGGGCCGCCGGTCGAATGGCCGGTGACGTAGATCGAATATTCGCTCTCCGGGAAATGCCGGCGCATAGCGTCCTTCATCGCCGTCTCGAAGGCGGGCAGCCAGCCGGCCATGCGGTCGTAGAAGATCGTGCCTGGCTTGGCGCGCGCGACCGTGCGGATGCCGTAGCGCAGGCGCTTGGTGTCGTCGTTGACGACTTCGTACATGTCCGGCGTGATCTTCTCGCCGCGCAGCCAGATCGGCGTGCGCACGGTGCCGTCCTTGTTGATCGTGTCGCCCGGCCAGTCGCGCGTCGGGCTGTCGAAGTAATGACGGCCGGGGAAGGTCATGGCCACGGCCTTATGGCCGAACTTTCCGGCATAGAGCTTGGCGATCGCTTCCATCGACTTGTAGTCGCCCGAGCCGCCGTGCAGCAGGAAGATGCCGATTTTCTTGCCGTCGGCGCCGACCGCGGCCTGCGACGGGTCCTTCGGCTCATAGACCATGCAGCCCATGTCCCAATCGAGGCCGACCTCGTGAATGCGGAAGATGTCCTCGGTCTGCTTGAGCGGAATGTCGGGCTGCGCCAGCAGGCGGTCAGAGATGGCGATGACCTCCTCGCGCGAATATTCCACGGGCGGCGTCCAGCCGGTCAGCGCGGGCTTCTTGGGCGCGGCGACCGATTTCGTCTTGGCCGGCTTGGAGGTCTTCGGCGTCACCGTGGGGCGCGCGGGAACTCGCGCCGGCGCGACCCGGCTGCGCGCTTCGAGGCGGGCCCGCGCGGTGCTGCGGGCGGCGGGACGGGCGGCGCGGGCCTTGCGCGCCGCGCCGATCTTCTTGGCGGGCGTTTTTTTGGCGGAAATCTTTTTCGCGGCTTTCTTCTTGGCCGTGGTCTTTTTGGCCGTCCGCTTCACGGTTTTTTTGGCAGGAGCCCTGACCGATTTTTTGCCGGCCGGCCGTTTCGCTTTCGCCGGCAGGGCCTTCAAGGGCTTCTTGGCGCTCTTGCTCGCCGCCGCTTTCTTGACGGGCTTCTTCTTTTTCGCGGCCGTCTTGGCGGACGTCTTTTTCGCGGAGGTCTTGGGCTTGCGCATGGTGTCTCCCCTGCAGACATGGTGGAAAGCGCGGCACGTCACGCCCAATGAAACGGCAATTGTTTCAGGGAAGACGCTCGCCCGTTGCTTTCGTGGAGTGGTCCTCTAAACTTTACGGATCAAATTGACGCCGACAAAAATCGAAGTCAACAGGCCAAGAGGGAAATCATGCGCGTGACCCGCACAGTGACCACTAGCGTACTTCTCGGATTTGCCATCGGCGCCAGCGCCATTCTCGCTCCGGCCAGCGCCGAAACGGCCGAAGAGTTCTACAAATCCAAAAAAGAAATGATCATGGTCGTCGGCAGCGCGCCGGGCGGCGGCTACGACGGCTATGCCCGCATGCTGTCGCGTTACATGAGCAAATATCTGCCGGGCCAGCCCAACATCATCACCAACAACATGCCAGGCGCCGGCGGCGTGCGCGCCGCCAACTTTGTCGCCAATATCGCGCCGAAGGACGGCAGCGTGATTTCCATCATGGATCGCGGCCTGCCCACCGCGCCCCTACTCTACGGCGAAAATTCCAACACGCAGTTCGATCCGTCGAAGATGAATTGGCTCGGCAGCGCGTCGAGCGAATCGGGCATGGCCGTGTACGGCGCGCGCTCGCCGGCCAAGACGCTGATGGACGCGACCAAGGTCGAAGTGGTGCTCGGCTCGACCGGAGCCGAAGGCGACACCGCGATGATGCCGCGCATGCTCAACGAGATGTTCGGCACCAAGTTCAAGATCATCACCGCCTACAAGGGCCAGCCCGAAGTGGTGCAGGCCGTGCAGAAGGGCGAGCTCGACGGCTTGTTCATGAGCGGCTGGTCGGGCCAGACCCGCGAGCTGCTGTTGCAGATGTACGCCCGCAAGGAAGTCGGCTTCATGGTGCAGATGGGCTTCAAGCGCGATCCCGACATCGGCGACGTCCCCACCATCATGGAATTGATCAAGAACGACGACGACCGCCAGGTGATGGAAGTCATTCTCGGCCGCCTCGAACTCGGCCGGCCCTTCGTCGCGCCGCCGGGCGTGCCCGCCGACCGCGTCGCCATGCTGCGTAAAGCCTTCAGCGATGCCTGCGCCGACCCCGAATTGGTTCTCGAAGGCGACAAGACCCGCCGCTACATCGAACCGATCGACGGCGCGACGACGCAGAAGATGATCGAGGCGGTCTACAAGACCTCGCCCGCGGTGATCGCCAAGATCCGCAGCTACGTGAAACCGCCGGCGGCGCAATAACGCCGGACATATGGTCAAGGCCCGGCGGCGTCGCGTCGCCGGGCCGCCGCATACCCTCCTGCGCTCCCCCCAGCGCAGTCATGCAATCCTCACCCGGAGAACCGCCATGACTGCTTGCATTCGCGTTCCGCGTTCCGCTCTCGCCGCCCTGCTCGCGCTCGCGCCGGCCGCGCTGATCCCGACGGCCGCCGGCGCACAGTCCGCCGACGCCTTCTATAAATCCAGAAACGAGATGACGATCATCATCTCGAGCGCGCCGGGCGGCAGCTACGACATCTACGGCCGCATGATCACCCGCCACATGAGCAAATATCTTCCCGGCAACCCGACGATCATCTCCAACAATATGCCGGGCGCCGGCGGCATGCGCGCCGCCAACTACCTTTATGAGGTCGCGCCGAAGGACGGCTCGGTGATCTCGATCATGGATCGCGGCATCGTCACCGCGCCGCTGCTCTACGGCGCGGAATCCAAGGCGCAGTTCGAAGCCACCAAGTTCAACTGGATCGGCAGCGCCGTGATCGAGATGGGCATGGGGGCGATTTCGGCCAAAGCGCCGGCCACCACGCTCGAAGAGATGAAGAAGACCGAGGTGGTGTTCGGCGCGAGCGGGCCGGAGACCGATCCGGCGATGTATGCCCGCCTGTTCAACAAGCTCTACGGCACGAAGATCAAGGTGATTGCCGCCTACCCCGGCCAAAGCGAAACGCTGCAAGCCGTCGAAAAAGGCGAATTGCACGGCCTGTTCCTCTCGGGCTGGTCGGGCGCCGGACGCGCTTTCGTCAAGGACAAGGTCAAGCGCGGCGAATGGAAAGTCTTCGTGCAGATGACGAGCCGCAAGGACGAGGAGCATCTCGACGCGCCGAGCGTCTTCGAGGTCATTCCCGGCGAGCAGAACAAGCAGATCCTGACCCTGCTGTTCGAGCGGCAGATTCTCGGCCGACCCTTCGTCGCGCCGCCGAACGTACCCGCCGACCGCGTGAAGATGCTGCGCGACGCCTTCAAGCGGGCGCTGGAAGATCCGCAGCTGCTCAACGAGGCCGAAAAGCAGCGTTACGCCATCAGCCCCGTGTTCGGCGAAGAAGCGCAAGAGATCGTCCAGCGCATCTATGCCACGTCGGGCGAGACCATCGAAGCGACCCGTGCCCTCCTGAAATCCGCACAATAGAGGCGTAAGCATGCCAAGCCTTTCCCCCGCAAAGTTCCGTCTGATGCTGATCGCCGGCGTCTTGGCCGCCGGCCCCCTGCTCTCCGGCACGGCGTTCGGCCAATCGGCCGAGCAGTTCTATAAAGCGCAGAAGACCATGACGATCATCGTCGGTTCGGCGGCCGGCGGCAGCTACGACACCTATGCCCGCGTCATGGGCAAATTTCTCAGCGCCAATCTGCCCGGCAACCCGACCTTCGTGACCAACAACATGCCGGGCGGCGGCGGCATGCGCGCCGCCAATTTTCTCTACAATGTCGCGCCCAAGGATGGCTCGACCATGATGATCATGGCGCGCGCCATTCCCACCGCACCCTTGCTCTACGGCGCCGAATCGCAAGCCCAGTTCGACGCGCTTAAGTTCACCTGGATCGGCAGCCTGGTGAAGGAGATGGGCATGGGCGTCGTTTCCAAAGCCGCGCCGGCGACTACGCTCGACGAGATGAAGAAGACCGAAATCGCCATGGGCGTGAGCGGCATCGAGGGCGACCCGGCGATGTACGCGCGCCTGTTCAACGCGCTCTACGGCACCAAGCTGAAGAACGTCGCCGGCTATCAAGGCCAGGCCGAGACGATGAACGCCGTCGAAAAGGGCGAAATGCACGGCCTGTTCCTCTCGGGCTGGTCCGGAAGCGGACGCGCCTTCGTCAAGGACCGGGTCGCCGAGGGCAAATGGGCGATCTTCGTCCAGATGGGCTTGGAGAAAGACCCGGACTATCCGAACGTGCCGACGGTGATGGAGGTGATCCAAGATCCGAAGGACCGCGAGGTGCTGAAGTTCCTGTTCGGCCGCCAGATTCTCGGCCAACCCTTCACCGCGCCGCCGAACCTGCCGGCCGATCGCGCCGCGATGCTCCGCGCCGCGTTCAAAACATCGGTGGACGATCCCGCCATGCGCGCAGAGCTGGGACGTCAGCGCTTCGAGCTGAGCCCGGTCTACGGCGAAGACGCCGAACGGATCATCAAGGAGCTTTACGCGACGCCATCCGACGTTGTCGAAGGCGCGCAGAAATTGGTGAGAATTCCCGGCTAATCGCCACCAGAACCATCGAAAAGGGCCGGCATTCGCCGGCCCTTTCTACGTCCGGATCATTTGCCGTCGAGGCGATCGGCGTTGCGCAGATCGGGGAAGAACTTCCACCACAGCACCGTGACGCCGAGCACGGCGAAGCCGCCGACCGCCGCCGCCGTGACCGTGCCGATCAGCGACGCCATCAGGCCGGCGCGGAAATCTCCCAGTTCGTTGGACGCCGTGATGAAGACGGAGTTGACCGCCGCCACGCGGCCGCGCATTTCGTCCGGCGTCGTCATCTGGATCAACGTCAGCCGGATATAGACGCTGATGACGTCGACTGCCCCGAGCAGCGCAAGCGCTGCCGCCGAAATCAAGAAGACTGTCGAATAAGCGAACACCAGCGTTGCCAAGCCGAACAGGCCGACGCAAATGAACAGGATCACGCCGGACCGCCGCATGGGCGGGATTTGCGTCAGCACCAGCGCCGAAATCAGACCACCGACGGCTTGGCTGCTGCGCAGGAAACCCAGGCCGTCGGCGTCTGTATGGAGGATATCGCGGGCATAGACCGGCAGCAGGGCCGGCAGGCCGCTGCAGACCACGGCGAAGAGATCCATCGAGATCGCGCCGAGCACGATCGGCTTTCGCCTGATGTAGCTGAAGCCGGCCATGAGCGAGCCCCAGGTCGGCGGCTCCTTGCCGCGCTTGCTCTGACTGGTCATCGGGACGATCACCAGCATCAAGCTCGCGGCGACAGCCATAAAGACGCAAGCGCCATAGACCGCTTCGGGGCCTTGGTAATAATAGAGCATACCGCCGATCGCCGGGCCGGTGATGGTGGCGAGCTTGCTGCTCGAGGAATTCCACGCCACCGCGTTGGGATATTCCTCCGTCGGCACCAGGTTCGGCAGCAAGGCCTGCAGCGCCGGCGAGTAGAAGGCGCGCGCCACGCCGAACAGGAGGATGATGCCGAACATCGGCCAGACCTGCCCGAAGCCGGAGAGCGTGAAGAGCAGGAACAACGCGGCGCAGACGCCCTGCAGCGCGAAACTGCCGCCCACCACACGTCGGCGGTCGTAGCGGTCGGCGACATGGCCGGTGATCAAGATGAGGAACACCGCCGGCAAGAATTGGAACAGGCCGACGAGGCCGAGGTCGAGCGGGTCGTTGGTCAGATTGTAAATTTGCCAGCCGACGGCGACGGTCATCATCTGATTGGCGAAGATGGAGAGCATCTTGCCGAGGATGGTCAGCGTAAAGCCGCGATAGCGGAATACGGCGAATTTGCCTTTCGGCGGGGCGTCGGCGTTCATAGGCGGCTTTCCATCAAGCGGCGCGTCAGGCGGCCGCATCCTCCGGCTTGTCGAGCTTGCGCAGCTCGGTGAACCATCTCATCCAGATAACGGTGATGACCAGCGTGGCGATGCCGCCCGCCAGCACCGCGCCGACCGCGCCGATGGCCGCGCCCATGGCGCCGGCGCGGAAGGCGCCGAGCTCGTTCGAGGCGCCGATGAACACCGAATTGACGGCGCCGACGCGCCCGCGCATGGCGTCCGGCGTGCCGATCTGAATGATGTTCTGCCGCACGAAGACGCTGACCACATCGGCCATGCCGGACACGGCGAGCGCCAGCAGGGACAGCCAGAAGATCGTCGAGAGACCGAAGACGACGATGCTAGCGCCCCACAGCAGGACGCAGAAGAACATGATCTGGCCAAGGTTGCGGCGAATCGGGTACTGCGTGAGCAGAACGGCGACGATCAGCGCGCCGAAAGCGGGCGCGCTGCGCAACAGCCCCAGGCCTTCGGGCCCGACCTTCAGGATGTCGCTGGCGAACACCGGCAGCAGCGACACCGCGCCGCCGAGCAGCACGGCGGCAAGATCGAGCGAGATGGCGCCGAGGATGACCGGCTTGGATTTGATGAAGGTTAAGCCGGCGAACAGACTCGTCAACGAAACCGGCTCGCCGCTGCCGGCGATCGCGCGGCGCTTCACGAAGGACATGATCACGGCCGAGAAGGCGATGCCGACCATGGCGATGATGTAGACCTCCTGAACGCCGATCCAGCCGAGCACCAAGCCGCCGAGCGCCGGCCCGCCTATGCCGGCGATCTGCCAGCCAAGACTCGACCAGGCCACGCCGTTGCCGAAATGCTCGCGCGGCACAAGGTTCGGCATCAAGGCGGAGGCGGCCGGCTGGGCGAAGGCGCGCGCGATGCCGAGCACGACGAGAACGACGAACATCGGCCAGACGACGGTGATGCCCTGCCAGGCCATGAGGAAGAAGGCCAAGGCGCAGAGCCCTTCGACGGCGTAGCACAGGGTGAGGATCGTGCGGCGATCGAAGCGGTCGGCCGCGGTGCCGGTGATGAGACCGAGGATCAGCGCCGGCAGGAATTCGGCGAGCCCGACGAAACCCAGCTGCAGCGGATCGTGCGTGAGTTCATAGACCTGCCAGCCGATGGCGACGACCTGCATCTGCACGGCGATGCTGGTGATGAAGCGCGATACCCAATAGCGGCGAAAGTCCACATAGCGAAAGGCCGCATAACCGGAGATTTTTTTCGATGCGAAGGGCGAGGCCGGCTTGGCCGGCGTTGCCGCGTCCGGCGTCGAAGGGGGCTCCGTCGTCATCGGGCGATCCGGGCCGCGCCGAAAGACCGAACGGGCTGGCAGGACCGGCACAGCGATCGGGACGCGAACGACGACGGCCGTCCGGCGGACGGCGTGCGGGGGAACATGCGGTGTTTCCTCTATATCGCGGCAGCGCCGCTGATCAAGGGGCTGCCGTGGCTCTCTCCGGCGCCGATTGTCGCACCCCCCGCAACGCCCGGCAACAGCGCGCCGTAAGCGTTTCGCGCTATCGACGCGCCGGATCGCGCACAGCGCCGGCGCGATCGGCCAACAATTGTTGCGCCAAATGCCTCTCTTTTCCCCTAGCGCCGGGCCGGCCGCGCCCCTATTTTCGCCGCGCAGCTGCCTCTCAACCGGTCCCGTATCACATGCTCGGTGCTTTTTACGCGCTTCTCGCGGCGGCGTCCTTCGGCCTCAACAACGCGAGCGCGCGACGCGGCGTGATCGGCGGCAGCGCCGTCCAGGGCCTGGCCATCACCGTGCCGCTCGGCATGCTGATGTTCGTGCCGGCCACCATCATCGCCGGCGAGATCGGCCTGTGGGACGCCTTCAGCCCGCTGCAGTGGCTCTTCCTCTCGGGCAGCGGCTTCGCCCATTTCGTCTGGGGCCGTTATTTCAACATCAAGTCGCTCGAGGCCATCGGCACCAATCTCGCCGGCCCCGTGCAACAGAGCCAGCATCCCATCGCCTTGATGCTCGCCATCGTTTTCCTCGGCGAGACGCTGACGCCGATGAAGGTCGTCGGCATCCTGCTGATCGCCATGGGACCAGTCGTCATGCTGCGCCATCGCGGCGCGCCGCCGCAGAAAGCCAAGCCGGTCTTCGTGCCGCGCATGGCCGAAGGCTATTTTTACGCCTTGATGGCCGGCCTCGGTTTCGGCGCCAGCCCGGTGCTCTTCGCAGCCGGCCTCGGCGAGTCCGGCCTGTCGATGCTCGGCGGCCTGATCTCCTTCATCGCCGCGACGCTTGTCGTCGGCATCATCGTGCTGTTGCCGGGGCAATTGCGCGACCTGCGCGTCATGAATCGCGCCAGCATCCCCTGGTTCCTGGTGGCCGCGCTCGCCACCTTCGGCTCGCAGTTCTTCCGCTACCTGGCGCTCGGCATCGCGCCGGTCACCGTGGTGCAGCCGATCCAGAGCCTGTCGCTGATCTTCCGCACGATCTTCGGCTATTTCATCAGCCGCGAGTACGAGCGTCTCGACCGCGGGGTTTATTACGGCCTCGCCCTCGCCTTCTCGGGCGCGGTGGTGCTAGGCGTCGGCGATGAAGCGGTGCGCCACTTCCTCACGCTGCCGCCGTGGCTCGCCGGAATCGCCGCCTGGACCTGGCCGTAACCGCTAAGGCGTCTGCAGGACCGCGCGCAGTTTGACGGCGAGATCCTGACGCCGGTAAGGCTTGTTCAGAAGTTGCACTCCCGGATCGACGCGCCCCTGGTGGATCACCGTGTTTTCGGTATAGCCGGACGTGTAAAGCACGCGCAGCCCCGGCCGCAGGCCCAACGCCTGTTCGGCCAGCTGCGGGCCGGACATGCCGCCGGGCATCACCACGTCGCTGAACAGAAGGTCGATTTTGGCGTCGCTCCGCAGCACTTGTAGCGCGTCAGCGCCGCTATGCGCCGTCAGCACCTCGTAGCCGAGCGCCTTCAATTCCGCCGCCACATGGTCGCGCACCATGTCGTCGTCTTCCACGGCCAGGATCGTTTCGCCGCGTCCGCGCGGCAGCGCCGTCGCCGCGCGCGTCATATCGGCCAGCGGCAAGCTCGAGCGCGGCAGATAAAGCTTCACGCTCGTGCCTTCGCCGACTTCCGAATAGATCTTGATATGGCCGCCGGTCTGCTTGACGAAGCCATAGACCATGCTGAGGCCCAAGCCGGTGCCTTTGCCGACATCCTTGGTGGTGTAGAAGGGTTCAAAAGCCCGGGCGAGAACCTCCTTGCTCATGCCGCCGCCGCTATCGGTGACGGCGACCATCACGTAGTCGCCCGGTTCGACGTCGTCGTTCTGTGAGGCATAGACCTCGTCGAGGTGGACGCCGGCCGTCTCCACCGTCAAACGGCCGCCGCCCGGCATGGCGTCGCGGGCATTGAGCGCGAGATTGAGGATCGCGGTTTCCAATTGCGCCGGGTCGATCATCGCCGGCCAAATCTCCCGGCCGAGAACGAAGCGGCATTCGATATGCGCGCCTAGCGCGCGGTGGAGAAGATTCTCCATGTGCAGCAGCAACTGGTTGACGTCGATCGAACGCGGCTCAAGGGGTTGGCGTCGCGCGAAGGCCAGTAGGCTGCGCGTCAGGCTGGCGCCGCGCTCGGTCGCCCGCATCATCGTCTCGGCGAGCGCGAGAAGCTCCGGGCGGTCCTCCAGCTGTTCGACCAGCAGTTCCGCATTGCCGAGGATGACCGTCAGCAGATTGTTAAAATCATGTGCGACGCCGCCGGTCAGCTGGCCGACGGCTTCCATCTTCTGCGATTGCACCAGCCTGTGATTGAGGTCGGCGATCGCGTCGCGTTGGCGCTCCAGGGATTCCGCCGCGCCATTGAGCACCGTCATCAATCCGCCAAGCTCGCCGCGCGGATGCGGCAAGGGAATGCGCGCGCGCAAATTTCCCGCCCCGAGGCTTTCCGCCATTTTGCCGATACGCGCGACCTGCCGGCGGATGCCGATCTCGGCCAACAGCCAGACGCCGAGAAACAGCATCAGAGCGACCATCGCCAGCACGGCCAGTTCCTCGAGCAGGCCGCGATTCGCATCGGCCACGAGGATATCCTTCGGCTGGCCGACCAGCACGTAAAGCCCCGCCTCGCGCATCGCCGGATTGCCCGACAGCGCCCAGACTTCCTGATTGCCGTTCGAGCGCAGCGACTCGCCGGCGCCGCCGGCACTGTGCGCCGTCACGAAGTCAAAGAGCGGGGTGCCGGCGATCGAACTGCCGGCAGGCCGCGCGCGGCCCGCCGGGGCATGCCAAGCGAGGACAGTGCCTTGGCGATCGACGAAGAGCATGTCCGTTTCGCGGGCGCCACGATCCTGCAAAAGCTTTTCGAGATTAAGCGATGCGAGCAAGACGAAACGGAGCTCTCCGGCGGCATTGCGAGCCGGGTAGGCGATCTGCAGCACCGAAATGCCCGTCAGTCGTCCGAACGTCGGTTCGAGCGCGACGCCGGACGATTGCCGCAAGGCTTGCTGGAAATAGCCGCGGTCGCGCAGGTCGAGGTCTCGCCCAGTACCGAGCGAATCGCAGAATAGCCGGCCGTCAGGATCGATCGTCAGGATACCGGTATATTGCGGGTATTCCTCGCGCACGGCGGAGAGAAAGGCGGAGCAGGCGACACGGTCGGCGGTCTCGAGGTCGCGGGCACGGGCCAAGCCGTAATGCAGC
>LNFM01006908.1_pt1 | contig 18293 bp, 17 predicted proteins | sample 596031 | NCBI WGS metagenome assembly LNFM01 (sample SAMN04254537, study PRJNA301005) | activated carbon metagenome | isolation source: dual media filters at the Ann Arbor, Michigan drinking water treatment plant | place: USA: Ann Arbor | reverse complement strand
CGACCGCGCAGCCGCGCTTGAGACCCCACTCGCCCGACGAGCCGATCGCGCCGTACACGCCGCGCGAGCCGCTGCTGGTGCCGGTGATGATGCAGGGCTTGGCCGGATCGAAGGTCGCCGGCACCTGCACCATCATCGTGACGTTGGGGCCGCCGTCGCGATCGTCGGCGTAGGCGATGTACTCGGTGCCGGCGATCTTGCCTTCGCCGCTGGTGACGGTGCCGTCGGCGGTGATGTTGGGGCCGTAGAGCGTGCCGAAGCCGCCATTGGGGCTGACGTCGACGATCGCGCGGTAGTTGGTGTGGATAGCCAGGCGGCGCAGCTGCGCCGGATTGGCCGGATCGATCGTGGCGATGCTCAGCGGCAGCGCCAGGCCGCTGCGGCCGAGGCCGGCGGTGAGCAGATCGTCGGTCTCGCCGTCGTAGGCGGTGGCAGAGATGGCGCCGAGCCAGTGCGGCTTGCTCTGCATGGCGCCGTGGTGGCGACCGTTGTCGGCCGCGGCCGGCAGCGCAGTGCCCAGCAGGATGAGCGCGGCCAGCGGCAGCGCGTGCGCAAGTCTTGTCATGAAAGCGTCTCCCAGACGTTGTAGGCGGTTGTGCTTCTTGTTTTGGCGCATCGGGCAAGGCTCGATGCGGGCCGCGCACGATGCCCCAGTTGCACGCGCACTGCAAGACCCGCTACGGCGTTACTTGCCGATGCAGAAGCGACTGAAGATGCGGCCGAGCAGGTCATCGGCGCTGAACTCGCCGGTGACTTCGGCCAGCGCATCGGCGGCCAGCCGCAGCTCTTCGGCGAACAGCTCCAGCTGCGCGTTGCCGTAGCCATGCTCGACGTCGGCGCACACCGCCGCATCGGCCAGATGCGCCTGCGCGCGGCGCAGCGCATCGAGCTGCCGCTCACGCGCCAGCACCACCGTTTCGGCGCGCGTGTCGGCCTCCCAGCCGGCCACGCGCAGCAGTGCGTCGCGCAGCGCATCCAGGCCGGCGTGGGTGCGCGCTGACAGGCGGATCGCCGCGCCTTCGGCGCCGGCGGTCTGGTGGGTGAGATCGATCTTGTTGAAAATCGTGAGCAGCGGCACGCCGCGCGCCAGGCGCGGCTGGATCTGCGCCAGTGCCTGCGCATCGGCATCGGCGGCCGGCTGCGCGGCATCCACCAGGTGCAACACGACGTCGGCACGCTCCACCTCGGCCAGCGTGCGCGCCATGCCGATGCGCTCGACTTCGTCGGCACTGTCGCGCAGCCCGGCGGTGTCGATGATGTTCAGCGCAATGCCGTGCACCTGCACCGCTTGCGCGATGCGGTCGCGCGTGGTTCCGGCGATGGCGGTGACGATCGCCACCTCGTCGCCGGCGAGCGCATTGAGCAGGCTCGATTTGCCGACGTTGGGCGCGCCCACCAGCACCACGTTCAGGCCGTCACGCAGCACGGCGCCCTGTTGCGCTCGCCGCAGCAGCGCATCGAGCTGCGCGCCGACGCGGGCCATCCGGCCGCGCGCATCGGAGGCCTGCAAGAAGTCGATCTCTTCTTCCGGAAAGTCCAGCGTCGCCTCGACCAGCGTGCGCAGCTCGATCAGCGCTTGGGTGAGCGCGTTCACCTCGCGTGAGAACTCACCGGCGAGCGAGCGGTTGGCCGAGCGCACCGCTGCCGCGGTGGAAGCGTCGATCAGGTCGGCCACGGCCTCGGCCTGCGCCAGATCGAGGCGGTCGTTCAGGAACGCGCGGCGGGTGAACTCGCCGGGCTGCGCTAGCCGCAGGCCCAGCTCGCGGCCGGCCTCCAGGCAGCGCACCACCAGCATTTGCAGCACCACCGGTCCGCCGTGCCCCTGCAGCTCAAGCACCGTCTCGCCGGTGTACGAATGAGGCGCAGGAAACAGCAGCACCAGGCCGGCATCGATGGTCTCGCCCGCAGCATCGGCAAAGCGCGCCAGCAGCGCCTCGCGCGGGCGCACGCGGGCAGCGCGCTCGGAGCCGATCAGCGCCGCCAGCAGCACGCCGAGGTCGGTGCACGCGCCACCGCTCACCCGCACCACGCCGATGCCGCCGCGGCCGGGCGCGGTGGCAATGGCAACAATCGGATCGCGGTCGGAGGGGTTCATCGGCAAGGTGGCGGGCGGTGCGGCAGACGTCTTGCGCTTGCGTGGGTGCCACGCCGACCTCGGTGAAACCTAGCACAGCGCTTCCGCGGCCGGCCCGCTGCGGCCTCTTACACTGGCCCGCATGCACAACGACAACGACCCGCTGGTCCGGCTGATGCGCCCGCTGCTGGGCGTGCTGGCTGCCACCTTCATCAACGTGCTGATCGCCGCAATGATCGGCGGCGCGCTGCCGTTCGAGTACAGCGGCCGCGCGTGGAGCTACACGGGGCTGGTGCTGTACGTGATCGTCGGCGCGGTGATGATCTTTCGCCTGACAGCCGAAGCCGAGCGCGGGTTCTCGCCGGGGCGCGTGCTCAAGTGGGCGCTGTCGATCTGGCTATGGCCGTTGCTGCTGCTGGCAAGCCGGCGCCGGTAAGGCGTCGCTCGACCGCCTGACCGAGCGTGCGCCACCCGCCGCTTGCCCACGCTTTCCTCGCGCTCATCGTGCTGCTGGCTGCGCTTGCGCTGCCCGCCTTGGCCGCTTCAACCACTCACAGCGAACCGCCGGACGAGCCGCTCACCACGGCAGATACGCTGCGCCCGCTCGACCTCACGGTGCCACGCGAGCGCGCGGCGCCCAACGTGTCCGCCTGCAGGTCCATCGTGCATCGCGCCTGTGCCGCCATGCCACCGGCGACACCCGCCGCGACCACCGCAACGCGTGGGATGACACCCACGCAGACCGCTGACCAGGTACTCGAACGGGTGGTGATCGAAGGCGAGCGGCTGCGCCGTCCGCCCTCGGTGCGGGAAGCGCTCGAAACCGCGACCGCGCGCCAGAGCTGGCGCGAAATGGAGTCCGGAGAAGGCGGCCGCTGCATCTGCGCCAACCCTTGCCCGGCATGGCCGCAGGCCTGCTGCGTGTGCACCAAGGGCGGCCGCGACGCCAAAATCAACAACATCGTGCGGCACTGAGTTCGCCGCGCCCCTTGCATGGCTGGCGTAACAACGTGCAGCCAGCCACCCATTCAACTTCGCGTGGCTTCGCCACCGAAGTTGAACCGGCTATTCCGCGATGAGGTGCACGTGCGAGCCGCAGGCTCGCGTACACCTCATCGCGCTCACCCAACCTTGCGCGCGTTCTGGATCTGCTTGGTCACGTACCACTGCTGGGCGATCGAGATGCAGTTGTTGACCAGCCAGTAGAGCACCAGGCCCGCCGGGAAGAAGAAGAACATCACGCCGAAGATGAACGGCATCGCCGCCATCACCTTCGCCTGCACCGGGTCCGGCGGCACGGGGTTGAGCTTGTATTGGAACCACATGCTGGCCATCATCAGCACCGGCAGGATGAACCACGCGTCCGGCGTGGCCAGATCCTGCACCCACAGCACCCACGGCTGGTTGCGCATTTCCACGCTCGCCAGCAGCACCCAGTAGAGCGCAATGAACACGGGGATCTGGACCAGGATCGGCAGACAGCCGCCGAGCGGATTGATCTTCTCGTTCTTGTAGAGCTCCATCATCGCCGTGTTCAGCTTCTGCTTGTCGTCGCCGTACTGCTCACGCAGCTTCATCAGGCGCGGCGTGACCTCCTTCATCTTCGCCATGCTGCGATAGCTGGCGGCCGACAGCGGATAAAACGCCGCCTTCACCAAGATCGTCAACAGCACGATGGCCCAACCCCAGTTGCCGACCAGCCCGTGCAGGAACTGCAGCAGCCAGAACAGCGGCTTCGACAGGAAGGTGAGCCAGCCATAGTCGACCACCAGGTCGAGCCCCGGCGCGATCGCTTCGAGCTTCTCCTGGTCCTGCGGTCCGACCCAAAGCGTGGCCTTGCTCGAGGCCGTCGCCCCCGGCGCCACGGCGTCGAGCGGCATCACGGTGGATACCGAGTACAGGTTGGGGCCGTCCAGCGCGGTGCGCACCTCGCGGTAGCGCCCCTGTTCGGGAATCCAGGCGGTGACGAAGTAGTGCTGGATCATCGCGATCCATCCTTCCCTCGCTTCACCGACATGGCTCTGCTTCTTCTTCTCGATGTCGCTGAAATTGATCTTCTGGAACTTCTGCGCCTCGCTGTACACCGCCGGTCCAGTGAACGTGTAGTACAGCGCGCTTTCGCCGTCGGGCTTGTTGCCGTCACGCACGAGTTGCAGGTAGATCGACGGTGTCAGCGCCGCGTCGCCCACGTTCTCGATGTCGTGCCTGACCTCGACCGCGTAGGTGCCGCGCTTGAACACGTAGGTCTTGACCAGCTTGATGCCGCCGGCGACCGCCTCGAACTTCACTTCCAACGTGTCCTGCCCGGGCGCCAGCGCGCGCGGGCCGGCCACCGGCGTGAACGGGGTCAGGTGGTTGGGCAGGCGCGCGCCAGCCGGACCGGTCAATCCGGTGCGCGCCAGATAGACGCGGTTCTTGTTCGACTCCAGCAGCACCACTTTGGCGCTCGCATCGTGCTTCTTGCCCGTCACCAGGCCCACCAGCCCGGCGGCGGTCCAGTCCGGCGCCACCGTCTGCTGCTGCAGTTCGACGTGCGCCATCACGGCACCAATCGGATCGATCTCCACCCGTAGACGATCCGTGTCGATGCGGATCCGCTCGGCAGGCGCGGCAGCCGCCGCCGGAGCGGCGGCGATGGTGCCGGCATCGGTCGGGGCCGGCACCGCGGGCGCGGATGCAGCGGCCGGAACCTCACCCGCCGGCGGCGGGGTGGCGGCGGGGCCGGGCGAGGTCGGCGCAGCGGCCTTCTGCTCCACGACCGGGCCACCCATCATCGATGGCCGACCTTGATGCTTCTGCCAGTTGTCATAGAGAAACACCAGCGACATGCCGAAGATGATCATCAAAATGGTGCGCTGGATATCCATGTGCAGCTTTCGGCGGGCAGTACCGGCAGGCGGAAGTCAGGTGAAAGGTCGGGAACGCGAAGGCGGCGAGAGCCTGCCTGTATCAGGCGGACGGATCGGGGTCGCGGGTGGAGGAAAACAAGCGCGGCGCAGCAGCGGAGTCAAGGTCGACAGCATGCTGCGGGCACCAGCAGCGCCAGTGGAACTGCGCCGGTACCGGATCGACGCCGCCGCGACTGTAGGGGTGGCAGCGCGCCAGCCGCGTCGCCATCATCCAGCTACCGCGGCCGGCGCCGTGTGTGTCGATGGCCTCCATCGCGTACGCGGAGCAGGTCGGCCAGAACCGACAGCTGTTGCCAAGCCAGGGAGACAGCAGGAAGCGATAGGCGCGCAGCAGCGCCAGCAGCACGGCTTTCATGACGCCGCTCCGTCAGGCCGATCAATCACCTTCGAAGCGGGGCTCTCGGCCTGCCGCCGCAGCGCGACCGCCAGCTGGGCAAGCAGGTCGTCGGCTTCCTGGCGCAGCAGCTTCTTCAATTGCGGACGCGGCATGGCGGCCTTGGTCGGACAGGGCGCCTTCAGGCGCAGCACCACATCCACCCGGCATTTGCCGGCGGCCGCATCGACGACCGGCGCGGCGTGCCGGGCGGCTTCGCGCAGCACCCGCTTGATGAGGGTGCGATCGACCGCCAGCCGCGCATTGCGCTTGCCCACGGTAATGCCGAAGCGGCTGCGGACATACGAAGACGCGACCGCTGCTGCCGGCAGCAGCGGGTCAGGCGCGTCGACAGGCGACATCATGGGTGCGATGCGAGCTTGCGCGGCAACGTAGCGACGCCCGCTGCGCCAGCGGGTTCCCGCAAACGTTTCGTCGTCGCGGCCGACGGTCGCAGCGAACTGCGCCGGCGTGCGGAGTCGGCGAGCAGGCGGGTAAGCGACGCGGGCAGCAGACAGCGGCGGCAGTTCAGGCGGCGAGCCGCTTGCGGCCCTTGGCACGGCGTGCGGCAATCACGGCACGACCGCCGCGGGTTTTCATGCGGACGAGAAAGCCGTGCGTGCGCTTGCGCTTCACGACTGACGGCTGATACGTGCGTTTGGTGGCCATGTTTCACTTCCCTTCAATGGAATCAGATTGCGGTGTGGAGGGCCGGCTTTCAGGGGAGGCCAAGAGCCTTCCACACACCGCCCCACCTGACCGGATGCGACCAGACGCCGTTCGCCGAGCGCCGACGCATCGTGCATCGGACCCCTGCGGCACGCGTGACTCAGGTGGGATTTCAGCCTGCGCCGAGATGCCTGACACGCCGTCTTCGACACACCCCTCGGCGGCGCGAAAAAAGCCTGACATTAGACGCGATCCGCGTCCCGCGCGTCAAACGCTCGCCTCTCCCAGACGCTCGACAGGGTTGTCCGCCAGCCCTCCACAGGCAAGTCGCGGTTATCCCGGGCTTATCCACAGGCTTATCTCCGAGCACCTAAAATTTGCCGCCAGCGGCTTCGCCCCTTCCACGGTTTGTTTGCGATCACTGTCGGCAAGATCAAACCCAGCTAATCCAATGGGAATGCCCGTTCCCTGCGCAACAGCTGGCACCCCTGTGGATAACTCCGTCTTGCAGCGGTAAACTCGCCGGCTTCGTTGGCTCGGGCGCTTGCCCTGACGGTGTCTTACCGGACGCCTCAGGGTCACCCCCGGACCCGCAGTGATGTGCGCAGCGCGCGACGACCTCCTCACCGAGTACGCCGCGGATCCCAGAACCCGGAGACGGCACTGATCGAGGTGCCGCACCCCACAGTTATCGGCCTCGGCACGACGTGTCGTGTGTCGACTGGCGGAAGACAAACACATGCTTCATTTTTGGCACGACTGCTCGCGACTTCTCGAACGTGAAATGACGCCGCAGCAGTTTTCCGCCTGGATCAAACCCCTCAAGGCCATCGAGTACGACGCCGCCAGCGGCAAATTGCGCATTGGCGCGCCCAATCGCACCAAGCTGGATGCGGTACGCGCGCAGTTTGCCAAGCGCATCCAGGATGCCGCCGCCAATGTGCTCAAGCGCCCGGTCGACGTGGTGTTCGAGGTCGAGGCCGTCGACACTGCAGCGACCGGCGCCGCAAGCGATGCAGCCACGGGGACTGCTGTCGTCGCCCCCGGCGGCGCGGGGTCGAACGGCAGCGCACCCGCGAGCCAAGGCGCCGCCGCACCGGTCGTCAACGGCAACCAGTTCGCTGCACCCGATCACTTCGAGCGCGCGCGCATCAACGACTCGCTGTCGTTCGACACCTTCGTCACCGGCAAGGCAAACCAGCTGGCTCGCGCCGCGGCCATGCAGGTGGCGGAGAACCCGGGCGGCTCGTACAACCCGCTGTTCCTCTACGGCGGCGTGGGGCTGGGCAAGACCCATCTGGTGCACGCAGTCGGCAACGCGATCCTCGCCCGCAAGCCCGACGCCCGCGTTCGCTACATCCATGCCGAGCAGTACGTCAGCGACGTGGTGCGCGCCTACCAGCGCAAGGCGTTTGACGATTTCAAGCGCTATTACCACTCGCTCGATCTGCTGCTGATCGACGACATCCAGTTTTTCGCCGGCAAGAGCCGCACGCAGGAGGAGTTTTTCTACGCCTTCGAGGCGCTGGTGGCCGGCCGCAAGCAGATCATCATCACCAGTGATCGCTATCCCAAGGAACTCAACGACATCGAGGACCGGCTGGTGTCGCGCTTTTCATCGGGGCTGACGGTGTCGATCGAGCCGCCCGAACTCGAGATGCGGGTTGCGATCCTGCTCAAGAAGGCGGAGCTGGAGAATTTTCCGCTGCAGGAAGACGTGGCGTTCTTCATTGCCAAGAACCTGCGCAGCAACGTGCGTGAGCTGGAAGGCGCGCTGCGCAGCATCCTGGCGTTTGCCGCGTTTCACGCCCGCACCATCACGGTCGACGTGGCGCGCGAGGCACTGCGCGACGTCCTGGGTGCCTCCACCGGCCAGATCACGGTCGAGTTGATCCAGAAGACCGTGGCGGACTACTACAAGATCAAGGTCGCCGACATGTACAGCAAGCGGCGGCCGTCGAACATTGCAATGCCGCGCCAGGTGGCGATGTACCTGGCGAAGGAGTTGACGCAGAAAAGCCTGCCCGAGATTGGCGAGTTGTTCGGCGGGCGCGACCACACCACGGTGCTTCACGCGGTGCGCAAAATCGGCAGCGCACGCATCAACGACAGCGAACTCAATCACGCGCTGCACGTGCTTGATCAGTCGTTGAAGGGTTGAGCGGGCACGATGAATACGCTGTGCACAACCTGTGGATCACGACTGGACAGCCTGTGCAGCACGGCGGACAAGTCGGACGCGCGGAGGGTCCGAGGGGGTGCATGCGCCGACTTGTGCAATTTCTCCACAGGCTGTGCGCACCCGCCAAGCAGCTTTGCCCACAGTGATTGCCACGCGCCAAGTGGTTGAACGCATTGCGCAAGTCCCGGTTGTCCCCACGTCAGACGAAGCCTATTAACTACTAGTCCTATTCAGAAGGAAGAAAAACAAATGCAACTCGTCAAAGCCTCTCGTGATGCGTTGCTCAAACCTCTTCAGGTGGTGAGCGGCATCGTCGAGCGTCGGCAGACCCTGCCGATCCTGGCCAACATCCTGGTCCGCAAGGAGGGGGAGCGGGTGAGTTTCACCGCCACCGACCTCGAGATCCAGATCCAGACCAACGCCGAGATCGGCGCCGGCAAGGATGCGTCATCGACCACGGTGGCCGCCCGCAAGCTGGTCGACATCCTGCGCGCGCTGCCGGAGGCCGACGTCGCGCTGTCGCTGGCCGGCAAGAAGCTGACCATCCAGTCGGGCAAGAGCCGCTTCAACCTGCAAACGCTCGCCGCCGAGGAGTACCCGACGGTGGCGCAGGCCGAGTTCTCCGCCGATTTCACGTTGCCGGCGGCCACCCTGAAGTACCTGCTGTCGATGGTTCACTTTTCGATGGCCGCGCAGGACATCCGCTACTACCTGAACGGCATGTTGCTGGTGGTCGACGGCACCATTGTGCGAGCGGTGGCCACCGATGGTCATCGCCTGGCGATGTGCGAGGTGACCAAGGACGGTGCCACCGGCAAGGTCGAGGCGATCATTCCGCGCAAGACGATCCTCGAACTGTCGCGCCTGCTGCCGGATGCCGAGGACGAGCAAGTGCGGGTGCAGATGGCCGCCAACCAGGTCAAGTTCAGTTTCGGCGCGATCGAGTTGATCTCCAAGCTGGTCGAGGGCAAGTTCCCCGACTACCAGCGAGTGATCCCGGCCAACAACACCAAAAGCTTCGCCATCGGTCGCGAGGAGTTGATGTCCGCGCTCACCCGCGCCGCCATTCTCACCACCGACAAGTTCAAGGGTGTGCGCATGGTGCTGGCCTCCGGCGCACTGAAGATCACCTCCACCAATGCCGACCAGGAAGAAGCGCAGGAGGAACTGGAGATCGACTACGGCGGCGACGGACTGGACATCGGCTTCAACGTCACCTACCTGCTAGACGTGCTGGCCAATCTGAAAAGCGAACAGATCAAGTTCTCGTTGGGCGATGCGCTCGGCAGCGCGCTGATCACGATGATCGATTCGGAGAAGTTCAAGTATGTCGTGATGCCGATGCGCATTTGACCGCTGCCAGTCGCCAGTCGCCACCCGGCGCAGCAATGTCCTGATCACACCTGAACACGGCTCCACCGCAAGGAATACCTGATGTCCGCAGTCCCGAACCAACCGTCGATGAACACCCCGCCGATCGTGCCGCTCACGCCTGCCCATGACTATGGCGCCAATGACATCCAGATCCTCGAGGGCCTGGAAGCGGTGCGCAAGCGGCCGGGGATGTACATCGGCGACACGCAAGACGGCACCGGACTGCATCACATGGTGTTCGAGGTGGTCGACAACTCGATCGACGAGGCGCTCGCCAATTTCTGCGACGACATCGTCGTCACCATTCATACCGACAATTCGATCTCGGTGATCGACAACGGCCGCGGCATTCCCACCGGCGTCAAGTTCGACGACAAGCACGAGCCCAAGCGCAGTGCCGCCGAGATCGCGCTCACCGAGTTGCATGCCGGCGGCAAGTTCAACCAGAACAGCTACAAGGTGTCTGGCGGCCTGCACGGCGTTGGCGTGTCTTGCGTCAACGCGCTCAGCAAATGGCTGCGCCTGACGGTGCGCCGCGACGGCCAGGTGCACCACATGGAGTTTCATGTCGGCGTGCCGCAGGACCGCCGCATCGAACGGGTCGATGGCATCGAGATCTCGCCGATGCACGTGCTCGGCCCCACTGACAAGCGCGGTACCGAGGTGCATTTCCTGCCCGACGAGACGATCTTCGGCCACGTGGAGTTTCACTACGAGATCCTGTCCAAGCGGCTGCGCGAGCTGTCGTTCCTCAACAACGGCGTGCGCATCCGCCTGATCGACCAGCGCAGCGGCAAGGAAGAGGACTTCGCCTTTGCCGGCGGCGTCAAGGGCTTCGTCGAATACATCAACAAGGCCAAGACCGTGCTGCATGGAAACGTGTTCCATGCGGTGGGTGAATCGACGGCAGGTGGCACGCTGGTCGGCGTCGAAGTCGCCATGCAGTGGAACGACAGCTACAACGAGTCGCTGCTCGTGTTCACCAACAACATTCCACAGAAAGACGGCGGTACGCACATCACCGGCCTGCGCGCGGCGATGACGCGGGTGATGAACAACTACATCAAGAGCCACGAGTTCGACAAGAAGGCCAAGGTCGAAACGGGTGGCGATGACATGCGCGAGGGGCTGACCTGCGTGCTCAGCGTCAAGGTGCCCGAGCCCAAGTTCAGTTCGCAGACAAAGGACAAGCTTGTCTCCTCCGAGGTACGACCGGCGGTGGAAGACGTCGTGGCGCGCACGCTGGAGACGTTCCTGCTCGAGCGGCCGGCCGACGCCAAGATCATCTGCAGCAAGATCGTCGATGCCGCGCGCGCGCGCGAGGCGGCCCGCAAGGCGCGCGAGCTGACGCGCCGCAAGGGCGTGCTCGATGGCGCCGGCCTACCCGGCAAGCTCGCCGACTGCCAGGAGAAAGACCCCGCCAAGTGCGAGATCTACATCGTCGAGGGGGACTCCGCCGGCGGCTCCGCCAAGCAGGGTCGCGACCGCAAGTTCCAGGCGGTGCTGCCGCTGCGCGGCAAGGTGCTCAACGTGGAGAAGGCACGCTTCGACAAGCTGATCGCCTCCGAGCAGATCGCCACGCTGATCACCGCGCTGGGCACCAGCATCGGCCCTGAGTTCAACCCCGACAAGCTGCGCTATCACCGCATCATCGTGATGACCGACGCCGACGTCGATGGCGCCCACATCCGCACGCTGCTGCTCACGCTGTTCTATCGCCAAATGGGGCAGTTGGTGGAACGCGGCCACATTTATATCGCGCAGCCGCCGCTGTACAAGGTCAAGCACGGCAAGGACGAGCGCTACATCAAAGACGACCACGAACTCGCGCACTACCTGCTGCGCTTGGCACTTGAAGGCGCCAAACTCTTCACCGATGCGCGTGCAGTGGAGACCGGGACGCCGATCAGCGGCGATGCGCTGGCCGAGCTGTCACGCCAGTTCCTGCTGGCCGACGCGGTGGTGCAGCGCCTGTCCAACGTGATCGACACCGCAGTGCTGGAGGCGATCACCAATGGCGTCGAGCTGAGCCTGGCCGATGCCGCCGCCGCAGAAGCCAGCGCCGTCACGCTCAAGCGCGCGCTGGGCAATCACACCATCGACGTGTTTGCGCTGTACGACGGCACCACCGACAAGCACCGGCTGCGCATCGAGCGCCGCCATCACGGCAACGTGCGCGCCTGCGGCATCGACGCCGAGTTCATCCACGGCGCCGATTACGCCACGCTGAACCACGCCGCCCGCACATTCCGCGGCCTGATCGGCCCCGGCGCCAAGGTCGTGCGCGGTGAGGGCGACAGGTCCAAGGAAGCCAGCGTCACCGACTTTCGCGACGCGATGCGCTGGCTGCTCGCCCAGGCCGAGGCCGGCGTGGCCAAGCAGCGCTACAAGGGGCTGGGAGAGATGAACCCCGGCCAGTTGTGGGAGACGACGATGGACCCGGCGGTGCGGCGCCTGCTGAAGGTGCAGATCGAAGACGCCATCGGAGCCGACCAGATCTTCATGACGCTGATGGGCGACGATGTGGAGCCGAGGAAGCGGTTCATTGAAATCAATGCGCTGACGGCGAGCAATATCGACGTGTAGCGGCGGTTTCGTCGTCAGTCAGTCAGCCCTTCAACACCAGCACGGCCTCGACCTCGAACTGCGCGCCCTTGGGCAGGCTCGCCACGCCGATGGTCGAGCGCGCCGGATATGGCTGCGGCATCGCCTCGGCCATGATCTCGTTCACGGTGGCGAACTTCGCAAGATCGGTGACAAAGAGGGTGAGCTTGACCGCATCGGCCAGCGAACCGCCGCTTGCCTGCGCGACCGCCGCCAGGTTCTTGAACGACTGCCTCACCTGTGCCTCGAAGTCCTGGCTCACCAGTTCCTTGGTCTGCGGGTCGAGCCCGAGCTGACCCGACAGAAACACCACGAGGCCGGTCTTGACCGCCTGCGAGTACGGGCCGATGGCGGCCGGTGCATTAGCGGTCGCGATGGTTTCCTTGTTCATTGTTTGCGTCTCCGGTGGAAGGTGCTTTGGTCTACGCCGCTTGCGCCAGGCGCTCGAAGCGGGTCAACGCTCCGGTGGCAAGGTCCACTTCATCGCCCGGCGCAAGCGCATGCACGGTCGCATGGGGCAGCGCACGGCGCACGGCGTCGGCAAACTCGCCCCACGGGCGCGACACCGCGCCCATCATCTTGTGGAAGTACTCGTGCGGCGGGTACAGCAGCACCAGGCGCGGATTGAGCGCCACGGCGCCTCGCGCGAGGTCGGACACGAAGTCCAGCTGCATGCCGCCCAGCAGCACGTCGGTCGGCAGCGCGCGACCCAGCGCCTGGATCTCCTCATCGGTCATCTTGCTGTTGAAGCCCTCGTTGTAGTTCATCACCGCCGGCCCGCCCTCCACCGCCACATGAAAGCCCGTGTACGGCGAATAGAACGGCGCGCGGGTGGCGCTGGAGATCGCCCAGGACAACTGCGTGGCATTGCCCTGGAACACCGCCTTCGATAGCGCCTTCCACAGGTTGATGTCGCGGTGCTTCCACAGGAACGCGCTGATCGCGTACCCCGGCACCTGCACCGACTCGCCGGGCTCAAGCGCGTGCAGCCGTTGCGCCGCCAACCCGCGCCGCCACTTCAGGAACCCCACGGTGCTGGGCGATCCGTAGGCGTGTGCGGTGGTGGCGCGCAGCAGCGGCGGCACATCGAGGAAGTGTTCCTCATGGCCGTGTGTCACGCACACATGCTTCGCATGCGAGAAGTCCGCCTGGTCGAACCACTGCACGCCGCAGTAATGGCGCCAGAACGGGTCGAAGAACAGCGCCCCGTGCGTGCTTTCGATCGACAGTGCCGACCAGCCGTAGTAGCGCACCCGCACTGATGAAGTCATCGTTGTCTCCTTCATGAATGAAAGCTGCGCGGCGCGCGGGCGTCGGCGGCCCGCGGTCCTCGCAGGTCAAGCCCGCTCATGCGCCCAACGGGCCGCGCGGGAAGAAGTGGCGATACGCCATCTCCGAGTTCACGGTTACCTCGTCGGACCAGAACACCACGCGACGCGCCCAGGCGCGCTGCGACTCCACCACCTTGGCAAACAGGGGGTTCTCGCCCGAATACTTCTGGACGACGCCGTCCCAGGCCTTCAACTGCGCATCGAGGATCGCCGGCGGCGTCTTGATCGCGCGCACGCCCTGCTTGGTCTGCAGCTCGATGTAGTCGGTGGACATGCGGTCCATGGCCTTCCACGCCATCTCCGCGCTGCAGGCGTTGGCTGCCACCGCGAGCACGCTCTTCAGCTCGGCCGGCAGCGACTCGAAGCGCTTGCTGTTGACCATCAGCTCGAACACGTTGTTGGCCATGTGGAAGCTGCGCTGATAGTAGAACTTGGCCACGTCGGGAAATCCCAGCAGGCGATCACCGCTGGCGTTGGCGAATTCGGCAGCGTCGAGCAGGCCGCGATCAAGAGCCGGCACGATGTCGCCCGGCGCCATCTGGACCGGCGACATCCCCAGCGCCGCCATCATCGGCACCGCCAGGCCCGCCGTGCGGTACTTCAGGCCCTTGAGATCGGCCAGCGTGCGGACCTCCTTCTTGAACCATCCCAGCGGCTCGGTCGGCACCGGGCCGTACATGAAGCTGTGGATGTTCAGCCGCGTGGCCGCCTGCACCTCCGCGTACAGCTTGTCGCCGCCACCATGATGGAGCCAGCCCAGCAGCTGGTTCGCATCCATGCCGAAATTGGGCCCGGCGCCGAACAGGCCGAACGCCGAGTTCTTTCCGAACCAGAAGCCCGGCACGGCATGGGCGCCGTCGAGCGTGCCGCTGCTCACCGCGTCCACCACCTGCAGGCCGCCCACCACGCTGCCGGCGGGCAGCATCTGGATCTGCAGGCGGCCGCCGCTGATCTCGCCCACCTTCTTGGCGAAGTCGTTCGCAAACTCGTGGAAGATGTCTTTCGCCGGCCAGGCGCTTTGCATGCGCAGGCTAAGCGGCGCCTGGGCGCGCACAACGGCCGGCGCACCGACGGCGGCGGCTCCGACGAACGCCGCCGTGCGAAGGAACTGTCGCTTGGCCGCGGACTTGCTTTTGGCATTGGTCATTGAAACCCTCGTGGCGTGGTGTGTAATCGGTGGGCGGCCGATGCGGCGCCGCGCAGTGTGCGCAAGCGAAGTCCATGCCAGTGTTTCCAATCAAGAAACATCAGTTTCCAAGAGTGAGTGCGCATTCTCTCGCGCAAAATGCACCTATTCAATGCGCAGTTGCGCACTAAGAAGCGGCGTGGTTTCTGTATCGGCAACAGCAACAGCAGGCCGGCCGGCTCCGGCGGAGGTATTCATGAACTTTGGCTTCGTCGTCTACCCGGGGGTGGAGCCCATCGACCTGGCGGCCGTGGGCGTGTTGTCCATGGCGCGCCGCATTGCGCCGGCGCTGTCGTTCTCGCTGGTGGGCGCGCGGCTCGAACCGGTGACCTTTTCCAGTGGCCTGCGCGTGCTGCCGGATCACACCTTCGAAACGGCGCCTGCCTTCGATGTGCTGCTGCTGCCCGGTGGACCCGGCTGGGCGGCGGCGCGAAAGGATGACGCTCTGCTCGCCTACCTGCGCCGTGCTGCGCCGCCGGCGCGCCTGGTGACGTTGTGCACGGGCGCCATGATCGCCGCCGCGGCGGGCCTGCTGGACGGGCGCATGGTCACCACCAAGGTGCAAGCGGCGCCGGGCGAGACGCCGCCGATCGACATCCTGGGCCGCGAGCACCCGGTCACCACCCGCCACGCGCTGCTGGTGGACAGCGGGCAGGTGGTGAGCGGCGGCGGGGTGTCGCTGTGCATCGACACCGTGCTGTACGTGCTGGAGCAGGCGCTCGGTCCGCAGCGCACCGCCGAGATCGAGCGGATCCTGGAGTACGGCGAGGCGCGGCGCGCCAACGCGCAGCGGCTGCCCGTCGTGCAGACGGCGTCAGGGGCCGCATGAGCACGGCCGCCCGCCGGCCCCGCAGGCGCACGCGAACCGCGGCCGTGCGCACCACCGCCACCAAGGTGCTGGATCAGCTGGGCGCGCGCATCCAGCAGCGGCGCATCGACCGCCAGCTCACGCTGGAAGCGCTCGCCGAGCAGTCGGGCTTCTCCAAGGGCTATCTGTCGCGCATCGAAAACGGCCTGCAGACGCCGCCGCTGGGCACGTTGATGCGCATCGCCGGCGCGCTGGAGGTGGACGCCACCTCGCTCATCAACGGCGAGCCGCTGCAGAGTGCGCCGGCCTCGCCGCTGGTGTCCATCGTCAAGAAGAACCAGCGCTCGCAGGTGATCCGCGGCGCTTCAGCCTTCGGCTACGACTACGCCAGCTTGATCCGCAGCACGGCCAACGCCAAGATGGAGGCGTTTCTCTTCACCTTCCCGAGCAACATCGACAAGTATGTCTTCTTCGAGCACGACGGCGAGGAGTTCCTGTTCATCCTCAGCGGCCGTGTCGAGTGGCAGATCGGCCATGAGCGGCACGAGCTGGAGGCCGGCGACGCGGTGTACTTCGATGCGCGGCTGCCACATCGCGGGCGCGCGCTGGATGGGCCGGCGAGCGCGCTGGTGGTGGCGCATCGGGAGGGGGGTGACCGGGAGCCCTAAGACATCCCCGAGGCCTTGCTGACCGGCGGCTGATCAGACGTTGCCGGCTTCGCTGCGGCGGCAGCGTCTACTGGCGGCGCGAACCGCCCCTGCACGGCCTCCAGCTGCTCGTCGGTCGTCGCCACGATCCACTCGCGCGCGTTGTCGACCAGCAAGCGGTTGTGATCCTTCAGCGGACCGAGCGTCACGCCGGTCTTCCACAGCACCGGCCCGACCTTGCTCTTCTTGCCCGACGGCGTGCCCACCAGCAGGCAATATGGGCCCAGCGGCAGCGAGACGAACGGTTGCGCCGGCTTAGCGCGCACGCGCCAATCGATGAACGGCGACTCGGTGATCACGAGCGGCGTGGGCAGGCCATGAAAGACGGTGAAGTCGTACAGCGCCAGCTGCTCGCGCAGGGCGACGTAGCTGCGGCGAATCTCGGCGATCACCTCGGCGCGGATCTCGTGGTCGAACAGCGCCTCCTGCGCCAGGCGCGCGTGCGCGGCGCGCGCCTGCGGCTGGTACGCGCACACCAGCGCCAGGTCGAGGCAGTCCTGCACCGCGCGCTGCATGTCGGCGGGCGAGCCGGCGTCGTCGGGTCGGCCACCTTGCGCGGCGTGCAGAAAGCGCGCCAGGGCGCCGTCGCGAATCACCGGGCCGGCACGGTGGGCGGTCTCGTCGGCATCTTTGGCGAGCGATAGGTGGAACACCTCGCTGTCGGCAAAGCGCGCCTTGCGGCCGTCGTCGAAGTGCAGTTCGCCGCTGGCGCAATTCAGGTAGCGCGTGCCCACCTGCCCGTGTTCCCACACCCAGTTGCGCAGGAACGGACGCAGCGGATGCAGTGCCTCGGTGTCTGCCATCGGTTCTCTCCTGTGCGCCACGACCGGCGCAGCTTCTGGCGGCACAGTACGTCACGCTGGCGCGGTGGGGCAAAATGGCCCGATGAAACCTCCCAAGCGGCTGCAGAGCCTGATCGACGAAGGGCTGATCGACACCGTGGTGCGGCAGCTGATGAGTGGCAAGGAGGCGATGGTGTTCGTCGTGCGCTGCGGCGCGCACACGCGCTGCGCCAAGGTCTACAAGGAGGCGAGCAAGCGCAGCTTCCGGCAGGCGGTGGACTATTCGGAGAACCGCAAGGTCAAGAACACGCGCCAGGCGCGCGCGATGGCCAAGGGCACGCGCTTCGGCCGCCAGGCGCAGGAGGCCACTTGGCAGAACGCCGAGGTCGATGCGCTGTATCGGCTGGCCGCGGCCGGCGTGAGCGTGCCCAAGCCGCATAACTTCCTCGACGGCGTGTTGATCATGGATCTCGTGGCCGACGAGCACGGTGACGCCGCACCACGCCTGAACGACGTGCTTTTTACCGCCGAGCAGGCGCAGGCGCTGCATGCGCAGCTGCTGGTCGAGGTGATCCGCATGCTCAACGCCGGCGTGGTGCACGGCGATCTGTCGGAGTTCAACATCCTGCTCGCCGACAGCGGCCCGGTCATCATCGACCTGCCGCAGGCGGTCGACGCCGCCGGCAACAACCACGCGCAGCGCATGCTGCTGCGCGATGTTGCCAACCTGCGCAACTTCTTCGGCCGCTTTTCGCCGGCGCTGCTGACCACGCACTACGGCCCCGAGATCTGGGACCTGTACCAGCGCGGCCTGCTGACGCCGGAGGTCGCGCTCACCGGTCACTTCGATGCCCCGGCTGGCGCAGTCGACCTCGACGGCGTGCTGGTGCAGATCGACGATGCGCGGCTCGAGGAAGCCGCCCTGCAGTTGCGTCGCGCATCCACGCCCTGACGCGCGTGGTGCGCATTGCGGGGCGCGCACGTCGTCTTGCGCGGGGCCGGCGCCATCGACCGCGTGCGCGGCTGAACGCGTTCGACTCGCATCGCCCGCGCGCCCGCGCGTAGCGCATCGCGCGCCGCGCCGCTCGTCCGTCCCCGAATCGCCACGGGCTCGGTGACCCACCTCACCGTAGCAGCGCGCGCAGCGATCGCGGCGGACACGAAATGACTGCGAGCAAAAACGTACGTAGTGGCTGGTCGACGTTGCGTCCGTCGCGACCTCGACAGTTACTTCTTCATGAGAAGCCGTGGATGCGCCGTTGTCGCCGGGCCGAGAGGCCATGCAGCGCGCGCA
>LNFM01007998.1_pt1 | contig 18295 bp, 14 predicted proteins | sample 596031 | NCBI WGS metagenome assembly LNFM01 (sample SAMN04254537, study PRJNA301005) | activated carbon metagenome | isolation source: dual media filters at the Ann Arbor, Michigan drinking water treatment plant | place: USA: Ann Arbor | reverse complement strand
TGATCGGCCGCGCCGAGATCTGGCCCGTGCACCAGAAGACGGCCGAGCTCGGCGGCATGCTGCGCAGCGGGCTGGAAGACACCTTCTACCTGCCGGGCGGTGAACGTGCCAACGGCAACGGCGTGCTGATCGAGGCCCTGGCCGCCTGCGCGCGCCGCGCCGGGCGCGAGGTGGCCAGCCCCGCCGAAGCGCGGCAGACGCTGGGCCTGCGGGCCGCCGCCACCGCCTGAGGGCCCGCGCGGGCGCAGGCAGCGCGGCACTTGCGCGGGCGCCGGCACAGGGTATGGTTCGCCCACCAGTCGAGGGAGCCCCCATGCAGGAATCAGACATCCGCGAGTTGATCGGGCAGGTCCGCGAGGGGCGCCTGTCGCGCCGCGGCTTCGTCGCCCGCATGGGCGCGGTGGGCGTCACGCTGCCGATGGCCGGGCTGATGCTGATGGACGCCGGCATCGCGCAGCCAACGGCCCCTGCCTACGCCCCCACCCAGCGCGGCGGCGGCGGGCCGCTGCGGCTGCTGTTCTGGCAAGGCCCCACGCTGCTGAACCCGCACTTCGCCACCGGCATCAAGGACGGCGAGGCCAGCAACCTCTTCTACGAGTCGCTGGCGCGCTGGGACGCCGACGCCGTGCTGCAGCCCAACCTGGCCGCCGAGATCCCCAGCCGCGAGAACGGCGGCGTGGCGGCCGACGGGCGCTCGGTGACCTGGAAGCTCAAGCGCGGCGTCACCTGGCACGACGGCAAACCCTTCACCGCCGATGACGTGCTGTTCAATGCCCAGTTCGCCACCGACCCGGCCTCGGCCGCGGTGACCTCGGGCTCCTTCGCCGACATGAAGCTCGAGAAGCTCGACAGCCACACCGTGCGCGTCGTCTTCGACAGGCCCATGCCCTTCTGGCCCGGCACCTACTCGGTGGTGCAGCTCATTCCCAGGCACCTCTTCGAACCCTTCAGCGGCGCGCGCTCGCGCGAAGCGCCCAACAACCTGCGGCCGGTGGGCACCGGCCCCTACCGCTTCGTCGAGTTCAAGCCCGGCGACCTGCTGCGCGCCGAACTGAATCCGAACTACCACCGGCCCAACCGCCCGCACTTCGACACCGTGGAGCTGAAGGGCGGCGGCGATGCGGTGTCGGCGGCACGCGCGGTGCTGCAGACCGGCGAGTACGACTACGCCTGGAACCTGCAGGTCGAGGACGAGCTGCTCAAGCGCATGGAAGCCGGTGGCAAGGGCCGCGTCGTGTTCCATGCCGGCGGCACGCTGGAGTTCATCGAGCTCAACCACGCCGACCCCAACGTCGAGACCGAGGGCGAGCGCGCGCACCCGAACAGCCGCCACCCGCTGTGGCGCCAGCCCGAGCTGCGGCAGGCGATGTCGCTGCTGGTCGACCGCGTCGGCATCCAGGAGTTCATCTACGGCCGCGGCGGCGTGGTCACCGCCAACCTCGTCAACAACCCCGCGCGCTTCCGCAGCCCCAACACGCGCACGGAGTTCAACGTCGACAAGGCCAACGCGCTGCTCGACGCCGCGGGCTGGAAGCGCGGCAGCGGCGGCATCCGCGAGAAGGACGGCAAGCGGCTGCAGGTGGTGTTCCAGACCTCCACCAACGGCCCGCGGCAGAAGGTGCAGTCCATCGTCAAGCAGGCCTGCCAGCGCGCGGGCATCGAGCTGGAACTGAAGGTCGTCACGCCGGCGGTGTACTTCGGCGCCGACGTGGCCAACCCCGACACCAACACCAAGTTCTGGGCCGACCTGCAGATGTACGCCTTCACGATGGGCCCGCCCGACCCGCGCCGCGTGCTGGACCGCTACGTGTCGTGGGAGTTCTCGACCAAGGCCAACAAATGGCAGGGCCGCAACACCACGCGCTGGCGCAACCCGGAGTACGACCGGCTCTTCAAGGCGTCCGAGGTCGAGCTCGACCCGGTCAAGCGCGCCGCGATGGTCATCGCGATGAACGACATGGTCTGCGCCGACCGCTACGTGCTGCCGCTGCTGTTCAAGCCCTCGGTCACCGGCCTGGGCGAGAAGATCGTGGCGCCGCTGTCGGGCTGGGGCAACGACCTCGCCTCGCTGCACTCCTGGTTCCGCCGCTGACCGGGCGATGACGGCCACGCCCCCCGTCCCGCGCAGCGCCGCCGAACAGGCGCGGCTGGACGCCGCCCTCGTGGACATGTTCGAGCAGCGCATCACCTTCAACCAGGTGCTGGGCCTGAAGATCGACTCGGTGCAGCCCGGCGACGTGCGCGCGCGGTTCGCCATGCGGCCCGAGCTGGTGGGCCACTACACCTACGGCCGCCTGCACGGCGGCGTGATCTCGTCGGTGCTCGACACGATGGGCGGGCTGGTGCTGATGGTGGGCCTCGCCGCGCGCCACCCGCACGACAACACGGCGCAGGTGCTGCAGCGCTTCTCGAAGCTGGGCACCATCGACCTGCGCGTCGACTTCCTGCGGCAGGGGCTGGGCAGCCACTTCGTCGCCACGGCCGACATCACGCGGCTGGGCGGCCGGGTGGCATCGACCCAGATGCGACTGGTCAACAACGAAGGCACGCTCATCGCCACTGCGGCGGCGGCCTACGTGGTGTCCTGATCCGGGCCGGCTCAGGCCGGCTGCAGGTAGCGCTCGAGCAGGGTCTGCCGCGCCGCCGGCGTGAGCTTCAGGCGTTGCGCCAGGTAGCGCTCGACGCCGCCGTGGTCGGCGTCCACCGCGCGCAGGGCGGCGTCGATGAAGTCTTCGCGCACGCCCCACAGCACGGCCACCGCCTCGGGCGGGATCGCGCTGGGCGGCATGGGCGGGTGGCGGAAGTGGCGGTTGGTCAGCAGGTAGTCCTGCACCACCAGGTCGCGTGGCACGCCCAGCGCCAGCAGGATCATCGCGGCGGCGAAGCCCGTGCGGTCCTTGCCCGCGGTGCAGTGGAAGACCGCCGGCGCGTCGCTGTCCAGCAGGTGCTCGAACAGCTCGGCAAAACGGTGCGACTGGTCGCTGACCAGGCTGCGGTAGAGGTCGCTCATCAGGCCCACCACCACCGGCACCGTCAGCGCCTCGCCCCGCGCCACCACGGCCTGCATGGTCTGCACCACGGTGGGCTCGATGGACAGCGTGTGCTGCACCAGCCCGGGCACGTCGTAGGGCACGGCGGCGCGTTCGTGCACGCCGCGGAAGTCGAAGGCGCGGCGCACGCCCAGGGACGACAGCAGCTGCTGGTCGGCCCCGGTCAGGCCGCCCAGGTGGTCGGACCGGAACAGGCGGCGCCAGCGCAGCGGCCGGCCGGCTTCGCCGGGGTAGCCGCCGAGGTCGCGGAAGTTGGTGGCGCCCTGCAGCGGCAGGACACGGTCGGGATGGTCGAGCATCCCCGCATTGTCGCGGCAGCCGGCCTGGTGCGCCGCGCGCCCGGCCCCTCACTCGCGCAGAAAGGCGTCCACGGCAGCGACCGATGCTTCGGGCGCCTCTTCCTGCGGCAGGTGGCCCACGCCGGGCAGCAGCACCAGACGTGAACGGGGCAGTTCGCGCTGGTAGTCGGCCGCGTGGGCCGGCGGGATCATCGCGTCGCGCTCGCCCCACAGCAACAGCACCGGCGCTTCAATGCGGCGCAGCCAGGGCCCGGGCGGCTGCGGCACGATCTGCGCCATGCGGGCCATGAGCGCCTGCCGCACGCCGGGCGCGCGCATCAGGTCGTGGTAGCGGTCGACGGTGGCGTCGCTCAGTGCGGCGGGGTCGGCCCAGGCGGACGCCATGCCCGCGCGCAGCACGGGACGCGGCAGCGTCCAGGGCAGCAGGCGGGCCAGCACCGGCACCTCGGGCGCCCGGCCGTACTCGAAGCCCGGGCTGGCAAAGCCGTCGGGCGCCACCAGCACCAGCCGGTCGACCCGGGCCGGCTGCTCGGCGGCCAGGCGCCAGGCCAGCCGACCGCCCATCGAGTGGCCCACCAGGTGGGCGCGCGGCACGGCCAGCGCATCCATCAAGGACACGATCACCTGCAGCGCACGCTCGTCGCTGTGGTCACCGCCCGGGTCGGGGCCGGTCAGGCCGGCAGCCGGCAGGTCGAAGCGGATCACCCGGTACCTGGTTTCCAGCGTGCGCGCCCAGGTGTCCCAGGTGTGCAGGCTGGCCCCGAAACCATGCAGCAGCAGCACGGCGGGCGCATCGCGCGGACCGCTGTCGCGCACGTGCAGGCGCAGCCCGGCGGCGTCCACGAAGCGGCTGGGCGGGCCGGCGTGGCGCGCCTCCAGCGTGGCGCGGTCGAGGTCGGGCGTCCAGGCCAGGCCGGCCCCCAGCAGCAGGACGATCAGCAAAGGCGCCATACGGGGTCTCGCAATTCGCGGAAGCAGAGCCGCCGAAGAGCCTGGCGGCCGTCGGCAGGAAGACGGACAGCATCGTCGCACGGCACGGCCCCCGGTCTTGACGGAGCGCCAACCGACCCCAAATACCTGCCAGAGCGTCCGGCACGGTCGGTCGCGCCACCGCCCCGCCCCCCTCCATCCAAGGCCCCCAAAGAAGCCCGAAAAGCCCATGAAGCACCCGTTCCGCCTCCTGTCCCCCGGCCTCTGGGCAGGCCTCGGCGCCGCCGTGCTGGCCGCCGGCACCGCCTGGTTCGGCCTGCCGGCCGGGGTGGACAGCCAGCCGCAGGCCGCGCCCCGCGCCGTGGCGCCGCGGCCGGCGCTGTCCGTCGACGAGATCAACAACATCGACGTCTTCAAGAAGACCTCGCCCTCGGTGGTGCACATCACCACGCTGGAGCAGCAGCGCGACTTCTTCTCCGTCAACGTGCAGCAGGTGCCGCGCGGCACGGGCACCGGCTTCGTGTGGGACGACCGCGGCCACATCGTCACCAACTTCCACGTCATCCAGGGCGGCAGCGGCGCCCGCGTGACGCTGTCCGACCAGAGCACCTGGAAGGCCTCGCTGGTGGGGGCCTTCCCCGACCGCGACCTGGCCGTGCTGAAGATCGACGCCCCGAAGGAGAAGCTGCCGCCCATCCTGGTGGGCAGCAGCCGCGACCTGGTGGTGGGCCAGCGCGTCTACGCCATCGGCAACCCCTTCGGCCTGGACCAGACACTGACCACCGGCATCGTCAGCGCGCTGAACCGCGAGATCGAATCGTTCAACTCGCGCACCATCCGCGGCGTGGTGCAGACCGACGCCGCCATCAACCCTGGCAATTCGGGCGGCCCGCTGCTCGACTCGGCCGGCCGGCTGATCGGCGTCAACACGCAGATCGCCAGCCCCAGCGGCGCCAGCGCCGGCATCGGCTTCGCCATCCCCGTCGACGAGGTCAACCGCATCGTGCCGCGCATCATCCGCGACGGCCGCTTCACGCGGCCCGCGCTGGGCGTCACCGCCGGCCCGCCGGCGCTGCACCGCACGCTGAACCTGCCCAAGGGCGTGGCCCTGCTGCAGGTGACGCCGCGCAGCCCGGCAGCCAAGGCCGGCCTGCAGCCCTTCCGGCGCGGGCCGGACGGCAGCGTGCTGGCCGGCGACGTCATCACCGCCGTCAACGACGAGGCCGTGGCCGACCTCGACGACATGCTGATGCAGCTGGAACGGCGCCAGCCGGGCGAGACGGTGACGCTGAGCCTGTGGCGCAACGGCCAGACCCGCAAGCAGGGCGTGGCCCTGGGCACCTCCGACTGAGCGGGGCCCGAGCGGCGGGCCAGCCGCCGGAGATGGCGGCTGGCGGGGGTGCAAATCGGCGCGTCGGGTTCGCCCACACCGCGAGACACTCCCCAGCGACGAGAACCGGCACCACGTGCCGACCCCCGCCGTGGAGTGCGCCGATGTCCTTGTTCCCCCGACACCTCTTGCGGTCGCTGATGACGCTGATGCGCCACCTGCGCATGCCTGTGAAGCTGGGACTGATGGCCCTGCTGCTGGCCACGCCGCTGGTCACCCTCTCGGTCCTGCAGTACCGCACGCTGTCCTCCGAACGCGCGACCGCCTTGTCGGAACTCGAGGGCGCGCGCACGGTGGCCGCGGTGAGCGAACTCATCACGGAACTCCAGGCCCACCGTGACCTGACCCACCGGGCCTTGTCCGGCGACGCCACCGCCGGCCAGGAGCGAGGCGGGGTGCGCGAACGCCTGCAGCGCGCCTCGGCCGGGGTCGACGACAGCGGCATCGGCCGTCCGGGCGTTGCCGCCGGGGTGATCGAGGCCTGGACCACCGTGCGCAGTGCCGCCGCCGCGCTGGCCCTGGGTCGCCACGCCGAGCGCCGAGACGAAGCCTTCGCGGAACACAGCCGCAGCATCGAACAGGCAAGGCGCCTCGTGTTCCTGGTGGCCGAGGACTCGAAGCTGCTGCTCGACCCGCACGGCGAAAGCTACTTCCTGATGGACGTCGCCACACTGCGCATGCTGCCGCTGCTGGAGGCGGTGGGCGTGGTGCGCGGCGAGGGCGCTGCGCTGTTGACGCGGGGTGATGCCAGCACCGCCGACAGGGCACGCCTGCTGGGCCGCGCGGCCAGCGTGCTGGGAGAGATCGACGAGATGGCGCTGCGCATGGCCGCGCTGGAGCGTGCGGGCGTCAGCCCGCCCGCGGGCTGGCAGGCTGCACAGGCCGCTGCCCGCGCCCTCGCCGACCGCACCCGCGACGTCTTCAAAGCCGAAGCCATCAGCGCCGAGCCCGCGGCGTTCTACGCCGATGGCACCCGGGCGCTGCAGGCGGGCGCCGCGGTGCAGAAGCAGGTCCTCGAGCAACTGGTCCGCCAGCTGGAACAGCGCGCCGAGGCCCGACAGCAGGCCCTGTTGTGGCAGATGCTGCTGCTGGCAGGCGGCATCGGCCTGGTGGCCCTGATCGGCGGGGCCTTCTACGCCAGCTTCTACGGCTCGCTGCGCAGGCTGTACGAAGGCGTGGACGCGGTGGCCGGCGGCAACCTGGCGCACCGGGTCGACATCGAAGGCAAGGACGAAATGGCCGACATCGGCGTGCTCGTCGAGCGCATGAACGACCAGCTGTCGGCCATGGTGGCCGAGATCCGCAGCAGCGCCACGCGCGTGGGCATGGCCGGACGCCTGGTGGCCGACAGCAGTGCTTCGCTGGCCCAGCGCACCGAGGAACAGGCCACCAGCCTGCGCCAGACGCTGTCCACGACCCAGGCGCTCAGCCAGGCGGTGGCCGTCAATGCCAGCGCGGCCGGCGAGCTCGACCGCCTGACCGACCGCCTTCGCAACGATGCCGAAGCCGGACTGCAGGCCATGCAGCAGACCGTCAGCTCGATGAGCCAGCTGGAAACCAGTTCCCGGCGGGTGGCCGAGATCATCGGCACCATCGACGGCATCGCCTTCCAGACCAACATCCTGGCCCTCAACGCGGCTGTCGAGGCGGCCCGCGCCGGCGAGTCGGGCCGCGGCTTCGCCGTGGTGGCGGCCGAGGTGCGGCAGCTGGCGCAGCGCAGCGCGGCGTCGGCGGGCGAGATCCGTGCGCTCATCAGCCAGTCGACCCAGCAGGTCGGCACGTCGGTGGGCCATATCGAACACGTCGGGCGCGTGCTGGACACCCTCGTGGCAGGCGTGCGCAGCGCGTCGGACTCGCTGCGGGGCATCGCCAGCGCCAGTGCGCAGCAGAGCGCCGACCTGGAGCAGGTGGCGCAGAGCGTGGGCAGCCTGGACGAGATCACGCGGCAGAACGCCGAGATGGTGACGCAGTCCACCGGCGCTTCGCACGACCTGGTGGCGCGTGCCGGGGCGCTGAGCCAGGCGGTGGCGTCGATCCGCCTGCGCCAGGGCAGCGCCGACGAGGCCACCTCGCTGGTGCAGCGTGCCGTCACCCTGCTTCGCCAGCGGGGCCTGCACGGTGCGTCGGCCGACCTGCACTCGCGCGAACTGGGTTTCGTCGACCGCGACCTCTACGTGTTCGTGATCGATCGCCAGGGCGTCTACAGGCTGCACGGCGCCAAGCCGGCCATGGAAGGAAAGCGCGTGCACGACGTGCCGGGCATCGACGGCGATCGCTTCGTTCGCGACGCCTGGGCCACGGCCGAGCGGGGCAGCGGCTGGATCGACTACGACATCGTCAATCCCGAGACGGCTGCCGTGCAGCCCAAGACGTCCTACATCGTCGGGCTGGACGACCAGCTCTTCGTGGGCTGCGGCGTCTACAGGCGCACGGATTCGGTGGCCGCCCAGGCGGCCGCGAAGAGCTCGGCCGCCACGGCCACCGCGGCCGCGCCGTCACCGGGCCGGTACAAGGCCGAGCCGATGCCGAAGCCGCTGGCGCCCGCGGCACGGTAGTCGGCCATCCGCTGCGGCGAGATGCCGCCCACAGGGAGCAGGCGCACGCCGGGGTCGAGCACCGCACGCAGCGCCTTCAGCGCAGCCGGCGGCACCATCTCAGCAGGAAAGATCTTCAATGCGGCGGCACCGCATTGCAGTGCGGCAAAGGCCTCGCTGGGCGTCATCACGCCGGGGACGCAGACACAGCCCAGGTCGACGGCGGCCTTCACCACCGCGGCGTCGAAGTTAGGCGACACGATCAGCCGGCCGCCGGCCGCGTGCACCTCTCGCACGTCGGCCACGCGCAGCACCGTACCCGCCCCCACCAGAGCCTGCGGGCAGTCCTGCACCAGGCGCTCGATGCTGCGCAGCGGCTGCGGCGAGTTCAGCGGCACCTCGATCAAGGTCCAGCCCGCGCCGGTCAAGGCGGCGCCGACGGCCGGCGCGTCGGCGGGCGGCAGGCCGCGCAGGATGGCCACCAGCGGCAGGGCCTGCAGTGCGGCATCGAAGCGATCCAGGTCGCGGTTCATGGGGCAGCCTTCCAGATCTCGTGATGGCCCCGCCAGGTGGCTTCGGGGCCGATGGGAACCACCTGCAGGGCCTTCAGCGGGCCTGCGTGGCCGCAGCCGAGTGCGCTCAGGGCCCGCACGTAGCGGGCCGTCAGCAGGTCGCTGCCGATGACCCACAGCTCGCCCCCGGACTCGCCGTGCGAGCCCCGCAGGTCTTCGCCCCGCAGCTCCTCGCCGATCACCAGACCCGACAGCCAGCTCTCCCGCGAGGCCGGCGGCATCTCCTCGAACAAGGCCATGGCGCGCAGGCCGAAGGCGCGGCTCAGCAGCCCCGGCCCGCTTTGCGCACACTGCACGGCGGCGTCGAAAGCCTCGCCGTCGAAGGGGGGCTCTCCGCCCGCGGCGTCGGGCAGGGTCCGCGCCAGGATCGAGTGGCGCCGCAGCAGGTCGAAGACCTCGCCCGTCATGTGGGTGCGGAAGCTCTCGATGCGGCCGCCCGTCAGGCGCACCCACTTGCTGTGCGTGCCCGGCAGCACGCACAACGCATCGCGGGCGCCGCGCAGGCTGGCCGCGCCGAAAACCTGGGTCTCCTCGCCGCGCATCACATCGGGGGCGCCCTCATGGCGGCAACTGAGTCCGGGCACGATGGCGATGCGGGCGGCCAGCGGCGTGTCGACACCGTGCAACGCGGCGGCCAGGTCTTCCAGACCGGCCGCACAGGCCAGGTAGGGCACCTCGAACCAGCCTTGCCGGCTGCCGGCCATGCCGCTGATCAGCACCGGCACGCCGTGCTCGTGCACCCAGTCGCCGAAGCAGTCGCCGAACACGGCGGCAAAGCCGCCTGCGGGCACCGACAGCACGCCTCGGTCGAAGCCTCGTCGCTCGAGCACGCGGCCATCGGCCGCCAGCCGGGCCCCGCGCAACGAACTCGTGCCCCAGTCGATGGCGACGAGGCTGGTGCGGTCAGCGGGGTCGCCAGCGGCTCCGGTGGCGGCGGTGGAGGTGTCTGAGGGCATCGGGCGACACGGCGGGATCGGGGGCGGCCAAGCCTATCACCCACTCCGCCATGCCCACGCGCAGACGGCGGCCGCCCCCCTCAGGACAGCCGGAACTGCCCGATCTTGTGCGTCAGCCGCTCACCCTGGCCACGCAGCGCGTCGGACGCCGTGGCCAGCTGATCGACCAGGTGCAGGTTCTTCTCGGTGCTGTCCTTCAGCTGCTTGACCTGCTCGAGGATGGCGTTGGACTCCTTCTCGCCCGTGCGCGTGAGCGAGGCCACGTCGTCCATCGCGCGATGGATGGCGTCGACATGCTCGTCGGCAGCCAGCATGGACTGGCCGGTCTCGTCCGCCAGCAGGCCGCTCTGCTCGATGTCCTCGGTCGACCGCGCGACGATGTCCCCGATGCGCTGGGCCGACTCGGCACCGCGCAGCGCCAGGCTGCGCACTTCCTGGGCCACCACCGCGAAGCCGCGGCCCGACTCGCCGGCCTTGGAGGCCTCGACCGAGGCGTTCAGGGCCAGGATGTTGGTGCGGAAGGCGATGCCGTCGATCAGGGTGACGATCTGCCCGATCTCGCGGCTCTTGCTGCGCAGGCCGGCCATGCGGTCGCGCAGCCGCTGCATCTGCTTGCGGTTGCGCGCCGCCTCCAGCCGCAGTTCCTGCACGGTGTGCACCACGGCCTCGATCTGTCGCCCGCAGGCTTCGAGCTGGGTCGCGTAGCGGGCAACGCCATCGACGACCGCGTCCAGCGAGTCGGCCGAGACGCGGTTGCGGGTGCGCAGGTCGGCGTTGCCCAGCGCCACCTGCTGCGTGGCCTGCGTGACGCCGCTGGCGCCCTGCCGCACCGAGGCCAGCAGGTCGCTCAGCCGCGTCAGCGAGGTCGTCATCGCGGCCATCGTGTCGGCCACCTCGTCGCCGCCGCGCGGACGCGGCCGGGCGCTGAGGTCGCCATGGGCCATGCGGTTCATCTGGTGGTGCAGTTCGCGCAGTCCGCCGCGCATCACCAGGAAGAAGGAGTACAGGAGGTACATCGCCACCGTCAGGCTGATCGACAAGGCCGCGACGACCCAGGTCCGAAGACGCCTGGCGTCGTCCCGCTTCTCGAGCAGCAGACCGTCGAGGCGGCCCAGTGCCTGCAGGCGCAGGGCGACGACTTCCTGTCGCGCCGCGGCATAGGCACTGTTCAATTCAGGCAGGCTGGCGGTGGGTTCGAAGGACTGCACCTCCCCGGCCACCAGTGCCAGCCACGCGGCGGTGGCGGGCATCGAGCTCGTGCCTGCCACCACCGACTTCAGGCCGCTGACGGCCACGTGCACGGCGGCTTCATCCGACGTGGTGCGCACCTGGCCGCCCAGACCGGCCAGCTCGATCAACGCTGCCAGGCGCTCGGGCGAGGCCGATGCGCCGCGGCTGGAGGCGTCGACATAGCGCGACGCCATCAGCCACTGCCGCCCGATCTCGTCGGCCAGCAAGGGCAGGCGCTCCAGCGCCAGATCGCTCAGGTTCTGCTCCGACGCAAGGGGACTGGGCAGCCCGCCCGAGGCGGCACGCGCGGCGCGGCGCAGGTCGGAGGCCGCCTCCATCGCGACCGCGATCCTTTCGATCCGCAGGGCACGCTCGGCGTCGCGCCCCGTCACCGCCGCACGCAGGGCCGATGCCGACCGCTCCCAGGCTTCCTGGACGGGCAGGCCGGCGGCATGCGCATCGGTGTAGGTGGACTCGAGCTGCGCCCATGCGGCGGCGAGGTCGCCAGGCGCGTAGGCGGCGCGCGCCTGCAGGGCCTGGCGCTCATCGCCCAGCGGCCGCGTGATGTCGAACAGGGCCGCCGACAGACGTGCGGCGGACAGGTGCCGGCTGGCCTCGGCCACGGTCGCGTTGGACTGCGTGACGGCCCACCAGCCCAGCGGCAGGCTCGGCAGGACGAGGATGCCCATCACGGTCAGCACCTTGGCGCTGATGGACCAGCGGCGAAGCAGTCGGACGCCGATGGCCCAGACCCCGTGGTACGCGAAGAACTCTCGAACCGCCGAGAGAGACGGGCGTGGCAAGGCACCGGCGCGCGGCCACAGGGCAGTCAAGCTCGAGAGATTCATCCGCGTTTCGCTCCATCAGACCCATGCACGCTCCGCGCGGCTGCATGGGCGCTCCCTGGTTGTCGGTCGGTCCTGCCCAAGTCTTGAGGGCGGGACGAATTCCAGTCGGCAGGCGCTCATAAATGGCGCCCATCTGTCGGGCATCCATCGGCCTGTTCGCGGGATCAAACATCTTCGGCGGCTTCAGAGTTCTGTCCTGGCGCCGATATCCCCCGGACAGCGCCAAGAAAACGGGGTGCCAGGTCCTTGCCGCCGGGGTTCCTTCCCGGTGTCCCGGCCGCCGCGGCACACAGCCAACCAACCGATGATCACTTCCATCACATCAACTTCCGGGCTGGACACTTCCGCCGACGACGCGAGCGACGCGGCGCCGATGGGCCGCTGGTGGCGCCTGGCCGTCTGGCCGACCGCCGGGGCCGGCCTGTTGCTGGCCTGGTTCGGCGGCTGGACCGGGCTGGGCGGCGCCTTGCTGACGGCCGCCATGGTGCTGCTGCACCAGCGGCAGGGTGCGCCGGTGGCGGTACAGAGCGCGGAATCGCGCCGTGCGGCCGACCCGGACGTGGCGGGCCGCCATGGCGCCGAGGTCATGGTCAGCCAGGTGGTTCCCGTGTGGAGCCGCCAGATGGACGTGACACGCGAGGTCGCCAGCGACGGCCTGGCGCAGATCCTGGAGAACTTCAGCGCGATCGCCGGCTCGCTGCACGGCCTGGCCGGCAGCCTGTCGGACTTCTCCGTGGCAGCGGCCCCGGGCGCGATCGACGGCGCCGTCAGCCAGCCCTCGCCGGCGCTGGACGCGCTGAGATCGGCCAGCGAACGCGCCTTCGCCGAGCGTGACCAGGCGGTGGCCGCCCTGGCCGCCTGTGGCGAAGGCCTGACCCGGCTGACGCAACTCGCCAAGCAGGCCCGCGAGGTGGCCAGGCACACCCGCCTGGTGGCCTTCAACGCGTCGATCGAAGCCCACCGGGGCGGTCAACAGGACAACGGCGGCGGCCAGGCGGTGGCCGCCGAAGTGCGCATGCTGGCCACGCGCATGGCCGAAACGGCCGAGCAGATGGAACGTGCCGTGACCGGCATGAACGCGAGCGTGCAAGAGGCTCGCCGGCGCGGCGAGACCGGCGACACCAGTGCCGAGGAGTTGCGCCTGGAGATCGACCTGCGCGCCCGGGACGCCCTGGCGGCGCTGGTCGGCGCCTTGGGCGGGGCGATGCGGGGCAGCGGCGACCTGCAGCAGACCGCCGCGATGCTGGCCGCACAGCTCGACGAGAGCTTCATGCACTTCCAGTTCGGAGACCGCGTCAGCCAGATGCTGGCCATCGTCTCCAACGACATGTCCAACTTCGCGCGATGGGTGGCCGCCAACCCGCGCGCCACCCAGAGCGACGCTGCCGAATGGCTGGCCGCGCTGGAAGCCAGCTACACGATGGACGAGCAACGCTCGCACCACCACGGCAACGTGCACATCGAGCGCGGCACCGAAGTCGAATTCTTCTGACCACCAGGCCCGAGGTAGGACCCATGAGCAAGACAGTGATGATCGTCGACGATTCCGGCAGCTTCCGCACCGTGGTGAAGCTGGCATTGCAGAAGGCCGGGTACGCCACCGTCGAGGCGGTGGACGGCAAGGATGCCGTGGGCAAGCTCAACGGGCAGAAGCTCAATCTGATCGTCTGCGACGTGAACATGCCCAACATGGACGGTCTGACCTTCCTGCGCCACCTGAAGACCACGGCCTCCTACAAGTTCACTCCGGTGATCATGCTGACCACCGAGTCGCAGGAGTCCAAGAAGGCCGAAGGCAAGGCCGCCGGTGCGCGCGCCTGGATCACCAAGCCCTTCCAGCCTTCGCAGCTGGTCGACGCCGTCAACAAGCTTTGCGTCTGAGACCGGCGGCCCGCCATGAGAACCGTGTTGCTGGTCGACGATTCGCCTAGCGTGCGAACGGTGTTGCGCATCGCCCTCGAGCGCGAGGGCTATTCGGTGCTCGAAGCCGAGGACGGCGAGGCGGCCACCCAGATCCTCGACGGCCGCTCGCTGAGCGTGGTGGTCAGCGACCTGGCCATGCCCCGCATGGACGGCATGACCTTCCTGCGCGCCTTGAGCGCGCACCCCCGCTACAAGTTCACGCCGGTGCTGGTGCTGACCACCGACACGCGGCCCGAGATCCGGCAGGCCGCACGAGAGCTCGGCGCCAGCGCCTTCCTCACCAAGCCCTGCCTGCCGAGCCAGCTCGTCAGTGCCGTGGCGCGCCTGAGCGTATGAAAGCAAGATGAACCAAGACACAACGTCCGCCGCCCCGGTGCTCGGCCCCGAGCTGTGCATCGCCTTCGCGGCGACGACCCAGGAGACCCTGCTCGCGGCGCTGAACGCATCGGGTGGCGACCTCACGGTCGACCTGGCCGGCGTCACCGACTTCGACAGCAGCGCCGTGCAGCTGCTGCTGGCCACGCGGCGCAGCCTGCGGGAACGCGGGCACGCCCTGCACATCGCCGGCGCCAGCGCAGCCGTGCGAGACGGCCTGAAGGTCTTCGGCTTGAGCGACTTGCTGACGCCCACGGCGCCCCACTGAGGTTCACATGTCATTCGACGACGACGCAGAGATCATCGCCCAGGCACGTGCCGGCTTCCTGGACGAAGCGGCCGACATGCTGCAGCAGTTCGAACAGGCCTTGCTGGTCATGGAGACCACGCCGGACGACGCAGAGAACCTGAATGCGGCCTTCCGTGCCGCGCACACCATCAAGGGCACGGCCGGCCTGTTCGGCTGCGATGCGGTGGTGGTCTTCACCCACGAGGTCGAGACCCTGCTGGAGTCGCTGCGCTCGGGCGAGATGGGTGTCACCGACGACATCTCGGCGGCACTGCTCGAAGGCCGTGACCAGATGGAAGCGCTGATCGGCGAAGTGCGCAGCGGCCAGGCCTCGCCCGAGGTGGCCGAGCGCAGCCGCGCCCTCGGCGCCCGGCTGCGGGCGCTGCGCAGTGGGGCAGCGGCCGACGCCGGATTGGACGTCGACGCCGAAACGGCGGCCACCGCCGCCACGGCCGAGGCAGCATCGACCGCCGACGCTGCCGAGGGCCTGTGGCACCTGTCGCTGCGCTTCGGCCACGACGCCCTGCGCAACGGCCTCGACCCGCTGGCCTTCCTGCGCTACCTGGCCTCGCTGGGCCCGGTGCACGCCTGCCACACGCTGGCCGAAGCGGTGCCGACGCTGGAGACGATGGACGCCGAAGGCTGCTACCTCGGCTTCGAGATCCGGCTGCAGACCGACCAGGGTCAGACCGAGATCGAGCGGGTCTTCGAGTTCGCCGCGGACGACTGCAGCCTGCACGTGCTGCCGCCCGAGGCCAGTGCATCGCGCTGGCACACCCTGCTGGCAGAACGCTGCGGCGCCGACGAGGATGCACGCGCGGCGCTGCGCGCCATCTGGCAGGGCCAGGGCGTGAGCCTGGCCGATCCGGCACCGCAGGCCGCAACCCCGACCGGCGCGGCACCCGCAGCCCCGGCGGCTCCCGCAGCCGTGTCGACCCAGGAACGGCGCCTGCCCGGCAACGACCGCCGCACCCCGGCGCGCCATCGCTCGCCGGAAGAGACGCGCTTCGTGAAGGTGCGGGCCGACAAGCTGGACCACCTGATCGATCTCATCGGCGAACTGGTGATCGCGGGCTCGGGCGCGCAGATGGTGGCCAACGCGGAAGCCTCGTCGGCCTTCCTCGAAGCCACGCAGCGCGTCAGCGACCTGGTGCAGGCCACACGCGACGGCGCCCTGGCCCTGCGCATGGTGCCGGTGGGCGAGACCTTCTCGCGCTTCCAGCGCGTGGTGCGCGACGTCAGCAAGCAGCTCGGCAAGGACATCGAACTGGTCGTCACCGGCGGCGACACCGAACTCGACAAGTCGATGGTCGAGGTCATCGCCGACCCGTTGATGCACCTGGTGCGCAACAGCCTGGACCACGGCATCGAGACGCCCGCGGAGCGTGTGGCCAGCGGCAAGCAGCGCACCGGCCGACTGGGCCTCAACGCCTACCACGAAGGCGGGTCCATCGTCATCGAGGTCAGCGACGACGGCCGCGGCCTGCACCGCGACCGCATCCTGGCCAAGGCCATCGAAAAGGGCATCGTGCCCGAGGGCGCTGTGCTGTCCGACCCCGAGGTCTGGCAGCTCATCTTCGCGCCGGGCTTCTCCACCGCCGAGCAGGTCACCGACCTGTCGGGTCGCGGTGTCGGCATGGACGTGGTCAAGCGCAACATCGAGTCGCTGCGCGGCCAGATCTCGCTGGCCAGCCACGAGGGCCAGGGCACGACGCTGCAGATCCGCCTGCCGCTGACGCTGGGCTTCCTCACCCTGGTGGGCGGCGTGCACTACGTGCTGCCGCTGGCGGTGGTGAGCGAGTGCATCGACGTGCCGCGCGAGTGCCGCGACGCGCCGGGCCGCACCTGCGGCACCTTCGACCTGCGCGGCGAGGTGCTGCCCTACCTGGACCTGAAGCTCTTCTACGGCGGGCAGTCTCCGGAAGGTGGGCGTCGCAGCCTCGTGGTGGTGCGCCACGGCAACGTGCGCATCGGCCTGGTGGTCGACCGCCTGCTGGGCGAGCACCAGACCGTCATCAAGCCGCTGGCCGCCATCTTCAAGCCTCTCGAAGCGCTGGCCGGCTCGACCATCCTCGGCTCCGGCGACGTCGCCCTGGTGCTCGACATCCAGGGCCTGATGGCCGCGGCGCTGCGTCCCGGCGCCACCGGTTCGCGTGTGCCGCCGAGCGGCCCCAACTCCTCATCCCTCACGGGCGCGGCGCTGCCGCGCAATGCCCTCCAGCGTCCTTGACCGGCACCCCAGGCCAGACGACCCGAACAGAGACAGACCCAACATGAAGAACATCCTCCGCAACTTGAAGCTTTGGCAGAAGTTCAGTGCACTCGGCGTCATCGCCGCGGTGATGTGCGCAGTGCCGCTGGCCACTGTCGTCAAATACAAGAACGGTGAAATCGCGGTGGCGATGTCGGAGGACGCCGGTCTCGATCCCGTGCGCTCGGCCAAGGCGCTGCAGCGCGAGTTGCAGGCGCACCGCACGGCGACCCTGCGCCTCCTGGCAGGCGACAGCGCCGCCGAAGCGCAGCGTCGCCAGCACCAGGCGACCATCGCCACCCGGTTCGATGCGCTGGAGAAGGAACTCGCCGCGCTCGGCTACGCCGCTGCCGGTGGCACCCTGAAGAAGATGCGGGCGGACTGGAGCTCGCTGTCTTCGCAGCTCGAAGCGCGCAGTATCGACCCGAGCAAGGCCCTGGCGGGCTATGCCGCCCTCATCGGCGAAGGCTTCAACGTCTTCGAGCAGGTGGCCGACGCGTCGGGCCTGTCGCTCGACCCGGTGGCCGAGACCTACTACGTCATGCTCGCCGTCGTCGACTACCTGCCCCGGCTGGCGGAGAGCGTGGACCGTCTGGGCGCCGAAGGCGCCAGGGCGCTGGGCGGCAAATCGCTCGACCACGCCCAGCGTTCGGGCATGGAGCTCGCGTCGCACGAGATCCACCAGTGGCAGACCCGCATCGAGGGCCAGCTGAACAAGGCGATCGCCCTGGTCCCCGCCCTGAAGGAGACGCTGGGCAAGCCGATGACCACCGCGGCCCAGCACGCCGATGCGTTGCACGAACTGGCCGAGGAGATCGGTGTCGGCGGCAAGGCCACGGTGAGCGCCGCGGAGTTCGCGCGCCTGGGCGTGGTCGCCGCGCAATCGCAATACGTCCTGGCCGATGCCGCGTCCAAGGTCATGGAAGACCTGCTGCACCACCGGATCGACAGCAGCAAGTCGGACCGCGCCATGCTGCTCGCCATGCTGGGCGCGCTGCTGGTGCTGGCCACGGGCCTGGGCATCGCGATCACGCGTTCGGTGACGAAGCCGCTCGGCCACGCGATGGACGCCGCCAATGCGGTGTCGCAGGGGCGCCTCGACTTCGAGATCGAGACCAGCGGCAACGACGAAGCGGCCCTGCTGCTGCAGCGCTTCAAGGAGATGCAGGGCCTGCTCGCCCAACGCCGCGAGGAGGACGCCCAGCGCATGGCCGCCACCGAGGCCGAAGGCCATGCCGCGACCCAGGTCGCCGAGGAGATCGGCCTGGCGGTCGACGGCGCCACGCGAGGCGACTTCTCGCTGCGCATCCCGACCGACGGCAAGGCCGCCTTCCACGCCGAGCTGTGCGGCAAGTTCAACCAGCTGATCGACACCGTCAGCGGCACCATCCGCGAGGTGCGGGGTGCGGCCGACCAGCTCGGTGCGGCATCCGCCCAGGTCAGCCAGACCTCGCAGAGCCTGTCGCACTCGGCCAGCCAGCAGGCCGCCAGCGTCGAGGAAACCACCGCGTCATTGCAGGAGATGAGCGCCTCGGTCAAGCAGAACGCCGACAACGCCACCGTCACCGACGGCATCGCCACCAAGGCCGCCCGGGAGGCCCTGGACGGCGGCAGCGCCGTGACGCAGACGGTCGACGCCATGAAGAGC
>LNFM01006906.1_pt1 | contig 18297 bp, 18 predicted proteins | sample 596031 | NCBI WGS metagenome assembly LNFM01 (sample SAMN04254537, study PRJNA301005) | activated carbon metagenome | isolation source: dual media filters at the Ann Arbor, Michigan drinking water treatment plant | place: USA: Ann Arbor | reverse complement strand
CCGAATTGCCGCTCGACGTGGATTTCGAGATTCGCGCCCACGCCGCGCGGCGGCTCTGGCGCGCGCTCAATGGGCGCGCCACGGGTCCCGCATTCCATGAACTCTCCCCGCAGCGCAAGCAGCGATTGGCGTTGGCGCTGCGCGCGCTCGATGCCAGCGTCGATGGCAACAGCTATCGCGAGATCGCCGAGGTTTTGTTCGGCGCCAAGCGTATTCCCGAACGCTCCTGAAAGACCCATGACCTGCGCAACCGGACCATCCGCCTTGTGCAAAGCGGCTTCGTGCTGATGCGCGGCGGCTACCGCGAACTGCTGCGCCAGACACGTCGCAAGAAGTAGCTGACGATTTGGACGAAGAGGTGGTACCGAAAATCCACACCCTCATGATCGGCATCCCCCTTCGCGGGTCTGCTCCGCCATCGTGACCTCAGACGCGCCGCGAACCTCGCCGGCGCTCCACGAGACCACGGAGCCTCTCAGATGTCCGATCCGAACGCCGGCTTGCCGCCGCGCTACCTGCGCACGCCCGAGGCCGCGCGATTCCTTAGCCTCTCAGGCCGAACGCTGGAAAAGCATCGGACTTACGGTACCGGTCCCGCTTATCGAAAGCTCGGCGGACGTGTCGTCTACGCGCTGGAGGACCTGAAAGCCTGGGCCGACCGCGGCGCCAAGACCTCGACCTCCGATCCCGGCGCCGGCACCGTGTTGCCCGCCAAGCGGCATGCCGCCGTTCCGCGGCCCTATGCCGGCCAAGTGCGCCGCTGATCGCCACGGGAGCTGTGTCGATGCGGCGAAGACAGACATCAGAACGCGAGCAGCTTGATCTGTTTCGTGCGCTTCCCGGCGATCTCGCTCCGCGCGACGCGCAGGACTTGATGGCCTATCCCTTCTTCTCCCTTGCCAAATCGAAGCGCACCGCTCCGATCGATTTTCGGGCGGGCAAGATCACCATACGCGTCGAATCCGTGCCGGAGCACGGCATGGCGACGATCTGGGATGCGGACGTTCTGATCTGGGCCGCTTCGCAGATCGTTGAAGCTCGCGACGCAGGTCTGAAGACGTCGCGGCTGATGGCGGCGACGCCTTACGAGATCCTCACCTTCGTCGGCCGCGGCACCAGCGTGCGCGATTACGACCGTCTCAAAGCTGCACTCGACCGGTTGCAATCGACAACAATCATGACGTCAATCCGCCAGCCGACGGAGCGTCGGCGTCATCGCTTCTCCTGGATCAATGAATGGAAAGAGACGGCCGATTTGCACGGCCGGCCACTTGGGTTGGAACTGATTCTGCCGGACTGGTTCTACGCCGGGGTGCTCGATGAGGCGCTCGTGCTCACCATCGACCGGGCGTATTTCGATTTGACCGGCGGCCTGGAGCGCTGGCTCTATCGGCTCGTGCGCAAGCATGGCGGTCGCCAAGACGGCGGCTGGAGCTTTGACTTCATCCATCTCCACGCCAAATCCGGCAGCCTCTCGCCGCTAAAACACTTCGTCTACGACCTCCGCGAAATCGTCCGCCGCCAAACGCTGCCCGGTTATCGGCTGGTCATCGAGCCCGACCTTCGCGGCGCCGAGCGTCTCAACTTCACGCCCATTCCTGTCGATCCACTGGCGGCTGCTCTGCGCCGTCGCGGCCTCGCAACCACACCGGTGGACAAGCTGTGAATCATCTCGTGCTATCAGGGACCGCAACTCACGTGCCATCGGGGACCCGATCCTCGTGCTATCGGGGACCGGAATCGTGTGAAAGCCTTTCGTACTCAACCACTTGTCGAGTCCGTAACTTCTCTAACCCCGAATCCTTCGGATTCTTTCTAACGGACCGCGCGTTTTCCGCTGCTGTCGATGTGCTGTGTTCAGCGAACCGGTGCCGAGTCAGCGAACTGTGTGCCGAGAGAGCGAACTCAGTTCACGAACTGCGAGCCGAATCATGAGTAGGCTCGGCAAGAATCGTACACCTCAGCGGATTGGGCTTCCAGAGTCGTCTTCGGCGTCCCCGTCCGGCACGACGATGGACGCGCAGCGCTGCGTACGCCTCGTCGGTGTTCAAGCTGACACGGAACATCGTCAAGGCTTGGGCCATCACGGCCTTGCGGCTCTGATGAGCGCGCGCGCCCGCGATCCATCGTCCCAGTGCCTCGGCCTGAGCGCCGGTCAATTTATTGCCGCGTCGCGGCCGCTCCAACGCAGCCTCCAGGCCGTTTCGAGCGCCCTGATCCAGCAAGCGATAAACGGTCCTCGCTCTCATGCCGGCGCTATCCGCGGCGCTTTCAACGGTAGCACCATCACGAATGGCAGCGAGCACGAACAAGCGACGACGCCTCAGCCTGTAGCGTTCGCCGAGCGCGCGTTCGCGCAGATCGGTCCCGCTTTCGGGAAGCGTGTCGATCCAATCGCGCCAGCTTCTCCGGCCTTGTGGGCGCGACGCGGCGGCTGGTGCGAGGATCGCACGCAGTCGTTCGCTCATCTCCTCTGGCAGATTCGGGAGGCGGGCCAGCAACCGATCACGGTGAACTGTGTGCAGGGTCGCGATTGCCGCGCGCAGATGCGCATCCAGATCTTCCAGCAACCATGCGAGGATCAGCAACCCACCGTAGTTCGAGCGCCACGGGATGCTATCGGTCTGGTCTTCGCCAAGATCGAGATCATCGGCGATGCGTTTGAACAACCGGCGACGATATTCTCTCGCCGTACCAATCCACACCATGCCGAGCAATACGTCGATCAACGCCATCATTGTTGGCCAGTCGAGATCACCAATCCTGGGAAGCGCCAGCCGGCCCGATCGCTTTCCAACGATAAGCGCTTGCTGGAGACGCAACGTTGCCTCATTGGCGGGAGCGCCACCGCCTGCCAACTTCGCCCCGCATTTCCGGCAGGCGATCAGATCCGCTGTCTGGCGAGCCTTCAGACTGTCCACATAGAGCGCGCATCGGCAGGACGGACAGCGCCCGGTAAGCGCGATGCGATGTTTCGGGCAGACACCCGCCCACCCGGTCATCCAGAACAACCGCAGATAAGCGCGCGCGTCGTCGGCCAGGCACATCGGGCAGATGCGTATGCGGCGACCGCGGCTGCCGTGCGCGGGCTGAACGGACGAATTCTTGCCGTCGAATCGCTCCGGCCGCTCATCGTCGCGTGCGTGAGACCAGCGCGCGAACGTCATCGCTTCGAGCACGCCGATGTCGATGCCAGTCTTGCTGCCAATCACCGCCAGTGTGTCGGCGGACGGGCGTCGCCACCATTCTCGATCGGCGGCCGCGTCAATCTCAAACACCATGCGACACAGCGCCAATGGCGACAGCTTCAGAGTGGCAGCCAGGCTGATGATCCACGAGGCCAGCGCCTCATCCTCCGCCGGAGCAACGTGCAGGGGAAGTGCACCAACTCTTGCCTGTGCAGGTGGCAGCACCGCCACCGCAAACAGATCAGACCGCGACACGACGACGCTCGGAGGGTCGGATGAAGCTTGCACGCTCGATCATGCGCGCGGAGATCGTCTCGGTGCCGGAATCGACCGCAACGACGGCCGAACGGACGATAATCGCGATGATCTCGCCCAACACACCCTCGGCCGCCGTGAGAATACGGCCCGCCATGGCGGGATCGGCCAGATGCGAAGGCTTGCGCAGCGGGAGCACGGCCTCCAGCGTGTTGAGCAGCCGGCGGTATTCGTCGTCATCCGTCCAAAGAGGCAGTGCAAACGGCTCAAACCGATTAACGAGTTGCTCATCGCTGCGGATCGCCCGCAGCGCCTCCGGTGTACCGACGCCGACCAGCGGAATCTGCAATTCGTTGCCAAGCCAGCGCAGCACATTGAGCAATCGCCGTTGCTGCAATGCCGTGCCCGACAGAAGGTTATGCAGTTCGTCAATCACAAGCAGCCGCGCTCCCGTGGCGCGCATGATGCGAACCGCGGTGTCTTGCTTGGTCGCCACTCTGTCGCGCGCACCGTACGGCATACCGAGCGCCTCCAGTATCGCACCGAAGAACCGGCCTTCGTCGGGCCCAGCCGGCATCTGTATCTTCAACACCGGAACGATCGCCGCGCCCGCGTCGGTCTCACCCGCGGAGACCGATGCATGGGCTCGTCGGAACTTCTCCACGATCATCGTCTTGCCGTTGTTCGTGGGGCCGACCAGCAACAGGTTTGGCATTCGCAGCCGCTTCGGGAACGTCAGCAAATCCTCCAGCGCCGCAAGGACGGCTTCCGCCCGTGCGTAGCCGATCCAACGATCCGTGCGGATGCGGCGTATCCGCGATTGCGCATCTTCCGCGGCGAACGGCCGCGTCGCAGGTTGCAGATGCGCATAGTCAACCATCACCATTCCTCGACCTCGAACATCCGCTCATGCGGCTGCTGTTCCTCGCTCGCCTTGCGGCAGTTCTCGGTGTCGGCAGGGTCCTCCTGCGGCAATCCGCGTTGCACGGCGGGCGCGACAAGAAGACGACGTGCGCGCTGCCGTCTGGCTTTCTTGCTGGCGTGTACCGCATCGTCGGCAATCGCCCGCATGGTCTCGACCGTGCGGAAGATCGCGGCTTCATCCACCTGCATCCGGCCATCCTCGCGCAGCCGTTTCAAGGCCAGGCGATGCTCCCACAGGCTGATCGCCGGCCGCCGCAAGTCGCGATAGCTCAGATCGTAATAGCTTCCATCTGGCCCGAGCAGATAGATGCGGCTCAGATCACGCGGATCATAGCGGACGATCATCGGTTCGGGATGGCCGATCCATGTGCTCAACACATCGGACCAGTAAGCGATCGAATGCAGCGCGACGCCATCGCGCCGGATCAACCGGCGCTCGATTGGCAAGAAATCGATGAGGAAGCGACGCGGATCGGCCACGGCAGTCGGCGCACCGCGCCCGAGCGTCACGTCGTCGCCGGCGATGCCGCGTTCCCAGGCGACCAGCGGTGTCATGGCAATCCCGCGATGCAGTTCGCGATGATAAACGCCTGCTATCGCATGACCGAGCCAACGCTCGACCTCCTCCAGTGTCATTGCCGCCGTTTTGTCGGGATTGAGATCGCCCTTTGCCTGGATGTTGGAGAACGTCGTTCCCGGCAGCAGATGAACCTTGCCCATCATCGTACCGATCAGGCGCTCGATATGACCGCCATAGTGTGGTGTCCGCACCGGCCTATGGTCGATCGCGATCCCGTATTGCTCGCAGCCGCGCTTCAGAGCTTCCGAACGAAACTCCTTCGCATTGTCCAGATGCAGCCGTTCCGGAATGCCTCGCACCGGCCACACCGCATCGATGCGCCGTTCGGCAAGCCAACTGTCCTTGGCGAGCGCGCCGTGGGTCAGACACAGCGCAACCGACGTTGCAGACGGTGGTTCCAGCGAGAGATGGAAGCCGGCAACGCAGCGCGTGCAAACGTCGATCGCCAACGTCAGCCACGGACGCTGGATCGGCGCACGGGTTTCGCTGTCAACCACGATCACATCGACCAGCGTATGATCGATCTGGATCAGCGACAGCGGCCAGTGGGCTTCGAGCGAACCGATCGCTGGAACGTAACGATCGCGCGCCGCCTTGCGGCCTTCGCGTTTGGCGACGATCTCGCGTGCCGGACGCTTCCGCACTCTCGCAGTGACCGCCTTCCGGCCTGGCCTTGCGAGACCTCGGGCGACGCATTGGCGATGCACTTCGGCGACCAAATCCACGATCTTCGGCCGCTGCCGAGTCAGATACACGGCGTCAATCGCTTCCTCAATCACGGCATTCACTTCCGCTTTGAGCTTCGAGTATCCCCATGGAGGCCCACACCCGGCCGGCAACAGAGTGGTCAGCTTTGGATCGCCCAGATAAGCGCGCAAGAACGCGTAAATTTGCGTAGCGCCGAATCCCAACTCGGCCGCGCCGGCAACAACATCGGCCCGGGTGCGCGTTCGATTTTCCGCCAGACGACGGATCACCGGCAGACGGCGCCGGGCTTCGTTCCAATCGGCCTCACTCACCATCGTGAGGTCCGGCGTGCTCATGACGCCGTTATCCGTGTATCGGCCGTGATTGGCGCCGACAGATCGGCGACCAGAGCGCCACGGGCGATCAACCGCCAGATCAGCGCAAGTCCCGCTTCGCGGCTTGCCGGCAGGGCATCGAGCAAATCACCGAAGCTCGTCGCGCTGGCCCGCGCCGCGGCTATCGCCTCTTCTGCCAGCGCCGCGTCGACCGGAGCGCTTCTGAGTGGCAGCAGCCGTTTCGCGGCATCGAGCGCCGATCCGCGGATGCCGCGTTCCGTGACGACGCGGAACCGCGCACCGTGGGTGCCGGCCCATGCCCGCGCGGCCGCAAAAGCTGGCCGCAAGTGGCACCAGTTCGCCCGCAGGTCGATCCGGTATTTGATCTCCACAATATCGATCGCGCCATCGCTCCAGGCGACGCGGAAGTCCGGCGTGTACCGCCGTCGTCGACCCTCATGCTCGAACCGGATCGTGACGGGCTGTGCGGTCAACACCGCACCCGCATCCCTGAAGCTGCTCAACGTCACGAAATCCCGTTCGAGCGCGCTTTCATGCTCCGTCAGACCAGTCCCGAGGGACTGGAAGCCGGTCACATGGGATCGATGGCTGAGTGGGATGCGCCGCAAATCGCCCTCCACATGGAATGCGACTCAGTACGCCAGCATCGCACATTTTGGAGTCAGTTCACAGACATGGAACCAAACACATGGACTCAAATCCTTGCATCGACTCAGTTTTCCATCCGCGTCGATTCACCGAACACGGCACACCGACAGCTGAGGATAATCGACGGTCAGTTACACGAAACGCCAATACCGGCGCGCTCCTCAGCAACAGCGCTGGCGGCAAGGCGACTCTCGCGCCGCACTTTAGAGGCTTCTCGGCTCGGCAACTCACTTGCGAAGGAGGAGTTGCATGAGCGACCTCACACATGTCGAACTTCTGTGGCTCGAAAAGCGCATCGAGAACTGGATCCGCTTCGGCCACGCTGCCGAGGAGCAGATTCTCGATAAGCGACGGCGTATTCTGTCGTTCGCGCCGGGCAAAATATTTGCCTTCGTGCGCTGGACCTCGAACGACTTCGGCACGGTCATCTCGCGCATCGATATTTTGCGGGCTGTCGCGCCCGGTCAGCGCTGCGCGACCGTGCCCTACGTGCGGCCCGGTGGTGACATCCTGTTACGGCTGTCTGGTTGGCCCAAGGTCGAACGGGTGTTGCAGCTGATCGACGCCGTCGAGGCGCTCGGCATCGACCCGGCCGACGCCGCGCACGATTATTGGCACCACGTCCACAACCGTTTGTCTGTCAATGAAGCCCCGCGGGCATACACACGTTCGCGCCATCAAGCCTGGCTGCATCGGCGGCGGATCGCACCATGAACCGCCGTGTAGCGATACTTCTCTTGACGGTGGGAGCAGGGGCGCTCGTGGTGTCCACGATTGGGGCGAAACCGACCCCGCATTACATCTGGAACGCTTCCGAGAGCGTCCCCATCGGTCTCTACCAGGTGCGGCCCACCGGCAGACTTTCAGTCACCCAACTCGTCGCAGTCCAGCCGCCTGAACCGCTCGCAACATTCCTAAGCGAAGGCGGCTATCTGCCCCGCGGCATTCCGATGCTGAAACGCGTGCTTGCGTTACCCGGGCAGACGGTTTGCAGAGACCAGCTCTCCATCACGATCGACAAGATCGAGATGGGCGAGGCGCGTGAGCGCGACGGCCGAGGCCGACCGCTGCCTGTGTGGCAAGGTTGCCGCGGCGTTGCCGACGGCGAAGTCTTCCTCATGAACTGGCAGTCGGCGGACTCGCTCGACGGGCGATATTTCGGTGTGCTGCCGACGACTGCGATTGTCGGACGGGCGGAGCCTCCTTGGACAGTTGAGGGGGACTGACCATGTTGTCAGACCGAAAACCTACGGCAATTCCTTTGTTCGGTCAGAACACGGACCATTCCTTCGCCCCGGCCAAGGTTCGCACTGCCGTCGCGCGCAGCGGCGGTCCAGGGCGACCGTTAGGCCGGCGCGTAAGCGCGTCACCCTTGACGGCCGCGAGCACGCTGGCAGCCTTGCGATCTCTCGGGATGATGGTGTGCATCGTCGCGATGTCAGCATCATCAATGCTGTCGAGCGATGCGGCGCATGCGGAGCGAGCGTCGTCGGCCACACATCGATCGAACGGTCTAACTATCGATCCCTTCGCGGCATTTGTCACCGAGGCGTCCAAGCGCTTCGCCGTTCCGGAACATTGGATACGGTCGGTGATGCGTGTCGAGAGCGCTGGCGAGGTGCGGGCGCGATCGCGAAAAGGGGCAATGGGGCTGATGCAGATCATGCCCGGGACATGGACCGATTTGCGCGCTCGATACGGTCTTGGCGCCGATCCCTACGATCCGCGCGACAACATACTGGCTGGCACTGCATATCTCCGCGAACTCTACCAACGATTTGGCATGTCGGGTTTCCTCGCCGCCTACAATGCTGGGCCAGGACGCTATGAAAATCATCTGGCGACAGGCCGACCGTTGCCGGATGAGACCCAAGGGTATGTTGCAAAGCTCGCACCGACGATCGAGAGCGATCAGTCTGGCGGAAAGCTCATCGTCGTGGCGAAATCACCTACTTTGGCTCGTTCACCGTTGTTTGCGCGGCGCATTGGCAGCAACTCAACCGTCGATCGGACGGCGCATGGCGTGCGGCCAGACCGTCCATCAAGCGTTCGTGCCGTTGTCGATCTATCGGCCCTCGTGCCGCAGTCAGGTAACCTGTTCGTGCGTCGTACCAGCCAGGTCCGATCGCAATGATTCCGATCGCGCTTCATCGTTGCCTGTCGTGGGTTATCGCGTGTTCTGACGTGCGGCAGTGGGAGCGGGGAGATACGAGCCACGGATGGCAAGATAAAAGCCCCGACATCCGTCGAGGGCATGTGGTTGGTTGGATTGAGTGTTTTGGCCATGAGGCCAATGGCGCCTTCTGGCGCTCGATGCACAATGTTCAATGGATTCAATGCCCCAGGCGCCATCGGCAGCATTTTCGCGGGCGTCGAGCGCCATGAGCGCCCGCGACGACGAGATCAATCTTCGGCCTGGCCGCATAAAGCACGGCAATCAGGGCGCCAAGCGTCCGAAGAGCTTTGTAGGCCAGGTCATGCGCGCCGCGAGGAAGGCTGGACATACTGGTAAGGACTTCGGACACGGGAGCAGGACAAAAGGCCATTCAACGTTTGGACGTGGCCGAAGAGCAGCCCTGTCTCTTGCATCGCGGTCGCCGGGCCGACGGGTCGTTGTCATGGCTCGGATCGTGCGCCATCAGGGCAGGAGATTTCGTTCAGCGCCACTCTCTAGACACGTTGCGTATCTCAAGCGCGAGGGCGTTACCCGCGATGGCGCCGACGCGCAAATGTTCGATGCTAGGTCGGAGAGTGCCGATACGAAAGCTTTTACGGAGAGCTGCGAGGATGATCGGCATCATTTTCGCTTCACGGTTTCTCCCGAGGACGCGAACGAGATGGCGGATCTCCGCACCTTTACCCGCGAATTGATGGCCGATGCCGAGCGCGATCTCAATACCAGACTCGACTGGGTGGCAGTGGATCATTGGAACACGGACAATCCTCACGTTCATGTCCTGGTGCGCGGTCGCGCAGATGACGGCCAGGACCTCGTCATTAGCCGTGATTACATCAGCCGCGGAGTCCGATCGCGCGCCGAGGAGCGCGTCACGCTGGAACTTGGTCCGCGCAGCGAGCAGGAAATTCGCGTCGCTTTGGAGAGCGAAGTCGGGGCCGAGCGCTGGACCAGCCTCGACAGGGTACTCCGTAGCGCTGCCGACGAGGGAGCAGGTGTGGCCGATCTCAGACCAGGCATCCCGGATAGCGATCCCGAACTTCGAAGATTGATGACTGGACGAGCTGCCAAGCTTGAGCGTCTCGGCCTCGCCGAGCAAGTCGCTCCTGGATGCTGGACCTTGAAGCCGGGAATAGAGGGAACGCTGCGAGACCTTTCAGTCCGCGGGGGCATCATCAAAACCATGCACCGCGCGATCACGGGTGCCGGCCGCGAGCCCGACTTGACCGGGTTCGCCCTGCATGGTGACCAAGCCGTCGACCCGGTGCAGGGTCGACTCATAGGTCGCGGGCTCCATGACGAACTGAGAGGTACGGCCTATGCCGTTATTGACGGCGTCGATGGACGCACCCACCATCTCATTTTCTCCGACCTCGATATGACCGGAGACGCAAGACCCGGCGCGGTGGTCGAGATGCGCGCGTACGATGACGGCCAGGGACGCAAACGCTTGTCGCTCGCGACGCGATCCGATCTGACCATCGAGGCCCAAGTCACGGCACCAGGTGCGACCTGGATCGACCGCCAGCTTCTCGCAAAGGAAGCGGCCCTAAGCGGAAATGGATTTGGCGCGGAGGTTCGCCAGGCGATGGATCGTCGCATCGAACATCTGGAAGGCGAAGGGTTTGCGCGCCGACAAGGACAGCGGGTCATCTTCGCGCGCGATCTGATAAGCACCTTGCGGAAACGGGATCTGAACGCCGCGGCTACAACGCTTTCCGCCGAGACCGGGCTCGTCTATCGCCCATCGGCGGAGAGCGAGAACATTGCCGGGATTTACCGCCAACGTGTCACGCTGAGTTCGGGCCGGTTCGCGATGATCGATGACGGCCTCGGCTTCCAACTCGTGCCCTGGCGTCCCGCCCTCGAGCAGCAGCTCGGCCGCCAGGTCTCCGGCGTCATGCTGCCGAGCGGCGGAGTAGACTGGAGCTTTGGTCGAAAGCGTGGGCTCGGGCTCTGACGTGTCCTGTGAAGTCGACAAGGACGATCGGGCGCGGCCGGCCGCGATTACTCCCTGTGCATCGGTGATTTCACGCGATGCTACGCAAGGACACGATCCCAGGGATCGAGCGATTGCAACCGGATCTGTTTTTCGGTCTCTGCACCCGACCGCAAGTTGAGGATGGGGGCGAGAAGCGATGCCATATGTCGAAGCCACCGGAGCAAGGCTCTATTTCGAAGAATGCGGCTACGGATATCCGATTATCTTCGTCCACGAATTCGCCTCCGACATGCGCGGATGGGAATCGCAGCTTCGCCATTTTCCCCGCAGCCACCGTTGCATCGCTTTCAACGCCAGGGGATATCCGCCCAGCGATATTCCTCAGAACGCCACCTCATATGGCTGGGAACTCGCGGTCGACGACATTGTCGCGGTGATGCAGGGTCTTGGGATCGAACGCGCCCATGTCGTGGGTTCGAGCATGGGCGGATATGCGGCTCTGCAGCTTGGGTTGCGCTATCCCGGCAAGGTAAGTGCGATTGTCGCAGCCGGCGTGGGCTCGGGCTCCCATCCTTCCCACCGAGACGCCTGGTTGCGAGAAACCTCGGTTCTCGCGCGGGTCTTCAGCGAGCACGGAATGGCGGCCATGGCCGAGCGGATGGCGCGCGGACCGGCCCGCATCCAGTTGAAGTACAAGGATCCGAAGGGTTGGCAGGAATTCGTTGCCAGGCTGCGCCAGCATTCGCCGGAGGGGATGGCGAATACGATGGCGCGCTGTCAGGCGTTGCGGCCGTCGGTGCACGATTTTCGTGACCAGTTGTCAGGGATGACGGTGCCGGTGTTGCTCGCGGTGGGGGATGAGGACGTCCGCTGCCTGGAGCCCACCCTGATGCTGAAATCCACACTCCCCAATGCCCGACTCTGGATTTGTCCCAATACCGGCCACGCGATCAATCTGGAAGAGCCCGCGGCATTCAACGCTCAAGTCGAAAGCTTCCTCGGCGCCGTCGAGCGCGGCAGTTGGCGTTGTCGATACCTGTCGACCCGCAACCGCTCGGAATTTGTCTTGCCTCGGTACGCTTGCGCAAACGGTTCAGCCGGTCAGGTCGATCAGAACCCCGCACTTCATTTGCAAGACGGTTGAGACCCTTCCAATGCGCCCGGGCGGAATGAGCCATTCGAGTCATCCAGTCAGCCGATCGTCTCCCTAAGGAATGTCCGTCATGAAGCCCAGAGTTGGCGTCTATCTCAGCGAAGGCATGGCCGCACGGTTGGCGGAGGCGGCCAAGCGGCCCGGTGTCAGCAAATCGGCGCTCGTCGAAGCCGCACTTGATCGTTTTCTCGGCTCTGACGATGATATCGGTGATACCGTTGGCGTTGGACGCCACCTCGCAGGTTTGAGCCGTCAGATTGAACAGCTCGATCGCAATCTCAGGATCGCGAATGAGACGGCTGCCCTTCACGCGCGGTTCCATCTCGCCGTGACGCCGCTATTACCGGTCGCTGCACAGGGGGCGGCATGCGCGCTTGGGGCGCAACGATTCGAAGAATTCGCAGCCCAGGTTGGAAGGCGCGTCGATCAGGGAATTCCTCTCATACGGGAGACGATCGATAGGCTCGGCACGACAAGCCCGATCCCTTTGGAGCCCGATTTGGGGCAGGGCGAGCCTCCTCCACCGCCATCGACGGCTCATGAGCTAAGCCCGCATCCGCATGCGTCGGTAGCGTTGGACCACATGTCAGAGCATTTCGCTGCCGTCCGGGAGGACGGCAGCAATGGCAACTTTCCAGGGCGGATCGGCCGTCCCCTTCACTGAACCCGTCAGCTATGGTGGTCGAGACAAGGCTGCGGTTACCCCGCGACGATACGCGCGGGCTGGCCTTGCGGCAGTGAGAGGGCTGGCGAAAGACCTGGTCGAAAACCGGTCTCTGATCCTGCGTGTATTCCTGCCGTTCGTCGCCGGCTATTACATCGCCTACCTCTTCCGAACCATCAATGCGGTCCTGGCGTCCTCACTAGCAGCAGAATTGGGACTCGGTGCCGACGATCTCGGCTTGCTGACTTCGGTTTACTTCCTGACGTTCGCCGCCGCCCAGATACCCATCGGCATCCTTCTCGATCGATATGGTCCGCGGCGGATCCAGAGTTCACTATTGATAGTCGCGGCCGCCGGTTCTGCACTATTCGCGGTGTCGGATCATTTCTGGCTGCTTCTGGTGGCCCGTGCGTTGATCGGTCTGGGTGTCGCCTCTGCCTTGACCGCGGGATTGAAGGCGCTCGTTCTCTGGTTTCCCGGTGATCGCGTGCCGCTTCTCAATGGCTTGATGGTTATGCTGGGCGCGCTGGGTGCGGTGACCGCGACGTTGCCCGCAGACTTTTTTCTCGCCTGGATAGGCTGGCGCGAACTCTTTGGTCTTTTCGCAGCGCTAACTTTCGCCTGTGCGGTCATGATCTATCTCGTCGTGCCCGAGGCGGCACCGGCTGAAAGCAGGACTGTCAAAGTCGGCCTGAGGCAGGTTTATGCCGATCCACGTTTCTGGCGCGTTGCGCCGCTTTCGGCGGCCTGCATTGGAACGGCTTGGTCTCTGCAAGGACTCTGGGCGGCACAGTGGCTCAGGGATGTGGAGGGTCTCGATCGGGCAGGGGTGGTGCAGCACCTGCTTGCCATGGCGGTCGCGTTGAGTTTGGGTGCGATTCTGCTTGGGATCACTGCCGATCGGCTGCGCAGGCGCGGTGTTGGACCGGAAGTGCTCCTCGGACTCGTTGCGGCCGTGTTTATCGCAGCTCAGTTCATGTTGATCCTGCGCCTGCCATTGCCTTCATATTTGCAATGGGCTGTCGTGGCCGCTGTCGGCGCGGCTACCGTGCTCAGCTTTGCGATTTTGGCGGAGTATTTTCCGAAAGAGTTGGCCGGGCGGGCCAACGGGGCGCTGAATTTGTTCCACATCGCTGCGGCATTCGTTGTGCAATACGCGACCGGCGTCGTTGTTCAACAATGGACACCTGCAGCGGGACACTATCCCGAGATCGCCTATCAGACGGCCTTTGCTCTCAATCTCGTCCTCCAGATCGTGGCGTGGATCTGGTTTGCGCTTCCTCGGGCTTTCCTTCGACCTTCGGTGGCACACGGCGCAAGACTGTCCCAATTATAGCCAACCGCCGCCGTCTGCACCCCGGAAAAGATACGGGTCTTGCCCTTGGGATTGGCGACGCTTGATCCTTCACCATGTCCGCGACCAAGATACTCTGGGGCCAGATCGTCGTTGTCTTTATGGTTGTGCTCATCACCATGTGGGCGGCGACCCAATGGGTGGCTTGGAAGCTGGGTTTCCAACCGCAACTTGGACAGCCATGGTTTGAAGTCTTACCGGGCATGCCGGTCTATCTCCCGCCCGCGTTCTTCTGGTGGTGGTACGCTTATGACGCCTATGCGCCGCATGTGTTCGTTGAGGGGGCGTACATCGCCGCTTCAGGTGGTTTCATCTCCATAGCGGTTGCCATCGGCATGTCAGTGTGGCGGGCTCGCGAGGCTAAGACTGCCGCGACGTATGGCTCGGCCCGCTGGGCTACTCCCTCAGAGATTCGTGCCGCCGGTCTCGCCACGCCAGATGGTGTCGTGCTCGGACAGTTCGAGTATGGCTATCTACGCCATGATGGACCAGAGCACGTACTGTGCTTTGCACCGACACGATCCGGCAAAGGCGTCGGCCTCGTGGTGCCGACCCTGTTGACGTGGCCGGGCAGCTGCATCGTCCACGACATCAAGGGCGAGAACTGGGATCTGACGTCTGGCTTCCGAGCCCGGCATGGCCGCGTGTTGTTGTTCGATCCGACCAACGCGAAGTCTGCGGCCTACAATCCGTTGCTCGAGGTTCGGCGGGGCGAATGGGAGGTGCGCGACGTCCAGAATGTCGCGGATGTGCTGGTGGATCCCGAAGGATCGCTCGAACGGCGCAATCATTGGGAAAAAACCAGTCACGCGTTGCTGGTCGGCGCCATTCTCCATGTGCTCTACGCCGAACCGGACAAAACGCTTGCCGGTGTTGCCAGTTTCCTCTCCGACCCAAAACGGCCGATCGAGGTGACGCTTCGCGCCATGATGACTTCGGCGCATCTTGGCGAAGCGGGGCCGCATCCGGTCATCGCCTCCGCGGCACGCGAGCTTCTCAACAAGAGCGAGAATGAACGCTCCGGCGTGCTTTCCACGGCTATGTCGTTCCTGGGGCTCTATCGTGACCCCGTGGTGGCGAAGGTCACGCACCACTGCGATTGGCGGATCCACGATCTCGTCGAAGGCGACCGGCCTGCTTCTCTTTACCTCGTCGTGCCGCCATCCGACATCAGCCGCACCAAGCCTCTGGTGCGCTTGATCCTTAACCAGATCGGCCGGCGGTTGACGGAAGATCTGCACGCAAAAGGGCGGCGTCATCGGTTGCTGCTGATGCTCGACGAATTTCCGGCACTCGGTCGACTCGATTTCTTCGAGTCGGCGTTGGCCTTCATGGCCGGATACGGTCTCAAGAGTTTTTTGATCGCGCAATCGCTCAATCAGATCGAAAAGGCTTATGGAGCCAATAACTCCATCCTCGACAACTGCCATGTGCGCGTGTCCTTTGCTACCAACGATGAGCGAACCGCCAAACGTGTCTCGGATGCGCTCGGTACTGCCACCGAGATGCGGGCGATGAAGAACTATGCTGGACACAGGCTTAGCCCATGGCTTGGTCATTTGATGGTCTCACGTCAGGAGACGGCACGACCATTGCTCACGCCGGGCGAGGTGATGCAGCTACCGCCCGCCGACGAATTGGTGCTGGTCTCCGGCGTCCCGCCAATCCGGGCGAAGAAAGCGCGCTATTTTGAAGATCCAAGACTGACCGAGCGCGTGCTGGCGCCGCCGCAGATGGCAAGCAGGCAAAGCGGGGTAGCGCCGTCAGACGATTGGAGTCAATTGCCCGTTCCCGCGGCTGTTCCTGCCGGTCGGGACGTCGATGCGTCAGGCGAGGTGCGTATTGGCGATCCTGCGAATGCCGGTATTCGCCGCGAGCCCGAACTTCCGGAACATGAGGAGATCGCGCCTGAGCGCGCCAACCCCACGCCGGAATTCGTCTTCGGGGAGGAAGAAGCCGATGATGACGCCGTGCGTGCCCGCGTACTTCGTCAGCAGGGTGGTCTGGCGCGCCAGGCCGCGATGGATCCTGGCGACGGCATCGACCTCTAGGGGCTGATCGATGCGGACCAAGCACACGTTTCGACTGCCACCGGACCTCGCGGGGCAACTTGCCGATTATGCTGATCGTAAGCGTGTGCCACAGGCGCTCGTCGTCGAAACCGCGCTCTCGTCATACTTGTCGCCTGACAATTCGGAGCGGATGGAAGCAGCACTTGGGCGCCGGCTCGACCGGCTGACGCGGCAGCTCGAGCGGCTTGAACGCCACGTCACCATCTCGAACGAAGCACTTGCGCTGTTCGTGCGCTTCTGGCTGACCGTCACTCCACCATTGCCGGACACCGCGCAGCCCGCCGCCCAGGCCAAGGGCCGCGAGCGCTATGAAGGGTTTGTCGAGGCGCTCGGGCGGCGTTTGGCGAAGGGACAGAGTTTGGCGCAGGAAATTTCACAAGATGTGGTTCCCAAGAACGGGACGTCCGACCAAACAGATGGCTCCTCATGAGCGATCTCGCCGTTCACCGGTCTCTCTACGCCAGAACGCTACGCCTGATCTGATTTTGTTGCGCAGTCGCCCATCCTGCCTTTTCTAATCATTCCCGACATCACGACCGCAATTCGCGGTCGTCGGGCGGGGGACACAAGTGGCAATCCATCACCTCAATCAAGAGGCGACCTCGCGCGGCGCGCGCATGTTGCGTACCGCGCTCGGCCCTAGTATCGCACTTTGGTTGGAAGACCCCTCAGTCGTCGAGGTGATGCTCAATCCTGACGGGCGTCTTTGGATCGACCGGCTGGCGGGCGGGCTTGTCGATACCGGTGAACGTCTATCGCCTAGCGATGGCGATCGCATCGTGCGGCTCGTTGCGCATCATGTGGGCGTCGAGGTGCATCCGGGTTCGCCGCGAGTATCAGCTGAATTGCCCGAGACTGGCGAGCGATTTGAGGGATTGCTCCCGCCCGTCGTCGCAGCTCCGGCCTTCGCGATCCGCAAGCCCGCGGTCGCCGTGTTCACGCTCAGCGACTATGTCGCCGCGGGCATCATGAACGCTCATCAAGCGGAGACGTTACGCGCGGCCGTCGCCGATCGCCGGAATATTCTCGTCGCCGGCGGTACCTCCACCGGCAAGACTACGCTCACCAATGCGCTGTTGGCGGAGGTCGCAAAGACCGCCGATCGGGTAGTGCTGATTGAGGATACGCGCGAACTGCAGTGCAAGGCGCCCAATCTTGTTGCACTCCGTACCAAGGACGGTGTCGCCTCGCTCTCCGATCTTGTGCGCTCCTCGCTTCGCCTGCGACCGGATCGTATCCCGATCGGTGAAGTCAGAGGCGCCGAAGCGCTCGATCTACTGAAGGCTTGGGGCACTGGCCATCCCGGCGGCATCGGCACCATCCATGCTGGTTCGGCACTCGGTGCGCTCCGCCGGATGGAGCAGTTGATCCAGGAGGCCGTCGTCACGGTTCCGCGTGCGCTGATCGCCGAGACAATCCAATTCATCGCCGTGCTGGCAGGTCGCGGATCCGACCGGCGACTCGCCGAGCTCGCCCGTGTTGACGGGCTTGGCACAGGCGGCGACTACGTCCTTCACGTCGCGGGAGAACGGCCATGATGCGATTACCCTCCCATTTCCGTCGGCGCATTGCGTTAGCCGCTGCCGCCAGTGTTCAGATGCTCGTCTCCGTTCCTGCCTGGGCCGCCGGTTCGAATATGCCCTGGGAGCAACCGCTCAATCAGATCCTGCAATCAGTCGAAGGCCCCGTCGCCAAGATTTTGGCGGTGATCATCATCATCGTCACCGGTCTGACGCTCGCCTTCGGCGACACTTCAGGTGGTTTCCGCCGGCTGATCCAGATCGTGTTCGGTCTGTCGATCGCGTTCGCGGCGAGCTCCTTCTTCCTGTCGTTCTTCTCGTTCGGCGGCGGAGTGCTGGTATGATGGATGAAGTTGATCCCATCGCAGGCTTCACCGTTCCCGTCCATCGCGCTTTGACCGAGCCGATCCTGCTCGGAGGCGCGCCACGCGCCGTTGCGATCCTCAACGGCACTTTGGCTGCGGCGCTCGGTCTCGGCCTGCGGCTGTGGATTGCCGGGCTCTTGCTCGGGATCATCGGTCAGGCCGCTGCAGTGTGGGCCGCAAAGCGCGATCCCCAATTTGTCGACGTCGTGCGCCGCCATCTCCGTATCGCCAGCTATTTGGGGTTTTGAGCCGATGATGAACCTCTCAGAATACCGGCGTTCGACCACGCAGCTTACGGATTTCCTGCCTTGGGCCGCTTTGGTCGACGAGGGCATCGTCCTCAACAAGGATGGCTCGTTTCAGCGCACTGCGAAGTTTCGGGGGCCGGACCTGGATTCCGCCGCGCCGGCCGA
>LNFM01006903.1_pt1 | contig 18300 bp, 19 predicted proteins | sample 596031 | NCBI WGS metagenome assembly LNFM01 (sample SAMN04254537, study PRJNA301005) | activated carbon metagenome | isolation source: dual media filters at the Ann Arbor, Michigan drinking water treatment plant | place: USA: Ann Arbor | reverse complement strand
AGCGGATCACGGTGGGGCAGGGGTACTTCAACCAGGTCGCCCTGCCGATCGGCATCGCGCTGCTCGTCCTCACCGGCGTCGGCCCCCTGATCGCCTGGCGCAAGTCGTCGCCCGCCCAGCTGCGGCGGCGCTTCGTCGGCCCGCTCGTCGTCGCGGCGGTCGCCGCGGTCCCGCTGCTCGCGCTGACCGACCTCCGCAACAGCCCGGCGGCGGCCGCCACGATCATCGCCGGCGTCTTCGTCACCGCCTGCATCACCGGCGAGTTCTGGCGCGGCATGCGCGTGCGGCACGCCCTCGGCGGGGTGTCGTGGCCCGGCGCGCTCACGAACATGGTCTCGCGCAACCGGCGCCGCTACGGCGGCTACGTCGTCCACCTCGGCATCGTGCTGCTGTTCATCGGCTTCGCCGGTTCGAAGGGCTTCGTCACCGAGGCCGACATCGCGGTCGCGCAGGGCGAGCGCGCGACCGTCGCCGGCTACACGTTCGTCAACGAGGGGTCCGACCGCTCGGCCGACGACCACTCGTCGCTCGTGTCGGTGACGATGGGCGTCTACCGCGGCGGCGAGCGGATCGGGACCATGACCCCCGGCGTCGAGACCTTCGCGGTCGACGAGACCCGCTCGTCGAAGATCGCGATCGACACGACGCCACGGCGCGACCTCTACCTCTTCCTGACGCGCCTGGAGGACAACGGCCTGGCCCGCGTCTCCGTGTACGTCAACCCGCTGGTGGCGTGGATCTGGGTCGCCGGCGTCCTCATGTTCGCCGGGGGCCTCCTCGCCGCCTGGCCGGGTGGGCCCTCCGCCCGCCGCGCGGCGGCGGCGGCGCCCGCCGACGGGCGCGCCCCGGCATGATGCGCGTGTGGGGACGCTGATCGGCGCACTGATCCTGGCGGTGGTGGCCCTGGCCGTCATCGCGCTCGTGTTGTGGCCCCTCGTCACACGCGAGCCGGGTGACGCACCCCCGGACCCGGTCGCCGACGCGCGCCGGGCGATCGACGAGGACCTGCAGCGCTCCCTCGCCGCCGTCCGGGAGATCGAGATGGACCACCGCGCCGGGAACCTCTCCGACGAGGACTTCGCGGCGCTCGACCGCGCGGAGCGGGCCCGTGCGGTGGAGCTGATGCGCCGGGCGGACGAGCTGGACGGCGCGTGAGGAGGCGGCTCGCCGCCGTCCTCGCCCTCGTCCTCGCCGCCCTGCTCTGCGCGGGCTGCGCGGCAACCCTGGAGGTCGAGGCCGACATCGACCGCGACGGCCGGGGCAGCGTCACCCTGCGGCTCACGATGGACGCGGAGGCCCAGCAGGCCCTGGGGCTCGCCACCGACGCCGACCCCGCGGAGGCCGCCGCCCGCTTCGCCCCCCTGCTGGGCGACGGCGGCTGGAGCGCCGGCGACGCCCAGATCGCCGCGAGCCGCGACGACGAGACCGGTGAGCTCGTGCTCGAGACGAGCCGGCTCGTCGACTCCACCGACCAGCTCGACGAGATCCTGTCGTTCCCGCGGCCCATCGCCGAGGTGGCGCCCGACGCGTCCACGCTGTCGGCCCTCCCCGGCCTCCCGGCCGAGGCGCCGCTCCTCAACGCCGTCGACCTGCGGCTCGGCGACGGCAGCGGCGACAACCCCGGTTTCGACCTGTTCGCCCGGGGCGGGGTGGGGGAGATCGGCGGTGACACCTGCGCCGGCGACGACGTCGTCGGCTTCGCGAGCTCGCTGCGCGACGCCCTCGAGATCCGCTACTCCCTGAAGCTCCCGGGTGGCCCGGGGAGCACGAACGCCGACGAGACGCCGCGGGGCGAGAACGTCTGGCTCGCGCGCTACGGGGACTGCCCGCCGCTCCAGGCCTCGTCGGGCGGCGGGAGCTCCAGCACCCTCGTCAACGGGGTGATCCTCGCCGGGCTCACGGGTCTGCTCCTGGTCATCTTCGCGCTCCGCGCCATCCGTCGGCGCCGTTCCACGGACCCCTCCTGAGGCCGTTCCGGACCCCCGGAAATAGCGGCGAACGGGGGTGTGACACACGTCACGGGAGACCGGGACGCGCTTGACCGGAGCCGCCGAAGCCCCATAAAGTGCCGCGCGTTCCCGACTTCCCCAGGGTTCGCCGGGCCATTGCCCTCGCCCGGCCACCCGCAGTCCGCGGCTTCGCCGTGGGCGGAAAGGAGCCGAAGGATCCCAGCCCGACCGCGCACCATCCAAGGTCACGGCCGTCTCTCGCGGAATCTCGCGAGGACGCTGGTCATCCTCTCCACCCTCGTCGCAGGCGTCGGCATCTCCGCCGCCCAGGCCGTCGAGGTCCCCTCCGCACCGTCCGCGAGCCCTGCTCCCGGCGCCGCGCCCGCCCCTGCGGCCGCCGCGCCGGCGCCCGCCGCGGCCGCCCCGGTGGCGACGGCCCCCGTTGCGGCCCGTCGCGCCGCGACGGTACCGCTCGTCCTCCGGATGGGCTCCCGCGGCCAGGCCGTCCGCGACCTGCAGCGCGAGCTGCGCCGCCGCGGCATCCGGATCGCCGTGGACGGGGCGTTCGGGCCCGCCACCAAGCGCGCCGTCAAGCGGATCCAGAAGCGCTTCAAGCTCCGCACGACCGGCGTGGCGAACACCCGCCTGCTGAAGCGCCTCGGCCTCCGCACCCGCGCCGCGGCCTCCGCCCCCGCACCGACCGCGGCCCTCGCCGCCCCCGGGACGTCGAAGTACCTCGACGTGTTCCCGGTCGTCGGTGACTACACGTACTCCGACGACTTCGGCGCCGCGCGCCACCAGGGCAGCCACGAGGGCGTGGACGTCATGGCCGACCGCGGCACCCCGCTCGTCGCGGTCGCCACGGGGACCATCAACCGCCTCACCCGCTCCGAGAGCGGCCTCGGCGGCATCTACGTCTGGCTCGAGCGCGCCGACGGCACCGAGTACTACTACGCCCACATGAACGCGATCGCCGAGGGCCTCGACGCCGGTTCGAAGGTCACGGCGGGCCAGGTGATCGGCACGGTCGGCAACACGGGCGACGCCCGCTACGGATCCCCGCACCTGCATTTCGAGATCCGCCCGGCAGGATCCCGTCCGATCAACCCGTACTCCCACATGGTGGCCGTAGACCCGACAGCCCGGACGCAGGCACGCAGGTGACCCCGCGGCGGGCGGCCTCCGGCCGTCACGCCGCCGGCTGGGCCGCGCTCGTCGGCGTGTGCCTCGCCGCCGGCGCCGGTGGGGTGGCGACGTCGGCGCCCGCCGACGACAAGGCCGACGTCGACCGCCGCCTCGAGCGCGCGCAGGACCGGCTGCAGACCCAACGGCAGCGCGAGAGCGTGCTGACCGACCAGGTGCAGGGCTACACCGACCGGATCCGGGTGCTCGAGAACCGCCTCGCGCCGTTGCGCGCGCGCTCGGAGCGCCTCGACGCCGAGCTGGCGGCGCTGCAGGACCGCCTCGCCGCCCTCACGACGCGGCTCGCCGTCGAACGTGCCCGCCTCGCCGCCGCCGAGGAGGCCCTCGCCCGCCGCCAGGCCCTCCTCGCCCGCCGGCTGCGCGAGCTCTACGTCCGCGCCGAGCCCGACTTCATCCTCGTGCTCGTCCAGTCCGGCAGCCTGCGCGACGCCGTCGAGACCGCGGACGTGCTGGAGGGCATCGCCGACCGCGACGGAGACCTCGCGCGCTCCGTGTCCCAGTACGCCGACCAGACGCGGCGCACCCGCGACGCCATCGCCGAGGTGCGCGCCGACGTCGCCCGCTCCGAGGCGCGGGCCGAGGACGCCGCCGTCGAGGCGCGGGCGGCGAAGTCCGACCTCGAGGAGCAGCGGGCCGGGGTCGGCCGGCTGCTGACCGAGCGGCGCGACCTGCTCGGCAGCGTCCGCGGCGACCGCCAGGACATCGAGGCGGAGGCCCGCGACCTCGAGCGGCGCTCCGCGGCGCTCGCCGACAAGATCCGGTCCGCCCAGGGAATCCCGTCCGCGCCGAGCGGGAACGTCGCGACGGGGACGGCCTCGTCGGCCGGTCTCGTGTGGCCCGTGAACGGGGCGATCACCTCCGGCTACGGACCCCGCTGGGGCCGTATGCACGAGGGGCTCGACATCGCCGGGGGCAGCGGCACGCCGATCGGAGCGGCGAAGGCCGGCACGGTCATCCTGGCGGGCTGGAGCGGCGGGTACGGCAACCTCGTGGTCGTCGACCACGGGGGCGGCCTCTCGACGGCCTACGCGCACCTGTCGAGCATCTCGGTGTCGGTCGGCCAGTCCGTGGGGCAGGGCAGCGTCGTCGGCGGCATGGGGACCACCGGCAACTCGACCGGCGTCCACCTGCACTTCGAGGTGCGGGTGAACGGCGCGGCCGTCAACCCCCTGGGCTACCTCTAGTGTCCCGATGCAGAAGTTCGGTGGCACTTCCCGGCTGCATCGCGGCGCGATGCTGCGTCCTCGGCAGACCCGGTATTCCCGATACCGGGTCTGACCTGCGTCCTTGCCTCGCTTGCGATTCGCTCGGGAACCGCATACGAACTCCGGAATCGAGACACTAGACGGTCAGCGGGGCCGCGGGCGTCGATGCGGGCGCTCCGGGGTCGTGCCGGACCACGCGGTCACGACCGGCGTCCTTCGCGCGGTAGAGCGCGACGTCGGCCAGGCGCAGCAGGTCGCTGGCGTCCCGGGCGTGGCGCAGCTCGCAGACGCCCATCGAAAGCGTCAGCGTCCCCACGTCGTCGAACGCGACGGTGCCGAGGTGGTGCCGCATGCGCTCCGCGGCCTCCATCGCCGCGGTGCCCCCGGTGCGCGGCAGCACCCAGGCGAACTCCTCGCCCCCGATGCGGGCGACGGTCTCGTCCTCGCGGATGTGGCCGAAGATCTCGGCGGCGACGCCCATCAGCACGCGGTCGCCCGCCGGGTGCCCGTGGGTGTCGTTGATCCGCTTGAAGTGGTCGATGTCGATCAGGACCAGGCTGATGTCGGTCCCGTCGCGCCGCGCCGCCGCGATCTCCTCGGCGAGCCGGTCGGTGAAGGCCCGGCGGTTCGGGAGCCCGGTGAGGTGGTCGGTGGACGCGAGGGTCGCCATCTGGGCGCGTGCCTCGGCCGACATGATCGCGAGCGCCACCAGCTCGCCGAGGCGCGTGAGGCGGTCCCCGGTCTCGGGGCCGAGCGGCTCGTCCGCCCGGGTGGTGACCGCCGACAGGGCGCCCCACAGGCGGTTGTCGACCCGGATGGGGGCGGCCACCGCCGACGACACGGGCCGGCCGGGGAAGATCACGCTCGGGAGGGTTCCGGTGCCGTCGCCGACGCGCCCGACGTCGCCGGTGACCGCGACGCTGCCGATGGCCGTGGGGGCGGTGAGGTCGACGACCGCGCCGGTCGCGGCGGCGTCGTCCCCGCGGGCGTGGGCGCCGACGACCACGCCGTGGCGGCGCTCGGCGTCGAACCGCACCACGCCGACGGCCTCGGCGCCCGTGATCGCGGCGGCCTCGCGGGCCACCAGCTCGTGCACCTCGGGCGGCTCGGCGTCGGCGGCGACGAGCGTGGCCACCCGGCGCAGGGCGGCCTGCTCGCGGCCCGCCTGGACGCGGGCGGTGATGTCGGTGAAGCAGCAGACGACCGACCGGACGCCGTCGTCGTCCAGCGGCCGCGTCGACACCGACAACCAGACGAGCGAGCCGTCGGGCCGGTGCATGCCGAGCACGACTCCGTCGCGGGGCTCACCGGTCTCCAGGGTGATGCGCGCGGGGTTCTCGTGCGGGGGGAGCGGGGTGTCGTCGTCGCGGACCGCCCGCCAGCGGGGGTCCGTGGTGGCGCGGCCCCTGATCCCGTCGGCGCTGAGTCCGAGGATGGCCTCGGCGGCGGGGTTGCACGAGACGATGGCGCCGGTCGCGTCCTGCACGACGACGCCGTCGGAGAGTGATTCGAGCAGCACGCGGTACCGGTGCTCGCCGGCGCGCATGCCCTCCTCGGCGAGTGTCTGGCGGGTGGTGTCGCGGGTCACGACGAGGACGTGGTCGGCGGTCCCCTCCGGTCCCGGCTCCGCCACCAGGCGCGACTGGAAGGTGCGGGGGCCGTCGGGCGACGGGAACGCGAAGTCGACCTCCACGCCCTCCTCGCCGGCGAGGGCGCGCCGCATCGCGTCGTCCCAGGTGGTCGCGAGGCCGTCGGGCATCCCGGCCTCGGCGCTCGTCCGCCCGAGGAGATCCTCCGGTGAGCGCCCCGTCGCGGCGGTGATGGCGGCGTTCACGAACGTGCACCGCAGGTCGCGGTCGTAGCGGGCGACGATGTCCGGGGAGTTGTCGGACAGGGCGCGCAGGCTGCGGCGGCTCTCGCGCAGCTCGGCCGTCGCGCGGTCGACGGCGGCCACCGCGAAGCGGTCGCGCCGCCCGACCGCGACGGCCAGCAGCAGCGCGAGGAGCGTGAGGGCGGAGCCGCCGACGAGGATCGCGATCGGCTGCGTCATGGACGTCGGGGGCCGCCCGGCGAGGATCGTCCACCGCCGGCCGGCGACGTCGACCTCGGCGCGCACCCCGCCGGCCGCGGCCGGGTTGGGCGCCGACAGCAGCTCGTCGCCGTCGCGGATCTCGATCGGCACGCCGGCGTCGGCGGTGTCGATGATCCGGGCGGTGAGCACCTCGAGGGGGAACGACCCCGTCACGAAGCCGCGGAGGGCCCGGGACCGCGCGACCGGGTCGACCGGGGCGACCCCTCCCGCATAGACCGGTTGGTAGATCACGACCCCGCGGATCCCGGTGCCGAAGACGGTCACGGGGCCCGTCGCGATGGGGGCGTCCTCGGCGGCGGCGCGTTCGAGGGCCTCCCGCCGGCCGGGCTGCGCCGTCGTGTCGAGACCGAGCGGCATCGACACAGGGAGCCGCGTCGTCATGTAGGTGAGGGGGTAGTGCACCCCGGGCGGCGCGACCCGGGTGCCGTCGATGCCGCGGGGGAGCGTGATCGGGGTGCCGGTCCGCGCCTCGTAGGCGGCGCGCCCGGCCTCCGTCACGCGGGGCATCCAGCCGACGCCCGCGAGGGTGCCGCGGCCGAGCACCCGGCGGGCGAAGGCCGTGAAGTCGCGTTCGGTGACCTCGTCGGACGCGTCGAACAGGCCGGCGGCGTTGCCGAGGGAACCGGAGGCGTTGACGACCCCGAGCCGGGTGACGTCGACGGCGCGGGCGGCGCCGGTCGCGGCCCGCTCGTCGGCCCGCTGCCGCTCGTGGTGCACCGACATCGACGCGACGGCGACGGTGCCGAGGAACAGCAGCGCGACGAGCAGGGCGGGGAGGATGCGTCGGCGGCTCACCCCGCGCGTATCGGCGCGGGAGGGTCCCCAGGTGACCTCCGGGGCGCCGGCGCGGCGGCGTCCGGGCCACCGAGTTCGCGGGCGCGCGCGAGGACGTCGTCGATCATCGCGGGCGTCAGGCGCCCGGTGAAGACGTTCTGCTGGCTCGGGTGGTACGAGCCGAGCAGGGTCAGCCCTCCGACCCGCGCCTCGGCCCCGTGGCCGAAGCGCGGCCACGGACGCGGCGGGGCGAGGGTCCGCAACGCCGCGTCCCAGCCGATCGCCCCGAGGGCCATCAGCACCCGCGCCCGGGGGCAGAGGTCGAGCTCGCGCAGCAGGAACGGCCGGCACCGCGCCCGCTCGTCGGGGGTGGGGCGGTTCGCGGGCGGGGCGCAGCGCACCGCCGCCGTCACCCGGCACCCCGTGAGCCGCAGGCCGTCCCCGGGGCGGATCGACGCGGCCTGCGACGCCAGGCCGGCGCGGTGGAGGGCCGCGAAGAGGAAGTCGCCGCTGCGGTCACCGGTGAAGACCCGCCCGGTGCGGTTCGCCCCGTGCGCGGCGGGGGCGAGGCCCACGATCACGAGCCACGGGTCGGGGTCGCCGAACCCGGGGACGGGCCGGGCCCAGTACTCCTCGTGCATGAACGCCCGCCGGCGGACCCTCCCGACCTCCTCCCGCCACGCCACCAGGCGCGGGCACGCCCGGCAGGCGGCGATCTCCGCGGCGAGGGCCTCGTGACCGCCGGCGGTCAGCGCGGGGGACCCAGGTGGGCGCCGAGGAACGCGACCGTCTCGCGCAGCACCCGCGGGTCGTGCTGCAGCGACCCATGCCCGCCGCCGAGGGCGACGCGCAGCCGCATGGGGTGCGGCGTGATCCCCGCGAGGGCCATCGACGAGCCCCAGGGGACGCGGTCGTCGCCGGTCGCGTGCCAGTAGCCGCGGGCGACGCCGTCGTCGCGGGCCACCGCCGCCTCGAGCGGGAGCGCGAGCGGCCAGTCCTCCCCGATCGTGGCCGCGAGGCCCTCGGGGCGGGCCGCGCAGATGGCGACGACGGCCCGCACGCGCGGGTCGGCGGCGGCGGCCGTCAGGGCGAGGAGGCCGCCCATCGATGATCCGCGCAAGCCGAGGGGGCCGTGGCCGCGTGCCGCCAGCAGGTCGAGCGCCGCGACGACGTCGTCGAGGGCGCCGCCGTCGAGCGTCCCGCCGCTGTCGCCGTGGCCGCGCAGGTCGATGGCGACGGCCGCCATCCCCGCCGCGGCGAGGGCGTCGCCCATGTCGGCGTGGTTCTCCTTGCGGCTGCCGAGGCCCGGCACGACGACGACCCCGGGTGCCCCCGGCGGGGCGGGCCAGTGGAGGGCGGCGAGGGACGGGCCTCCGGGGGCCCGGAGGACCATGCGGACGGGGACGGACAGACGGGGGAGGATACCGCTGATCTGGTACCGTCCCGCCCGCCGATGATGCCGCTCGATCAGGTTCTGCCTCCCTCGGCAGCGGTCACCCCCGAGGGCCACCTGTCGATCGGTGGTTGCGACGTGGTGGCGCTCGCCGAGGAGCACGGGACCCCACTCGTCGTCTACGACGAAGGCGCCCTGCGCGCGACCGCCCGCGCGTACCGCGCGGCGTTCGACGCGCTCGCCCCCGACGTCGAGATCATCTACGCCAGCAAGGCCTACTTCGGCCAGGCGATGCTCCGCCTCGCCCGCGAGGAGGGCCTCGCCGTGGACGTCGCCTCCGGTGGCGAGCTGTTCTCGGCGCTGCGCGCGGGCTTCGACCCGTCGCGCATCTACATGCACGGCAACAACAAGGACGAGCGCGAGGTCGGCGAGGCCCTCGACGCCGGCGTCGGCACGCTCATCATCGACAACCTCGACGAGGTGGAGCGGGTCGACCGCCTCGCCCGCGCACGCGGTGTGCGGCAGCGGGTGCTCGTGCGGGTGACGCCCGGCGTCAAGCCGTCCACCCACTCGTTCATCTCGACCGGCCAGCTCGACTCGAAGTTCGGGTTCTCCATCGAGGGCGGGGCGGCCCGCGCGGCGGTCGACGCCATCCGCGCCGCCGGGGGCCTCCGGATGACCGGCCTCCACTGCCACATCGGCTCGCAGCTCTTCGACTTCTCGGCGTTCGGCGCGGCCGCCGCGATCGTCGCCGACTTCGCCGCGTCCCTCGGCGGGGACGACATCGAGGTCATGGACATGGGTGGCGGCCTCGGGATCGCCTACACCCGCGACGACCGCCCCGGCGCCATCGAGGACTACGCGGAGACCGTGGTCGAGGCGGTCCGCGGCGAGTGGGGGAGGGTCGGCCTGCCGATGCCCCGCGTCATGGTCGAGCCGGGCCGCAGCATCGTCGGCCGCGCCGGCGTGACCCTCTACCGGGTCGGCGGCACCAAGGTGGTGCCCGGCGTCCGCACCTACGCGTCGGTGGACGGCGGGATGAGCGACCTGCTGCGCCCCATGCTCTACGGCGCGGTCTACGAGCCCCTCCTCGCGAACCGGGCCGAGGCCGAGCCGACCGGCACCGTGCGCCTCGTCGGCAAGCACTGCGAGAGCGGCGACGTGCTGGTGGGGGAGGCGTCCCTGCCGCCCGTCGGCCCCGGCGACCTCGTCTGCCTGCCCGCCACCGGCGCCTACGGCGTGTCCATGGCCTCGAACTACAACGGCGTCACCCGTCCGGCGGTGGTGTTCGTCGACGAGGGGCGGGCGCGCCTCGTCACCCGCCGCGAGACGTACGACGACCTCGTGGCGCGGGACGTGTGACCGCCGCCGCCGCCAGGGGGGACGGACCGGTGCGCGTGGGGCTGCTCGGCTGCGGGACCGTCGGCCAGGCCGTGGTGCGCCTGCTGAACGACGGCGTCGGCACCATCGAGCGCGCCTCCGGCCACCGGCTGGAGGTGGGCCCCGTGCTGGTCCGCGACGCCGCCCGGGAGCGCCCCGGCGTCGACCCCGCACTCATCACGACCGACGCGTCCGACGTGCTCGACGACCCGACCGTCGCGATCGTCATCGAGGTCATGGGCGGCATCGACCCCACCCGCGAGCACCTGCTCCGCGCGCTGGCCGCCGGCAAGTCGGTGGTGACCGCGAACAAGCAGCTCCTGTCGCGCCACGGCCCCGAGCTGCTCGAGGCCGCCCAGCGGGGTGGCGCGGAGCTGCGCTTCGAGGCGTCGGCCTGCGCCGCGATCCCCGTCATCAAGGTGCTGCGCGAGTCGCTCCTCGCGGCCGAGATCACGGCGATCACCGGCATCGTCAACGGCACCACGAACTACATCCTCAGCGAGATGGCCCGCCGCGGCCTCACCTACGCCGACGCGCTCGCGCGGGCGCAGGAGCTGGGGTACGCGGAGGCCGACCCCACCGAGGACGTCGGCGGTGGCGACGCCGCCGCGAAGATGGCGATCCTGTCGTCGATCGCGTTCCACACCCGGGTGCACCTCGACGACGTGCCCCACGAGGGGATCGACCGGCTCGAGGCGCGCGACCTCGACCTGGCCGTGCGCCTCGGCTTCGTGGTGAAGCTCCTCGGGGTCGCCCGGCTGCAGGACGGGGCGGTCAGCGTGCGGGTGTACCCCGCGCTCGTGCCCGCCGGCCACCGCCTCGCGGCCATCGGGGGACCCGACAACGCCGTCCTGCTGGAGTCGCGCTCGACCCGCGAGATTATGCTCGTCGGGCCCGGGGCGGGCGGCGACGAGACGGCCTCCGCCGTGGTCGCCGACGTCCTGTCGATCCTCGGCACCCACCACGGGTCGTTCCTCCACAACGCCCTCGCCGACGCGGGACGCCCGATCGCCGCGCCCGGCGGCGTGCGGTCGGCCTTCTACGTCCGGATGTCCGTGGCCGACCGGCCCGGCGTGCTGGCGCGGATCGCATCGATCTTCGCCGACGAGGACCTGTCGATCCGCACCGTGGTGCAGAGCGGCTCGGGCGACGAGGCGACCCTGGTGCTGGTGCTGCACTCCGGCACCGAGCAGCGCATGTCCGACGCGCTCGACGCGGTGCGCGCGCTCGACGACGTGCGCGGTGAGCCGGTGATGCTGCGGGTGCTCGGGACCGGGGAGGGCGGCGGATGATCCCGCTGATCGAGAAGTACCGCGACTTCCTGCCCGTCACCGCGACGACCCCGATCGTGTCGCTGGGCGAGGGCGGCACCCCGCTCGTGCCGCTGCCGCGGCTCTCGGAGCGCCTCGGCGTGTCGGTGCACGCCAAGTTCGAGGGGATGAACCCGACCGGCAGCTTCAAGGACCGCGGCATGACGATGGCGGTCTCGAAGGCCGTCGAGGAGGGCGCGACCGCCGTCATCTGCGCATCGACGGGCAACACCTCCGCGTCGGCCGCCGCCTACGCCGCCCGCGCCGGGCTGACCGTCGCCGTGGTGATCCCGGAGGGCAAGATCGCGGCGGGCAAGCTCGCGCAGGCCCTGGTCCACGGTGCGAAGGTGCTGTCGCTCGACGGCAGCTTCGACGACGCCCTCCGGGTCGTCCGCGGCCTGGTGGAGCGCCACCCCATCTCCCTCGTGAACTCCCTCAACGAGTACCGCATCGACGGGCAGCGCACCGGCGCGTTCGAGGTGTGCGACGACCTCGGCGACGCCCCCGACGTGCTCTGCATCCCCGTCGGCAACGCCGGCAACATCAGCGCGTACTGGCTGGGGTTCAACGCGTACCGCGAGGCGGAGAGGTCCCGGAGGGTGCCGCGCCTCTACGGCTTCCAGGCGGCCGGCGCCGCGCCGCTGGTGGAGGGCGCCCCCGTCGCGGCGCCCGAGACGATCGCGACGGCGATCCGCATCGGCAACCCCGCCCGCGGCGGGCAGGCGATGGACGCGATGCGCGACTCCGGCGGCGGCGTCTCCGCCGTGACGGACTCCGAGATCATGGAGGCCTACGCGATGCTGGCCGCCACCGAGGGAATCTTCTGCGAGCCGGCGTCCGCGGCCTCGGTGGCCGGGCTGCTGAAGCGCCACGAGGCGGGCGACCTCAACCCCGGCGAGACCGTCGTCTGCGTGCTGACCGGACACGGACTGAAGGACCCCGACACGGCGATCGTCAACGCCGAGCCCGTCCGCCGGCTCTCCGCCGACATCGACGCCGTGGAGGAGGCCGTCTTCGGTGACTGAGCGCGCGCCCGAGGCGCTGACCGTCACCGCGCCGGCGACCTCGGCCAACCTCGGTCCCGGCTTCGACTGCCTCGCCGTCGCGCTCGACCTGGGCAACGCCGTCGTCATCACCCGCCGCCCCGGCCCCCTCGAGGTGGTCGTGACGGGCGAGGGCGCGGGCGAGGTCCCCGAGGACGCCTCCAACCTGGTGTGCCGTGCGCTGGCGACGGGCCTCGGGTCGCTCGACGGCCTTCACGTCGAGTGCCGCAACCGGATCCCCCTCGGCCGGGGGCTCGGCTCGTCGGCCGCGGCGGTCTGCTCCGGGCTGGTCGCCGCGAACGCCCTCGGCGGCCTGCGGTGGACGCCGGACGACCTGCTGGCGCGCGCCGCGGGCATCGAGGGCCACGCCGACAACGCCGCGGCATGCCTGAGCGGCGGCATGGTGGCGGTCGCACCCGGGCCCGTCGCGCGGCCCGTCCCGGTCCCCGAGGGACTGACCTTCCTCGCGGTCGTGCCCGACGGTCACGTCTCGACCGAGGCCGCCCGCCGCGCGCTGCCCGCCGAGGTCCCCCTCGCCGATGTCACGACGACCCTGTCGAACGCCATCGGCCTGACGCTCGCGCTCTGCGAGGGCCGCATCGACGACCTTCCGCCCCTCCTGGTCGACCGGGTCCACGAGCCGCACCGCGGCGCCATGATCCCCGGCCTCGCCGCCGTGCGCGGCGTGGTCGACGGGGAGGGCTGCCTGGGGGCGACGATCTCCGGCTCCGGCCCGTCGATGCTGCTGTGGGTGCGCCCCGACGCCGCCGAACGCGTCGGCGCCGCCGTGACGAAGGCGCTGCACCTGCTGGGCGTGACCGCGCTCGTGCGGCCCTCGCGGGTCGCCGCCGCCGGCGTCCGGGCCCGCTGGACCGGTGGCGCCGACCTGCGCCTGGCGCGCGCGGTGGGGTGACGCCGGCCCCGTCCGACTGGGAGCACGCCGGCGGGGTCATCGACTGCGCGCGGGGGCGCCTCGTGGGGATCGTCAACGCGAACCCCGACTCCTTCTCCGACGGCGGCGTCAGCGCCGGGACGGAGCGGGCCGTCGCGCACGGCCGGGAGCTGGCGCGCCTCGGCGCCGACGTCGTCGAGGTGGGCGGGGAGTCGCTGCGCTTCTCCGACCACACGCCCGCCGACGTCGAGATCGCCCGGGTCGTCCCCGTCATCACGGCGCTCGCGGCGGAGCTGACGGTCCCCGTCGCCGTCGACACGTTCAAGCCCGCGGTGGCCGCGGCGGCGCTCGCGGCGGGGGCGGTGATCCTCAACGACCCGACCGGTCTGCGGGAACCCGGGATGGCCGAGGTCGCCGCCGCCGGCGGGGTGGGTGTGGTCCTCACCCACTTCTTCGGCCCGCCCAAGGTGCGGCCGACGGACTTCCCGGACGTCGACGTCCCGTCCGCCGTCCGTGCGTGGGCGCTCGCGCGGATGGACGCCGCGCAGCGGGCGGGCATCCCGGCGCGCCGCATCGTGATCGACCCGGGCGTCGGGCTCGGCAAGTCGCCGGAGCAGGACCTGCAGCTCCTCCACCGCATCGACGAGGTCGTCGCGATCGGCCGGCCGGTCCTGGTCCCCATCTCCAACAAGAAGGTGCTGGGCGCGTTGACGGGACGGGCCGCGCCCGACCGGCTGGCGGGGACGGCGGCGGGTCTGGTGTGGTGCCGGGCGCGTGGCGCGACCGTCTTCCGGGTACACGACGTCGGCTTCATGCGGGACGCGCTGCGCGTCGCCGACGCCCTCGTGACGGGCGAGGCGGAGCGCTGGTTCGACGTGCTGAAGTGAACCCCCCGCCGGTGCTAGCGTGAAACGCGGGACAACCGTCCGACCCGAGGGAAGAGGCACGGTATGAAGCTCTTCGTGGACACGGCCGACCTGGCCGAGATCGAGACCATCGCGGGGTGGGGCGTGCTGGCCGGCGTGACCACCAACCCGAGCCTGCTGGCGAAGGTCGAGGGCGACGCGGACGACATCTACCGACGGGTCTGCGAGCTCGTCGACGGGCCGATCTCGGCCGAGGTCGTCGCCGAGACCCGCGCCGAGATGGTCGAGGAGGGGCGCCGCCTCGCGGCGATCCACGACAACATCGTCGTGAAGCTCCCGATGTCGGCCGAGGGCCTCGCCGCGACGTCGATACTCGCGACGGACGACATCCGCGTGAACATGACCCTGTGCTTCACGGCGCCGCAGGCGCTGCTGGCGTCGGCGTCGGGGGCGGCGTTCGTGTCGCCGTTCATCGGGCGCTTCGACGACATCGGCCAGAACGGCGTGGAGTGCCTGCGGGACATCGTCGAGGCGATGGAGACCTCGATCTACGACACCGAGGTGCTGGCCGCCTCGATCCGCACCCCGGTCCACGTGACCGAGGCGGCGCGCATGGGCGCCGACATCGCCACGATCCCGCCGAAGGTCTTCTACCAGATGCTCCAGCACCCCCTGACGGAGGCCGGGACCGCCACCTTCACCCAGGACTTCGAGACGCGGCGGGCCAAGGCCAAGGCGTAGGACCGGAGATCCGCCGGCACGGCGGAGGAGAGAGACATGAGCGACGACGACACCGACTTCCCGTTCCCCTTCGCCTTCGGTGAGGGAGCGGGCGAGGAGTTCAAGGAGCGCCTGAAGGAGCTGATGCGCGCCCAGCGCGAGGCGTTCGAGGAGATGCAGGCCGAGAGCGGTGGCCAGGCGGCCGTCATCGACCGCTGGCAGGTCATCCAGCAGGCCGTCGTCCTCGCCTCCGCGGCGATGGCGACGCTGCAGCCGCAGCCCGGCCCCGACGAGGCGGCCGACGCGATGGGCCTGCTCTTCGCCCGGTCGATGACCGCGCTGCAGGGGGCGCTGCACCCCTCCGGCTGAGCGGGGGGCCGGCGGGTCCGCCCGGCTAGTGGGGGTGGACCCCGTTGACGGGGCCGAGGCGCAGCTCGACCCGGGCGTCGCGGAGGCTGCCGGCGGTCCGCTCGGCGAAGTCGCCGAGGCGCGCGACCTCGGCGCCGAGCGCCGAGACCTCGTTGGTCAGCACCGCGATCTGGTCGTGCGTGGAGCGCCAGCTCGAGCCGATCAGATCGACGAGGCGCTCCATGTCCTCGACGAGCAGGGTCCGCTCCCGGGCGGCGTCCTCCGCGATGGTGCGGCGCACCTCGTCGAGGTCACGGGCCCGCTCACGGGCCCGCGCCCTGATGGCGTCGAGGTCGGCCTCGAGGCGGCGGACGGCCTGCAGCACCTCCTGCGGGCTCTGGGCGCCGGGCTCCATCAGGCGGTCTCGGTGTAGGCCACGACGCGCCAGTCCGGCGGCCGGGGTTCGTCGGCGGTGCGCTCCCCGGTGGCGCGGCTGCGGAACACGAACCCGAGGGTCTCGTCGAACTCCGGCACGAGGACCCCGTCGCGCACCTGCTGGTCTACCCAGGCACCGCGGAACACGAGTCGCCGCAGCCAGTGGACCAGGTCGGCACCGCCGCCGAGCAGCGTGGCGTGGTGGCGGTCGAGGTGGGCGGCGAAGGGGCTGCGCGGCGTGCTGACCGTGCCGTGGGCCGTCAGCGCCACCAGGTCCTCGAGCACCTGCGGGGTGAGGGCGTCGCGGCCGAGCAGGCCGAGCCGGACGGCCGCCGCGCCCACCCGGGAGTGGAAGTCCCCGGCGTTGAAGCGAAACCGCACGCCCTCGACCTCGATCGAGAAGTCGTGCCCGCTGGAGTAGCTGGGGGAGAGGGGTCCGTGGCCCATCGACGGCAGGGTAGCAACGCCCCTCGGACGGCTCGCCCGGCGCCCTGACACGTGTCGGGAGGGCGCCTCTCAGCCGGGCATCACGAAGTTGTACTTCGCGGCCACCCCGATCATCGCGGCGACGTCCGCCGGCCCGAGGGGCGGGCCCACGACGCCCCGCGCGCCGGGGGTCCCGATCTCGGCGAACATCCCCTCCATCCCCGAGGGGGAGTACATGAACAGCATCCGCGCCGGCGCGGTCCCCGACGTGCGGAAGCTGTGGTCGGCGCCGCGCGGCACGAACAGGACCGTCCCCGGCACGGCCTCGTGCACGGCGTCGCCGAGGTGGAAGGTCAGCGCCCCCTCGAGCAGCAGGAACGTCTCGTCCTCGGCGAGGTGGCGGTGCGGCGGCGGGCCGGTGTCGGGTGGCACGAGCGCCTCGAGCAGCGTGAACGCGCCGCCGGTCTGGTCCCCCGTCAGGAGGGTCGTGTACGTGTCGCCCACGAGGTGGACGGTGGTGCCGCCGTCGGGGGGCACGTGGACGGGGGCGAGGTCGCTCATGACGGGTCCTGGTCGCGGGGTCGTCGGGCGGCGGGGCGCCGCCGGGCGCGCGCGATCGTCCCACGGGGCGCCGCGTCTGTCACGGTCGTGGAGAGGATGTGCGCCGGTTCCCGTGCACGGGGCCGCGCGCCATGCCGCGGGTGCCAGCATCGCCCGATGGGTCGCCTGCGCATCGACCGGCTCACCCCGCCCCCGGCCACCCTGCGGCACGGGGACGCGGTGCTCGCCGGGCGGTGCCACCGGGCGTCGGCGCCCGTGGCCCGCCTGGTCGGGCTGCTCGGCACCCCGGACCCCGACGTGGACGAGGCGTTGTGGATCACGCGGTGCGCGGCCGTCCACGCCATCGGCCTGAGGGCGCGCATCGGCTGCGCCTTCCTCGACCGCGACGGCCGCGTGCTGCGGGTCGTGGATCCCCTGCCGCGCCGTGGCGCGCGGGTGCGCGGCGCCGACGCGGTGGTCGAGTGCCGGGCGGGTGTCCTGGCCGGCGTCCGGCCCGGCGACGTGCTCCGGCGCGACGAAATTCCCGCTACGAGCGACATCCGGGTCACGGACGGGGGGTGACTCCGGGCGCTCCCGTGACTCGTGCGTGTGCGGATCGGTCGCCAGCGGGGCGCCCGGACGCAGCGCACGGAGGTCCGAGATGTCCGTTGGGATCGGTGTCGCCGTGCCGTCCGTCCTCCTGGTCGAGGACGACGCGGCGACGCAGGCGTTCCTCTCCGAGAACCTGAGCGCCGACCGCTTCGCCCCGGTCATCGCGACGTCGGCGGAGGAGGCGATCGAGATCCTCGGGCGCGCCCGCCCCGACGTCGCGGTGGTGGACGTCGGCCTGCCCGGCATGAGCGGCCTCGACCTCGTCAGCCGCATCCGCGACGGCGCGGCCGAGGCGGAGTGGGACACGGGGATGCCCATCCTCCTGATCTCGGGCGAGGCGAGCCCCCACGCGGCGGTGCGCGGCATCGGCCGGGGCGCCGACGACTACGTGCCGAAGCCGTTCCACTACCCCGAGGTGCTGGCGCGGCTGGGCTCCCTGGTGCGCCGGTCCCGGGGGGCGACCCTCTGCGAGGAGATCCGCGTCGGCACGCTCGTCGTGGACCGCCACGCGCGGCGGGCGACGCTCGGGGGCCGTGTCCTCGACCTGTCGGCGAAGGAGTTCTCGCTGCTCTCCGCGCTGGCCCGCGACCCCTCGCGTGTCCTGACCAAGGCGGAGTTGTTGCGCGACGTCTGGGGGTACCGCTCGGCGGCGCGCACCCGGACGGTCGACAGCCACGCCAGCCGGCTGCGGCGCAAGCTCGCCGACGCCGGCGGCGGCGAGCGCCTCGTCGTGAACGTCTGGGGGGTCGGGTACCGCCTGCTCCCCGAGGAGGTGTGAGGTGATCGGGACGACCACCTCGGGCGGGGCCGCCGCGTCCGCGGACCACATGGCCCGCGTCGTGCACGACCTGCACGGGCCCCTCACCGTCATCCGCGGCATGTGCGCAACGTTGCTGCGCGACGAGCCGGCGCGCGACCGCCGCCGTGCCCTCGCCCTCATCGACTCCGAGGTGCTGCGGGTCGCCGACGGGCTCCGCGACCTGACCCGGGCCGTCCCGGTGGGCGATCCGCCCGCGCCGGGATGCGACCTCGCCGAGGTCGTTCGGTCCGCGGTGCGGCGCTTCGGCACGGTCGCCGCGGCCGGGGGCCGGCGGGTGGTCGCCCGCGGACGG
>LNFM01012541.1_pt1 | contig 18302 bp, 21 predicted proteins | sample 596031 | NCBI WGS metagenome assembly LNFM01 (sample SAMN04254537, study PRJNA301005) | activated carbon metagenome | isolation source: dual media filters at the Ann Arbor, Michigan drinking water treatment plant | place: USA: Ann Arbor | reverse complement strand
AGCGGTTCGTATCTGGGCCCGCGCCGCGATGCGCACCAAGGCCGTTTGTAGATGTGCAGTCTGTTCTCTGTCGCTCCGCACCTTCACTTGCCGCGCGGCCTCGGACGAGTAGTCAAACAACAGCCAATGCAGAACAGCCGTTGATCAGGAAGTCAGCCAACAAGCTGATTGACTATGGAGGAAGTCCTTGTAGTACGGTTTATCGAGTTCACCAGCGGCCGGTCTGACCTGTCAAATGCATCTTCGAGAGCACGTCTTGGTGGAACGAATCACCCGCTAAGCAAGCAGCCCAGCCTCAGGAATGCAGCATGGGAAATGCGGCGTGGCCATGTCGCCCAAAACGCACAGCTTGCATGTGCTCGAAGCCCCGATGCACGAGATCTGTGATTGCAACGTTGCCGCTCAAAAGACTTCGAGCTCTTTTTGCAGGTATAGAATGAAAAGCTGTTGGTGCTCGCAGTGCTGTTCAGGCATTGCAGTTCAACGGGAAGCAGGAGGGCGAGTCCCACACGGACGAACCTAACCTGCGCTGCCCCCGCAACGGTAAGCAGACGGGTGGTCCAAGGCATTGCCAAGGCCCCCATTTCTCAAAAATTTGCCACTGGGTCACACCGGGAAGGCTTTGGGAAACGTTCTGTCAGCCCGGATACCGGCCAACAAGGAGGCTGCGCCGCAAAGCGCAGCCGCATTACCCAAACACTGTCGGGGAAGGCGGTGAGGGGTCTTCGCCGGTGTCCTCATGTCGTCCCTTCGCATAGTTTGCGAATCTGTGTCAGCGCCCTCGCGTGCGCTGGCCGGGGGCTGTCCGTTCGCCGCTGGAACCTGTCCTCGCCTCTCCCTTGGGTCTTTGCCGACTTTCCAACCGCGTTGAGTCCAACGCATCCAACCCAAGGAGTCACTTCATGCACATCGAACCAAGTCTGGTGGACGGGGCCAAGCTCGCCCTGAGCTACGCCACAGCGGCCACCTGCGTCGGCTACACGGCCAAGCTGTCGGCGGACACGATCAGAAAGGACGGCGCACCCGCCCTGCTGTTGCGGGCCCTGCTGGCGACGGCGCTGGTGTTCTGCTTCTTCGAGGTGCTGCCGCACCATCCGGTGGGCGTGTCCGAGGTCCACCTGATTCTGGGCACCACGCTGATGCTGCTGTTCGGCGTGGCGCCAGCCGCCATCGGGCTGGCAGGCGGGTTGCTGGTCCAAGGCCTGTTCTTTGCACCTTTCGACCTGCCGCAGTACGGCATGAACGTGACCACGCTGCTGGTGCCGCTGTTCGCCACCGCGGCGCTGGCGCAGCGCGTCATTCCCGACCACATGGCCTATGTGGATCTGCGCTACAGCCAGGCCCTGAAGCTGTCCCTGGCCTACCAGGGCGGGATCGTGCTGTGGGTGGGTTTCTGGGCGCTCTACGGGCGCGGCATGGGCGTTGAAAACCTGGTGAGCATCGGCAGTTTTGGTGCCGCCTACATGAGCGTGGTGCTGGCCGAGCCGCTGATCGACCTGGCCGTGCTCGCACTGGCCAAGACGCTGCGCGGCCTGCCGGGCAGCGCGGTGGTGGAGCGCCGCTTGCACCACGCCGCCTGACCGGGGGCACACCATGGGCCTCGGAACGGTCTGGTTTGTGGGGGCGGGTCCCGGCGATCCGGACCTGATCACGGTCAAGGGGCGCGACCTGATCGCGCGCGCAGGGGCCATCCTGTTCGCCGGTTCGCTGGTGGACGAGGCGGCCACCCGCTGGGCGCCGCCGGGCTGCCTCATCGCCGACAGCAAGGACATGACGCTGGAGCAGATGTCAGCCTGGCTGATCGCGAATGCGGCGCGCTGTGACACCGTGGTGCGCCTGCAGACCGGCGACCCGGCCCTCTACGGCACGCTCATCGAACTGGTGCAGCCGCTGGACGCGGCAGGTGTGCCGGTGGCGGTGGTGCCGGGCGTGTCCTCGGCCATGGCCTCGGCGGCGGCCGCGGTGGAGAGCTTCACCCTGCCCGAGGTCACGCAGACCACCATCTTCACGCGGGTGGAGGGCCGCACGCCCATGCCCCACGGCGAGGACCTCGCCGCCCTGGCCACCCACCGCTGCACCCTGTGCATCTTCCTGTCCATCACGCTGCTGCACAAGGTGGAGGCCGGCTTGCGCAAGGCCGGCTGGCCCGAGGACGCGCCGGTGCTGGTGGTGCACAAGGCCAGTTGGCCGGGCGAAGAGCGCATCGTGCGCGGCACGCTGGCCACCATCAAACAACAGTGCCGCAACGCCGGCATCGTCAGCCAGGCCATGGTGATCGCCAGCCCCACGCTGGGCGCGCGGCACTGGCCCGAGCTGATCAGGTCCCGGCTCTACGACCCGGGCTTCACCCACCGTTTCAGGAAAGCCACGACATGAACGACACCACGATTCTGCTGGTGGGCCACGGCTCGCGCGAGGACACCGGCAACCAGGAAATCCGCGACTTCGTCGACCAGTGGCGCGCGCGCCAGCCGGCTTGGCGCATCGAGGTCTGCTTCATCGAATTCGCCGCGCCCTCGCTGCACGACGGCCTGCTGGCCGCGGCGCAGTCGTCGCGCCGCGTGCTGGTGCTGCCGCTGATCCTGAATGCCGCCGGTCACACCAAGATGGAGATTCCCGAGGCCATCGAGCACGCCCGCGAACACGCACCCGGCGTCGAGTTCCTCTACGGCCCGCACCTGAGCGCCTGCGACCCCATCCTCGCCATCCTCAAACGCCGCCTGCGCCAGGCCATGACCACGCTGGACATGCCCGACCCCACCACCACCGGTGTGGTGCTGCTGGGCCGGGGCTCGTCGGACCGAGGCGCCAACGGCGACATGGCCAAGATGGCGCGCTGGCTGCAAGAGGATGGCGACCACGAGCTGGTGGACCTGGCCTTCACCGGCATCACCTGGCCGCGGCTGGAGCGCGTGGTGCAGCGCCAGGTGTTGATCGGCCTGCGCCAGATCGTGGTGTTGCCCTACTACCTCTACACCGGCACGCTGATGCAGCGCATCCACCGCCAGGTCGACCACCTGCGGGCACAGTACCCACAGATCCGCTTTGCCTGCGGCACGCACTTCGGCTTCGAGAAAGAGATCTTCGAACTGGTGGAGCAGCGGGTGCGCGACCTGCTGGCCGGTGTGCCCGACAGCCGGCTGCCCTGCGACGGCTGCAGCTACCGCGAGATCGCGCACGACCTGGGCCACGGTCACTCGCACCAGCACACCCACGCCCCGGTGCATGTGCATGCCCACGCAAACACCCATGCGCCCGAAGGCGCCGCTGCATGAGCACCGTCAACACCGTCACCGAGCAGCTCACCGCCGCCGGCCAGGCCATCGAGCACGACAGCTTCGCCATCATCGACACCGAGGCCGGTCCGCACGGCTACGCGGCTGAGCAGTGGCCGATCGTGCGCCGCATGATCCACGCCAACGCCGACTTCGAGTTCAACGGCCTGACCGACTTCCATCCCGACGCGGTGCGCGCGGGCGTGTCCGCAATGCTGCGCGGCGACAGGCCCGTGGTGGCCGATGTGGAGATGATCTGTTCGGGCCTGTCGCGGCCACGTCTGGCGCATTTCGGCATGGCGACGCACCAGTTCATCAGCGATGCCGACGTGATCGCGCAGGCGCATGCACAGAACACCACCCGCGCCGTGCAGGCCATGCGCAAGGCGCACCGGCTGGGCCTGCTGCAGGGCGCCATCGTTGGCATCGGCAACGCGCCCACCGCCCTGATCGAGTTGGTGCGCCTGATCGTGGAGGAGGGCGTGCGTCCTGCCCTGGTGGTCGGCATGCCGGTGGGCTTCGTGTCGGCGGCGGAGTCGAAAGACCTGATGGCGCAGATCGCCGACGTGCCCTGGATCGTCATCCGCGGCCGCAAGGGCGGCTCCACCCTGGTGGTGGCGGCCCTGCATGCGCTGCTGGCGCTGGCCGAGGCGCAGCAGCGCGCCGAGGCCGCCTGAGCATGGACAGCACCACCCCGCGCGGCACCCGCACCGGCTTCACCACCGGCGCCTGCGCGGCTGCAGCGGCCCGGGCCGCCGCTCAGGGGCTGGAAACCGGGCAGGTGCCCGACGCCATGGAGAGCCTGCTGCCCAACGGCCAGCGCGTGCGCTTCGCGGTGCACGACGGACGCTGCGATGCGCACAGCGCCCACGCCATGGTGGTGAAGTTCGCGGGCGACGACCCGGACTGCACCGACGGCGCTCACCTCACGGTGGACCTGCGGCTGCTGCCCGGCCGCACGGGCGAGATCACGTTCGTGGCCGGTGACGGCGTGGGCACGGTGACGCTGCCCGGCCTGGGTCTGGCGGTGGGCGGGCCGGCGATCAACCCGGTGCCGCGCCAGAACATCACCGACAACCTGCACGAGGCCGCGCCGCACCTGCTGTCGCAGCACGGGCTGGAAGTCACCGTGAGCGTGCCCGGCGGCCAGGAGATGGCGAAGAAGACCACCAACGCGCGGCTGGGCATCCTGGGTGGCATCAGTATCCTGGGCACCACCGGCATCGTCAAACCCTATTCCACCGCGGCCTGGCGGGCCAGCGTGGTGCAGGGCATCCAGGTGGCGGCCACGCTGGACCACGGCGTGGTGGTGCTGACCACCGGCGGCCGCACCGAGACCTTCGCCATGCAGACGCTGCGCGCGGAGCGGCCCGGCCTGTCCGCCGCCTGCTTCGTTCAGATGGGTGACTTCCTGCGGTACGCGCTGGATGAGGTGGTGGCCCAGGGGCTGCCCGAGGTGGTGTTGGGCGTGATGGTGGGCAAGCTCACCAAGATCGCCCAGGGCGAGACCATCACCCACGCCAACCGCAACGTGGTGGACACCGACCTGGTCGCCGAGATCGCCCGCCAGATCGGCGCCACGGCCGAGGACTGCGCGGCCATCGCCGCCGCCGAGACCGCGCGCTTCGGCGCCGAGCTGATGGTCGAGCGCGGCCTGGGCCCGGCCTTTCATCAGGCACTGGCGCAGCGCGCCATCGACACCCTGACCGCGCCCGACCGCTACGGCCGCGCCTTTGCGCTGCGCGTGCTGGTGTGCGACTTCAGCGGCCGGCCGGTGGCCGATGTGCGCTCGGCCCCGGCCGAGGCACGGCCCCGCCCCGCCACCGCCGGGCGCACCGGCATCGGCCACACCCACCACTCCGACTTCGACACCGAATGAACGACCTTCTCTCCCACGATCCCAACCGCTGCCGTGTCATGGGTGTGCTCGACGACGGCGTGGCCAGCCTCGGCGCCACCGCGCTGGCCCACCTGCGCACGGCCGACGTGGTGATCGGCGGCGCGCGCACACTGGCGCTGTTCCGGCACGCGCTCAAGCCCGGCGCCATCACCCACGACCTGACGGGCCAGCTCCAGGCCGTGCCTGGCTGGGTGCGCGCCGCGCGCGAGGCCCACCAGGCCTGCGTGGTGCTGGCCACCGGCGATCCGCTGTGCCACGGCATCGCGCCCTACCTGGCTCAGCACCTGTGCCTGGACGCGCTGGAGATCCTGCCAAACCTCTCGACCCTGCAACTGGCCTGCGCTCGCGTGGGCCTGGCCTGGCAGGACGCGCGCATCGTCTCGGTGCACGCCGCCGACGCAGGCGAATGGCAGCGCGGCGCACCACCTGCGCACGGCCTGTACGCGCTGGCCCAGGCACTGCGCGCAGAGCAGCGCCTGCTGCTGCTGACCAGCCCGGCCAACAGCCCCGACCGCGTCGCCCGCCTGCTGCTGGCCGAAGGCCTGGGCAGCGATTTCCACATGGCGGTGGCGGAAAACCTGCTGCAGGCCGACGAGCAGGTGCACGTGCAACTGAGCCCCGCCGACGCGGCCCGCATGCGCTTTGCCGAGCTGAACGTGGTGCTGCTGTGGCGCACCCGGCTGCGACCGCAGCCGGTGCGCTTCGGCCTGGCGGACAGCGCCTTCGAGCAGCGCCAGCCCGAGAAGGGCCTGATCACCAAGCAGGAGGTGCGCGCCGTCAGCCTGGCGCGGCTGCAGCTGCGCGCCGACAGCGTGGTCTGGGACATCGGTGCCGGCAGTGGCTCAGTGGGGCTGGAGGCCGCCCGCCTGTGCCCGCAGGGCCATGTGTTCGCCATCGAGAAGAACGAGGCCGACCACGCCATCGCCCGGCGCAATCACGCGGCCTTTGGCATCAGCAACTACACGCTGCGGCACGGCAAGGCGCCCGAGGGCCTGGACGACTGGCCCGACCCGAATGCGGTGTTCGTCGGCGGCTCGGGTGGCGAGCTGGCCGTTCTGATCGCGCAGGTGCTGCGGCGCCTGCGGCCCGGCGGCCGGATGGTGATGAACTTCGTGACGCTGGAGAACCTGGCGACAGCCACCCAGGCGCTGCAGGCGCTGAACGCCGACTGGGAAGTGGTGCAGCTGCAGGCCGCGCGCAGCAGGCCCATCCTGCACATGCACCGCATGGCGGCCGAAAACCCGGTGTGGCTGGTGTGTGCCGGCGTGGACTCCACGGGCCACGACCAGCCCGAGCCGAAGGTGGCAGAGGAGACCGCGCATGGCTGAACCCGCAACCCCCATGGGCAGTCTGCACGGCCTCTCGCTGGGCCCCGGCGACCCCGGCCTCATCACCCGCGCCGCCTGGGCCGCGTTGCAGCGCCACGACGCGGTCTGGGTGTACCCCGTGCGCAGCGGCAAGACGCCGAGCTATGCGCTGCACATCGTGCAGCGCGCCGGGCTGGCGCCGCCCGAGACCCATGCGCCGCTGCTGTTCCCGATGACGCACAACGGCGAGAAGCTGGCGCGTGCCTGGCTGAAGGCCGCGCACACCGTGCTGCCCTGGCTGCAGGCCGGGCGCGACGTGCTGTTCCTGGTGGAAGGCGACGCGTCCACCTACGCCACCTTCGGCCACCTGGCCCGCACCGTGCGCGCGCTCGATGAACGCGTGCCGGTGCGTGTGACCGCCGGCGTCAATTCCTTCACCGCCGCCTGCGCCGACGTGGGCGAACCCTTCGCCGAGCAGGACGACACCGTGGCCATCGTGCCCGCCGCCTACGGCGTGGGCGCGGTCGACCGGCTGCTGCCCGACTTCGACACCCTGGTGCTCATGAAGATCAAGCCGCTGATCGAGGACCTGCTGGACTGGCTGCAGGCGCGCGACCTGCTGGCCGGCGCGCACTTCGTGGAGCGTGTGGGCGCGCTGGACGAGCGGCGCCTTTCGGGCCCTGAACTGCTCACGCTGCGCGGCAGCAAGGTCAGCTACCTCTCGCTGCTGATCGTGAAGAACCCCCACCGCGTGCGCGGCGAGCGCATCAAGGGCTGCCTGAAAAAGAGCGGCCTGCCACCGCTGGAGACCACACCATGAGCCCGGACAACACCGCCCCTCCCCGCATCTGCCTGGTCGCCATCACCAAACACGGCGCCGCCCAGGCGGCCATGCTGGCGCAGCAGCTGCCGCAGGCGTCGCTCTGTGTCGCGGCCAGGTTTGCCGAGGCCACCAAGGGCCTGTCCAACCCGGTGCAGGCTTACGAAGGCGCGTTCAAGGACCAGATCGGGCCACTCTTCCAGGCCTTCGACCAGATCGTGTTCTTCGTCTCGCTGGGCGCGGTCGTGCGGCTGATCGCGCCGCACCTGAAGAACAAGGACGAAGACCCCGGCGTGCTGGTGGTGGACGACGCCGGCCAGTTCGCCATCCCGGTGCTCTCGGGCCATGTGGGCGGCGCCAACGCCATGGCCGAGACCGTGGCCGCGCTGCTGGGCGCCACGGCGGTGCTCACCACCGCGTCGGACGTGGGCAAGACCATCCCGGTCGATATCCTGGGTCGCGAGCTGGGCTGGCACATTGAGGCGCCCAAGCTCAACATCACCCGCGTCTCGGCCGCCGTGGTCAACGAAGAGGCCGTGGCCTTGGTGCAGGAGGCTGGCAGCCCGCACTGGTGGACTCGATCCACGCCGCTGCCGCCGAGCATTCACCTCTACACGCGGCTGGAAGATGTGGATCTGACCCGCTACCGCGCGGTGCTGTGGATCACCCACCGCCCGGTGGACGACGCGCTGTGGCAAACGCTGCACGAGCGCCTGGTGGTGTACCGCCCGCCTGTGTCCAGCGCCTCCCAATGCCACACGGAAGCTGCGGCATGAAGGTGGCCCTGGGGATCGGCTGCGACCGCGGCACGCCGCTGGCCACGCTGGCGCGCGCGGTCGATGAAGCCCTGGCCATGGCCGGACTTCAACGCCAGCAGGTGACCGGCGTGGGCAGCATCACGCTCAAGGCCGACGAGCCCGCGCTGCTGGCGCTGGCGGCGCAGACGGGCTGGCCGCTGCACTTCTACCCCGCCACCCAGCTGGCCGAGGTGGTGGTGCCTCACCCGTCGGAGACCGTGCGCCGCCACACGGGCACCCCCTCGGTCTCCGAAGCCGCCGCCATGCTCGCCGCCGGCACCACCGAGGCCTCCGCCCTGTGCGTCGAGAAGCACCGGTTGCGCGGCGACGACGGCCGCAACGCCACCGTGTCCTTGGCGCACGTGACGCTCCGCACGGCCATCCCGCCCTGTGTCGCCAACACCGATCCGGCGCGTCGCTTCACGGCCAGCGAACGCGAAGCCATGCATTCGCTGATGCAGGTGCGGCGCGACATGCGCCACTTCAGGGCGGGCGTGCAGATTGCCGATGACATCAGGGCGCGCCTGCAGTCGGCGCTGCTCGCCGCTCCGTCGGTGGGTCTGATGCAGCCCCTGCGGGTGCTGCGCATCACCTCTCCTGAACTGCGTGACCGGCTGGCCGCCACTGTGGACGAAGAGCGAATGCGCACCGCTCAGGCCATGGGGTCGCGCGCGGCCGAGTTCCTGGCACTGAAGGTCGAAGGCCTGCGCGAGTGCGCCGAGTTGTGGGCGCTGGTGCTGGCGCCAGACGACGGCACGCTGTTCGGTCGCCGCACGCTGGCGAGCGAAATGGCGTGGTGCTCGGCAGGCGCCGCCGTCCAGAACCTCTGGCTGGCCGCGCGCGCCGAAAACCTCGGTCTCGGGTGGGTGTCGTTGTTCGAACCCGGCGACCTGCACAAACTGCTGGCGCTGCCCGAGGGCGCAGTGCCACTGGGCCTGCTGTGCATCGGTCCGGTTGCTCGCTTCTACGAAACACCCATGCTCATCCAGCAACAGTGGCGCCAGGCGCGTCCGGTGTCGGCCGTGTTCACCGAGAACGCCTGGGACCCGTCCTGGAACACCGGCACCAGTGCCACACCGGAACACCTGCCGCATGGCTGATCGCTGCTTTGCCGTCGAACTCCCGCTTGTTACAAGGAACGAAATGACCACCGATATCCCCGTCACCACCCCGCGCAACACAGGCACCACCGGCAGCATCAGCCTGGTGGGCATCGGCCCTGGCCACACCGACCACATGACCACGCGTGCGCGCGCCGCCATCGCCGAGGCCGATGTGGTGGTGGGCTATGTCACCTACATCAAGCTGGTGGCCGACCTGCTGGACGGCAAGGAGGTCGTGCGCAAGGGCATGACCGAGGAGCTGGACCGCGCCGTCCACGCGCTGGAAGCGGCCCGTGCGGGCAAGAAAGTGGCGCTGATCTCCTCGGGCGATGCCGGCGTCTACGGCATGGCCGGCCCGACCTACGAGGTGCTGTTCCAGGCCGGCTGGACGCCGGAAGACGACGTGGCGGTCGAGATCGTGCCCGGGGCGTCGGCGATCAACGCCTGCGCCGCCCTGGTCGGCGCGCCCCTCACGCACGACTTCTGCTCCATCTCGCTGTCCGACCTGCTGACACCCTGGCCGGTGATCGCCCGACGACTGGACGCCGCCGCTGCTGCAGACTTCGTGGTGGCGCTCTACAACCCCAAGAGCGGGCGCCGCAAGCGCCAGATCGTGGAGGCGCAGCGCCTGTTCCTGCGCCACCGCCGGGCGGACACGCCGGTGGTGATCGTCAAGAGCGCCTACCGCCGGCGCCAGCACATCGTCCACACCACACTGGCGCAGATGGCCGAACAGGACATCGGCATGCTCAGCACCGTGCTGATCGGCAACAGCAGCACTTTCCTGCGGGAGGGGTTGATGGTCACCCCGCGTGGCTACGCCAACAAATACGACGTGGACCAGGGCTTCGAGACCCGCGACGGCGAAAAGGCCGGCCGCTCGCTCTCCAGCGGTCTGCTGGGCTGGATCGAGGGGCTGCGGGCCGACCATGTGTCCGGCACGGGCCTGGCCGAACTCGCCAGCCGACACCGCCTGCCCGCCGACTACATCGCACAGGTGCTGGCGGCACCCGACGAACACGCACCAGCCGAAGCCGGGACCGAGGACACCGAAGCATGAGCACCACGGAGAAACCCCGCATCAGTGACTACCGCCGGCACCTGCTGGTCTGCACCGGCGCGCGCTGCACGCAGGACGGCGCGGCGCAGGCGCTGTTCGACAGCCTGGGCGACAAGTTCAAGGCCGCCGGGCTGAACGAAGGCGCGCTGCGCGTCAAGCGCAGCCGCGTGAGCTGCTTTGCCGCCTGCAAGGGCGGCCCCATCCTGTGCGTGCAGCCGGATGGCACCTGGTACCACGGCGTGACCCCCGACAACATGGACCGCATCATCGGGCAGCACCTGGTGGGCGGACAGGTGGTCGCCGATCTGGTGTTCCACCAGGGACCGGGGGTCATCGATGGTGAGTGAGACACCGGCCGCGGGCCAGGTCTGCATCGTTGGTGCCGGACCGGGCCCGGCCGACCTGATGACGCTGCGCGCGCTGAACCGGCTGCAACAGGCCCAGGTGGTGGTGCACGACCGGCTGATCACCGAGGATGTGCTGGCGCTGATCCCGGCCACCGCCCGGCGGGTGTACGTCGGCAAGGCCCTGGGACACCACACGGTCCCGCAGCAGGAGATCCATGCCCTGCTGGTGGCACATGCGCGCCATGGCCTGCGCGTCGTCCGCCTCAAGGGCGGCGACCCCTTCGTGTTCGGGCGCGGTGGCGAGGAAGTGCTGGCGCTGCAGGCGGCCGGCATTGCGTTCGAGGTGGTGCCCGTCCGCTGACACACCGCCACCTTGCAGCCAGCTGCGTGTTTCTGCCCGGCCATCTGGCGGACGACCAGGCCAGTCACGACTGGCAAGCCCTGGCGAGAGCGGGGCAGACCCGGGTGTTCTACATGGCCGTTCAGCATCTGGCTCAGATAGCCCGGGCCTTGATCGCCCATGGACTGCCGTCCGATACACCCGCGGCGATCGTGCAGGACGGCACCAGGCCCACACAGACGGTGCTGGCCTGCCCCCTGAACCGGCTGGTCAAGATCGCCCCGGCGTATGGTCCACGACCGGGCTTGCTGATCATTGGCGAAACGGTGCGGCTGAGCCCGTCATTTGAAGAAGATGTGCGTGGTTGAATTGACGGCAAGGGCGCTGGCCCCCCATGGAGTTGATCGCTACGGCCTGGCGTGGCAGGCGATTTGAGTATTCGGGCAAATTTGTGGCAGCCAAGGCAACCGCCACACTGCTCCGCAAATCAGAGATGCCTCGCTTGGCCAAGAGCCGCCGCTGGTCACCGGCAACTTCGGGGAAGTCATCCGCGTCGCCCGACTCAGGCCAAACCGTGCATCCCGGCATCGCGTCGCGCGAGGGCCAATGAGTCGCCATTTCACTGCGCTGCACTGCACCATTCGCCGTGAGCCCGCGCTCGGGCGCGCTGGCTTGCGTTGACGGGTCAACGGGTGTACAAAAATACCCGGCGTTGTTCCGGCACAAGCCGGACAGCATGGGCACAACTCTCGCACGAGGGAGGGCGCCATGGACACGTTTCTTGGTTTGCGCAGCTGGCACTGGCGTGCGATGGACTGGGTCGCAGCAGCTGTCTCTGGTTTCGCCGCGGGTGCCTTGCTGATGGTCCTGGACCTGGTCTGGTCGGCCATCTTCAACCCTGACGGCCCCTGGCGGACCTCACACATGATTGCGCCGATCTTCAGCGGCGTAACCGACAGCCTGCAAACGGGCGATTACCGCTTCAGCGTCAGCGTGGTCATCATCGCGCTGCTCACCCACTACGTGCTGGGCATCGTCTTCGGACTGGTGCTGGCGATCATTCTGGCGCAGCTCCGCCTCGACACCGAGCCGCTGCCGGCGTTGGTGACGGGCGCGTTCGTCGGCTTGCTGCTGTACGTGCTCAACTTCCAAGGGCTCACCGCATTCTTCCCCTGGCTGGCCGGCCTGCGTGGCACGTCCACCCTGGCCGCGCACCTCGTCTTCGGCTGTGTGGCCGCCGTCCTCTACTGGCGGCTGAAACGGACTGCGACGGAGTCTTAGCATGGCGATCGCTCTTGCACTGGTCATGCTGGCGCTGGGCTCGGTCCTCTTCCACTTCCTGAGCCCCTGGTACTTCACGCCGATCGCCTCCAACTGGCAGGCCATCGACACCACGATCACCATCACCTTCTGGGTGACCGGATTCGTCTTTGTCGCCCTCAGCCTCTTCATGGCCTGGGCGGTGATCCGCTACCGCCATCGCCCAGGCTCCCACGCCGAGTACCAGCCGGAGAACAAGAAGCTCGAGTGGTGGCTGCTGGTCCTCACAGCCGTCGGCGTCGCCGCCATGCTCGCTCCCGGCTTGGTGGTGTGGTCGCAGGTCGTCAACGTGCCCCAGGAGGCGCAAGTGGTCGAGGCGGTTGCGCAGCAATGGCACTGGTCCTATCGCCTGCCCGGCAAGGACGGCAAGCTCGGAACCACCCACGCCCGCTACGTGACGGACGCCAATCCCTTCGGCATGAATCCCACGGATGCCGCCGGCCGCGACGACATCCTGCTGACCACCCCGGAACTGCGGGTGCCGCTGGGCCAGCCGCTCAAGCTGCTGCTGCGCTCCAAGGACGTCCTGCACAACTTCGCCATTGCCGAAATGCGGGTGAAGATGGACATGGTGCCCGGCCTGGTCACCTACGCCTGGTTCACGCCCACCCGCAAGGGCTCCTTCGACCTGCTGTGCGAGGAACTGTGCGGCGTCGGCCACTTCGCCATGCGTGGCCGCCTGGTGGTGGACGAGCCCGCGGCTTACGCCGCGTGGCTGGAGAAACAGCCGACCTACGCACAGCTGCGCGAAACGCCGGCCGCCCATGCCGCCATCGGCAAGAACCTCTATGCCGTCTGCGCGGCCTGCCACGGCGTCAACGGCGAAGGCAACGTGGCACTCAACGCGCCCAAGCTCGCGGGGCAGGGCGCGTGGTACCTACAGCGGCAGCTGCACCTGTTCAAGAGCGGCGCCCGGGGAACGCACGAGAAGGACACCTTCGGCAAGATGATGGCGCCCATGGCGGCCACGCTGGCGGATGGCAGCGCGGTCGCCGACGTGGTGGCCTACATTGCCTCGCTGCCCGACACCCGGCCAGCCGGCACCATCCAGGGCGACGCCAACAAGGGGCGTGCGCGCTGGGCCACCTGCGCCGCCTGCCACGGCGCCGAGGGCCAAGGTATCGCCGCGACCAACGCGCCGCGGCTGCAGGGCATGAGCGACTGGTATATGGCCACGCAACTGAAGAACTTCCGTGACGGCGTGCGCGGTGCGCACCCGCAGGACATCTACGGTGGCCAGATGGGACTGGTTTCAGGAATGCTCAAGGACGACGCCGCGGTCGGCGACATCCTCGCCTACATCAACACGCGTTGAAACCACACCGGGGAGGCTGAATGGGCACCCATGTTGCGCACGACGAAACGGAAATCGCCCCGCCGGCGGAAGTGGCGGAGGTCCACCTCCACCACCCGAAGACCTTCATCGGCAAGTACATCTGGAGCCAGGACGCCAAGGTCATTGCGATCCAGTATGGGCTGACGGCCATGGCCATCGGTCTGGTGGCGCTGGTGTTCTCCTGGCTCATGCGATTGCAGTTGGGCTTTCCTGGCCAGGTCTCGTTCATCGATCCGGTCGTCTACCTGCAACTGGTGAGCATGCACGGGATGATCATGGTGATCTACCTCTTGACGGCGCTGTTCCTGGGAGGCTTTGGCAACTACCTGATCCCGCTGATGGTAGGCGCGCGCGACATGGTGTTCCCCTACCTCAACATGCTCAGCTACTGGATCTACCTCGCGGCCGTGCTGATCCTGGTGGCCAGTTTCTTTGTGCCGGGCGGACCCACCGGCGCCGGCTGGACGCTCTATCCGCCGCAGGCCATCCTGGACGGCACGCCGGGCGCCAACTGGGGCATCCTGCTGATGCTGATCTCGCTGGGCGTGTTCGTCATCGGATTCACCATGGGTGGCCTCAACTACGTGGTGACCGTGCTGCAGGCGCGCACCCGCGGCATGACCTTGATGCGGATGCCGCTGACGGTGTGGGGCATCTTCATGGCCACGATCATGGCGCTGCTGGCCTTCCCGGCGCTGTTCGTGAGCGCCATCATGATGTTTCTCGACCAGACGCTGGGCACCAGCTTCTTCATGCCGGCGCTGGTCTCCATGGGCCAGCAGCTGGACCACACCGGTGGCAGCCCGCTGCTGTTCCAGCACCTGTTCTGGTTCTTCGGTCATCCCGAGGTCTACATCGTGGCGCTGCCGGCCTTCGGCATCGTGTCGGACCTCATCAGCGTCCACGCTCGCAAGAGCATCTTCGGCTACCGCATGATGGTGTGGGCGATCCTGATCATCGGTGGTCTGAGTTTCGTCGTGTGGGCGCACCACATGTACGTGAGTGGCATGAACCCGTACTTCGGCTTCTTTTTCGCCACCACCACCCTGATCATCGCGGTGCCCACGGCGATCAAGGTCTACAACTGGGTGTTGACCCTGTGGAGGGGCAATATCCGCCTGAACGTGCCGATGCTGTTCGCCATCGCCTTCATCTTCACGTTCGTCAACGGCGGCCTGACGGGGCTGTTCCTCGGCAACGTGGTGGTCGACCTGCCGCTGTCGGACACCATGTTCGTCGTGGCCCACTTCCACATGGTGATGGGCATCGCACCGGTGCTGGTGGTGTTCGGCGCCATCTATCACTGGTACCCCAAGATCACAGGGCGCATGCTCGACGACACCCTGGGCAAGTTGCACTTCTGGGTCACCTTCATCGGTACCTACGCCATCTTTTATCCCATGCACTACCTGGGCTTCATGGGGATCCCGCGGCGCTACTACGGCTTCGGCGGCACCAACTTCATCCCGGACTCGGCGCACATGCTCAATGTCTGGATCTCGTTGGCGGCCTTCGTGGTCGGCGCGGCGCAACTGGTCTTTCTCTACAACCTGGCGCACAGCTGTTTCAAGGGCAAGCCCGCAGGCGGCAACCCCTGGCAGGCCACGAGCCTGGAATGGATGACGCCCGAGACACCGCCCGCCCACGGCAACTTCGGCCGGGAACTGCCCACGGTGCACCGCTGGGCCTACGACTACGGCGTTCCGGGTCTGAAGACCGACTACATCCCGCAGAACGTGCCGCCCTCGGAAGTGGCGGCCGAAGCGTGGGCGAGGAACGACCGGCCGGCCGGAGCCTGATGCCATGACCATCGGCCTGATGTTCTTCTCGCTGCTGGTGGCCGTCATCGTCTGGTGGTTGATGCGGCAGACCCTGGACGAGCCCTGGCACGCCGAGGTGGTGCCCGAGGTGCGCGTGGGCCTGGTGACCCAGCCCACGGCCAAGGTGGCGCTGTGGGTCTTCCTCGGCGTGGCCAGCTCCCTGTTCGTGCTGTTCGCCAGCGCCTATGTCATGCGACTGGACCTGACCGACTGGAGCCCCATTCCGCGGCCGCGCTTCCTGCTGGTCAACACCGTCTTCCTGGTGGGCGCCAGCCTGGCCATGCAATGGACCGTGTACGCCGCGCGCCGGGCCGACGCCGGCAACGTGCGCCGCGGTCTGGCCGCCAGCGGCCTGCTGACCTTCGCCTTCCTGGCCGGCCAGCTCTACGTGTGGAAGCAGTACCACGACGCAGGCTTCCTCCTCACCAGCAGCGCGGCCACCGCCTTCTTCTATCTGTTCACGGCGGTGCACGGCCTGCACGTGTTGGGCGGATTGGTGGCATGGGCGCGAGCCTTGCTGCGGGTCAGGCGTGGGGCCGACGCCGCGCGCATGCGACTGGCGTGCGAACTGTGTGCGACCTATTGGCACTATCTGCTGGCGGTGTGGGTGCTGCTGTACGCACTGCTGGTGTCGGAAGACCTGGGGTTGGCGATCTGTTCCGCCACGCCCCTCTGACCGGAGACGAGCCATGGCGAACGAAGCGACGTTGGCGGCAGGCAATGGCTGGCGCGGCGCCGTGCGTGACATTGCCTCGGACCAGCGCGCTTTCAAGGGCGTGCCCTGGGGCAAGCCGATGATGTGGATCTTCCTTCTTTCGGACTGCTTCATCTTCGGCAGCTTCCTGATCGCCTACATGTCGGCGCGCATGTCGACGGTCGCACCCTGGCCCAACCCGAGCGAGGTGTTCTCGCTCATGATGTTCGGCGAGAACGTGCCCCTGCTGCTGATCGCCATCATGACCTTCGTGTTGATCTCCAGCAGCGGCACGATGGCGCTCGCGGTCAACCACGGCTACCGGCGCGACCGCCGGACGACCTTCTGGCTGCTGGTGGCCACCGCGGCGCTCGGGGCCACCTTCGTCGGCATGCAGGCCTTCGAGTGGTACAAGCTCATCTCCGAAGGCGTGCGGCCCTGGGGCAACCCCTGGGGCGCGGCGCAGTTCGGCTCCTGCTTCTTCATGATCACGGGCTTCCATGGGACGCACGTGAGCATCGGCGTGATCTTCCTGGTCATCGTCGCCGCCAAGGTGGCGCGCGGTGACCTCGACCACGAGCGGCCCGGCTTCCTCACCGGCCGCAACGGCAACTACGAGATCGTGGAGATCATGGGCCTGTACTGGCACTTCGTGGACCTGGTGTGGGTCTTCATCTTCGCGTTCTTCTATCTCTGGTAGGCCAAGGGAGCCTGACATGGACCACGCAGAACACGGGCAGCACGAAGGGCACGGCGGAGGCTCGCACGAGCAGGGCCAGCAGCATCCGCTGGGCGTCTACTTCAAGATCTGGGGCCTGCTGTTCGTGCTGAGCGCCGCCTCCTACATGGTGGACTACTTGCAGGTGCAGGGCCTGCTGCGCTGGTCGCTCATCATCATCTTCATGCTGCTGAAGGCGGGGTTGATCGTGGCTGTCTTCATGCACATGGCGTGGGAGCGCCTGGCCCTTGTCTACGCCATCCTGGTGCCACCGCTGCTATTGATCACACTGATCGGCATCGGTGCTCTGGAGGCCAACTACACCTTCCTGTCGCGCAGCGAATTTTTCGCACCGGTGGAGGAACTGAAGGCAAGCGCAAACCATTGAAACCATCCCAAAGGAGTTGATCATGCGCAAACGTATTTACTGGCTTTTGCCCGACCTGAAAAGTGCCCGCGCCACGATGGACGACCTGCTGCTGGCGCACATCGAGGAGCGCCATATCCATTTTGTCGCCCGGGAGGGCACCAACATGCGCGGCCTGCACGCGGCCAACGTGCTGCAAACCTCCGACGTGGTGCGCTCGGCCGAGATAGGCCTGCTCGTCGGCGCGGGCCTCGGCGGACTGCTGGGGGCACTGGTGGCCGTGTTCTATCCCATCGGGGGTGACGAGGCGCAACTGGGATTGGTTGTTCCCGGACTGGCCATCTTTGGCGCGCTGTTTGGCATCTGGACTTCCTCCATGATCGGCGTCTCCACGCCCAGCAAGCGCCTGCAGCGCTTCGCCGCGCAGATCGAGCGTGGTCAGGTGCTGCTGATGGTGGACGTGTCCATGTGGCGGGTCGAGAGCATCGAAAAGCGGCTGCAGGCATTGCATCCCGAAGCGCACCTGGAGGGGACGGAGCCGGACATTCCCGCGTTTCCCTGAGCGGTCTGCCACGGCCAGCCGGGCGCGCCGCAGCGCCGCACGGTCAGTAGCCAGTTCGTCCTCCCTCGCGGTCGAGGCTGCCTTCATGTGCCCTGGAGCGGGTTCGACCGACAGCTTTGCGACGGCGCGATCAGGACCGAGGCGTTCGCTTCAGGGTCGCAAGCTGTTCCAGGCAATGAGGACCACGCATGAACATCGAAGCCCAGACCACCCCGGGGCTCAGGCACATCGCCGAGCCGATCGAAGACATCGCCACGTCGATGCTCATCACCATCGAACGCCTGTGGTCGCCTTTTGCGCGCCCCTGACGGTCCGGACTCACCCAACCTGGCCTTGCTGCAGGCCTGCAAAGATCTGCAACGAGGGCTGGTGGACACCGACATGGGGCCACGCCAGGGGAAGGTCTGCCACACAACGGTGGCAGAATCCGCGCTCCCCACGGGCCGGCGCTTCCGCTCAGACCTCGGGGGCCAACTCCCTTTCGCTCCCCATGACTCCACCGCTCCACGGCACGCTCGGCATTGATTTCGGCACTT
>LNFM01006901.1_pt1 | contig 18304 bp, 19 predicted proteins | sample 596031 | NCBI WGS metagenome assembly LNFM01 (sample SAMN04254537, study PRJNA301005) | activated carbon metagenome | isolation source: dual media filters at the Ann Arbor, Michigan drinking water treatment plant | place: USA: Ann Arbor | reverse complement strand
GATGCCCGCGCTGCGACCAAGGTCGGGTAGTTGCCGAGCAAGCGTTCGTTCTTGTCGTGCACCCGGAACCCGAGCGCGCAGGACACTGAGAGGTCGAAGACCTTGAAGATGGTGAGACCCCGGCCCTTGTCCCGGTCGACGGCCGACAGGCGGTAGAAGTTCGGGGCGAGCTGGTTGTCGAGTTGATGCAGCTTGGTGACGACATAGCGCCCGTCAGGAAGTTCCTTGAACTCCACCTCGACCGGAAGGTCCGAACGAAAATCGTCGGATTTCCAGCCTGCTTCGTAGAGGCGTTCCTGACGAATGAAGATGTCGATTTCGACACCTCCGTGCATGGTCTGGACAAATCCAAAACCTTTTGTTCCGATCGCCTTCTTCACCCAGCCTTTGTTGGTTACGTACATGGCAAATCTCCCATTTGGTTGCCCAAGTTTCAATTACTCTATTACAATAGCATAAATAATACAAAAAGTCAATAGTAACGTCGTACTGTATAATGTGAGTATCTCTACTGTTATGAAATCTACTGACCTCCTCACTGCCCATTTTCGGGTAGATGCTCCCCACCAAAAGGCACTCAAAAAACTTGGTATCGCCACCGTCGCTGATTTACTCATGCACCTCCCAGCCCGCTACGAAGATGTGTCTGATATTCAATCAGTTGGTGGACTGCAAAAAGACCAAGAGGCGATTGTCTTCGGACAACTGTCGGGACTGAAATTACGCAAGGCCTGGAAAAGCAAACGACCAATTGCCGAAGGCTACATCGAAGATGGTTCCGCTAAAATTAAAATCATGTGGTTTAACCAACCCTATCTCGCCAAAATGTATAGCGACGGTATGTATGTGAAGTTGGTGGGAAAAGTAACCGGAAGCGAGGGTAAACTGTATATCGCCAACCCCGAGGTAGAAAAGCTGGACGCCCTGCCGATTGACCGACACGACAGTATTTTTAAAGGGACTGATGCCAACATGGATGAGACTATCTACCCGGTGTATCGCGAGACCAAGGGAGTAACCAGTAAATGGTTCTACCATACGGCACTCAAATGTTTTGAGGCTGGAGTGCTCGATACCATGACGGACCCCATACCATCTGCAATACTCGAGAAATATAAACTGCCCGTTTTGAAAACGGCACTTGTATGGATTCATTCGCCCAAAAAAGCTGAGCATGCCCAGAGTGCTCGCAAACGATTTGCGTTCGAGGAAGTATTTTATATCCAAACCCAAAAGGCGATTGACCGAGCTATGGTGTCTGCTGCGTCGACCTACCAAGTAAACACCGATCCCAAGCATCTGAAAAAATTTACCGAGCGCTTCCCGTTTGATTTAACCGCTGCCCAAACCACATCTATCAATTCGATTATCGATAGCTTTACCAAAAATCACGCGATGTCACGATTACTCGAAGGAGATGTAGGGAGCGGTAAGACGGCGGTTGCTGCTACAACCGCCTACGCGGTAGCCACCAGTCGTCCACCCGAAGGAATTAAAAATGAAAGTGGTAAAGTGAGCGACTTGGCCTTCGGCAACCTCCAAGTGGCATACATGGCCCCAACCGAGATTTTGGCCAAACAACACTTTGAATCATTTATTGAATACTTTAAACATCTCCCGATTAACATTGGTCTCATTACTGGCTCTGGATGTCAGAAGTTTCCGAGTAAAAGTAACCCCAACAAACCAACCCCAATTTCCCGCGCCCAGTTACTCAAGTGGGTTAAAAATGGCGAGGTGCCAATTTTGATTGGAACGCATGCCCTCATATATAAGAGTGTTGAATTTAAACATTTAGCGTACGTCATTATCGACGAACAACACCGCTTTGGCACCAATCAGCGGAAACAGCTCGCTAAAAAAGATACCCGCATGCCGCACCTGTTATCCATGACCGCCACCCCGATTCCCCGTACGCTAGCACTCACTATTTACGGAGACCTCGACATTACGTTACTCGACCAAATGCCAGCGGGACGCAAACCAATCATTACCGAAATCATTGGGCCAGGTCAGTCGGCCAAAATGTATGAACATGTACGCAGTGAATTACAATCGGGACGTCAAGCCTATGTTATTTGTCCGCGCATCGAAGAACCAGACCCGGACAAACAAACAGCCCTACAACTAAAATCAGTAGTGGCCGAGGCCAAACGCCTTGGAACTACCGAATTTCGTGACTACACGATTGGCGTTATGCACGGCAAAATGACTCCGGCTGATAAAGACAAAGTGATGAAAGAGTTTGCCGAGCACAAGCTCGATATTCTGGTAGCTACTTCGGTAGTGGAAGTCGGCGTAAACGTACCAAATGCAACAAATATTATTATTGAAGGTGCTGAACGGTTTGGATTATCACAACTCCACCAACTCCGTGGCCGGGTAGTGCGCGGAACCCATCAACCCTATTGTTTTGCTGTTACCGATAGTAAAAGTGATAAAACCAAAGAACGCCTCAAGGCGCTCGTGACTGCTAAAAATGGTTTTGAACTCGCCGAACACGATTTAAATTTCCGTGGCTCCGGAGAACTCTATGGACAAAAACAATCGGGGCTATCCGACCTCGGGATGGAGGCAATTAAAAATCTTAAGCTGGTAGAAGCCGCCCGGACCGAAGCTCAGCACCTCGTCGCCTCATATCCGAATATTGCAAAAGACTTTCCATTAATAGCAGAGCGGGTAGCAAAGCTCGGTGAGAGTCTGCATATGGAATAGAAAACGACTCTGTTATGTTGGCACAAGACAGAGTCGCTTAGAGAAGTTGGGCGTTAACAGACGCCATGTTGCCAGTGTCGCTATACCTCTATGGGCAATGAAAGACAAGTGGCACAACCGAGATAAGGATCACCTCCTCTCAGTGGAATTGCCCTTTGCGCACACGCATAAGGGTCGACAGAATCAGTTTCAAGGGGTGATCTCCTTTTGAAAAGAACCGATGCGACGGTACATCAAATATAGTAAACACCTTAATTAAAAAATTGGCAAGTCTGACTGTGTGATATTGACGCTTGAGGTTATTTTTTATATCGTAAGAAAAGTCGTTCGTTCTAATGAGAGGAGAGACCACATGTTGGCCCGAAAGAAAAGAGCTGGATTGGATAACATCGTCATCGAGGCAATTGGGGTACGCGGAATTTCCGCTATCCCTTATCGCCGAAATACAAGAGCACCGGAACGTTGCTGCCGCGGCACTATTCCGGGGTACACCCAAATTGTGACGACTCACAATGGCAGTAACCAACTGCTCGGTGAACGTCGAGCTTGGACAACACATATTTGTCATCAACCGCGCCTTGAAACCTACGAGCAGTACGTGGAAGGCAATGTGTTCGTGTACATTATCCGGAGCGACGATTACATACACCGTGTCACACTCGCACAATCTGCGTTATGTACGCCGGCGATGGATGTTCCTGTTTTTGGACTGTGGCAAATCATTGCCTTTCGCCGACCAGGAATTCGCGGAGAGATGATTCTCCCGCGACTTCTACTGTCACTTGATTACAACCAACCACAAACTCCGAGGCTGATACACTAATGAACGCGCGGGCTTAACAGGCCCGCGTTTTTATTGTACATAAACACCATAATCATTAATTCGACAGCATCAGCATATCGACTTATACTACTGCCCTATGACAACAATAATTGATAATTTGAAATGGAGGTACGCGACCCAGAAGTTTGATACAACCAAAGAAATTCCGGCCACTGATTTAGAAACTATTCTCGAAGCAGGTAATCTGGCTGCCACGGCTTATGGCTTGCAGCCACTACAAATGGTGGTTGTAACTGACGCTGAAAAGAAACAGGCTCTCATTGCCTCAGCCTACGGACAAACACACGTTGCCGATAACAGTGCTTTGATTGTACTGGCTGCCCGGACTGATATTGATGAAGCGTATATTACTGAATACACCAATCGGATTGAGGCCACTCGTGGACTAGCTGCTGGCACTACTGATGGATACAAGACGATGATGGTAAATGATCTCACTAACCGTACAGCAGAAGCACGATTAACTTGGGCTCAAAAACAAGCGTACATTGTATTGGGAACGTTAATGGCAGCAGCGAGTGAACTACGGATTGATAACCACGCGCTTGAAGGATTTAACCCAAGCGAGTTTAATCAAATTTTAGGTCTTGAGGCTCATAATTTACACGCGACCGTTATCTTGGCATTAGGCTACCGATCAGAAGCTGATGACACTCAGCACTGGGCAAAAGTGCGTAAGCCGATTAGTGACATCGTGGTGCGGATATAAAAAATAAATTAAGAAGCGGGCGGGGCAATTACATTGCCCCGCCCGTTTTTATGTAAGCGAGCTTGTGTCATAGACAGAATACCCCGCTTCTCTTAATTCTTTTAGCAACGTCAGCAGTTGATCTGAAATGGCCAGCACCTCGTCTTCAAACATTGCTGCGAACCAAGGACGTTTGCTATTTCCCGCGAATTTTAATTTCCAAAGTGCTCTTTCAGAATCAGTGAGCACTCGAACTTCAACTCTTGACCGACTGACTTCAGACTGAATCTTTAGGGCAGCATGCTGGCGCCAAGATTCCACAATTGCCGGCACAGAAATCGTAGAAAGAAAGTCTTTCATGATGAGCTCCCGCTGGTTACGTCACAAGTCCATACCCAGTATGGCACACCTTAAGGAAAAACATCTGCGTTGTACAGGGAGGATTAATACGGTATACCTTGCCCTAATAACTAGGGCAAGGTATAGTTTTAGCCTACCAAACCCGTGTGTAGCTCAGTTGGTTAGAGCTTCGAGCTTATACCTCGACGGTCCCCGGTTCGAATCCAGGCACACGGACAATTAAAACAAATCTGCAATGGCAGTTTGTCCTTCGATAATAAATTCAGCTATATCGCGACCAGGCATAATAATATTACATGTACCGTGACCTCGTGAAATATAGGTTAGGTCAGATAATTTTGATTTTTTTATGTACGACTGTCTAAAATGATCTTTAGTTACTTTTAACTCTTTTGACCAATATTCAATCTCTTTGACCTCGTTCATATCAGCATACAAATGTAACCTGATATACATTTTGTCTAAAGAAACTTCTAGAAGTTTAAGCCATTTTATGAATGCTCGAATCATTCGAGGGTCTGTATTTGAAAGTGTTGCAGTATAAGTTTTGGTTTTTCCACCCTCGGCCCAATATAAGAAAAAGCCAGCGATTAGTAACTCACGTTTTGATAAGGGGGTTATTTGTTTAAGTACAGTATTCCTCACCTGCGTAAGTCTTGTGTTTCGCGTTTTTAATTTAGCTGAGCGTATTTTTTCAATAACCTGATGGTTACGCTGGAGCTCATTAAGTCTTTGTTTAGATAATGGCATATTAGATAACCATCCACTTAATGTACTTTTGCTCACACCAAGAATTTCTTTAATTTGAGAATAGCTCTTGCCTGCTCTCCTTAATTTAATTGCTTCATTTTTTTCTTTTTTTCGAGCCATGATATAGTAGTTACTACATATGTATACCTAAGTTCAATTATATTACCTGACGCAACGCAAATTAACTTCTATCCCCTATTTTCGCCAGCAATGTAAGCCTCTACTGCTATACTAATGCTAAATGTTCACGTTTGTTCGTCGGCACAAAGTTATTTCTAGTGTACTTTTCGTATCGCTTATTTTTGGTATCTACCTGACAGTGGGGAAAATTAATCGTGACCCGTTAGAAGGTCTCGTGACCGCAACAGTTGAACGTGGCACAGTTGAAACATTAGTTTCGGTTTCTGGCATCACCAAAGCCCGCAACACCGCTGAACTAGCCTTCCCCACCCCGGGAGTAGTTTCCAAAGTCTATGTCAAAGAAGGTGACTTGGTAGCAGAAGGTACCATACTGGCTACTCTCGGCGCCGAAGAACTTGTGGCCACGCGCGCCAGTGCCTTATCTGACCTCGCTGTTGCCGAAGCTGACCTGGCTGAACTCGTAAACGGCAATACCACACCCGAACGTGATATCACAAATACCAGAGTAGCGATTGCACAAGCAGAACTCGAACGCACCGAAGCCACCCAGGCGGTACTCGTTGATAACGCCAAACGTGCCTTGCGGTCAGGAACTTTAATTGCCCGTAGTGATGATGCCACAGAATCTGCACCAGCCCCTACTATTTCAGGAACCTACCGCTGCAACAATGAAGGCACCTACACGTTAGATGTTTACCGGTCGAGTACCGACTCAGGCTACTCCATGAGGGTATCGGGACTAGAGACTGGTTCGACAGCTGTATCAATTGATCAACCAGCACCTTTTGGTACCTGTGGACTATTTGCTCTGTTTTCACCAAATGCTTCATACGGTGATTCTGTATGGAACGTTGCTATTCCAAACACAACTGGCGATAGCTATACTGCTAACAAAAATGCCTTGGCTGCCGCTGAAAATACTGCCAAAACGAGCATCGCCGCTGCCAAGCAAGCACTGACCCTCGCTCAACAAGAACAAGTAGCCCAGAATGCCGCCCCCCGTAACGAAGCAGTGTCCCGAGCCCGGGCGCGCATCGATAAGGCAAACGCCACCATTTCCCAAATTGATGCCCAGATTGGTGACCGAGCCATTGTTGCTCCGTTTAACGGCACGGTGACCACGGTTGATATTGTAGCTGGAGAAACTGCTGGCACTGCCCCACTGTTTACGGTACTCGCCGAGAACGATATTGAACTACGCGCGCGCATTCCCGAAATTGATATTACAACAATTGCTATCGGCCAAATGGCTCGAGTGGTGTTTGATGCTGAAACCAACACACAGCTTTCGGGAACTGTGACCTATATTTCACCCTTGCCGATTCAAATTGACGGTGTGGGATATTTTGAAATTACCATTAGCTTAGACACCGCTCCAACTTGGTTACGAGGAGGCCTCAATGCCGATGTAGATGTGGTCATTGAATCAACACTTGATGTGGTCCGCATACCGAAACGATATCTTATTGAAACTCCAGAGGGAGTTTTTATCCGCACCCTAGAAAACAACTCTATCGCTACTACTACCGTTACTAAAATTGTGGCCGGAAACGATGGCTGGGTAGCAATTGATGGTGTGCCCGTTGGGACAACTATCGTAACTCCATAGTCCTATGCGAATTTTTCGAATTGGATTATTGCTTGGTGTACGACAAATACAGCGCGCCAGTATTTGGACAAATATTTTGATAGTGTTTGTGATGGCGCTGACGTTCCTTAATTTGATTGCAGTATCAGGTATTCTGGTTGGGCTCATTGTGGGAGCAGAACGTGCAGTACGCGAAGATAGTCTCGGTGACATTATTATTAGCGCTAAAGATGGCGACGACCACATTTCAGAAACGGAGAGAATCGTTCGCGAAATTGGTGCCTATCCTGAGGTGAAAAATTATTCCGTTCGTTATAGTGGGGCCGGAGAAATGGAAGCAAACTACAAACTACGTCGCGACCTCACCGGTGAACGTGATGTTGCTGATGTAAAAGTGACTGGTATTGACCCGACTCAAGAAGAAGCCATGACCGGACTCTCGGAATCACTCCTATCTGGTGAGTATCTCAATCCTGATGAAGAAGGCTATATTTTAGTTGGTGCCTACTACATTGAAGAATACGCGGAACAATTACAAGGACTGTTTGATACGGTAGAGGGCGTAAAGCCGGGTGACACGGTGCGATTAACCGTTGGTACTATCTCAAAAGAGTTTATTGTGAAAGGTATTTTGCAAACAAAGGTTGATGAAGTGACATTTAATACCTATATCCCCGACCGCGAATTTAGACGACTGTTTAATCGCGTCGACCGCAATGCCGACCAAATTGTAATTCGTCTTAATAATCCAAATGACAACGTGGCAGTCAAAAGCGCTATGGTCGCGAGTGGCTTAGGAGATATCGCTAAAATCCAAACCTATGAAGAAGGAGTGCCCAAGTTCCTGAAAGACATCAAGAACACCTTCAACGTACTGGGCACATTTATTGGTTCAATTGGAATTATTGTTGCCTCCATTACTATCTTCATTATTATTTTTATTAATGCCCTCGCCCGCAGACGGTTTATTGGTATCCTAAAAGGCATTGGGATTGACCGTACCGCTATTGAAATCGCCTACGTGATTCAGGCTGGCGTCTATGCCTTTTTGGGGTCGATGATTGGTATCATCATTACGTACCTGGTTCTCATTCCGTATTTTGACAGGTACCCAATTGATTTCCCGTTTAGTGATGGGATTCTGGTGGCAGAACCGTTAGGTACTCTGATACGATTCTTGGTACTCTTTGTCATTACCCTCCTTGCGGGATACATCCCGGCCTGGATGATTGCCCGCGGGAATACCTTAAACGCCATTCTTGGTCGTAAGTAACTCACCTACCATGTCAAACACACCTATCATTACTGCAGTCGGTATCACCAAATCATTTGGTTCGGGTGATTTATTTACAACAATTTTAAAAGGCATTGATGTCACCATCAACGCCGGTGAGTTTGTGGCTATTATGGGTAAATCGGGAGCGGGTAAATCAACGTTAATGTACCAACTCTCGGTACTCGATGAACCATCAAGCGGTACCCTGCTTATTGCAGGCGAACAGATTGAACATAAAAACGAACAAGAACGAACGCAGTTTCGCTTGCAGACACTTGGGTATGTGTTCCAGGACTACGCGCTGGTACCTGACCTGAACGCAGAGGAAAACGTTATGATACCGCTCGTGATGCGCGGCATGAATTGGGCAGAAGCCAGAACCATTGCGCAAGCCGCCATTACTGCCGTGGGACTACCGACTAAATATAAAAACCTCCCGAGCGAACTTTCCGGCGGAGAGCAGCAACGAATTGCCATCGCCCGAGCAGTAGCCGGCAAACCAAAGATTCTATTTGCCGATGAACCGACCGCCAACCTCGATAGTTTTTCAAGCCAACAGGTCATTGATTTAATTGCGTCACTCAATCGTGATTTTGGACAAACGATTGTGATGGTCACCCACGAGCGTGAGTACGCGCTGGGGTGTAACCGGATCATTCACATGGAGGACGGACTCATCATTCGCGAAGAAATACTCAAACCTTTGTAATATATCCACACCATCAAAAACCGCTGGCCTGGTGCCAGCGGTTTTTTGTGTGTAGTAATTCTATTTCGAAGCGAGCAGGACCGCTGTTGGGTCAGCCACTGCCTCATCGAGTTCGCGTTGCTTTTTGTACGCGTCATTAATCAGCACTCCTTCTTGTTTCAGTAACGCTTCGTACTCTTCACGTTCGAGCGTTTCTACCTCAGCCAAACGAATGGAGATGTTATCAAGGGCGGTGCGGTATTTAGTTAGAATCTCTCGGGCTTTTTCCATTCCGTCGTGAATGATTTTATTTACTTCGTCGTCAATGGCTTTGGCAATTTGTGGAGAGAACCCTCGGTCTTCACTCATCCCTCCACCGAGCATCCGTCCCCCGGTACCTTCATACGCAATTGGACCAAGCACATCACTCATCCCCCATTTGGTCACCATGTCACGTGCGAGGTTGGCAACAACTTGCAAGTCGTTACTTGGACCAGTCGTGAGGTCATCAAATACCATTTGTTCAGTGACGTATCCACCTAACGTCATCGCAATATCATCGAGGAATTCTTTTTTGGAATGCATCTTGCGGTCTTCGTCAGGAAGTTTCAGGGTGTACCCCGCAGCACGGCCGCGTGAGATAACTGAAATCTTTTGTACTGGGTCAGCATACGGGAGTACTGACGCTACAAGTGCGTGCCCGACTTCGTGGTAAGCGGTAACGAGCTTCTCACGTTTACTCAAGACATGACTCTTTCGTTCTGGTCCAAGCATTACTTTTTCGATAGAACGAATCAAATCAAATTGACCAACTTTTTTGCGCAGTTCCCGCGCCGCCAAAATTGCCCCTTCGTTCATAAGTGAGTACAAATCCGCTCCTGAGAACCCAGGAGTTCGTTGGGCAATGATATCGAGATTCACATCTTCTTGCAGTGGCTTCTTGCGTGCATGTACTTCCAAGATTGCCTTACGATCATGACGGTCTGGCAAATCAATCGTGACCCGACGGTCAAAGCGACCTGGTCGCAATAGAGCAGGATCAAGCACATCCGGACGGTTCGTAGCTGCCATCACGATAACTTTCGCATTAGGTTCAAACCCATCCATTTCAACGAGGATTTGGTTAAGTGTTTGTTCACGCTCATCATTTCCTCCACCAACACCTGTACCACGCACGCGTCCCACGGCATCGATTTCATCTACGAAAATAATCGACGGGGCTGACTTCTTGGCCATTTGGAATAAATCACGTACCCGTGACGCACCCACCCCCACAAACATTTCCACGAACTCAGAACCAGAAATACTGAAAAACGGAACTCCCGCTTCCCCGGCTACTGCGCGGGCGAGTAATGTCTTGCCTGTTCCTGGGGCACCCATCATCATCACACCCTTTGGAATCTCCGCTCCAATATCAAGGAACTTCTTCGGATTCTTAAGAAAGTCGACAATTTCTTCGAGTTCTTGTTTGGCTTCTTTCGCACCAGCCACATCTTTGAAGGTCACTTTTTTACTGGTGTCATTCGGGTCAATCATCCGCGCCTTACTACTCCCAAACGACAATGCCTGCATGCCGGCACCTTTAACAGAACGAGTCAAAAACCAAATGATAATACCGAGGAATAACAGCGGGAACAGAAACGGTGCAAACTGTGACAACCAGTACCCAAAACCAGTTTCGCGTTGTACATCAATAGTGATGCTCGCTAACTGTTCAGCTGAGACACCGAGATTAGTGAGAGAGTCAGATACTGAAGCGTCGGTTTCGCGCTTGGCTTCACCTTTATTGCGAGTCTCATCACGGTACGACACTTCAAGCATCGCTCCGCGCACAATAATTTCTTTAACTTCGTTATTCTTTACCTGTCCCACTACATCAGAGATAGTGAGTTCTTCTGGCGGAACACTGGTATCAGTTAGGTACGAAAATGCGGCCGTGATGAATACGAGCAACAGTACTGTCGACAACATATTATTCCAGAAATTGCCTGGGCCAACTGGCATGTTTTTTCCTACCTGGCGTAATTTAGCTCCGGCAGAATCTTTCTTTTTGGCCACCGGTTCAGTTGGTTTTTGCTCTGGTGCCGGAGTTGGTACCACGGGCTCCATCACCTCCGTTTCAGAGGTATTTTCTTCGGGTAATTTGTTTTTTTCTGTTTCTGACATAGTGAGGTCATTATACCCGCACACCAATATTTTGCTAGTTTTTTTGAATAATGTAACTTTATAGATAATTGGTGTACGGACAGGCAGAAAACGAGTCATTTTGCTAATAATTTGCTATGCTAGAACAACCAATCTATGAGTAACTACGCCCAGAACAGAAAAGCTCATTTTGACTACGAAATCCTCGAAACCTTCGAGGCGGGCTTGGTATTGCTGGGGACCGAGGTAAAATCTATTCGGGCAGGACGGGCAAAACTCGATGGTGGGCACATTGTGGTTCGGGGTGGCGAGGCCTATTTGGTAAATACAAGCATCGCTGCCTTCCAACCTATCAATACCCCCAAAAGCTACGACCCAGAACGGGTGCGGAAACTCTTATTGTCACAAAAACAACTCGCCCTTCTCCACCGTCAGACCGAACAGGCTCATTTGACAGCTATCCCATTATCGTTGTACAATAAAGGAGGAAAAATTAAGCTCTCTATGGCTCTAGTGCGCGGTAAAAAGAAAGCCGACAAGCGCGAAAGTCTCAAAGAACGCGATGTCAAACGAGACATCGACCGCACCTTAAAATCACAATAAACTTAGTTACAGAAAGGTGGTTCAATGAGGGACACACCAAAGAGAGAAGCTGCATGTAATGACATGCAATCGAGAGGGATCTAGAATGAAAGCACCAGTGCGAATTCCATCACCCGAAGAGGTGGAGGGGCTTGAGAAAAGCTCTTCTCTGACCGACATCCTCGAAGAGGTGTGTGAACGCCTCTACCGGTTGATGACGCGACAAGAATACGATCAGCAAGTTCTTCGGAAAGTGCTGACTGTATCGCAGGGCATTTCGTCCCTTCGGAAATTCGTCGCCTGGGCGATCAGGCTGCTGGAGCAGAAATCTGCACTCCAGGTAGCCACGTAAAATCTGTGCGGACGCCCGTCGTCCGCACCACCTTTCTGTAACTAAGTTGTGAATCAATCAACAAAGAAGGAGAAGAAACTATGAGATTGCCTTTTGAGGAAGATCCCATACGAACCGGGATGTCGCGTGAAGAACGTCGTGCCCGCAGGCAAGGTGAAGGGAGGCAGATTCGTCACCTTGAAGAACTGGCGGCCGTGATTACGATGGTAGGATTTAACCCTTACCCCGACATGATGCAGGAGGAGACGAATGTTTCCTGACAATTGGCCGCAAACTATTCTTGCACTCTTGATCGTTCTGGCAGCTGGTGCCTGGCTACGGTATTACCGTAACCGAGGCAGCGAGGACGAGAACGATACCATAGACTACAGTGGCTCCAGCACCGAACCTGGCCCACCAAAATCTAAATCATTGCCAGAAGGTTTTGGCACAGCCAAAAACCATCCCCACCATCGAACTTAAGCAGTTCGTGACGGCGCGTGCGCGCGCCGTCTACTCCCCTATCTTTTATTGAAAGAATCACCCCTAACGTGCGTCATATTATATGACGCCGTTCCCAATTAGGATTTGATACACTATCAAATCATAATTGGGGATGCTAGGCATCGACGGTTAGTCTATCCCGGATGTGCAGTGTCGAAAATGGCAACCAATTCGTTAAAAGGTTCCATCTGTATTTGCAAACAAAGCAATACCAAGTCCTTACGCTAACGCGTTTGGATTCGCTCCCGCCCTCGCGTAACCGCGACGTTGCCTGAGTGATGCAGCAGTGTTAAACGCCTCATACGGCACTGTTGTAAAATAGCCACGGGGCTGTGGGTACCTAGGCCGTTGTCCTAAGTATTCAAGCTTGTAACAACTCGAGTCACTATTGTTTTGTCTATTCTATAGATAGTGATTTTAAAAAGAACCGTTGCACTTAGATGAAGTTCGAGGAGTTTAGAATTTTATGAATGAGGCGTAGTTCATTCTACGATGATTGAATAAAATTCGTAACGACAAAGAAATTCGCTAAGTGCAACGGTTCTGCCAAGGATAAACTACGCACTGTAGAAGCATCCGGTATACCTAATTCGGACTCGGGTTCAATTCTCGACATCTCCACTGATATAGAAATATATGGAACTTTAGAACTGCTTTATAGCAGTTCTTTTGTTAGTACAACTTCACCCTCCCTAATAGCCATCATTTACATTTTGAGACTTATGTAATAGTATAAGTTACATGAAAATAAATAGCGGCCATGGGGGCGGGCCTGCTTCTCGAGATGTGTTTAATAATCCAGAAATTTTTGTAGATAAATTTGATGGTCCAGATCGCGATGAATGGCAGAAGCCGGACGAAGTCATCAGATCATTTAAACTCCGAGATGACTCTATCGTCGTTGATATTGGTGCTGGTACGGGATACTTCTCTGTTCGCTTAGCTGAGCAGGTAAGAAACGGCAAAGTTATTTGCTTCGAGCAGGCTTCGAAGATGGCCGAACACCTTCAGAACCGTGTCCGTGACTTAGGACTTACGAATGTTGAAGTGCGTTCTGATGGAACAGACGGGGTCTTTCTCCTGGAAAAACAGGCGGATGTAATCTTCTCCGTCGACGTGTATCACCATATCCAGGATCCAAAGCGTTTTTTTGCAGAAGTTGCACAGAACCTTTCAACTGGCGGAGTGCTCGTTGTTATTGATCGTACGGAAGAGAAAATAGAAGGTCAGCCCACAGGCCATCGAGTTCCAGCAGAAAAAGTAATTGAGGAGATGAGAGTGGCAGGTTTTGAACTTGTAGAAAAATTAGACTTCTTACTACCTGTTCAGTACTATTTATCCTTTAAGCGTACACAGTAAGTATCATGAAAAAGAGCAGTAAGTTTTCCGATGTCCTCCACATACTTTTACATATAGCTGACTCTCCGACAACGGTGACGTCAGAGAAGTTAGCGAAAGCCATGCAGACCAATCCTGTAGTGGTGCGAAGAATGATGGCCGGACTAAGGGAAAACGGCCTGGTACGCTCCGACAAGGGACACAGTGGCGGCTGGTTTCTTTCTTGTGACCTGGATAAAGTAACTCTGTTTGATGTATATGAGGCCGTAGAGTCACCGACTCTTCTTGCCATCGGCAATCGTAATGAAAATTCTGTCTGTCAGTTGGAAAAAGCAGTTACCGCAACAACTCAGAAGGCATTCATAGATGCTGAGACGCTACTTTTGAAAAAATTCAAAGACATCACCCTCGCAAAACTCCACATGAGTATTAAGAAAGATGCTCACAATCATACGCACTAGAGAGGAGATTGTAAATTGGTATTTTAATTTCGCACATTCGGTTTAAGTCCGCTAACTTTTGTATAGTTATTCTGGCTACCACAAATCAACAACCTTAAGGAAATTCGAACACTCCATTTCTATCAAACAGTGTTTAACTTGAGTCAAACTGCTTCACTGGTAAAAACAGTAACGCCCTCAGGGGTGTATTTTTCGGTGGAGATGTGAGTGAAGTACCTACATACTAACGATAAGAGTTGCTGCCAGTAGACGGATTATTATATGTAATTTTACAGATATAACCTCGACCGCTATACTATACCCATGAATGAACAAGCCCCCAAATTAAGCAGCCCGACGTGTTTAAGTCACTCACCAGACTTACCCATCCCGACCGATGGATGAACGAAGGCTTGAGTGACACCACACTGAAAATGATAACCAATACCAGCTCGGCCTTTAATCTTATTAAAGCTTACCAGCAGAAGTACAGCCAACTCCCCCAGGAATGGGGTAGCGACGATTATCGCCTGGCACAATTTGCCTTCATCAAAGATACGGATGGTATGATCACTAAAAAAGAGGGTTTGGTATTTGCAAACCCGAGTGACTTTATTGCGGAACTACGAAAGTTCTATGACCTAGCTGATGTTCAGACCGCTGCAGAAAAAAGAAAAGCTGAACTGCAAGCACTCATCGCCAGTCGTATGCCCACTACCCCACCACCCGAACCACCACCAAAACCATCTTCATCACCGTTTAAATTTAGAAAATAAGGAAACCGGCAACAAGATGTTGCCGGTTTTGTCTTCTGGGGATTGGTCGATCAGTAATATTCTTCCAACCACCAATCCGCGACCCCGTAGGTGGAACAGGCTTCTCGTCCATTGCCACCCGTCACACAGACCCGGGCGTAGTTGTCATTCCCGCAGACGGAATCGACCCTCCAGTTGACGGGATTGTCTCCGTTGCTCGCAATCACCTGACGCATCGTGGCGTACGAAGCACCCTTGCGATCACACCAGCCCCCGACACCGTAGAACTCCACGGTAAAACCTTCGTCGTAGTCGTTGAGGACCAGAAACTCTGACCCTCCAACATTGTTGTCATAGGCCCAGTCGCCATAGTACCACTCATCGTGATATGCCGAAGCGGCAGTGGCACAAAGTGCCAGAGAAAGGGCCGTAGCAAGAATCGTTTTCAACTTCATGGTTACCTCTCCTCGGTTGAACCATTAAAATCCTACTACTTCACTGTCTGTTGTCAATAGACGTAAAAAGTCGCGGCTTGGGGAGCCGCGACTGAAGTATCTTTTGGGTTTGGAGAGCTAGCGCCAGTTTTGCACGAGCCACGCGAGCATGTCGAGCTGGATTTTTTTCTTGCCATGCTCGGCCTCGACGTTGACGTATGGCTGCCCTCGTCTGAAACTGTACACCGACAGCGATCCGTCATCGGTGACCATATTTGACTGCAAGACTACATTGAAACCGGCTGCCTTTGCTTTTGCGAACACGGATTCTTCAGTGGTGAAGAAGAAGTCATCAAGATCTAACGTAGGTACCTGATGAACTGCCGCTGCATCGCCACTGTATTGACTTCCGGGCAGGTAGCTCGCAAGCGAATAGCTGCCATTAGTGTTATTGTGCAGCGCAACGATTGGTCGACGGCCGATTTCGTCCAAAATGATTTTGGCCAACGCTCGCACTGCCGTTGCTGCTTCTCTCGCCGCCCCACCCCGCAGGGTTTTCTTGATTCCCTGCGGGGTAAAAATGCGGTTAGGGTCGAATTGGTAGGTCTGCCCTTTGAGCATGAATTTCACATTCCGCTCACCGCTATGCCGCAAAATGATGAGCATGCCGCCGCTGGTCGGCAAAAGCTTTTTGGCAGTGGCTATCGCAGTCGCCTCGTTTTCGTGAAGTACAACGAACACCGGACCACGACCACTGCTGATGACTTCGAGCTCAACCTTCGTTTCGCCGAGATACATCTCTTTGATTGAAGGCTTGACCGTATCTGATACAGCGGTAGAGCTGATAGCGACCAAGGCCATCAGTAGAATGATTGCTTTGCGAAACATATCTCGTCTCCAGGTGCTTTTGTGCGGCTTTTTGCAACACAATTCTGGTTTGGAAAATACCACACAAATGTATAAAAATCAATAGTACCCAAAACTACCCCGTTTACACCTTACTTATAAATCGGTCGCCTGTTTTCTATATACAAACTACCGGCACAAATGTGCCGGTAGTTTGCAGATTCATTCGTCTACTACGTACTAGAGTCCGAGGTTTACTCCACTACTAACTGAGGCGTCGGTCGATGCATCAATTACTTCTGAATTAGCAGCCCCATTAATGTTCACGTCAATGTTTACATCGGATCCGGTACTGGTCGCTCCGCCATTGCTGCCCGAGGTACCATTCCCGTCTCCGCGGTCTATCATCATCGGGTCAATTGAGAAATCAATATCAGTAATCATTCCTGTGTTAACGTCAATTTCCACCTGACCAAGCGTTGATAGTTTTGATTCTACCTCACCGGTGAGCATAGCTGCCTGATCAAGAGTCGCGCGGGCATCAGCCTCGGCTTGGGCGTAGGCTTCAGCAGTTAATTTTGTTGCTGCGTCGAGCTTCACGTTTAGGTCGGCTTTTACCTTGGTATCAATTTCTGTTTGGTTTTCAGCAATGACTTTAACGAGAGCCTCCGTTCGAGCGGTCATATCAGCGCGGTAAGCATTGATATCGTAGAGACCCGTTGCTAAATCTGAGGTCATCATTTTGGCAGCTACTTCTACCGGCATTTCGGCAGCGAGTTTGGTATCAAGACTCGTGGTACCCATGAAATTCTGGAGAGCAAGGGCAATTTTTGCCTTGGTTTCAAGCTTTACATCGGCACTACTGTTTTCAGCAGCAGCTTCAGCTCGTTTTGCCTGGGCTGTAATATTAGCCACCACTGTTGATTCAGTGTCGGCGGTTAGTCGTCCTTTAGCTTGTAGCTTTTGAGCTTCTTCGAGACGTTCTTCAAGCAAATTAGCTTGGAGTTTGGCTTCACTATCAACACTCACGGCTAATGCTTCACGGACATTTTCGTTAACACCAGTTTTCACAGGATAGAGAAAATCACCCGGCATTGAACCTTGAGCAGCGAGGGATGTTCCCCCACCTATCATCACTGCGAGTAAAATTACTAATGGCATAGAGGCAAATTTAAATGAGAATAATGAAGTACCCTTTGGCACTACACCTATAGAACGACTGGCTTCATCTGTTCTTACACTATGAAACGCCGCGTACTCATGAAGATTATTTTGAATCCGCGCGCGCGAAGCATCAGACAGTTTTATGTCTTTGAGTTTTGCTACGTATTCGGTTGTTTTTATTTCAGGATTCATAGATGCAAAATTGTCTGCAAACGCTTGGTTGCTCGATTGAGGCGAACCGATATCACGTTGGCCGATTCATTGAGTATAACGGCAATGTCTCGCGGGTCGAGACCATCTACATAGCGCATAACCATCACCTCCCGGTCATTTTCTTCAAGTTGCGTCAGCGCATCAATCACCTCAGCCTGCTCAGCCAACATTTGTGGTCCAGCACTTTTTTCAACAGGATCATAACCAAGCGCAATCTGATCGTCGAGCGAATCTGATTTTTTCTTTTTATACCAATCCTTGGCGAGATTGTTGGCAATGGTATACAGGAGTGCCCGTGGATTCTGAATCTCCTTACCATCTTTGAGGTACCCCCAGTACCGCATAAAGACTTCCTGGGTTAAATCTTCAGCCAATTCAACATTAGACACTTTTACGATACAAAAACGAAAAATAGCATCGCCATATTTGGCAAAATCTTCGTCAAACACTGTTACTTGGGTGTTCTGATTCATAAAACGACCGATACGTATTACTCTTACAT
>LNFM01006900.1_pt1 | contig 18308 bp, 10 predicted proteins | sample 596031 | NCBI WGS metagenome assembly LNFM01 (sample SAMN04254537, study PRJNA301005) | activated carbon metagenome | isolation source: dual media filters at the Ann Arbor, Michigan drinking water treatment plant | place: USA: Ann Arbor | reverse complement strand
TCGGCAATGCCGGCGGCTTCCAGATGCAGATCGAGCAGAAGGACGGCAGCTTCGACTACGCCAAGCTGCAGGCCATCACCGACACGATGGTCCGGAACGCCAGCACGCAGTCGGCGCTCAGCAACGTCGTGACCACGTTCCGCTCCGGCGCGCCGCACGTCCGCATCGAGGTCGACCGCGTCAAGGCCGAGTCACTGCGGGTTCCGGTCGGCGATGTCTTCACGACCCTGTCGAGCTACATGGGCTCGTCCTTCGTCAACCGCTTCAACAAGTTCGGTCTCAGCCTGCAGGTCTACATCCAGGCCGACTCGCAGTACCGCACGCGGCCGGAGGACATCCTGAAGCTGCAGGTGAAGAACCTCGACGGCCAGATGGTGCCGATCGGCGCCATCGCCGAGCTCAAGCCGGCGCTCGGCCCGCCGCTGATCAGCCTTTACAACCTCTACCCGTCCGCCGCGATCATCGGCTCCCCCGCGACCGGTTTCAGCTCGGGCGAGGGCATCGAGCTGATGGACCAGATTGCCAAGGCGATCCTTCCGCCCGGCACCGGGTACGAATGGACCAGCATGGCCTACCAGGAGAACATCGTCGGCAACCAGCTGATGTATGTCTTCGCCCTGGCCATCCTGCTGGTCTATCTCTGTCTCGCTGGCCAGTACGAGAGCTGGATCGCGCCACTCGCCGTCATCCTCGCGGTGCCGCTGGCACTGAGCGGTCCGGCGATCGCGCTGACTGCGGTCGGCCTCGCCAACAACATCTACACCCAGATCGGCCTGATGCTGCTGATTGCGCTGGGCGCCAAGAACGCCATCCTGATCGTCGAGGTGGCGCGCGAACGGCGCGCCGCGGGGATGGAGATCATGGAATCGGCCATCGACGCGGCCCGGACCCGGTTCCGTCCCATCCTGATGACCTCGTTCGCCTTCATCCTGGGCGTCGTGCCCCTGGTGACGGCCACGGGCGCGGGCGCCAACTCGCGCATCTCGCTGGGCCTCTGCGTGTTCAGCGGCATGATCGCCTCGACCTGCCTGGCGGTGCTGTTCGTGCCCTCGTTCTTCACGGTGCTGCAGCGCTTCGAGGAACGCGGCAAGGCCAAGAAGGGCAAGACAACGCCGCCGCCGGCCGAAGGCGTTGCCGCGGCCGGACACTGATACCCCGGGGTCGCCCCTCAGGGGCGGACGACCCGGATGCCGGAGTCGCCCACTCGGCGGCTTCCCGGAGCGGGAGGAAGCCGTTCCAGATCGCCGAGCATGAGCCCGAGGGCCACACGCTCGATCTCGATCTCGCGCGAGGTTCGCAGCCCCATCCGACGCAGCAACGTCTCCATCGGCAACCAGTTCGTGGCGGCGAGCCGCACCAGCGATGCCGTCCATGAAACGGGTATCGACGGCAATCGCCGATTGACCAAAGCCCCCGCCATGAAGCCGAGTGACGCCACGAGGGAGGCCCTGCTCTCGAGCACGCTTTCGAGATCCCGTTCCTCCGCGAGTTCGCGCAGCCGCCGCGCGATGCGCCGCCGATTGCCCGCACAGGAGCGCAATTGCGCCCCGATCGCCGCCTCGATGCGGCGATCCAGGACCCGAGGGGTGCCGAACGTATTTCGCTCGATCCTCGTTGCCATCGTCAGCCCCTCAGGCTCACCGTGGCGACCTTGTCCTTGTACTCCTGCTTGGGGTCGGCGCCGAACAGCATCTTGATTCCCGCGACGATGCTCGACGCATCGAGCCAGATCTCGGCGCGCTCGGCGTCGAGGCGCAGCAGCGCGAGCTTGGGATCGGTCTTGCCGCCTTCGAACCAGGCCGCGACGTAGCGGTTCCACAGCCGGTCGATCGTCGCCGGATTGTTGTCGAGCGTGAGCCCGCCATGGACTGTCGCGAACAGGTCGTGGCCCTTCGAGGTGAAGGTCGCGATGGCGCGATTGCCCTCTCCGGCGCCGAGCTTCTCGACGATGGCATTGTCGCGGCTGGCGAAGAACCAGATCGGCCCGCGCTCGCCGTCGAGCTGCGCGGTCATCGGGCGCGCATGGCCGTCCTCCACGCCGTCGAGGCCCAGCATCATGGTCATGTCGGACTTCAGTGCCGACCAGAACTTGTCTTCGATTTCCTTCGGGGTGGGCATCGTCGGCTCCTGTGTGATGGGGTGGGCAGACCGGCCAACGCACACTTCGACGATGCGTTGCAACGTTGCGACTGCCTCCGACGTTGGACACGGGTGAATTTGGCCAAACCTCCCCCCAAGTCTCTCCATTGAGCGCTACCCAGCACCGAAAGCTGCGGACCGGGCGGACGGTCTGGCAGAGCATCCCCGTTGCACGCGTGCCGGAACGGCGCCTTCGGCGCGATCTCGCCTGCGACGTCGTCGTGATCGGTGCCGGGATAAGCGGTGCGCTCATCGCCGAGCGCCTGACGGAGGACGGGCTCGACGTGGTCATGGTCGACCGCCGCGGGCCCCTTGCCGGCTCCACGACGGCGTCCACCGCGCTTCTGCAGTACGAGCTCGACGTTCCTCTGTGTCGCCTTGCCAGGCGCATCGGGCTCGCGCGGGCGGAGCGACTGTGGCGACGATCCAAACTCGCCCTCGATGCGCTCGACGAGCGGCTGCATCGCCTGGGGTTGGACGCGGACTGCGTGCATCGCAGCTCGCTCTACCTCCAGGGCGACGTGCTCGACGTCGAGGGATTGCGCGAAGAGGCCAGCGCGCGTCGACACGCCGGCTTCGAAGTCTCGTTCCTGACCCGCGGTCAGGTGCGCGACGCTTACGGTATCAAGGGCTGCGCGGCGCTGCTCAGCCATGGCGGCATGGCGGCCGATCCGCGCAAGCTTGCTTCGGGATTCCTGCGCGCGGCCCTCGCCCGCGGGGCGCGCCTCTATGCGCCCGTGGAGGCGACCGGGATCGATCCGCTCGTGTCCGGCGCGGTCGTCCATACCGCGGAAGGTCCGTCGCTCCGCGCGCGCGCCGTGGTCTTCGCCACCGGCTACGAGATGCCCAAGGGCGTGCCCCGCATGGGTCACCGCGTGACCTCGACCTGGGCGCTCGCAACGCGTCCGCAACCGCGGGCCGCGTGGTGCGACGAGGTCCTGATCAGCGAGGCCTCCGATCCCTATCTCTACCTGCGGGTCGGGCCGCAGGGCCGCATCCTGTGCGGCGGCGAGGACGAGGCCTTCATCGACCAGGAGACGCGCGATGCGCTGATCCCGCAGAAGATCGCCGCCTTGCAGGAGAAGCTGGTGCGCCTGCTGCCGCAGGTGCGCCCCGAGGCAGACTATGCGTGGGCCGGCAGCTTCGGCGCGTCGCCCACCGGATCGCCGTCGATCGGTGCCGTGCCCGGCATGAGGAACTGCTTCGCGGCCCTCGGGTACGGCGGCAACGGCATCACCTTCTCGATGCTGTCGGCGCAGGTCCTGTCGGCGGCGATCGGCGGCCGCGACGATCCCGACGCCGATCTCTTCTCGTTCCGCCGCAAGTTCTAGAGGGCGCTCTGCTGAGCCAGACTCTCGGCCAGCGCCTCGACCAGCTGCTCGGAGCGGAAGGGCTTGTCGAAGAACGGCCGGTCGCCATGGCGCAACGGCATCAGGGCCGTCGACCGGCCGCTGGCGAAGACATAGGGAACGCGCAGCGCCTGCAACGTGTCGGCGACGGGAAAGACCAGCTCGTCCTTCTGGAGGCGGATGTCGAGGATCGCGGCATCGATCGCGTGATCGGCAATCAGCGTGAAGGCGCTCTCCACGCTGTTGGCAGGTCCCACGGGAGTGGCCCCCGCAGCGAACAGGGCCGCCCTTAGATCCAGCCCGATGGCCGAATCGTTTTCGACGATCAGGATCGTGCGCCCGTCGAGAAGAGGCAAGGAACGCTACTCCAGTCAGCGTGACGTGAACGGCAGGACATCCTCCAAGTGGCATGGGCCTGCGCAACCTTCAAGGCCGGCCACTCGTTTGTAAGTGCCGTGACATGAAGGAGATCTCAATGGGCCGTTCGATTTTGCTCTGGATGCTCGGCATTCCGATTCCGATCATCATCCTGCTCGCCCTCTTCTGGCGCTAGGCGCTCTGCCGGCCAAGTGGGCGAACGTCAGTCCTGCAGCACGTAGGTGCCTGGTGCGTCGCAGAGCGGCGCCAGCCCGGCCGAGGGATTGCCCATGTGCGGCGGCAGCTGCCCGCCCTCCGACCGTGACGTAAGCCACGCGGCGAGCGTGGGCCACCACGAGCCATCGCGCTGCGGCGCGATGGCTGCCCACGTCTCGGGATCGACATAGCGGTCCTCGGCCTTCTTGGTCATGACACGATGATTCCGGCCGTCACGGCCCGGCTCGGACACGATGCCGGCGTTGTGCCCGCCAGGGGTCAGCACGTAGGTGACTTCGGTGTCCACCAGCAGGTGGACCTTGTAGGTCGACCGCCAGGGCGCCACGTGATCCCAGGTCGTTCCGACGGCGAAGATCGGCACCCTGATGTCGGTCAGTGCAATGGGCCGGCCGTCGACCGGATACCGTCCCTCCGCCAGATCGTTGCCGAGGAAAAGGCCGCGCAGATATTCCGAATGCATCCGAAAGGGCAGACGCGTGGAATCGGCGTTCCAGGCCATGAGATCGCTCATCGGCTCGCGCGTACCCATCAGGTAGCGGTGCAGGACCACGGACCATACGAGGTCGTTGGAGCGCAGCAGCTGGAAGGCCCCGGCCATCTGCTTCGCATCCAGGAACCCCTGCTCCCACATCATGTCCTCGAGGAACGCGATCTGGCTGTCATCGATGAACAGCATCAGTTCGCCGGCCTCGCTGAAGTCGGTCTGCGCCGCCAGCAGGACCATCGTCTTGAGCCGTGAGTCGCCGTCACGCGCCATGGCCGCCGCGGCAATCGCCAGCAGCGTTCCGCCCAGGCAGTAGCCCAGCGCGTGCACCTGGCGCCCGGGGACGATGTCTCCCATGGCATCGAGCGCCGCCATGACGCCCAGGCGACGATAGTCGTCGAGGCCCAGGTCGCGATCCTCGGCAGACGGGTTCTTCCACGAGATCATGAACACGGTGAAGCCCTGCGCGGTCAGGTATCTCACCAGCGAGTTCTGCGCCGAGAGGTCGAGAATGTAGTACTTCATGATCCAGGCCGGCACGATCAGCACCGGCTCGGCGTGGACCTGGCGAGTCACGGGTTCGTATTGCAGCAACTCGATGAGCCGGTTGCGGAAGACGACCTTGCCGGGGGTCGCCGCGACGGTGCGCCCGACCTCGTAGGCCTCGGCGCCCACAGGCTTCTTGCCGCTGGCGGCGCGTTGCCAGTCCTCGAACAGGTGCTGCAGTCCGTCGAGAAAGTTCTGCCCGCCGGTCTCGAAGGTGCGCTGCTGGAGTTCGGGGTTGGTCGGCAGGAAGTTCGACGGCGCGAAAACGTCGAGCATCTGCCGGCACGCGAACCTGACGATATCCTCGTGATGACGCGTCACGCCGCGGACGTCGGACGTCGCGTTGTGCCACCACTGCTGCTGCAGCAGGAACCCCTGGTAGAGGAGATTGAACGGTGGATGCTGCCAGGCTTCGCCGGCAAAGCGCCGGTCCTGGGGCAGCGGCTCGATCGCCAGCGGAGCCTTGCCGGGGCGCTGCGCCTGTTGCCAGGCGAAGTCGGCGAAGCGCATCGACTTGCGCGCCATCTTGTCGATCAGCTGCAGGCGCTTGCCGGGCGCCGCCATCAGATGGGCCACCCAGTCGAGATAGGCCGCCGCGATGGCCGCCGGCGAAAGGCCCATGGTGAATCGCGCCATCGCCGCATGGAGCGCACGATCGGTGACGTCCGACAGCGCCGTGACGACATAGGAATCGCGCTCGGTCGGCGAGGTTGCGACGGAGGCACTCTCGTTCGGCACCATTCCAATCACCGCCTTCTGCAATTGCGGGGCGCACGCTAGCTGCCCGCGAACGACGCGCATTGAGACACATCAAGAGCCGGCAAACCTCAGGCGCCGGACGCGGACGCCGATGTTGGTTGGTCGCCGGGAGCCGCTGCTTCCTTGATCCAGATCATGTTCCCGCCCCATGCCATTCCAATAAGTATGATCGACCGATCATTGCTGCTCGCGCTCTCGGCCGGCGATGGCGAACAGCGGACGACGACAGCGGGGCGACCGTCATGGACACAGCCGCAACAACCGGCCAGCCCGGCAAGGACGCCGCGGCCGTGGCCGATCTCGAGAAGCTTCCCATCGAGCACGTGCTTGCCGCCCTGGACACGGTTCCCGGGAGAGGTCTGTCGGCCGCGGAGGCCGGCCGTCGCCTCGGCCAGTACGGTCCCAACGCCATCGTCGAGAAGGAGAAGAGCCTCGCGGCGAAGCTCCTGGGCTGCTTCACGGGACCGATCGCCTATCTCATCGAAGCGGCTGCGGCCATCTCGGCGTTCCTGGGCCACTGGGAAGACTTCGCCATCATCGCCGCGCTGCTGTTGTTCAACGCCGCCCTCGATCTGTGGCAGGACATGAAGGCCTCGAACGCGCTGGCGGCCCTCAAGAAGGGCCTGGCGCCCGTGGCCACGGTGCGACGCGACGGAACGTGGAGCCAGATCGCCGCCTCGACCCTGGTGCCGGGCGACATCGTGAAGATCCGCCTGGGCGAAATCGTGCCTGCCGACCTGCGCCTCGTCGGCGGCGACTACGCGGCGATCGACCAGTCCGCCCTCACCGGCGAATCGCTGCCCGTGGCCCGGAAGATCGGCGACGAAGCCTATTCGGGCAGCGTCGTGAAGCAGGGCGAGATGGAGGGCGTGGTCATCGCCACCGGCTCCGGCACCTTCTTCGGCCGCACCGCCAAACTCGTGGCCGGCGCCGGCGCGGCGAGCCACGCGCAGAAGGCCATGTTCCAGATCGGCAACTTCCTGATCGTGCTGGCGCTGGCGCTGGCCGCCGTGATGGTCGCCTTTCGCGTCTATCACGACATCGTCGTGGCCGACTCCTGGAGCACCGGCGATGCGCTGGGCATCCTGCAGTTCGTGCTCGTCCTGCTGGTGGCCTCCATCCCCGTCGCCATGCCCGCGGTATTCTCCGTCACCATGGCGCTGGGCGCCCTCGCGCTGTCGCGCCAGAAGGCGATCGTGTCGCGGCTGGAGGCGATCGAGGAGATGGCCGGAGTGGACATCCTCTGCTCCGACAAGACCGGCACGCTCACCAAGAACCAGCTCAAACTCGGCGACCCGATCCTGTTCGCCGCAAGGGACGGGCAGGAGGTCGTGCTCGCCGGCGCGCTGGCCTCGAAGATCGAGGACCGTGACGCCATCGACACGGCCGTGATCGAGGCGCTGACCGACCCCGGGTCCCTGAAGGCCTGGAAGCAGACCGGCTTCACGCCCTTCGATCCCGTGACCAAGCGCACCTCGGCGCACGTTACCGCGCCCGACGGACGCGAGATCGTCGTCTCCAAGGGAGCGCCCCAGGTGATCGCCGAACTCGTCAAGGCTGACGAGACGGCCGCTGCGGCCGTGCACAGGACGGTCGAGGAGCTGGGCGCACGGGGCTATCGTGCACTGGGCGTGGCACGCTCGGACGACGCCGGGGTGACCTGGCGGCTGCTCGGCATCCTGCCGATGTTCGATCCGCCACGCGACGACTCGAAGGCGACCATCGATCTCGCGCGCGCCAAGGGCGTGACCATCAAGATGATCACCGGCGACGATACCGCGATCGCGCGCGAGACCGCGCGGCAGCTCGGGCTCGGCACCAACATCATCGCCGCGGCCGATGCCTTCCCGAAGGACATGGACCCCAACAACGTGCCGCCGCACATCGTCGATGCAATCGAGACGGCAGACGGGTTTGCGAGGGTCTTCCCGGAGCACAAGTATGCCATCGTCAAGGCCCTGCAGGGCCGCGGCCACCTGGTGGCGATGACCGGCGACGGCGTGAACGACGCGCCGGCCCTGAAGCAGGCCGACTGCGGCACCGCGGTGTCCGGCGCCACCGACGCCGCACGCGGCGCGGCCGCGCTGATCCTGACCTCGCCGGGCCTTTCGGTGATCAACAGCGCCATCGACGAGGCGCGTCGCATCTTCGGCCGCATCACCAGCTACACGATCTACCGCGTCGCGCTCACCATGACGATCATGTTCCTGGTGGTGCTGTCGTCCATCACGCTGGGCTTCCAGCCGCTGACGGCCGTCATGATCGTCATCATGTCGCTGCTCGACGACATCCCGATCATGACCATCGCCTACGACAACACGCCGGTGTCCGAGCGTCCGATCCGATGGCGGATGGCGCGCCTGCTTTCGGTGTCGGCGGCGCTCGGCCTGTTCTCCGTGGCCCAGGCCTTCGGCCTGCTGCTGATCGGCATGGAGGTGCTGTCCAACCCGGCCTGGAACGCCTGGTTCGCGCTCGACGACCGCGCCCATCTGCAGACCGCGGTGTTTCTGCAGCTCGTGGTCGGCGGGCATCTCCTGCTGTTCGTCACCCGCACGGAACGCTGGTTCTTCCTGCCGCCGTTCCCGGCAGCGCCGCTGTTCGCCGCCATTGCGGCCACGCAGGTCGTGGCCGCCCTGATGTGCGGCTTCGGCTGGCTGGTACCGGCGATCTCCTGGGAGACGATCGCGGCGGTGTGGGCCTACAATCTCGTCTGGATGGTCGCGCTGGGTGCGGTTCGCCTCGCGACGGAGCGGACGATCGACAATCGCACGGCCGGCCGCCTGCGCAGTGCGTCGATCGTGACGCAATCGCTGCAGAGCCACGTGCCCCTGCGACCGAAACCCATAAGCTGAAAGGAATTGCCGCGATGAACTACGCACGCGAGCTGATCGTGGCGCCGGGACACAAGGTCAGGCTCAAGGACATCGATCCCGGCTTCCACGGCAAGCACGAATCCGCCGACACGGCGGCGCCGGAGATCGCCGCCTACCTCGAGAAGCTCAAGGCGCTGCAATACACGCTCTATGCCGAGCGCGCACATTCCGTGCTCATCGTGCTGCAGGGCATCGACGCGGCCGGCAAGGACGGTGTGTGCCGGCACGTCATCGACGCCATGAATCCCCAGGGCTGCGCCGTCACCGGCTTCAAGCAGCCCACGACCGAGGAACGCGGCCACGACTTCCTTTGGCGGGTTCACCGGCATGCTCCGGAACTCGGCCAGGTGGCGATCTTCAACCGTTCGCATTACGAGGACGTGCTGGTGGTGCGCGTGCACCATCTCGTACCCAAGGAGACATGGTCTCTCCGCTACGACCATATCAACGCATTCGAGAACCTGCTGGCCGACAGCGGTACGACGATCCTGAAGTTCTTTCTCTGGATCTCAAAGGAAGAGCAGCTCGAGCGCTTCAAGCAGCGGCTGGACGATCCGGCGCGCCAATGGAAGATCAGCGACAGCGACTACAAGGAGCGCGAATACTGGGACGACTACGTCAGGGCCTACGAGGACATGCTGGAGCGCTGCTCGACGGCCAGGGTTCCGTGGTACGTCATCCCGTCCAACCACAAGTGGTTCCGAAACCTTGCGGTATCGCAGATTGTCTGCGAGGCCATGGAAGGGATGAAGCTGCAGATGCCAAAGCCCACCGTCGACCTGGACCAGATCCGCAAGGCCTACCACAAGGCTTCGAAGGGATGAGGGCCGACCTGAACGGGCAGCCGGCGTCATGGCCCTGACCGTTGCGATCTTCCTCGCGACCTACGTCGCGATGGCGGTGGGGCGACTGCCGGGCTTTCGCGTCGACCGCACGGGCGCGGCCCTGCTCGGCGCCATCGCGATGCTGGTGTTCGAGAAGATCGACGTCGACGCCGCGTGGGCGGCGGTGAGCTTTCCCACCATGGCCCTGCTGTTCGGCCTGATGATCGTTTCGGGCGCATTCTCCGTCTCCGGCTTCTACGGCTGGCTCACTGCCCGTGCCGCCGCACTCAAGCTCGGCCCCGCAAAGCTGCTCGCCGTGATGATCGTCACCTCGGGCGTGCTGTCCTCGATCCTGACCAACGACGTCGTCGTGGTGGCGATGGTCCCCCTGCTGCTGCAGTTCTGCGTGGCGCGCCGTCTCAACACCACGCCGTTCCTGCTCGGCTTCGCCTTTGCCGCCAATTCGGGATCGGCCGGCACCATCATCGGCAGCCCGCAGAACATGATCATCGCCCAGGGGCTGGACCTCAGCTTCGTCGGGCTCATGCGCGCGGCCATGCTGCCGTCGATCCTGTCGCTGGTCGTGATCTGGGGCGTGCTCGTGGTGCTGTACCGGGGACGCTGGATGAACGTTGACGCCGCTCCCGCGTCAACCGCCGCGGCGCCGCCACCGGTGACGCTCGACCGGGTCGAGATCGCCAAGGCCGCCGTCGTGACCGTGCTGGTGGTTGCAGCCTTCTGCCTGACCGACTGGCCCCGCGAGCTGATCGCCCTCGCCGCGGGGGCAGTGCTGCTCCTGAACCGCCGCATCGCCTCTGCCGACGTCATGAAGCACGTCGACGGCGACCTGTTCATTCTTCTGGGCGGGCTGTTCGTGGTCAATGCCGCGTTCGCCAGCACCGGCATTCCGCAGCGGATGATCGCCGATCTGACGCAATGGGGTCTTGACCTCACGCATCCGGTGGCCCTGCTGGTGGGGAGCGGCGTGCTGAGCGACATCGTCGGCAACAATCCCGCTGTCCTGCTCCTCATGCCCTATATCCAGGGCGGCAACCCGGAGCAGACGGGTGCTGCGATGGCGCTGGGAACCGCCATGGCGAGCAACGTCGTGGTGTTCGGCAGCCTGGCGGGGATCATCGTCGTGGAGGAAGCGGCCAAGCGCGGCGCGCCGGTCTCCCTGGCGGAGTTCTCCCGCGCCGGCGTGCCGGTGTCGCTGATCAGCCTGCTGGTCGCGGCAGGCTGGCTGCTTCTCCTTGCCTGACATGTCCAAGTTTCCCGACTCAGATGCCGGCGTCAGCGCCTCGGCTCGGCCTGCAGAGTCGGCGCTTCCAAGGGACCGCGCACGGACATCAAATAGTCCATCGAGCCCGGCGTGCCGGTATCGAGGGCGATCAACGCGTCCACGGCTCGTTGCCGCAGATCGAGCCGGCTTCTGACGTAGGCCGTCGCATGCGGCGCGCGGACGGTGTGTTCGTCGAAGGTGACGATGCCGCCGGCGACCTCGAAGCCGCCTCTCGTCGCGATCCAGCTCCCCACGAACCCATCGATGACGGCCGACGTAAAGCCCATCTCGGTGCTGAACAGGCTGGCCACGCCGGTCGCGAAGGAGGCGAAGGAGGCGGATCCCCGGACGACACTTGCGCGGACGTCGCCCTTGGAGACTCCGTGTCCCACGGCCGACGCGATGATCTCGTCAATCGTTTCGCCCTCCGCTTTCAGGGTGAGCCCTTCCAGGTTCAGCGTGCCCTCGAGGGCCACCGCCAACTGATCGGCGCCGAATTCGTTGGCGCGTCCGGCGACGGCAATGGCGTGCGAGATGTCGATGTCGCGGACCCCACCTCTCACTTCCACGACCGGCACGTCGCGGCGCGCATCGATCGTTGCCGTCAACTCGAGGCCAGCGCCTTCAAGGGTGCCCGCCAACCGCGTCACCTCCAGGACACCGCCGTGCAGCTTCGCAGCAAGGTCGACGGCCTCCAGGGTGAACGGTCCCCACGCGAGGCGCGGCATCGTGAGCGCCATCGTCGCGTCCAGCGCGCGCAGCGGCGCCGTCAGACTCCCGCTTCCCGGGGATGCCGACACATTCGTCCATGAGCCGCCCGCGCCCTCCTCGCTGAAGCGAGGCGCCGGTGGCAACCAGCGATCCAGCCGCAAGCCGGCGGGCGCCCGCAGGGATACGGTGACGTGTGGGCGTGCGACCAGGGTCGAGGACAGCTCGCCGGACATCGCCATGCCGTCGACCTCGAGGTTGCCACGGAACGTCGCGCGCGCGGCATCGCCGTGGAAGGCGCCGCTGGCCTCGACCTCCGCCAGTTCCCGGTGCGGGCTGCCGCTGGCCGCCGCGACGAGCGCCCCGATATCGGGGCTGGCCAGGGAGAAGCGGGGAAAGTCGAAGCGACGCTCGGCCTCGAAGGAGAGCCGGCCCGCCGCCGTGATGGTGGCCCCGAGCATTGCCACCGACAGGTCGGACAGGACCGCTTCCTTCAGGGTTCCAACGGCGCGGCCCGCCACCTGGGCGGCCCCGATGCGACCGTGGACGAAGCGCGGCAGGGAGGCATAGTCGAGCATCCGGTCGGCGTCGCGAACGACGGCGCGGTATGCCAGATCGAAGCGTGGGACGGTGCCGAAATCGGCAATCGAGCCGAAGAGTTCCAGGTGCGAACCCAGAAGCTCGTTCACGCCCACGTGCTTCAGCTTCAGCTCGTTGCCGCGAATGACGGCGTGGGCATCGACACCGTGAGCCGTCTCGCCACGGTAGAGTACTCTGTCGATCGTCGCCTTCAGATCCAGCACCGGCGGCGGAGGCTCGCTATCCGCCGACGGCGAGACAGGAACCGTATCGGGAGCAGGCATGAAGTCCTGCAGGGCCAGACTGCTCAGCTGGTAGGCGTCGAGGTTCAGGTTCGGCAGATGTAAGCGGCCCGTGATGACGGTCGGAATCGAGTAGGCGATGTCGGCGGTCGCCGTGCCCTGCTGGTCGTCGAGTTCGAAGGTCGCGTCGGTGACGCGGACGAACCCCTTTGCCGGCCGTGTCTTGCCGGATATCCGCAGCGTTTGCAGGCGGTCGGGCGGCAGCGATGTCGTATCGATGCCGATCCATTTCAGCGTCTGGCGCAGGTTCGTGCCTTCGACCTCGATGATGCCGTCGTATCCCGCGTGCATCGCGTCGCCTTCGAAGCCGACCCGCCGGTTCAGCCGGAACTCTCCCGGCAGCACGGCCCTCAGCGCCTGGAGATGCAGGACGTCGTTCTCGTACCGGAACGTCACGGCGACCTCGCGCACCGTGTCGAGACGATAGCGCACCGTGTCGACCTCGACGGTCAGTTGCACCTGCACCGACGGCAGGTCGTCGCCGGACGGCTCGGTCGGTTCAGCGGCCGGCCGCGCCGAACCGCCGATCGGTGCGACGAACAGCGCCTGCCCTTGCAGCCGCTCGACCCAGCGATCCGCGTCCAGGTGGGCGGCCACCAGCCGTCCGCTCACCAGCGGCGCCTCTCCCCCGACGACCGCGAGACTGCCGAGGATCCGTTCGCCTGCCAGGTTGAAATCCAGATCGTCGATCGACAGCCGGTCGTCGGCCAGCTCGACATCGGCCGAAGCGGCCAGGGTGCGGACAATCGCCTCGTTCACCCGCATCGGCCGCCGGCCGGTCAGTGTCGTGACCGACTGGACGAACTCGGGCAGGAATTCGGTGTCGAACGACACGCGGCCGCGCAGCGGGTCGCGCGCCGTGCGCTCCCCGGGCCAGCCCGTGAAGACGAGACGGCCGCCCGGCACGCCGAGCGTCAGGCCGATCGGCGCATCGGCCGTCGCGGCTGTCTTCAGGTCGAGCGTGAGCGTCGCCGGGACGCCGTTGACGACGGCGGTTCCGTGCAGGTGCAGAACGCCATCGCCGGGCGCAAGCGACCCCGACAGGTGAATGGCCTGCGCTTCGAGCGGCTGGCCCGACAGGCCGGACGCATGAACGACCCGGCCGTTCCGGATCTCCAGACGCGTGAGCGCCAGACCCGGCGTGGTCGCCCCCTGCCCCGCCCAGCCTTCGGGCAGACGCAGACGCCAGTTGGGTTCACCGTCGGCCCCCGACTCCAGCACCAGGCGTGGCTCGTCGACGACGACCTGCACCAGCTCGATGCGGCCCTGCAGCAGAGCCGACCAGGACAGGGTCACCAGGATCCGCCGCGCTTCGAGCATGTGCGGCGTGACGGCGCCCGGTGCGTTGCCGAGGCGAAACTGCCGCGCCACGAGCATCAGTTGCGGCAACAGGGCGATCTCGAGCGGGCCGTCCAGAACCACCTCGCGCCCGGTGGCTTCCGCGAGAATCCCCGCGAGACGTGCCTTGTGCGGTTCCCAGTCGATCGCCCGGGGCAGGATGAACAGACCGGCGAACACAACGGCCAGACAGGCGGCGACCCAGGCGATGGTCCGCACAAACCGTGCAACCGTCTTCAGCAAGCGGGAGAGCATCGAGAGCATCGGCGAGTGTCCGGAATCATTTTCGAGACCACTCTATCAGGCCCGCCGGGCCAGTAACTCTTCTTGCAGGGAAGGGAGTCTGTCGACAGGCGGACCTCTCAGGCCGATGAGCTTCCCGCTTCCCGCTTCCCGCCCTTGTGCGACGAGGAATGATCGGGCACGAAGCGCCTACCGGCCTTGTGGGCGCCATCATCAGGCGTCTGCGAGCGTTGGCTGGCCGGGGAGTAGAGCGTCGTTATGACAGAGGCACCACCCGGCGCATCCGGCTTCGTAACGGACGTCGACATCGTTGCCTTGCGGCCGGGTGCCCGGATCGGGCGTCATGAGGTGCTCGCGGTGCTCGGCCAGGGCGGCTTCGGCATCACCTATCTCGCGCGCGACAGCCAGCTCAACCGCGAGGTCGCGATCAAGGAATACCTCCCGACGTCGCTCGCCTACCGAGCCGACGGCATAACCGTGCTCCCCCGCTCGACGCGGGTCGCCGACGATTTCACGTGGGGCCGTGATCGCTTCGTCGCCGAGGGCCAGACACTCGCCAGCCTTCACCGCGCGCCCGGCATCGTGCACGTCTTCGACTTCCTCGAGATCAACGGCACCGCCTACATCGTCATGGAGATGCTCCATGGCGACACGCTCGCGGACCGCATCAAGCGCGACGGACCGCTCGATCCTGCTGCCGTCGAGCGCATTCTCTGGGTCCTGCTCGACGGCCTGGAGCAGGTGCATGATGCGGGCTTCCTGCATCGCGACATCAAGCCGGCCAACATCCTGCTCGACGCGGCGGGCAACCCCACCTTGATCGATTTCGGTGCGTCGCGCGCCGCCATCGCGGGCCGGACGACGGCGATGACGGCGATCTTCACGCCGGGTTATGCCGCCGGCGAGCAGATGACCTCGGCGAAGCAGGGGCCGTGGACCGACATTTACGGCCTGTCGGCCACCCTCTATCACGCCCTTGTCGGCAAGCCCCCGCCCAACGCCTTCGACCGCATGCTCGACGACACGTACGAGCCCTTGGTCCGGATGACCATCCCGGGCCTTCCGCCGGCCGTTGCGGCGGGCCTCGATGCCGGTCTCGCGGTGCGTGCGTCCGACCGTCCGCAATCCATCGCCGGCTGTCGCGCCGTCCTGTCCATGGGCTCGCCGGCCTCCGCCGACGCCACGCAGTTCATGTCTCGCACCGTCGATCGGGAAGCGATGCACGTCCCGCGCACATCGCCTTCCGCACCCTCCGACAGGACGCCGGCGCCGGCGCCGAGGGCGAAGCCTCGTACGACCCTCTATGCGGGGATCGCGGCCGCGGTCGTCCTGCTGACCGGAGGCGGGTGGTTCGCCTTGTCCCCCGCCCTGCTGCCCACCACTCCTCCACCTGCCAAGGCTCCACCCACCGCGACGACGGCGCTGCAGGAAATGAAGGTGGAGGATCTCGAGCGCGCCCTGGCCGACCGGCGGGCAGCCGACGCGGCCGCCGCCGAGAAGCAGCGGTTGGTTGAAGAGGCCCTGCGCAAGGCCGAGGCCGATGCGGCCGCCAAGCTCGCCGCCGACGCCGATCTCGCGAAGGCCGAGACGGCGCGCCGGCAGGCCGAGGACGAACTGGCCCGTCTCAAGGCCGAGATCGCGGTGCGGCGCCAGGAAGAGACCCAGGCCCAGGCGCTGGCGCGCCGCGCCGAAGCCGAGGCGGCCCAACGCAGGGCCGAAGCCGAAATGGCGGCCCTGCGCCAGGCCGAGGACGATGCGCGGGCAAAGGCGGCCGCCGAGGCCGCGGCCAAGATCCGCGCCGACGAGGCGCTTGCAAGCGCGCAGGCCGAGCGTCAGGCCGCGGACGAGCAGGCAAGCCGGAAGGCGGCCACCGCAGCGAAGGAGAAGGCCGAGGCTTCGGCGAACCAGCTCGCCGCGGCCGAAGCGCGCGAGAAGGCCGAAGCCGACGCGGCGGCAGCCCAGAAGAAGACGGCCGAATCGGCCGAGGCTGCGTTGCGGCTGGCGCCTGCCGATCTTCAGCGCCTCCAGCTTGCGCTCACGTCACTGGGCTTCGACACCAGAGGCACCGACGGCGCCTTCGGTCCTCGCACCCGCGAGACCATCGCGGCCTGGCAGAAGGCGCGCGGCCAGTCCTCGACCGGCTTCCTCACCGCGGCGCAGCAGCAGGCGCTGCTGCGCGAAGCGGCGCCGGCGCTTCAGAAGCACGACGAGGGCCTGAAAGAAAAACAGGAGGAAGCCAGGCGGAAGGACGAGGAAGACAGGAAGCGGGTCGAGGCCGATGCAAAGGCAAAGGCAAAGGCCGGAGTCGCGGCGGCATCGTCGCAGCCTCCCGCCGCCGCATCGCCCGGTCCTGCCGCGCCGCCCGTGTCGGCTGCGCCGAGCGCCTATGACGGCCAATGGGTGGGCAGCATCGTGCCACGGAACGGCCCGGTGCAGCATATCACCGTGCAAATTCGAAACGGTGCGGGCAGCACGACCCGGCACAACATGCGCTGCCACGGCGACGTGACCTTGTCGCTCGCGATCCGGCCTGACGGAAGTTACACCGCGCTGGTCGATGGGATGGATTCGCAGTGCGTGAAGATCAGCGGGAGCTTCGCCGGGGCCGTGGAGGCCAACCAGATCGTCTTTACCTCAGGCCAAGGCACCAAGTTCGCGCTGCGGCGCTGAAGACAGTGCTGTCATCGCAGGGCGCCACGCGTGCTCAATGGCCTGCGTTGGCCAAGGCTGACCACGTTCAGCGGCGCAAACAATCGCCCGGCGAGGTCCGTTTTGTCTTCATTCTCGCCGGTGGTTTTTGGCGAGCCGGAGTGGTCAAAGGAGAGAACTGGTCGGTCGTCCGGCAACTCCTCTGAATTCGAGGAGTTCCAGGATTCGATCAACCTCTACGTTTGCACCCGGCAGGAACAGTTCGACAGGAATTGTGGGCCGCACGCGGTCGTGTCTTGGAGCGTGGCGTAGCTGATCGCCGGTCATGAAGATGAGCCCGGGGTTGAGCCAGATCGGTCAGTCTGCCTCGATGGGCAGGGCGATGATTCCATCGTGATGTAGCGGGCGCGCTGGACGGCCCACTCGACGTTCTGTTCGAGCAGGATTGCGCCGACGAAACGGGTTATGGCGGCTTCGTTGAGGAAGATGCCGACGACCTCTGTGCGGCGCCTGATTTCGCCATTCAATCGTTCCAGCGGGTTGGCGCCGTGCAACTTGGTACGGTGCTGGGGCGGGACGCTCTTGTAGGCCAACACCGGTTGCCGACTCGGCTGACGCGCGCCTGGTCAAATTCAAGACGCAGGCTGGTTGCGCCCCGCGAGCATCATCGTGACAATGCCTCGCAGTTGGCACCCTTGGCGAGCCCGGTGTGTCGGTCGCGGACATGGCGTACCGGGCCACCTCGAGCGCGCCAGTCCAACCCCAACGCAAGGCTTTCTCGGCCACATCTATTTCTTACCCAGGGGAACGTCGGATGAAGTCTGCTTTGTGCAGGAAGCTCGGAATCGAGTTTCCCCTCTTCGCCTTCAGCCATTGCCGCGACGTCGTGGCCGCGGTGTCGAATGCCGGCGGCTTCGGCGTGCTGGGCGCCGTCGCCCACACCGCGCAGACCCTGGCAATAGATCTCAAATGGATTGACGAGCACGTAAACGGCAAGCCCTACGGGATCGACCTGCTGATTCCCAACAAGATGGAGGACAAGGAGGGCGGGCTGACGGCGGCTGACCTCGAGGCCCGCGTGCCCCCTGAGCATCGCCGACATGTCGCCGGCCTGCTCGCCCAGCACGGCATCGATGTCGCCGATCTGTGGTCTGCCGGGCAAGGCGGCCACGACTATACGGACAACATGCGGGAGGGCGGCGCGGCTCGCCTTCTCGACGTCGCCTTCAGCCATCCCATCAAGCTGTTCGTGAATGCCCTGGGCGTGCCGCCGCCTTCGATCATGAAACGTGCCCGCGACAAAGGCATCCTGGTGGGCGCCCTCACCGGCGCCAGGGAACATGCGATCAAGCACGCCGAGGCCGGGGTCGACATTCTCGTGGTCGCCGGCACCGAGGCAGGCGGGCACTGCGGCGAGGTCTCGACCATGGTGCTGGTACCCGAGGTGCTGCAGGCCATTGAGGACTACAAGGACATCCACGTTCTGGCGGCCGGAGGAATCGCGACCGGGCGGCAGATGGCGGCGTGCATGGCCATGGGCGCCGACGGCGCCTGGACCGCCTCGGTCTGGCTGACGACGGCGGAGGCCGAGACGACCCCGACGGTGAAGAAGAAGATGCTGGCGGCGACCTCCCGCGAC
>LNFM01006897.1_pt1 | contig 18314 bp, 13 predicted proteins | sample 596031 | NCBI WGS metagenome assembly LNFM01 (sample SAMN04254537, study PRJNA301005) | activated carbon metagenome | isolation source: dual media filters at the Ann Arbor, Michigan drinking water treatment plant | place: USA: Ann Arbor | reverse complement strand
GGACGGTCCTCAATAACTCAAGTATTTCGGCGCGGCGTTGGGCTGAAAAATAGTTGAGTTATTGAGGACCGTCCCCGTTCGATCCCCGCTCGCTGTCGTCAAAAATAGTTGAGTTATTGAGGACCGTCCCCGTTTGCGGGCTGCGCGATACACTCCGCGCCCTCATGGCCGTCGGAAAGTCTCGCGACATCTACAACCAGACCCTCACAGAGATCCGCGACGCGGGTCTCTTCAAAGCCGAGCGCGTGATCATCACGCCGCAATCCTCGGGGATCGAGGTCGAGCTGCCCTCGCGCGGCCGCCGCAAGGTGCTCAACTTTTGCGCCAACAACTACCTCGGGCTCTCGTCGGACCCGACCGTGATCGAGGCCGCGCACGAGGCCATTCGCACGCACGGCTTCGGCATGTCCTCGGTCCGCTTCATCTGCGGAACACAGGACCTCCACAAGACCCTCGAGCAGCGCATCGCCCGGTGGCTCGGCACCGAGGACACCATTCTCTACTCGTCGTGCTTCGACGCGAACGGCGGTCTCTTCGAGACCATCCTCGGCGAACAGGACGCGATCATCTCCGACGCGCTCAACCACGCGTCGATCATCGACGGGATTCGCCTGTGTAAAGCCGAGCGCTTTCGCTACGACAACGGAGACCTCGAGCAGCTCGAGTCGATGCTGAAGGCCACACAAGACAAGCGGCTTCGCATGATCGCGACCGACGGCGTGTTCTCGATGGACGGCTACCTCGCCAAGCTCGACGCGATCTGCGACCTCGCGGACAAGTACGACGCGCTGGTGATGGTCGACGACTCGCACGCCTCGGGGTTCATCGGCCCGACTGGCCGCGGAACGCCCGAGCACTTCAAGGTCGCCTCGCGCATCGACGTCATGACCAGCACCCTCGGCAAGGCCCTCGGCGGGGCCTCGGGTGGCTTCACCACGGGGCGACGCGAGATCATCGAGCTCTTGCGACAGCGGTCGCGGCCGTATCTGTTCTCCAACGCTCTGCCGCCAGCGATCCTCGGCGCGTCGATCGCCGTGCTCGACCTCATCGAGAAGAGCACGACGCTGCGCGACCGCGTGATGAACAACGCCAAGCGATTCAGAGACGGAATGACCGCCGCGGGCTTCTCGATCAAGCCCGGGATTCACCCGATCGTCCCCGTGATGCTCGGGGACGCGAGGCTCGCCGGAGAAATCGCCGACGCGCTGCTCGACGAGGGCGTGTATGTGATCGGGTTTTCGTTTCCGGTGGTTCCCAAGGGGCAGGCGCGCATTCGTGTGCAGCTCAGCGCCCAGCACACCGACGGGCAGATCGACCAGGCGATCGCCGGGTTTACCAAGGTCGCCCGCGCGCGCGGCGTGATCGCGGGCTAGACCGCGCGACGAGTGTCGAAACCGCCGCCCCTCGCGGCCGTGACGAGCTCGCCGCACGTCACTTCGTCACTCGCGCCGGAGCATCGCCTCGAAGCGGTGCCAGGTCTGCAGCTCCATCCGCTCCCAGCGCGTCACGCGACAGCGGCCGAAGTGATAGAAGCCGAGCATCCCCGAGGCGCTCCCGCAGCGCTGTCGGCCGATCTCGAGAAACCGCAGCGCGAGCGCGATGACCTCGTCCTCGGTCATCGTCTGCCGCAGCGAGCGCATCACGCCAAAGGGCGCAAAGCGCCCGCGCGCGGTGTGCCAGCTCGTCTCGTGGTAGTCGATCGTCGCGAGCAGCGCGCGGAGGTGAACGTCTGGCGTCGCGCGCTCGATTGCTTCCGCGACCGGCTGCATCCGCGTCTGGTGCTGCGACCACCAGAGCGGGGCGACTGTCATCATCAGCGTCGCGACGTTCATCCAGACAGTGTCGCGCACTCGCGCGCGGGTGACAATTTTGTCTGCGCACGGCGATTGACCCGCGGGACGACTGAAGGGCAAATTCATGAAAACTCTTCGATCGAGGGGAGACCGTTGATGCCGTATTGGTTCTGGAGTGTTTCGAGGTCGGCGCTCTTCGCGCTCGCCGCGTTCGCGTCGGCGTGTGCGCCGGTCGCCCCGTTGCAGGTCGAGGACGTCCCGACGTTCGACATCGCGAGCGACAGACCGAGGCCCGTCGCAGACGTCGTCGCCGCGGACGTTGTGCTGCCGCCCTTCATCGCAGACCCCGCTCCGCCCGAGTGCACGGGCGACGCGAGCGCGTGCCGCATGCGAACGAACACCGTCGCGTACTGCGTGATGGGCCAATGTCGCTACGCGTGCACCGGGTCTTTCGCGGACTGCAACGCTCAGCCCGCGGACGGCTGCGAGCTCGATACCGCCATCAGCGCCGATCACTGCGGGCGCTGCGGCAACTCGTGCCCCGCTGCGGTCAACTCGACCGCGCGCTGCGTCATGGGCACCTGCGGGCTCATGTGCAGCTCGGGCTTCGCGGACTGTGATCGCATGCCAGACAACGGCTGCGAAGCGGACATCCAGCGCAACGCGTCGACCTGCGGGACGTGCGGGACCTCGTGCCCTGCAGGCGCCAACGCGACGCCGCAGTGCTCGTCCGGCGCCTGCGGGCTCGTTTGCAACATGGGCTTCGGCAACTGCGACATGAACAACGTCAACGGTTGCGAGCAAGACCTCCGCGCGGACACGAACAACTGCGGCGCCTGCAGGACGCGCTGCGTCGGGGGCGCCAACAGCACCGAGCAGTGCGTGATGGGGGCGTGCTCGCTTCGGTGCGCGATGGGCTTCGGCAATTGCGACATGAACAGCGCCAACGGCTGCGAGACCGCGCTCACGAGCGACGTGTCCAACTGCGGTCGCTGCGGAGAGCGTTGCGTGGCCCCCAGCAACGCGACGCCGACGTGCACCGCGGGAGCTTGCGGCTCGAGCTGCATCGCGGGCTTCGTCGACTGCGACATGAACAACGCCAACGGCTGCGAGGTCGACACGCGCACCTCCTTGGCCAACTGCGGCGCTTGCGGCAGGGTGTGCGCCTCGACGATTCCTGGCACGGTGCCTGTGTGCATGGCCGGGATGTGCCGCGCGCAGTGCGCGACCGGCTTTGCGGACTGCGACAGCAACATGGCCAACGGCTGCGAGGTCGACATCAGCGCGAGCCCGTTGAATTGTGGTGTGTGCGGCTCGGCGTGCCCGGTCCCTCCCAACGCCGCGGCGACGTGCGCGAGCTCGAGGTGCGGCTTTCGCTGCGCGATGGGCTTCTCCAACTGCGATGGCAACAGCGCCAACGGCTGCGAGACCGCGCGGCCGTCCTGCCTGTGAGCGATCCGCGCTCAGCGCGCGTGACAACTGCGTGACTCGAACGGGGGATTGGGTGCAGTATCCGGGGCGCGTGCGCGCGAATGGCTGAACCTCCCTCCGTTGCGGTACCCCAGCGCCTCGGGCGCTACACGATCGTTCGGCGCCTCGGCGCAGGAGGGATGGCCGAGGTGTTTCTCGCGCGCTCGCGCGGCGCCGAGGGCACCGACAAGCTGCTCGTGGTCAAGCGCATCTTGCCGCAGTTCGCGTCGAACCAGCGCTTTCGCGCGATGTTCGTCGACGAGGCCAAGGTCGCGCTGAGGCTCAACCACCCGAACGTCGTGCAGGTGTACGGGTTCGAGTCCGACGGGCCGTCGCTCTTGCTGGTGATGGAGTTTATCGACGGGCCCGACCTCGCGCAGCTCGCGCGCGCGGCGCACGGCCGCGGCGAGAGGCTGCCCCCAGGGCTGTGCGCGTGGATCGTGCGCGAGGTGGCCAGGGGGCTTCACTACGCGCACGAGCGCAAGGACGAGGACGGCCAGTCGCTCGAGATCGTTCACCGCGATGTTTCTCCGGCGAACGTGCTGCTCTCGCACGACGGCGTCGTGAAGCTCGGCGACTTCGGCATCGCCCGCGCGCGCATGAGCTCGGGCGACGACGACCTCGCGATCAAAGGAAAGTTCGCGTACATGAGCCCCGAGCAGGCTCGCCTCGACCCGGTCGATCGCCGCGCGGACCTGTACGCGCTGGGGATCATGCTGGGCGAGCTGGCCGCCGGGCGCACGCTGCACGACGGCGTCGTGTCGGGAGGAGATCTCTTGCCGCGGCTTCGTCGCGGCGAGGGGCCCGACCTCGCGAAGGTCGCCGGCGGCGTGAGCGAAGAGCTGCGCGCGATCGTGGCGAAGATGATCGACCCCGATCGAGACAAGCGCTTCGCGAGCGCGCGCGAGGTGTACGGGGCGCTGACGAAGTTCCTTCGAGGCCTCGACGAAGAGTGGGACAGCGCGCGGCTCGAGGCGTATCTCGAGCGGTTTTTTGCACGCGAAGCGATCACGCCATCGCTGGAGCTGCCCGAGCCCGACGGAGAGAACGCGCAAGAGGCCACCACCGTCGCTCACGGCCGTCGCATCAAGCCCCGAAGCGAGGGCGAGCGCTCTCTGCCGTCGATCGTCGCGGACATCGGCCTCGTTCGCGAGCGATTGCACGTCGCGGTGGTCGCGGGGCGCTTCGTGGCGCCGCGGCTCACCAACGAGACCGTGGACACGCGCGCCCTGTTCGACCTGGCCGCCTCGCTCGCGTTCAAAGCGGACGCCACGCTCGAGCGCTCGGAGGACGACGGGCGCTTCACGCTGGTCGTCGGCGTGCTGCGCCCAGGCGTCGATCACGCGCTCACCGCAGCGCGATTGGCGCTCGACATCGCAGAGGCGATTCAGTCGCTCGACGGCGACGCGGACAGCTCGCCCGGCGTCGCGCTCGGCCTCGCGCGCGGCGTCGCAGCAGCGGCGCGCGGAGCCTCTGGGTCTCTGCTCGGCTTCGACATCGTCGACGAGAGCGCGTCCTTCGCGACGACGCTGGCCGCGGTCGCAGAGCAGGGCGAGGTGCTCGCGACGGCGGGCTTCTATCGGATCGTGCGGCGGGCCTTCGTGCTCAGCGAGTCGGGGGCTCGCGCGGGGATCGGAACGCGGATCTACCGCTTGGATCGCGCGAAATCGCGCGCAGAGCGCGAGGCGGACATCGACGCGGCCACCGTGCTCCTCGTGGGCCGAAGCGCCGAGCTCGAGCGCCTGCGCGACGCGGTCAACCGCGTCGAGGCGGCCGAGCGCGGGCAAGCGCTGCTCGTGACCGGCGAGCTCGGCGTCGGAAAGAGCGCCCTGCTCGCGGCCTTCGCCGCCGAGCACGAGGCGACCCGAGGCCCGTGCGCGCGGGCGAGCGTGGGCTTCGGTCAGGGCGAGTCGAGCTACGGGGCGGTCGCGCAGCTCACGCTCGCGGCGCTGGCGCTGTCGGAGGAGGACGCGCTCAACGGCTCGGCCGTGGACGCGGCGATCGACCGCGCGCTGGCTGTGATTCGCATGGGCTCGGGCGCGGCGGGACGCGCGGCGCGCAGGGCGCTTCGCGTGGCGCTCGGACGCGAGGCGAGCGAAGAGGGCGAGGCGGGATCGCTCGCGCGCGAGCTGGCGATCACGCTTCGAAAGCTGCTCTCTGCGGGCGCGGTGCTCGCGCCGCTCGTGGCGATCGTGGACGGCGTCGACCAGGCGGACGCGGGCTCGCGCGCGGTGCTGAAGGAGCTGGCGCGCAAGCCTCCCGCGGGCCCTGTGCTGCTCGTTTTGGGGTTGCGCGACGGCGACCCGCTCGTGCACGAGTGCGAGGGCGCGGGGCTGCTCGTGGTCTCGCCGTTGACCGCGCAAAACCGCGCGAAGCTCATCGCGACGCGGCTCGGGACCGGCGACGTGGGCGACGATCTGGTGCGCGAGGTCTCCGCGGTGGCCGGCGGAAATCCGCTGATGATCCTCGAGGTGCTCGAGGCCATGGGCGATCGAGGTCGCCTCGAGGTGCTCGCGGACGAGCGCGGCTCGCGCGCGCGATTGTCCGCGGCGCGCGAGGGGGACGCGCCTCTGCCGACGACGCTCGAAGAGGTGCTCGCGGCCCGCGTAGACTCGTTGCCCGCCGAGGCGCGGGCGCTCGCGCGGTGGTGCGCGTTGATCGATCGAGAGATCCCGACGGACGTGCTCGAGTCGCTCGCGGCAGACGACGCTCCCCGGGCGATCGGCCGGCTTCTGGCGGACGGAATTCTGGTGCGCACGCGGAGCACCGCCGAGAGCGTGACCTTCGCGCACGCGGCGCTGGCGAAGGTGGCTCGCGCGTCGATCGACCCGACGCAAATCGCGGGCATGCACGCGCGCGTCGCGGCGGTGCTCGAGCGCAGACCCGCTTCGCGAGGGCCTGGCGCGGCGATGGTCGCGCGGCACCGCGAGGCGGCCGGGGCCCTGCGCCCTGCGGCTCGCGCGTGGATCGAGGCCGCGAGCGCCGAGCGCGCGGCGGGGCGCTATCGCGAGGCGTACGAGCACTACGCGCGCGTGCTCGGGCTCACCGAAGGAGCGACGGATCCAGAGGCGTCTTCGCTGCGATTCGCCGCGCATTCGGGCCGCGAAGACATCGATCGCATCGGGGGCAGGACGCGGTCGCGGCGCTCGGCGTTGATGGCGCTTCGGCAGAGCGCGGTCGAGTCGCGGGACCCGCGTCTGGTGGCTCGGGCGCTCGCGAGGCAGGCGCGGTACAAGTTCGACACGGGGCTCGGGGCGCACGTCGAGCGTGACGTGACGGCCGCCGTGCGCGCTGCTCGACGCGCGGCGGACGCGCGGGCCGAGGCCGAGGCGCGCCGGGTCCTCGCGTTGTACCTGGGACAAAAGGGCCGCTACGCAGAGGCGCTCGTCGCGACGGACAACGCGCTCTCGGCGCTCGACACGCGCAGCGCCGCCCAGCCTCCTCCGGGAGGGACGCCAGACGAAGGCGTCCGCGCCGCACGCACGCTTCGCATCGAGGTCCTTCTGGCGCGCGGCGCTCTCTTTCGGCAAACGGGCGAGATCGAGCGGGCCATCGAGGTGTACGCCGAGGCGTACGCGTTGCTCGCGCGCTTCGGCCCGCGTCGGCTGCTCGCGCAGGTGCTCAACGCGCTCGGCGTCGCGTGCTTCTCGCGCGGGGACTACGCCGACTCGTTGACGTTGTATCGCTCGTCGCTCGCGGCGCAGCGCGAGACCGGCCAGCGCGATCGACTGGGCGTGGCCCTCTCGAACGCCGGGCAGGCGTACGCCGCGCTCGGACGCGACGACCTGGCGATGGTGTATCTGCGCAAGGCGCTCGACGTGTACTCCGCGCTGGGCACGCGCGGGATGGGCAGCGCCGACGCGCGCGTCGCGCTCGCGGAGCTGTACGCGGGTCGAGGCGAGACCGAAGCGGCGCTCGCCGAGCTCGAGCTGGCGCGAAGGGACGCGGCGCAGTCGGGGTCGATGTACGACATGCTTCGCGTGCGGCTCGGAGACGCGCTCGTGGCGTTGACGCGCGGCGAGCTGCGAGCGGCCCGCGCGAGCGCAGAAGAAGCCGAGCGGATCGCTAGCGACGCGGGGATCACGCAGTACCTCTTGCACGCGCGGGCGCTCTGCGCCGAGGCGGCGGCGCGCGCGGGCGATCGCGCGGCGGCGTTGAAGTTCGCGGATCGAGCGCTGGGAGACCCGGCGATGGCCGAGCCATGGAGAATCGAGCGCGGCGACAGGGTGCTCGCGTCGCTCGAGCGCGCGTTGAGAGAGTCGGACGAGCCCGAACGCGCGGCGCTCGTGAGCGAGCTCGGCCGGCAGAAGCGGCGGTCGCTCACGCCTCCGCCCACATAATCAAATCAACAAGAAAGAACCAAGCATCTTGCTGCAATCGACACCTCCACCGGTGTTCGGCCTGGGGGCCAGATCACTCTCTGCGATCATCCTGTCCGGCGGCGGCGCGCGCGGCGCGTACGAAGCCGGCGTCTTGTCGTATCTGTTCGACGAGATGCCGCGGCTCGGCGGCAAGGCTCCCGGCTTCGACGTCATCTGCGGAACGTCGGTCGGCGCGATCAACGCCGTCTACCTCGCGGCGCACGCGCACGCGCTCGCTCCGGGGGTGCGCCGCCTGACGGATCTGTGGAGCGGCCTCGAGCTGCAGCACGTGGTGCGCTTCGGGGTGCTCGAGGCGCTTCGGCTCCCGAAGGTCCTGTGGGGAGGAGGGCAGGACGCGCAGGGCGTGCTCGACGTTCGGCCGCTGATCGAGCTCGTCACCAAAGAGGTCCCGTGGCGCGCGATCGGCCGCGCGATTTCTCGCGGGTATCTTCGGGCCCTCGCCGTGAGCGCCACGGAGATCGCCACCGGTCGCACGGCGGTGTTCATGGACGCTCACCCCGAGATGGCGTTGCCGACGAGCCTCGGGCCGCGCTCGCATGTGGTCCCCGGGCCGATCGGGCCGCAGCACGCGCTGGCGAGCGCGGCGATCCCGCTGGTGTTTCCTCCGGTGCGGGTGGGGTCGATGTTGTACTGCGACGGCGGACTTCGGCAGAACACGCCGATGGCGCCGGCGCTGCACCTTGGAGCGTCGCGGCTCTTGGTGATCGGCCTGTCGCGCGAGGTGAAGGGCAGCGCGGTCCCCGAGGGGCGGCTGCCGAACAACAAAGCGCCTGGAGCGCCGTTCTTGCTTGGAAAGCTCCTCAACGCCTTCTTGCTCGACCACGTCGAGTCGGACCTCGAGCTGCTCGATCGCATCAACGAGATCATCGACGTCGGCCGCTCGGTGTACGGCGCAGACTTCGTCGACAAGCTCTCGCTCGAGGCCGAGCGTCGGGGTGCTCGTCGCTACAAGCCCATCGAGACGCTTGTGATCCGGCCGAGCGAAGACATCGGTCGCATCGCCGCCGACCACCTTCGCAGGGGCCGCGTCTCGGGGCCGATCGTGACGCGCAAGGCGCTCGCGATGCTCGAGTCGGGCATCAACGACGAGGCCGACCTGGCGAGCTACCTGCTCTTCGACGGCGCGTTTTGTCGTCGCTTGATCGAGCTCGGCCGCGCCGACGCCCACGCCCGGCGCCACGAGCTCGCCGGCTTCTTCGAAGAGGGCTGAGCGTCTCGATCGCCGCTCTCTCAGCGAATCCACACCGTCGCGAAGCTGCGAATGGTGCGATCGCTTCCAAAGTTGGCGCGCGCGACGTTGCCCGCTGAGAAAGAGAGCCCCGGCTCGGAGTTGCCCCGCACGCCGCCGACGCCCACCCACGAGTCGTGCGTGTTGCAGCTTTCGAAGCCGTTTTCGTTGCCGATCGCGCCCATGCGAACGCGCGCGAGGTCACGGTCGTTGGTGCGGACGTTGAATCCCGAGCGCCGACAAAGTAGTTGCAGTCTCGAGTCGGGGACCGCGCCGAGCCAGGCGTCGTCAGAGAACTGCGATCCGTAGCTGTTTTCGCCGCCGAGAAAGATCGTCCTGAAGGACACGATCGGTGTGCCCGTCCCTGTCACGAGCGCGCCGCGAATGGTTCGGTTCTCGGACCCCGTCGACATCTCGACGAGGACCTCGCGCAGCGGATAGACCAACATCCCGCGGGTCTTGGTCTCGAGGCGGTCGCGGTTGACGTTGTGCGGAGCGTACGTCTCCATGTTGGTCCACAGCGTCGAGTCGTACGAGAAGCGCTGCGGTGTCGGGCTTCCGGCGGGCGTTCCGTCGGCTTTGAGGACCAAGACGAAGCGGTCTCCGCCGCCAAAGGCCTGGCAGCGCCCGCACCACGGCGTCCCGCCTACGGTGAGCACGTAGACGTCATCGTTTCTGGCGTCGGCGCACGTGGCGATCGTGTCGCGCACGGCGCGGCAGCGACCGTCACCGCAATCGAACGTGCCCATCGCGCATGGAGCGCTGTCTGCGGGTCCCTCGTCGCTCGCGTCCGTCGCGTCCGCAGCGTCTGCTACATCGCTCCCCGTGCTCACGTCGGGCGTGTCGGTCGCGATCCGATCGTCGGAGGCGTCCGTCGCGTCGACCACAGCAACCGCGTCGCCCACGTCCGCGCCATCGATCGTTGGTTGATCGTCGATGGCGTCGCGGTCGCTGCGCGTGTCATCCAACGCGACGTCGATCGTGTCCTCGGTGACGTCCACCGCGAGGTCGTCGATCGCGTCCGTCGTTCCGTCGGACGCGATGGTGTCCGTTGCTCCTTCGCGCAGTCGGGCGTGAGGCAACGCGCACGCTGCGAGCGAAAAAACGAGCATCAAGAGCGGAGCACGAGCGATCGACACAGCGCGTCAAGCCTCGACTTCGGTTATCGCGCAGATAGATGACGTTCGTCAATGCGCGGTGGGGAGTGCGCTCAACGCACCCAGATGAATACCCACGACGGCGTGCGACGCTCTTCGTCGTTAAAAGGGGTGAGAACGTTGTCGGGGTGACGGTTGCCCGAGACCAGCGACCCTACGCGGCTATCGGTCGGGTTGCCGCCGGCGCCGATCCAAGAGTCGGGGCGGAAGCAAGTATCGATGTCGTTGCCGAGGATGCCGATGCGGATGCGGACGTTGTGACCGCTATCGTCCGAGCGAACGTTGAACCCGCTGCGGTTGCAGTTGGGCTGAAGGAGCGGCCCGGCGCTACCGACGTTGGGTATCGCACCCAACCACGCGGCGCGGTTGGGGCCCATCGCGATCGCCTGGTTGTTGGCGCCCGAAAACACCTGCCTCAGCGCGTTCGTCCCAGAGTTGAAGGCGAACTGCACTGTTCGCGTCTCGAAGGACTCGGGCGCTCCAGGATCTCGATCGGTCGAGAAGTCCAAGCGCATCGCGGTGAACGGCAGCACGGTGAACCCGCGATACTTCGTCGTGAGGCGATTGAGGTTGAGCGTTGTTTCGTTGTCGACGCTGTCGTCGGTCCATCGCCCGCTGTCGTAGCTCCACGCGCTGTGCCCTGGGTCGACCTTGGCGACGAGCGTCCAGGGCCCGTTTGCGGTCGTAAAGTCGCAGAACGCCTGCCACGAGCTCGTGCGTCCCGCACCGTAGTACAGCGTGTGAACGTTCATCGTCCGCATCGCCACCGGGATCTCTGCGCAGCGAATAGGACGAAACGGAACGCCCGAGTCCGCGCCGGTATCGGCTCTCGTATCCGCGCCAGTGTCTACTCCCGTATCCGCTCCCGTGTCATCCGCTGCGTCCACACCGGTATCGACGCCCGAATCCACACCGGTATCGACGCCCGAATCCACGCCCGAATCCACACCGGTATCGATGCCCGAGTCCACGCCGGTATCGACGCCGGTATCGGGCACATCCGCAGCGTCAGCGCCGATGACGTCGGGCGCGTCGGTCGTCACGTCCGGCACGTCGATCGGCGCCTCGTCGCGGACGTCTGCGACGTCCGTCACGTCCGTCACGTCCGTCACGTCTGTCACGTCTGTCACGTCCGTCACGTCCGTGATGTCCGTTTCGGTCACGTCGACGACGTCTTCGACGCTCGCCTCGCCGTCGGGGCTGAGCTGACCGTCGCCCAGGCCGGTGTCCGTCGCTCCGTCGCCGCTGCGCAACGAGCCGTGCGGCAACGCGCACCCTGCGAGCGCCACCAGCGCCAACGGCGCGATCCGATTCCAAGCGATCAAGCGTCTCGACGTCATCGAAGCACCTTAACTTCCTGAAGGGTGTCCGAATCTTGCCACAGGAGATCCAGCGCGTTGAGCGTTATTCCTCGCGGGTCGCGAGGAGCCGCTCGACGCGCTCGGGCTCGACGCGGAGCACCAACACCTTCTCGTGGTCGTAGGTGACCGCGCCCGGCGCGCTGCCCTTCGGCTTGCGCACGTACCGTCGTTGTACGTGCGTCACGTCGCACACGAGCTCGCCGCGAGCGTCGCTGAAATGCACGGCGAGCGTCGCTGCGTCGATCAGCGTTTCGCTCGGGCAAGACTGCCCCTTGTCGAGCTGAACCACCACGTGTGCGCCTGTGCGCTCCTTGGCGTGAAGCCACAAATCGTGGGGCCTTGCGACCTCGGTCGTCAGCGCGTCGTTGTCCGCCCCGCCGCGGCCGACGAGGATCTTTCGCCCGCGCTCGTCGCGAAACACATGAAAGGGCCTTCGCTTCGGCTCTCGGCCGCCTTTGCTCGACGATCCGCCGGCGGGGCGCTCGTCTTCGACCTTCGCTCCCAGCGCCCGCGCGCGAGAGACGAGCGCTGACCACGCTCGCCCGTCTTCGGGCGTCGCGTCGCTGACGTGTCGCGCCAGCTCGATCAGCGACGCTGCGCGCGCGTCGCACTCCGCGAGGCGCTTTCGCATGACCGCCTCGCCGCGCTGGTAGCGACGCGCCTTCGCGAAGAACGTCTCGGCCTGGGCCTTGGCGGGCTTGGACGGGTCGAGCTTCACCTCGAGCGGCTCGCCTGTGTCCCAGTCATCGAGCGTCGCGCGCGCGGCTCCGCGCGGGACGTTCGCGCCCTGCGCCAGCAGCAATCGCCCGATCTTTTGCAGCGCTTCGACGGACCCGAGCCGCGCGAGGTCGCCTCGCACCGCCTCGGCGCGGCGCTCGACCGCGGACTGCGCCGCGCGCACGGCCTTCGCGAGCTGCGTCTTGGCTCGGTCGAACCCGCGCTTGTCGCTGAGCGCGACGAGCGCGTCTCCGCGCGACTCGAAGGGGCGCTCGTCGCCCCACTCGCTCTCGGGCTCTCGGGCCGTCGCCGCTGCAGGAAAGCGCGCGATCACCCTGCCGTCCGCGGCGTACACGGTCGCGCCCCCGCGACGACCGGGGCAGAGCGACAGTCGAGCGAGCGCTCCTTCTCCGCCGACGGCGAGCCAGAGCAGCCCGTCTTCGATGAGCGCCGAGCGGATGCGATGGTCCACGATGTGCGCGCGCAGCGCAGCGACGAGCGAGCGATAGGCGTCGTCGCGCACGCGCGGAACCGCTTCTCCGAGGCCGATTCCCCAGACGATCGGGCCGACTCCGACGGAGAGCACTCGCTTTCCGCGGTCGTAGGTGCTCAACGAGAGAAGCCCCGTGGCCTCGCAGAAATACACGCGATCGACCCGAGCGCCGACGAGCGCCGAGAGCGCTTCGCCCGAGCGCTCGACGTCGCTGCGGGCGAGCGCTTCGCGTCGCGCCGGGGCGTCTCGATCCATCATCGCGCGATGGACTCTTCGACCACGCGCAGCTCGTCACCCGCCTCGCGCACGAGCCAGAGCGTGGTCGCGCGCACAGGCTCGGCGCTCGGTTCGGCAGCGATCGGCTTTCCGGTCACCGCCGACATTCGCCGCGCGACGAGCTCGTCGCGCGCGGACTCGAGCGCGCCTTCGCCTGCGATCGCGGCGGCGGCCCACACCTTCGCGTCGTGTCGCAGAATCGCGGCGACGTCGGGCATCGCGATCTTTGCTCCTGGAGCCCTTCGCGTGACGCCCTTCTTGGGCGCGTTGTTCAGAGCCGCGCCCGAGAGCGCGTAGTCCGACGCGAGCAGGCACGCTTCCTTCGCGATGGCCCACGACGCGCTCGCGAACACGCCGTGCATGTCTCCCGCGAGCGCGACGCCCACGGGGGTCTTCGGCGGCTCGGGCGGCGGAAATCGCTGCGGCGGCGCTGCGGGAAACACGAGCGCCTGGTGCGCCCCGAACCCCTTGATCGCGAGCTCGACGATCGGCGCGGGGCCGTGGGCGAGGTCCTCGCGCGTGATGGGGCCGTTGACCGGCGTTCCCGCGGCCTCGACGATCGCCTGATCGAGGCCGAGCGACGCGAGCCAGCGCGGGCCGTGGCGGTGGATCGCCTCGAGGACGGGCAACCGAGCCTTGGTGTTGGGGTCTTTGCTGTGCTCTTTGATGGCTTCCATCGCCGCGCGCGCCACGCGCGCAAGCGCGAGCGAGCCGAAGCGGTTGTGCGCCGTAAGCGCACCCTCGACGAGCCCTGGCGCGCAGATCGCGTCGCGGGTCGGCGGGTCCTCGGGCGCAGGGCGCCGAGCCGTCGCGAGGCCGGGGGCCTTCGCTCGCCCGTCGATCGCGTACGCGCCGACGCCGAGCCCTGCGACGGTGATCACCGCGCTGCCGAGCAACGCTGAAGGCGAACAGACCGCCGCGCCTGCCAACAGCGCCGCGAGCACTCCGTCCACCGCGTTGCCTCCCTGCGCGATCGCCTCGGCGCCGGCGGCCTGCGCGATCGCGTCGCTCGAAACAAGGAGGTTGCGCATCAGCTGTCGTCCTCTTCGTCTTCGTCGTCTTCGTCGTCTTCGTCGTCTTCGTCGTCTTCGTCTTCGTCTTCGTCGTCTTCGTCGTCGCCGTCTTCGTCGTCGCCGTCTTCGTCGTCGCCGTCTTCGTCGTCTTCGTCGTCGCCGTCTTCGTCATCTGCCGACGAGTACGCGGGCGTGATCTGCCCCTGGGCGATCGCGTCGAGCCGCGTGGCCTCTTTGAAGGCCGTGGGCGTCGCGAAGACCACCCATGCTTCTTCGCACTCGGCGAGCTTCTCGGCGATGTCCTCGAGCTTGCCGTCGTTGTAGCGGCTGTCGACGCCGAGGCCGCGGAGCCTCGCGTACACGTGAGACTCACCGGAGACGTCGTCGTGCAGCGGGTCGGCACACACAATCAAGTTCTCGATGTCGGCGGTCACCTCGAGGGCGGCCTCGCGCTCCCACACGCCCGTGGGCTCCCACACGACGACGCGGGCCATCTTGCAGAGCCGATCGCGGCAGAGCGTGATCCACCGCTCGAGCGCCGCGGTCCCGGGCCTGAGCGCCTTGGGCGTGCGAAACACCAAGACGTCCGGCGCGAGCGCCTTCACCGCGTTTTGCAGGCGATCGACCTCGGCTCGCGTGTGCGCCGCGTCGCGCAAGGGAGAGTCTTCGTCGCCAAAGAGCGTCGTCGGCGCGATCGCCGCGAGGACGAAGTCTTCGCCGACCTCCGAGCGTAGCTTCTGCAGCCGCTTGGGCGCAGGCAGGGGGGAGCGCAGCTCGAGCTCGACGAAGTGCAGCCTCGTCTTGTAGCGATCGCGCGGTTGATCGAAGTTCGCCGTACCGACGTGCAGTAGAGTCATGAAAGGGGTGGGCGACGTTTCGTGCGAAACGCCGCTCGCGTCAACCACGGTCGCGCGGTTCTCTGTGCCTTTTCGCTCCGCCCCCTCAGCACCCGCTCAGCCGCCGCGACCGTGCGCGAACAGCCAGTCGAGGACGGCGGGTGCCCACGTCGTGTCGAACGTCGGGATGTGCGATCCCCCCTGGATTGCCCAGAGTTCTGCGCTTCCGCCGGCGCGGCAGCCGGTGTGCGCCTCGCGCGTGGTCTCTGCCCCCGCGACGGTGCTCTCGAGGTTCAGGGCGGCGCCCGCGCTCGATCGCATCGCGCCGCAGCCGTTGCGCATGGCCCAGTCGCTCACGGTCCGCTCGGCGCTCGGGTAGCTCCCGACGCCCATGAACGACCCTCCCGCGTACTGGATCACCGCGTCGAGCGTCCCGTGCACTTGCAGCACGTGCACGGGCTGCGCGGGCCGGCACCGCGTGGCGTCCGAGAAGCCCGCGCCCGCGAGGCTCATCACGGCGGCGACTCGGTCGCTCAGCTCGCAGGCGATCCGCAGCGCCATGAACCCGCCGTTCGAGTGCCCGATCACGTACACCCTCGCAGGGTCGATCGAGTAGCGAGCCTTCACGTCGTCGATGATCGCGCGGACGTAGGCCACGTCGTCGACGCCCGTGCGGGCGAAGTCGCAGCAGGCGTCGGTGGCGTTCCAGAAGCGGCGGCTCGACGCGTCCAGCGTCCCATCGGGGTACGCCAGCACGAAGCGCCGCGTGGGAACGAGCTGCCCGAAGCCGAAATACGCGTCCTGGCCCGCTCCGTTCGCGCCGTACCCGTGCAACAGCACCACGAGCGGAACCGGTCCTCCGGCAGACCCCGGCGCCCTCACGCGAAACGGCCGCGCCACGATGAGTGGATCTCGCGGCGGTCCATCCTCGACCACCGCGTCCGCCACGGCGCTGTCCTCGGTCACGGCGCTGTCCTCGGTCGCCGAGGCGTCCTGCGCCGACAGGGTGTCCTGCGCGGCGCTGTCGGTCGGCGCTTGGGTGACCGGCGGTGAACACGCTGCCAGCGCAGCGAACACCAGCGACTCGAAGATCCAGGTATGCGTTTTCATGGGGCGAGGGATTGTGCTCGTCGGTGTTGCACTGTTCGCGACGCGACGCCAGACGCGTAGACGGCTCGTTGGCGACGCTTGCGTATCGTCGGTGTTCACTATAATGAAAGCTCGTGATGGTAAAGTCGTACGATCGCTGGGATCACCTCGACGCGCTCGAGGCGGAGGCGATCTTCATTTTTCGCGAGATCGCAGCGGAGCGCGAGAAGCCCGTCCTCTTGTTCTCTGGGGGAAAAGACTCGATCGTCCTTCTGCGCCTCGCGGAGAAGGCGTTTCGACCGGCGCGGTTTCCCTTCGCCGTGATGCACGTGGACACGGGCCACAATTTCGAAGAGGTCATCGCGTTTCGAGACGAGCGCATGCGCGAGCTCGGCGAGCGGTTGATCGTCGCCTCTGTGCAAAAGTCCATCGACGACGGTCGCGTGAGCGAAGACACAGGGCCTCGCTCTTCGCGAAACCGCCTGCAGACCACGACGCTGCTCGACGCGATCCAAGAGCACGGCTTCGACGCGTGCTTCGGCGGCGCGCGCCGCGACGAAGAGCGCGCCCGCGCCAAGGAGCGCATCTTCTCGTTTCGCGACGACTTCGGTCAGTGGGACCCGAAGAACCAGCGCCCCGAGCTGTGGTCCCTCTACAACGGCCGCGTGAAGAAGGGTGAGCACCTCAGGGTCTTCCCGATCTCCAACTGGACCGAGATGGACGTCTATCAGTACATCAAGCGCGAGTCGCTGAAGATCCCGTCCATCTACTTCGCGCACGAGCGCGACGTCTTCGCGCGCGACGGGATGCTCTACGCCATCACGCCGTTCGTGACGCGCGCCTCTGACGAGAAGCCCTTTCGCGAGCTCGTTCGCTTTCGAACGGTGGGCGACGCGACGTGCACGGGCGCGGTCCGCTCGTCAGCGCGCACCATCGACGAGATCATCGACGAGGTGTCCGCCTCGCGCGTCACCGAGCGCGGCGCCACCCGCGCAGACGATCGCTTCTCCGAGGCCGCGATGGAAGACCGAAAGCGCGAGGGCTACTTCTGATGACCGACCACTCGTCCATGTCCATGCTGCGCTTCTCGACCGCCGGCAGCGTCGATGACGGAAAATCCACGCTGATCGGCCGGCTCTTGTTCGACGCCAAGGGCATCTTCGAAGACCAGCTCGCGCACGTCGAAGAGGCCTCGCGACGCAGGGGCTTCGATCGCACCGAGCTCGCGCTGCTCACCGACGGCCTGCGCGCCGAGCGAGAGCAGGGCATCACCATCGACGTCGCGTATCGCTACTTCGCGACGCCCAAGCGCAAGTTCATCGTCGCCGACACGCCAGGGCACGTTCAGTACACACGCAACATGGTGACCGGCGCCTCGACGGCGGACGTCGCGCTGGTGCTCGTTGATGCGCGCAACGGCGTCGTCGATCAATCGCGCAGGCACGCGACGCTCTCGACGATGCTCGGGATCTCCGAGCTCGTCGTGTGCGTCAACAAGATGGACCTCGTGGGCTGGAGCAAAGATCGCTTCGACGAGATCGTCGCGGACTTCGGCGAGCTCGCGAAGAAGATCGGCGCGCGCGGCGTGAGGTACATTCCCATCAGCGCGCTGCACGGCGACAACCTCGTGCACAAGAGCGACAAGAGCCCCTGGTACGACGGCCCAGCGCTGCTCGAGTGGCTCGAGACCGCGGACGTCGCGTCCCGCACGGTGGCGGGCCCCGCGCGATTCGCGGTGCAGTGGGTGATTCGGCCGCAGAGCGACGCGTTTCACGATTACCGCGCGTACGCCGGGCAGATCGCGAGCGGCAGGTTCTCTGTGGGCGACGAGATCACCGTGCTGCCCGCGGGGATCACCACGACGATCACGCACATCGACCTTCATACTCAGGCGCTCGAGCACGCGAGCGCGCCGCTCTCGGTCGCGATTCGACTGAAGGACGACGTGGACATCTCTCGCGGAGACCTCTTCGTCCCGAGCGCGAGCCCCACGCGCGTCGGCAACGAAGTGCGCGCGAAGCTCTGCTGGATGGCGCAGAAGACGCTCGCTCCGCGCAGCACGTGGGCGCTCAAGCACAGCACGCGCTGGGCCAAGGCGATCGTCACGTCGCTCGAGAGCAAGATCGACGTGGGCACGCTCGAGAGCATCGCCTCACCGTCGAGCTTCGCGCTCAACGACCTGGGGACGATCACGCTGAAGACGAGCGTTCCCCTCGCGTTCGACCCCTACGCAGACAATCGAACGACGGGGAGCTTCATCCTCGTCGACGAGGCCACCAACGCGACGGTGGCCGCCGGAATGATCGAGGCGTAACGCGCCGCCCCGTTGGAAGGAAGAAACGCCCCGAGCATCTTTGGGGAAATATCCCGAGGATCACGGAGTTGCGTTTCGCCAACGGAAGGCGGCGCGAAATCCAGTCGCCGCCCCGTTGGAAGGAAGAAACGCCCCGAGCATCTTTGGGGAAATATCCCGAGGATCACGGAGTTGCGTTTCGCCAA
>LNFM01006896.1_pt1 | contig 18315 bp, 18 predicted proteins | sample 596031 | NCBI WGS metagenome assembly LNFM01 (sample SAMN04254537, study PRJNA301005) | activated carbon metagenome | isolation source: dual media filters at the Ann Arbor, Michigan drinking water treatment plant | place: USA: Ann Arbor | reverse complement strand
CGATCAGAATTACTGTCTTCATGTCCTGAAAGCGGTTCTTTGTGCTTGCGGACTGCGCGAGGGCTGTCGACATCGGTTCCTCTGAAATTTCGACCCAGTTATCCTAACTGGCCGAATCTTCGCTCGCCTGTCCGCTCCGCCTCGCGCTGATTCTCCCGCTGGATTGGATCTTCGCTGGGAAGCCGTCCGATCCGCCGCGCTCGACGAGTGCGGGGGCGCGGCATGTAAGCTTAGAAAGCTGCCTCAGATGCTCTGATCCCACCGAGCGGAAAGTAAGCCGTCGCCTGTATTAGTTCTCCGTAGTGCGTTTCAGCGCGAAGTCGGACTATTCGCGCCATGCACGGTCAAATCTTCAAGGTCACGCGCGCTATGTGGCTAGCTGCCTTCTTCGTTGCGAGTCTGGTGCTCGTCACGTCGCAAGCCCTCGCCGATCCCGACGCCGAACGCGAAGCCCTCGTACGCCTCACCCACGAGATCGAAGCCCTCGCCCCGCTGATCAAGACTGCTGAGTCGCAAGCCAGCCCCGACACGCGCATCCGCTTTCGCTACGACTGGCTGCGCCAGGACCTCGAGCGCACCCGCTCCGGCATTCAGGCACACATCGACGCGCCGCGCAGCGAGCCGCGGACGTTTCCGCCGCTGCGCGGCGATTACCGGCAGTGAGCCAGAACGATGACGCCCGCGCAAAGTGCCGCGTTTCAGGCGGGTGCCGGGGTGACACCGGGAACGTTGCTCACCGCGATCGCGAGCGTGGTGCTGGTGCTCACCTTCGTCTGGGTGATGTGGGTGACTGTCGGATCGTTTCGCGCGTGGCAGGGCGGGCAGGTCGCGCTGCTCGATCTTGTGTGGGCGTCGTTGCGGGCCAGCATCGTGCTGCTTGTGCTCGGGTTCTATTTGCGGTGACGGGGTGACCGCTACCGCGCCGAGCCGGGATCAAGGCCGGCAGTTCGTTATCAGGGGCGTGCCCCGCTACTTCGGAGAAATGATGATGTTCAATCGACTTACGAACTCGATGATGGCCGTCGCGGTCGTCCTCGGTCTCGCCGTCAATGCGCCCGTGTGGGCGGCGCTCCCGACCCCGGTGGCGCCGAGTACGGCACCGGCGGCCGGTGACTGGATTGCCCTGATTCAGGGCTACATCAAGGATGGCGGTCTCGTACTGGGACTGGCGATCGCGGTGCTGGGCTTTTTGTGGGTCGCGTATCTCGCGTTCGCGAAGTTCAACGAGGCGCGGATGGGCAAGGCGGAATGGGCGGAAGTCGGTGTGCTCGGCGTCGTCGGCGCGGTGGTGCTGATTTTCGCGAGCTTCCTGCTGACCGAAGCGGCCGGCGTCATCTGAATCGACATGGCCGAGCGAAGCGACATCCTGGCCGATCGCCTCAACGCGGAGCCTGCCATCTTCAAGGGCTGCTCTTCGAGCGAGCTTGGCGTCATCGTCGGCGTGGCCGCACTCGTGTGGTTGCCCGTCAGCCTGATGCTGGCGGGGCTCGCGGGGGCGGTCACGATGGGCTTCGGCATCGCCGGCGTCGGCATCGTGGCGAGCGTACTGTTGATGGCGAGCCTGTTTCAGCGTCTGAAGCGGAACCGGCCGGACGGCTACTACCAGCAGCAGATCGTGATCTGGCTCGACGACCGCGGGCTGAAGCGTTCGCCCTTTGTCCGCCGCAGTGGCGCATGGGATGTCGGCAGGAGCGCGCATGCGACGTTACCGATACGAGATCGATAATGTCCGTGCGCACTTGCGCTCCCTGTGGGCCGTGATTGCCCTTCAGGCGCTCGTGATCGCGGGGCTGTGGTTCGGCTGGAGCCAGTCACCCGAGCGACTCACCGTGCACATCCCACCGGACCTGCGTTCCGGCGCCGTGCTCGCGGCCGACGCGGTGCCGCCGCCCAATGTCTACGCGTTCGCGTTCTACATCTTCCAGCAGCTCAACCGCTGGCCGGAGGATGGCGCCAGCGATTACGGCCGGGCGATCTTTCAGGTGGCCCCGTACCTGACGCCACGCTTCCGCGCGGATCTGATCGCCGAGCTCGAGCAGAAAGGGCGCCAGGGCGAGCTTGCCTATCGCGTCCGCGGCATGCAGCAGATCCCGGGCCACGGCTATGAGGAAGGCCGGGTCGACGTGCTGAGCGCCCAGGCCTGGGTCGTGTGGCTGGACATCGACTTGCTCGAATCGGTTAAGGGCATGACCGTCAAGCGCACCGCCATTCGCTATCCGCTGCGCGTGGTTCGTTACGCGGTCGATCTGGAAGCGAATCCCTGGGGGCTCGCGCTGGACGGGTTCGGGTCAGAGGGCCCGCGGCGACTCACTGATGCGGAACTGAGCGATGGAGGAGACGCCGATGGCGGTGCGTAGTCCGGCAATGCGGGACCAGCGATACGTAACCGCTTTTGTCTGGTGGCTGTCTGCCTTGCTGATATGGTCTGCCGGCAACGCACAGGCCGCGCCCGAAGTGGCGGAGCGGATTGCCTGGCGTAAGACGCCGATCGTCATCGAGCTCGCGGTCGGGACCGAACGACTCGTGCACTTTCCAGGCGCTGTGAAGCTCGGGTTGCCTCCGCAGCTGCAGGGCGTACTGCGCATTCAGAGTATCGCGGGCACAGCTTACCTGTTGGCGCATCAGCCGTTCGCCAGCACTCGCGTGATCGTGCAGGGACTCGACGATGGCCACGTCTACCTGCTGGATCTGGCCGCCAATGCGGAGAGTGCAGGCCACGCGCCAATCGAGATCTTCCTGCCCGATCAGCCCACTGCCGGTCGCGAGGAGACCGCGTCCGCACCACCAGTGCTACTGCAATACGGTTACGTGGCCCTGACCCGCTACGCCGCACAGCAACTGTACGCACCGGCGCGGCTACTGACAGCACTGCCCGGCGTGGTACGTGAGCCCCTCAAACGCGAACCGGTCACGCTGGTCCGCGGCGGCGCCGTCGAGGCGGTACCGCTTATCGCTTGGCGGGCGGCCGATATGTACGTGACGGCAGTCAAGCTCACCAACAAGACCGACCGGCCCCAGATCCTGGACCCGAGGACTCTGCGCGGCAACTGGCTCACCGCTGCGTTCCAGCACAACCGATTGCAGGCGAGAGGGAGCGAGGCCGATCTGACCGTGGTGTACCTGGTATCGGACCGGCCCTTCGCGCCGTCGCTCAGGTAGACGGCCATGCCCGCCGCGACCGCCAATCGGCTGTTACCCATCCTCGGTGGGCTTGTCCTGCTGATGCTCGCCTTCGTGACGCTCAAGACGTGCACTGTCGAGGACAACCACCGGAACTCGCTGGACAGCGTGCCCACCGCGCCAGCGCCGGATGCCGACACCCCCGCGGACACCATCAAGACGCTGACGGCAAACGTCGCGGCGATGACCTCCGAAGTCCAGGCGCTGCACCGGGACAACGCGACCTTGCGCAAAGACAACGATGCGCTCGTGGCGAGCCGCAGTCAGATCGAAGAGAACGTCGCGACACGGCTGCGGCGCGAACTCCAGGCACGGCAGCACGATGAAGAGAATCAAGCCCGAATCGACTCCGGGGTGTTGGCCTCGCTCACGAACCGTGTCGACAGCCTGGCGGAGGCCATGGCACGGACGCAGTCCGGCGGCAGCGATATTCCAGTCGGCCTCGGCCTGGATGGGATTGGAAGTCCTGCGGACACTGAGCCGAACTTCATCTGGGTCGAGCCGCTGGACGCCTCCGTTCCCGCCACGCCCGATACGGGACTGCTCGGCCGTGCAGGGCAGACCGCCGGCGGTTATCTCAATGGCGCGCGCAACAAGACGGGGCAAGCGGTGACCATCGCGCAAGAGCGGGTCGATGCCCTGCAGGATCGGCCGGCCTACACGGTGCCGCGCAATGCCACGCTCATCGGCTCAACGTCGATGACGGCGCTGGTCGGCCGGATCCCGATCAAAGGGCAGGTCCGCGATCCGATGCCATTCAAGGTCATCACCGGCGCGGACAACCTCGCTGCCAATGGACTGACGGTACCGGGCGTCCAGGGCATGGTCTGGAGTGGCACGGCGGTCGGCGACTGGACCCTCTCCTGCGTCACGGGTCGCCTCGAATCGGTCACCTTCGTTTTCGACGACGGCACGATCCGGACGATCTCGAGCGACGGTCGCAACGCGCAAGAGGGCAGCCAGGGCGAGCGCGACCGGGCGCTCGGCTGGATCTCGGACGCACAGGGGATCCCCTGCATCAGCGGCGATCGCAAGAGCAATGCAGTGTCGTTCCTGTCCCAGCGAATCGGCGTGCAAGCCATTCAGGCGGCTGCCGACGCGGCGGCAGCCGCCGAGACCACCTCGGTCGTGAGCAACTTCGGTAGCGTCACCGGCAGTGTGACCGGCGATGTCGGCACCTATGTCCTCGGCAAGACCGCCGCGGGGGGCAGCGAAGAGGTCGCCAAGTGGCTGCTTGAACGTCAGTCCCAAAGCTTCGATGCCGTGTTCGTGCCGGCCGGTACAGCGGTGGCCATCCATGTCGACCGCGAACTCGCGATCGATCTCGAACCCCAAGGCAGGAAACTGAATCATGCGCTGTCGTCTGCGACCGATCGCCATCATCGTCTCGATTAGCGTGGCGCTCGCCGGTTGCGCCAGCACCAAGGACTCCGTGCTACCCCAGGACGGGCCGTCGATGAAGGCGATCTACGATGCGCACTTCGAGGCGATGGGCGCTCATGACCCGCTGGCGGTGCGACACGAGTTGGGCAAGCGGCCGCTGGGCAATGATGACGCGGATCTGGCCGGCTACTCGCGAACCGCGCACACCGAGCTCGAGACGATCTTCCCCCGACTTCCGAACCCGACGGTGGTGATGTACGTGTTTCCGCACCTGGCGGGCGCCGAGCGGGTGCCCGTGCCCGGCTACGCCACGACATTCCCTCTGTATGAGCGCATCGAGTATGCGTTGCCGGGCGAAGTCCCGAGCGGCGCTGACAAGCACCCGCAAAGCGGACAGCCCTGACCATGCCGTGGTTCTCTTCTAACGCGCAGGATTCTGCGTCACACGCTGTATCGACACCGCCAGCGCGCCCACTCACCACGTCGGACGTGAAGGCGCTCTACGCGCGTCCGCCGTCGTTCACCGACTACCTGCCCTGGGTCGAGTACCTGCCGGAGAGCCGCTGCTTCCTGCTCGAGGACGGGGTCAGTGTCGGCGCGCTGTTCGAACTGACGCCGGCCGGCACGGAGGCGCGCACGCCGGCATTCATGGCCGAGCTGCGCGACGCCATTCAGACTGCCATCACCGAAGCGATCCCGGAACTCGACGACGCGCCGTGGATCCTGCAGCTCTACGTCCAGGACGAGCCCAGCCTGTCGGACCTGTTGAGAGACGTGGATGAGTACTTGCCAGGCGGGGCTGGCGAACACAGCTATTCCCGCTACTGGCTTTCATTGCTGACGGCACACTGCGCCCGGATCAGTCGCCCAGGCGGACTGTTCGAAGATACGGCCGTGACGGGCACGGTGTGGCGCGGCCAGGAGCGACGAGTTCGGGCCGTGCTCTATCGTCGCTTGAACCCGCGCGGTCGCGTGCCGAGCGCGCTCGAAGTGGAGGCCGCGCTCAATGACGTGGCCACCAAGTGGGTCGCGGCCCTCGCCGCGGCCGGCTTCCGAGCGCGGCGTGGCGCTGGTGAGGATCTGCATCAGTGGCTGTTGCCCTGGTTCAACCCGCGCGCCGCCTTTGCCGGCGACGATCCGGACGGCCTCCGGACCGCCGTGCCTTATCCGGGCGATGACGATCTGCCTTTCGGCGCCGACTTTGCCCAAGCCCTGACGCTCTCCATGCCGCGCTCGGACAAGGCTTCGGCCACCTGGTGGTTCGACGGGCTGCCGCACACGGTGGTGACCGTGCAAGGACTCCGGCGCGCCCCGGACATCGGCCACATGACCGCGGAACGCCAGTCAGGTGATCACGTATTCGCACTATTCGATCGCCTGCCCGAACACACCGTGATGGTACTGACCGTCACGGTGAAGCCCCAGGATCTGACCCGCAATCACATCGGCCTGGTGAAGCGCGCGGCGGTCGGCGACACCGCCGAGGCTGCGCTGACACGCGAAGACGCGGCGGCGGTCGAGCGGGAGATGGCGACCGGGAACAAGCTCTATCCCTTCAGCATGGCGTTCTACGTGAGAGGCCAGGATCTGGCGTCGCTGCGCGCCAACGTCAATCAACTGAACGCGCTGCTGCTGCCGAATGCACTCCAGCCGATCACGCGGGAGGCGGATCTGCTGGCACTCGACAGCTACCTCCGCAATCTTCCGATGGCGTACGACGCGCGGCTGGACCGTTTGAGTCGACGCTCCCGGCTGGTGTTCTCGCGTCACATCGCCAACCTGCTGCCGCTCTACGGGCGCTCGCGCGGCACAGGCCATCCCGGGCTCGTGTTCTTCAACCGCGGCGCCGAGCCCCTGGTTTTCGATCCGCTGCATCGATCCGACCGCAAGAAGAATGCGCACATGCTGATCCTCGGCCCGACCGGCGCCGGCAAGTCCGCGTTGCTGGTGTACCTGCTCCAGCAAATGGCGGCGGTGCACAGGCCGCGGATCTTCATCATCGAGGCGGGCGGTTCGTTCTCGTTGCTGGGTCAGCACTTTGCGAGCCATGGGCTCGCCGTCAACCAGGTCACCCTCAACCCCGGCAGTGATGTCAGCCTGCCGCCGTTCGCGGACGCCTTGCGGCTTTTGGACAAGGACCGGCGCGTGAAACTCGCGACCGATGCGGATGCGATTGACGAGCCAGATGATGACGACGACGAGGAAGCAGGGGGCCCGGGCCGCGACATCCTCGGCGAGATGGAGATTGCCGCGCGCATCATGATCACCGGGGGCGATGAACGCGAAGACGCCCGGATGACCCGGGCCGACCGCCTGGCTGTCCGCAATGCCATCCTGCTCGCGGCCAAGACCGTAGCGGCGGAGCAGCGCAGCCAGGTGCTCACCCGCGACGTAGTCGCGGCACTGATCAGCATCGGCCGCGAGGCAGGATTACCCGAACACCGCCGCCACCGGGCGCTCGAGATGAGCGACGGCATGGCGCTCTTCTGCTCAGGGCTCGCGGGACAATTCTTTGACCGCCCCGGCAAGCCGTGGCCCGCCGCGGACGTCACGATCCTCGAGATGGGCATGCTCGCCCGCGAGGGCTACGAAGATCAGCTCACCGTCGCATACATCTCCATGATGAGCCACATCAACGATTTGGTGGAACGCCACCAGAGCGACGCTCGGCCGACGCTGGTCGTCACCGACGAGGGCCACATCATCACCACGAACCCGCTGCTCGCCCGGTACGTCGTCAAGATCACGAAAATGTGGCGAAAACTCGGCGCCTGGTTCTGGATCGCGACCCAGAACCTCGAAGACTTCCCGGACGCGAGCCGCAAGATGCTCAACATGATGGAGTGGTGGCTCTGCCTGGTGATGCCGAAGGAGGAGGTCGAGCAGATCGCCAGATTCAAGGATCTGACCGAAGAGCAGCGCAGCCTCCTGCTGTCAGCGCGAAAAGAGCCGGGCAAATACGTCGAAGGTGTCGTGCTGGCGGACAACCTGGAGGCATTGTTCCGAAGCGTGCCGCCACCCCTGTCGCTGGCCCTGGCAATGACCGAGAAGCACGAGAAGGCTGAGCGCGCGGAGATCATGCGTGAACGCGGCTGCAGGGAGATCGAGGCTGTTCACGTTGTCGCGGAGCGTATCGCCGCACAAAAAGGGCGATAGGTGCGGTGACAGCCAGTCCGATGCAACAACGCTTTGCCCTGCTACATGGCGCTAGGTGTCTTGTGACGGATCACCCCATACGGCCTCGCTCTCGATGACTTCAATAAACCTGGACGCGGAGAATGAATCGGGATACAGGGTTTGCGCCGCTTCCGAGCCGGGAGGTTGATAGCCTTCCGTTGTTTCCGCGGCACCACTGAGAAGGCCCGCAGGGTCGTTCAACAGCTGTCTGTCGTCACGCAATGCGATTATCACCTCTTCCAGTGATACCTTTAGATAGCCGTTGAATCGTTCGTGATCGTGTTCAATCGAGGTATCGACAATCCAGCCACGAATGGGGAGTCGTGACATGCCCGGCTCAATGTCGAGCAAGCTTGCCAAGCCCTTTTCGGAAGTCAGCGCTTTCTCAACGGCTTGTACTTTGCGACGAAGCTGCAAGCCGGCCTTGCGGAGCGTCGTCTTACCATGTAGCCAGGCATGCTTTTTGGACTGCCGCAAAAACGTGGATTTGATCTCAAGCACGAGAACGTGCCCGTCTCGCGCACAAATGAGGTCTACCTCCCCAGGATCATCTTCAGCAATGCGTTGCGGCTGATAGTTAAGCGCAATGGAAAATCCCCGCTGTTGGAAAAGCTTGGCGATCCGCTCTTCGATACGCCGCGTTTCGTCTCTGGCTTCCGGGCGTCGCGCACCCAGCCGTCGCAGATTGTTGATTGCCGCTGACGCGTTGTTCTGGACCGCCACGACCCAAGGCAGCTCGAACAGATACCGGCCTATTTTCAAAATGGGGCGCTCGAAAAGCTCTGGGTGCAGACCCGCCTCCCCCTTGCGAAGGCGGGCAGATAAACCCGCCAAGTCAATGGTCCAGAAGTCGAGGATCGCTTCCGCTGCTTTGGCGCTGCCTTGGGGGAACTCTTTGGTCACCGTCCAGCCATTGATTCTGGCAATCTTTGCGGCGCGGTCGGACCAGGTGACCGGAAAGCGGTTCTGCATATCTGATTGGATCAGTCCGCCGAAAGCCAGTCGGCCAAGTGCACGGCGCGGGTCGCCCGTCTCTTCGAGGGACCGCAGATATGGAAGCATGAAGTCTGCTTTGAAAAAGGCTGTCATCAACTCCAGCGACAAAAGCGCTTGGAATAGATCGACACTCATCCCCGATTCCGCCGTCACCGAGTCCGCCAATCCGTAGACCTCGGGGAGTCTTAGATATGTGCGCATTGCATTGATGTAGGCGAACTGATTCGCTTCGTGATTCTCCGGACGGCCAATCGTCGCCGTGGCGAGTTCCGAGGCCGCGAACACATCCACTGCGCGATACAACCAGTAGTGGTGTATTCGCATGAGCCTTTCACTATGACGCTTCCATGTGGTCCTGGCTGCAAGGTCGCGCTCAATGATCGCCAACGCACCATCCAGCAGGACGAATTCGATACTGTCGTCAAATGAGAATGCGTCTGCGGAACGGGATACAAAGCTGTTCAATTCGATCTGTGCGGTCAGGAGGTGTTCGAAACTACGACACAAATCCTCCCGTGGCGGAGGTCCGCCAGGAGACGGAAACAGAAATGGCGAAAGATGCTGCGCCAGGGATTTCCCAATGTCGCGCTCCGTTAGACGAAACGCCCCATCGCTCGCGGAGCTGAGCTTCCATCTAAGCAAGTCGTTGATAGCGTCCCATACAGACTGCGTGTGGGTGTCTGGGTCCGATGGTTCGCTGCGTGAGAGAAGGTCGCGGGGTACCAGGTATTCGAATGCAAACAGGCTCGCGTAGATCAGAAATTCCAGCGGCGACAACTCTGCCAAGGGCCTTTTCAGTGCGTCAACCTCAGCCTCGCGTTCTCGATGGGCCTTTTCGAAGAGATCAAGAATGCTAACGAAGTCGCCGAACGCTTCGGGCGCGATTATTGCGAGCCGACGGACCTCGGCGCGTCGCGTCGATTGGGGGCGCAACACGAGGCCGGAGTAGCGAATTGCGCGCTTTATCGATTCCGGTGCACTCGAAGCCAGATTCGCAATCAGCACGGGGTTATTGAAATGCGTCTGATCCATATAGCGGGCGAGCGCAAGGACCAATGATTCCGTATGCCACGCCTCAGTTGGTAAAGCGCTTAGGAACTGGCTTGACCAGAATTCCGTGTCACGTTCGGTCCGGCTGATCTTCCGTTTCCCTCGAAGACGTGGTTTGCCGTCAAGATATGCGTCAGCGACGTGCGCAGCGGCATCGAGCGCGCTCTCACCAGCCGCGACTCGAGCCTCATACAGCCGAGCGTACTCGGTGTCTCGTGTCAGAACCTCAGCCAAAATCGCCTCGGATACGGGGTATTTCTCTCAGGTTGTGAAAAATCCTGATCAGGATGAGGAACGCGTTGGTGGGGCATTGATTCTCATGCTCAAATATTCTGCCGGTTGGAGGCAGAAGCCTTCGAGGCGGTTCATCTAGTGGCACAGCGGATTGCGGCGCATAGGGGAGACCTAATTCGTCCGGCCCACGGGCGGACCTAGTCACTCGCAAAAATTCAATTCGGCTTTCCATTAGCCAACTGGGTAGCAGCACCGAAAGGCGCCTCATGTTCATAGAGCGATAGGTTAAGGGAAAACCTGCGGCGCGAGAAACCACGAAGGGGATCGAGTGTGGAAGTTAAAGGCGACCATCAACATCCAGCCGGTGAGCTTATTTTTGGAGTTCGAAATGGCGATCTTGTACACATCTCGCGAGCCGACAGTGGGCTTGCATGTGGTTGCCGCTGCCCCGGTTGTGGCGAGAGGCTTGTAGCCAAGAAGGGCCAAGTGCAGCGTCATCATTTTGCGCATGCCTCAGGCGCAATTTGTCTTGGTGGCGTTGAGTCGGCGCTTCATATGGCGGCGAAGGAAATTCTTTCGGTAAAAAGAGAGATTGTTCTGCCGGCGGTAGGCGTGAAGTTCGGTGGCGGAAAAGGCGCTATTGAACTTGAGCCGCAACGTCCCTATGGGGTATCCGATGTTCGATTGGAGAAAAGAGCGGGAGAAATTATTCCTGACGTGTTAGCGAATTGTGAAGGGAGAGAGCTGGCCATTGAGGTCTTCGTTACCCACCGTGTTGATGAAAGCAAGAACGAGCGCTTTCGGGCGCTAGGCCTTTCAGTGGTCGAGATCGACTTGTCTGGTGTGTCGCGCGAGCTTGATATCAGAACCCTGGAGTCTCTTGTGGTCAATGGTGGTCCCCACAAGCATTGGATTTTTAACGCCGCCGCGGAAGAAGTAAAAACTGCTGCCTTGCGTCGCGCGAGAAGGATTAGGACGGAAGCGCGAGGAGGGGCCCTTCACGCTGATGGGTGTCCGATACCGACACGCGAATATAGAGGAAAGCCGTACGCCAACGTAATAGATGACTGCCTCTCGTGCGAACACTGTGTGGATGCCGAAGGCAATATCAATACTATCTTGTGTGATGGACATCTGGGGCTCTCCAGAGAATCCAGGGAGCGGAAGACTTTGCTTTGGGTGGGGTCTGCCGAGAGCGTCGACCTATTCCGCGATGAGGGATTAATACGTGGATTTGTACTCAGAGCCGTCAGTAGGTCGCGAGATGGAGAGTTGTATATCGAAGGTTTCAGTCTCATGGATAGAGAGAAATGGATCGTGCGCTTAGATGAAGTCGACGAACTGATCGATATTCGTACTGGCGAGCTTCGAGAAGTAATGACGTGGTTGGATGATTTGACTAGGGGGAGGGTGCGCAAGTAGCGCACGAGCGCGTTTTAGAGCTGTTCTGCGGCAACTGCTGGCCGATTGAACTCAAGTCGCAGCGCGCCACTGAACCAGTCTGATCGAAAACCGCGCACTAATCGGAGCCGGTTTCCCCTTCCTCGAGTCTGTGTCCGTGCGGACGATGCACCCATCTTCAGTCGACCCACGACAGAGAAATGCTTGCCATATCCCACGTGCTGGTCGCTCCGGCTCTAATGCTCTTCGGACCGTTGCTATTCAGCGCCGCCCTCCAAGCCGGCGAGCCGCTCACCCTCGAAGTGTTCACCACGGCAGAGTTTCCAATCAGCGGACATGAAGATCGCCGGCTACTAGGAGCGACGGTCACCGTCTACGCTGTAGACGGCCTCGAGCAGTTCGAATCGGCACTCTCGCAGGATCTGCCGGCTGATGCAGAAGCGGCGAAGGCCGAAGCACTGCGACGTGTCGGCGAGGTGAGCGACGTCCGCATGGCCCCCGCGAAAGACGCCGCCATCGGGCTGGCAAAGGCCGTGCAGTACGGCATCGATCGCTATCCCGCGATCGTCTTCAATGAAACAGCCGTGGTCTACGGCGTGACAGATGTGGGCGATGCCCTGGAGCGCTACGAAGCGTGGCGCGAGGCTCAACTGCGATGAAGCGGCACAGCCTCGCAGCATTCCTTCTGGTGCTGATGCTTCAGGCCCCCCCAGCGACTCAAGCCGCGACCATCACCACGCCCGGCATTATTGCCCAGACCACGGCCGGGGCGCTCGCCTGCATGCGCTGGATGCCAGTGGGGATGTGCTTCTGGCTGCGCTGCTCGTTGACGGGCTGCCGCGTGCGCACCTCCCTGAAGGTGGGCCACTACAATCCGGACTTGGTGGTTAGCGCCTACAACGAGCTCGGCGGCAACCCTTGGGCCGAGATCCGCGTGACGCTCGGCCTGGCGCAACGCGCTGCGGCGAGTGGATTGCTCGGGGCGTTGCTTCCCGTGCCCGTCGACAGCGCCGGCAATCGCACTGAAGCGACCGGCGATCGACGGGACCACCGGAACCTGGTGTTCCGTGAGACCGATGCCATCGGTTATCCGTTGAGATCGCTGTCCGGCGTCGTCGGCGGCGTAGGGCTCGTGTGTGCATCCCAGACAGCGAGCTTCGTGCCGTACTTTCAGTCCGGCCTTGATGCGCTGTCCTGGCGGCAGGAGATCCCGGAGATCTTCTATCCCGCGAGCTGGGTGCCTGGGCTGCGCGAGATGGGGACCTGGCCGCTGCAGACCTGGGGCAGCGTGCACCCTCGCACCGGCTGGACAACTCAGTCGGATGAGCCCAAGGCGGCGGCCCTCAATGCCCAGCGCGCCGGCGATATTGTCACCCGGGCGGGGCAGCCGCACGTCTATCTCCCTCTGACCGGCCCGCGCTCGGACAGCCAGCGCGTTTGGCCGCCCGGGCCACTCGTGGAGAAGAATGCCCGCACTGGCACCTGGCAAATGCTGACGCCTCGCCCCGAGGCGACCTGTGGTGTGTTCGGCGTCAACGATCTGGTGGGTCCCGCGGGATGGGGCGGCGGCCGCGTCGATGCGGCCGGTGACTACGCGTGGAACCTGTGGCGGCCCTACCAGTGCTGCAGCCGGCGGGGCCAATGGTTCCTGTTCGACATCAACTGGATCGCCTACCCACCATGAGAATACCGGCCAGCTTCAGCCGTGGTCCCGCCGCATTCGTTGTGCTGCTTGCAACTTTGCAGGCCGACGCACCCCACGCCGCCGAAGCCCCAACCGAGGACGGCCTCTGGTACTACGAGATCGGCGGGGCTGAGCCGGTCTCCGCGCCAGCGAATCCCTCGGTGGTGCCGGTGACGCTCGGTGGCTCGGCCCAGCTCGGGCTTGGCTACAGCTGCGGCAAGTTCGATCCGATGCTCGCGGTCACCAACACCTTGAACAACATCAAGTCCGGGGTGGACGACATGATGAGTGCGATGACGGCGGCCGCGACGTCCGCGATCGCGTCACTGCCGGCGTTGATTCTCCAGCGCGCGAACCCCGGGCTCTACGACCTGTTCCAGAACGCGTTGCTGAAGGCTGAGGCGACGATGCAGCTCGCGACAAAATCCTGCGAGCAGATGGAGGCCGAGATCGCCAAGGGCAAGAATCCGTACGCAGATCTCATCACCTTGTCCAAAGGCAATGACTGGAAGAGGCAGATGGGGATCGGCGGCAACGATGCCGTGACCGCCAAGGATTCGGTCGAAGCCTCGAACGGCGACAACGGCGTGCCATGGATTGGAGGCCCGGCCGGCGGCGCGGGCCAACCCGTGCTGCAGTTCACGGGCGACATCGTGCAGGCGGGCTACAACATCAACATGAACCGTCCGATCACAGCGACTGGGCCGGTGCCTGCTGCGTCGGCCACGCGCTTGTCCGAAGTCTGGCCGACGCCGGTCGCCGCGCGGAGCTGGGTGGTCGACGTGGTGGGCGAGAACATCGTCACCACCTGCGACACCTGCCGCAAGGACAGCATCCCGGGCACAGGCCTGCTGCCCAAGCTCTATACCGAGAGCACGGCGGTGACCGTCGAACTGCAGAACCTGGTGAGCGGCGCGACCGCGCCGACACTCGCTAACCTCGAGCTCGTCACCGCGCCGGGCGTCGCCGTGACGCGCCAGGTTGTCGAGGCGATTCGGGAAATGCCGGCAACGGAGCAGGGGCTCATCATCGGCCGGCTGGTGGCGGAAATCAGCACGGCACGAACGATGGAAAAGGCGCTCTATGCGCGGCGCCTGCTGCTCTCCGGCCGCCAGGTCCCCGAGGTCTACGCCACCGAGGTCGCGCGTGAGCATACCGATACAGCGCTCGCCGAACTCGACAAGGAGATCGAAAGCCTCCTGTTCGAGACCCGCGTTCGCCGCGAGGTGGTGTCCGATACGGTGACCGTGCTGCTGCAGCGCGCCGCTGCGCGACGCCAGGCGGCGCTCAAGGTCCCGCAAGCCGAACCCATCGACCCGCGGCCGCTTCAGAATGGTCGCGTGCAGTAACGGCATCGGCGGGCGGCGACGCTGGTGCTTGACGCTGTCGCTGCTGGCGGCAGCCGCCATGATCGCGGTGGGCGCCGTCCTGTGGCAGGCGGTTGAGCTCAGCTCTCTCGCGGCGGTGTCGCAACGCGTCGACCGCTGGAGGCCGCTGCTGGGCGGGGTGCGACTCGCACTCATCGGTGTGCTGGCCGCGGCCTGGCCGTGGCTGTCATTGCTCACTTCGCACGCTAGCGACGAAGCCTCGCTGGTGCGCTGGATGTCCCTGCGCTGGCGTGTCGTCGGCTGGCTGCTCGTGATCGAACTCGTCATCGGGCAGAACCTGCCAAGTCGCGTCGTCAGCGCCGTGGGGAACCCCGCATGAGCGTCGACAGCTACCTCGAGCTCTTCACGACCCTGTTCGGTTGGGCGTTCTACGGCGTGCTATGGGACGTGCTGGTCAGCACCGGCATCGTCTATCTGCCGTTTCTCGGCATCCTCATCGACAACTGGCGGGAGCCGGCCGAAGGCGGAGAGATCGGGGCCGTCACGGGCCAGTCACTGCGGCGCACAGAGATTGAGCTTTTCATCGCGCTGCTGGTGGTGGTGCTGGCTGGCCAACCCGCCGCGCTGACGCCGCTGAACGCGGGAACCTTGAGTTACGTGCCACCACCAACGCTGACCAATCCGGCACCGGGCGCTGCGACGGTCGCGGCCCCCCAGAGCACGTATGGCGCAGTGGGGTTCGCCGGCTCACCGGCGACCGTGAATATCCCTGTGTGGTGGTATGCCGTACTCGCCATGACCTCCGGATTCAATCACGCGGTGGTCGAGGGCTTGCCCGCGGCCAGCGATCTGCGCACCTACGAACAACAGGCGCGGCTCGCGACCATCGCCGATCCCCGCTTGCGCCAGGAGGCGAGCGATTTCTTCAGCGAGTGCTACGTAACCGCGCGGTCCAAGTATCAAGCGGAGCGGCCCGTGACGGCAGCAGTGGCCGGCATCCTGGCAACCTACGGTCACGATGATCCGGACTGGATGGGCTCACACGTTTATCGCGACACCGCCGGGTTCTACGACAGCCTGCGCCCGACGAAACAGGTCCCCGGCTGGACCTACAACGCGGCACGCGACACCGAATATGACCCGGCTTCACCCCCGACCTGGGGCAAGCCGACCTGCAAGGAGTGGTGGGAAGAGGGCACGTCGGGCCTGCAGAAAAAGCTCATCGACGAAGCGGACGCGACGTCAGCCGGATTCTCCGGGCTCGTCGTGGCCGTGGCCCCGATCCTGGCGAGCGCGCAGCAGGAAGACGCCGTGGTCCGCACCGTGCTCAACAACGCGCCACCGGCATGGTCCAGCAACGAACTGGTCGTCGGGAACACGGGCAGCACCGGTTGGCTCGCCACGGCTGAGCACGTCGCCAAAAGCGGGCTGGCGACCGGCGGAGTGGTCATCGCATCTGCGCTGTTCTCGGTCACCATGACCGCCGTGCTGCAGGCACTGCCGATGGTGCAGGCCTTGATGTTGCTCGGGGTCTACGCCTTGCTGCCGATGGTCGTCGTCCTGTCCCGCTACTCGCTCGCGATGATGGTCGTGGGCGCGATGGCGATTTTCACGATCAAGTTCTGGAGCGTGCTCTGGTACCTCGCCATGTGGGTGGATCAGAACCTGATCCAGTCGATGTACCCGGACGTGAACGTCTTCCTGCAAATCTTCGCCAACCCCGGCGAGCACGACGCCAAGCGCATGCTGCTCAACATGATCACGACCAGCCTCTACCTGGGGCTGCCGCTGTTATGGAGTGGGATGATGGCGTGGGCGGGGGTCAATATAGGCCGTTCGATCGAAGCGGCCACCAGCCCGCTCAAAGAGCCCGCCATGGATGCAGGCCGTCACGGAGGTGTAATTGGCAAGGGGCTCATTACAAAAGGTGCAGCCGCTCGCCGTTAATCTCGCTCGTACCAGCCGTACGGATCGGTGCCGTCGTCCAGCTTGCCAGTTCGATAGTTCAGAACCCCACCACGGATCGAGCTGTTGAGCCCATCCCTGGCAGGATTTGTCTGGGCGCTCGCGGCCAGGAACCCGATGATGGTGCCGATCAGGCGCAAGCCAGCGCCGCCCATGCGGTAGAGTGTACGCAATGCAGAGAGGAAAACGCGATTGGTAGAATCCATTACCGTTTGTTGAAACCGGAGCCAAGCCGCTTGGCGACTATTCGTTTTTACTATTCAAAATATATGTGAAGAACAATAGACCTGCACCTAGGTATTCGCCATATCCACCCGCGTGACATTTCGGTCGCCTGTCGCTCATATTCGCCGTCGTCAAATAAACCTGAACGTGAGTGCAGCCCTCAGTCCGAGCTGACGCAGTTAACGCCGGCATGTCGCGCGCGCACGCGGCAATCCGAAGCCCGAGTAACCCGGTCGCAGAGAAGCGAATTCCGGGCTATCACCCTAACAAGTACCAACCCCGCCGATCGCCGGGACGAATTGCCGCATCGCCGCATCGACAGCCAGCGCCGCCCCCTTTACCCCGAAACCCGGCCGCAAAGTTCACCCGTTTGAACACCCCTGCAGCCCATCACCCATCAAAACCCACCAGCAGGAGCCCATCCGACTTGAGCGGCAACCCCGTCTCGTGAGAAAACAGTGCCACAGGGTTGCAGCACAGACCGAACGGCGAAAAGACCGGCCGGATGTCTGCAGACATAGAGGGGGTCGCCCAACGAAGCTTAGTCAGCCGAACCCATTCAATACGAGTTCGCGTGGCACGGCAGCCATCCTCCGCTGAACATTGATCGCCGGCGACAAGAGTCGGCGAATACACGCAGGTGCCGGAGCAGCACCGGCAGACACTGACTAATCGGACCTCGCGCATGGACTGCGCCGTTGCCGGAGCGGACAGCAGAGCCATGGCCACGCGAACACTTCGCCGATTACTCGCTCCGTCAGGCCGGATGCCTGCACGCACTGAACTGAATGCTTACGTGGCCATGAGCAAGCACGCATGATCAAAACGCCGAAGGTTTGGCTGGTCCGCGCAGGTGCTCATGGTGAAGACGAAGAAACCGCCCTGACGGACGGTATTGCGCTCATCGGCTTTCGCGATGCCACCGACCTCTCGGCTTATAAGAGCATCGAGGACGCCATCGCCGTGCTGCGGACAGCAGACACGGACCAGAACGAAGCAAGGGCCGCCAATCGCGCCAGGCAGCTCTGGGCCTTCAGTCGGTACGCTGAGCCCGGCGACACAGTGGTCATGCCGCTCAAATCCAAGCCCGGCCAGATTGCCCTCGGCAGAATCGAGGGGCCTTACGCGTACAGCAAAGTGGGCGACGAAATGCGCCACACGCGGAAGGTGAACTGGCTGCTGCCGAGCATCCCCCGTTCCACATTCAGGCAAGACCTGCTGCATTCATTCGGCGCCTTTATGACCGTATGTCGGGTCCAGCGGAACGAGGCCGAGGCCCGAATCGCTGCGGTGATGCAGGGACTGGCCGACCCCGGCTTTGTCGGTGCCTCTGAAAAGGAATCCCCGATCGCCGAGGCCGCCCTTACACCAGAGCCCGACACTCAGCTCGATCTCGCGCAGGCAGCGCACGATGACATCGTCGCGTATGTGCGTGACCGGTTCCAGAGCCATGAACTTGCACGGCTTGTAGCGGCGGTGCTGGAAGCCGAAGGCTATTCCGTGCACGTGTCGCCGGCCGGCCCGGACGGTGGGGCCGATATTCTGGCGGGTCGCGGTCCGCTTGGGCTGGACTCACCGACGCTCTGCGTTCAGGTGAAAGCCACCGAGGCGCCGTCGGATGTCAAAACCTTTCGCGAGCTGGTCGGCACGATGGACACCTTCAAGGCCGATCACGGGCTGCTGGTCTGCTGG
>LNFM01006895.1_pt1 | contig 18316 bp, 15 predicted proteins | sample 596031 | NCBI WGS metagenome assembly LNFM01 (sample SAMN04254537, study PRJNA301005) | activated carbon metagenome | isolation source: dual media filters at the Ann Arbor, Michigan drinking water treatment plant | place: USA: Ann Arbor | reverse complement strand
GCCCCGAGCGTGAAGCCGCGGAGCGAGCACGAGAACGCCAGCGTCAGCTCGAACTCCTCCGTGCCTGCGTCTTGCTGCAGCATCCCCGCCGCCTCGGCGACCGCACTCATGCAGCTCTCGGGATCGATGCGCGTCACCGCGAGGCCCATGCCGACGCGGGGGCCGAACGCGTCGAACACACCGCCGCGCGGGGTGAACATCGCGGGGCTGTGACACCAGTAGAAGTCACCCTCGAGATCGGGCGCCGCGAACGTGATGCCGCGCTCGATGGCCATGACCTGCGGGTTCTTCTCGAACAGCGCGCGCAGATCCGGCGAGTCAGGCGCGAGCAGATCGAGCGTCACGTCCTTCGCGGGCCGCCCGTTGAGCTCGACGATCTCGGCCCCGTCGACCTTGGTGACGAACGCGCCGGGCCCCACCGGACGCATGCCGTTGGCCGCCGAGAAGCCCAGGCGCACCTCGCCGCCGAGCACCGCGAGCAAGACCCCGCGCTCGACCACCTCGCGGCCGAGGAACGCGACGCCGGGGTCGTACGACCCGTCGAGCTGCATCCCGCCGCACAGCCCCGAGCCGGTGATGCGGAGCCGCGGGGCGACGTCGCGGATGCCGTCGACGATCTGCTGGTCGACGGGCGGCACCTGCGACAGCCCGATGCCGAGGAAGATGCCACCGACCGGTGTGGTGCCGAGCCGCTCGATCGCGTCGCGGGCCAGCGCGCTGCCGCTGCTGCGCGGCGACGTGCCGGCGCTGGCCTGCAGCGCGATCGCACCGCGCACGCCCGCGCCGCCGAACGCGACCACCGCGACCGCGAAGCGGTTGGCGAACACCGCGTCGTAGCGCTCGTGGTCGTACGTGATGCCGTTGACCTGACCGCCCGCCGTCTGCGCCCCGGGGAACGCCGACGCCAGTATCCCCGCCGCCTCGCCGAGGCCGGCCGCTCCGTGGTTGTGGGTGACGAAGCCCAGCACCAGCACGGCGTCGGGGCACTGCGAGCGTGCTTCGGCCGCAGCGGCCGCGATCGCAGCATTGAGGTCTCGCTCGGCGGAAACGCCGACACCAGTGACGAGCGACATCAGGACCAACCTCCGGGGACCGTCGCGCACCGACGCGCGAGCGACGAAGCGAACCTAGCTGGTCTTCGCGGATTGCGAAAGGAATGGTCGTCGAATTCCGATGCGCGACCGAACGGCCGCACGCGTCACTTCGATCGCGAGTCGTCGCGAACATCGTGGGACGACCGCCCACCATTCGTCCTGACCATTCGGACATCGCTTCGAGCCCGTCGAATTCCACGGGCCCATCGCGTAGTCATCTCGTAGATTGAAGAGTTGCGCGTCGGCCAGTGCTGCCGAGACGCGCGATCGGATGGACGGTGGTCATGACGAGACTCAATGTCGCGAGTGCGGTCCGCACCTTCGGCGCGCATGCCGAGTTCCTCCTCGGCCGATTGGCCGCCGGCCTGGCGCTGCCCGAAGGCGCCGCCGAAGGCATGACGGCGAGGCTGCGCGACCTCTTCGGCCCGTTGGCCGATCGACCGATGACCGCCCGCGCACCATGGTCGAGCAACATCAGCGACGACCACAGCCCCTTCGAGTTCTCACTGGTGTTGGATGCCAAGCACCCGGAGCTGCGCGTGTTGTGGGAGAGCCAGGGCAACCGCGGCGACCTGCGCACCAAGCTGGCCGCCGCGCTCACGACCCAGCGTCGCCTGGTGGACGACTTCGGGGCCTCGCCGACGCGCTTCGCAGCGGTGGCGGATCTGTTCCTCCCGCCGGATCCGAGCGGCAGCTTCGTGCTGTGGCACGCCGCGCGCCTGTGGCCGCTCAGCGCGGACCCCGAGCTGAAGGCGTACTTCAACCCGCAGGTCCGCGGCCGACGGCACGCCGCCGCGTTGATCGAGGACGCGCTCGATCGACTCGGCAGTCGACGCGCGTGGCCCACGGTCGCGAGCGCGATGCCCCGCGGCCCCGAGCTCGACGAGATCCTCTACGTCTCGCTCGATCTGACGGCCTCGACCGAGGCGCGCACGAAGGTCTACCTGCAGCACCACGATCCCACCCTCGAGGTGCTGCGCCAGGTGGCGGCGACCTCCCCCAACAGCGAGCCCGACGAGATCATCGCGTTCTATCGCGCGGCGACGGCCGACCGGCCAGCGAACGGTGAGTTCGAGGTCCTCGCATCGGAGCGCGTCCCGCGGGCCGGCGTGAGCCCCGGCAGCTGCCTCTCCTTCGTCGGTGACGGCGCGTGCGCCCGCGCGGTCACGCTCCACGTCCCGATCCGATCGCACGTCGATCACGACCTGCAGGCGTGCGAGCGTGTGGCGCGGATGTTCGATCCCGCCACCGCCGCGCTGCATCGCGCCGCGGTCGAGGCCGTCCGACAGCGTCGCCTCGAGGACGGCGTCGGGCTGACGAGCTACCTCTCGCTGCGCTCGCAGCACGGCCGGAGCCGCGCGACCTGCTACCTCTCGGCCGAGTGCTTCTCGGCCCGCCCCGCGGAGGTCACCGGCGAGCACTTCGCCGTCGGGCCGAGCCCGGTGGTGCGCATGGTCGACGCCTACGAGGCCGAGCCGATCTCGCTGCATCCGTTCTTCGCCCGCATGGCGCGCGAGCCGGTCGACCACGGGCACATGTGGCTGCTGTTCAGCAACGCCTACGTCGGGATCTCGAAGGACTTCCCCCGCCGCCTCGCCAAGGTCATCGCCGGTGTCGAGCACGAGCAGGTCCGCTGCATCCTGTCCGAGCAGCTCTACGAGGAGCTCGGCCTCGGCGAGCTCGAGCGCACCCACCGGCGGCTGTTCCTCCACCTGCTCGACGCGCTCGGTCGGTGGCGCCCCGCAGAGCTGCCCGAGGGCGCCGCGCTCCCGGGCGAGCGCCTCGCCGCGAGCCTCGAGGACATCTACGGAGATCCCGATCCGTGGGTCGGCGTCGGCGCGGCGATCGTCATCGAGCTGCTCGGCAAGCAGGTCGACCTGTTCGTCGGCGCGCAGTTCCGCCGCCAGCAGGAGCTCGGCGACACCTCGCTCGAGTGGCTCACGCTGCACGAGGCGCTCGAGGTCGACCATGCCCACGAGTCGGCGGTGCTCGCCGAGCTGGTGCCGGTGCCCCACCGCGCGGCGGCGTGGCGCGGCGGCCGGCGGGTCTTCGCCGCCGGCTGGACGTACTTCGACGAGATGTACGCGCTGTGCTTCCGCTGAGCGACAGCGACGACGCCGCGTTCGCGGCTGCGCGCCCGAGCTTCCCCTCGCTGCAGGGCCGCGCGTGCATGGTCACGCACAGCTTCGGCCCGTGTCCCGCGGCGATGTTCGACGATCTCGACGACTACCGCGACAGCCTCCGGCGACGGCCACACCAGCTCGGCGCGTGGTTCGAGCGCCTCGAGGAGATGTACGGCCTCGTCGAGCGGCTGCTGGGTGCGCCGCCGGGATCGGTCGCGCTGCGCGAGAGCACCAGCGGCTGCCACGCCTCGATGCTCGCCGCCCTCGAGGCGCCTGCGTCGGGGACGGCGGGCCGCCGACGGATCGTCGCCAGCGCCCTGCAGTTCCCGTCGATCGGCTACATGGTCGCCGCGCAGGCGCGCCGCGGCTTCACGATCGACGTGGTGGACGCGCCCGACGGGCACCTCGACGCCCACCGACTCGCCGCGCACCTCGACGACGACGTCGCGTGCATCACCGCGCCCGTCGTGGCGTCGAACCGCGGCGCGCTGCTCGACGTGCGCCCCTTGCTCGAGGCGGCGAACGCCGCTGGGGCGATCGCGATCCTCGACGCCACCGCGGCCGTCGGCCTCGTGCCCCTCGATCTCTCGGCGCTCCCGCCGTGCGTGCTCGTCGGCGGCACCGTGAAGTGGCTCGGCGGCGGCGGCACGGGCCTGGCGTTCCTGCACATCCATCCCGCGCTCCTCGATCGCCTGCCGGTCGCGTACCCCGGTTGGCTCGGCGACGCGCGGTTCACCGCGTTCGCCCCCGACTTCGTGCCCGCCCCGGGCGCGCGTCGCCATCAGCAGGGCACGCCGGCGATCGAGCCGGTCTACACCGCGCGCGCGGGGATCCGCTTCGTGCTCGAGCAGGGCGTCGCGCGCCTGTTCGCCCGCAACCAACGCCTGCTCGCGCGACTGCACGCCCGCGCGATGGAGCACGGACTGCCGCTGCACTCGCCGCGCGATCCACTGCGTCGCGCCGGTACGCTCGCCCTCGAAATCGACGATGCGCCCGCGATGGTCGCTGCGCTCGCGGCCGACGGCATCGACGTCGATGCGCGGGGCGCTCGCATCCTTCGCATCGGCCCCCACGCCTGCGTCACCCTCGACGAATGCGATCGCACGATCGATCGCGTCGCCGCGGCGTTGGAGCAGCGAAACTGTGCACATTCCGATCGAACGGCCACCGCAGCGCGATAGTGGTACGCCCGAGCACCAATACAATTTCATACGATGACGTTTGCGCGTCTCGGGTTTCCGAATCATCCTGATCTCCAAGACGGCCGAATCTGGGCCTCCCGCGCAACTCCGCGCGGGCCCGGCGGCCGATTGCCAGGAGAACGGGGTCATGGATCGACGCGCAATCGTGGTCGCGATGGGAATGCTCGTGTTCGCGCCGCTGACGGCCCAGGCGGGGTCTCGCGGGCTCTCGCTGCGGATCGACGATGGGGTCGGCACCCCGATCGCCGCCGTTGGCAACGACAAGCGCTACGTCGACGAGCTCGACATCGTGGCGAATGCTGCCACCCCGGACGACCAGGGGATCACGCCGTTGACGACCAGCGGCGACCTCGCGGACCTCGATTGGACCGGCGTCGAACTCGTCGACGAGGAGTGGCGGCCCGACGGCGCGGGCACCTTCCCCCGCCAGCGATTCTATCGCAATGCGCGGTGGATGGAGAACCCGGGATTGTTCGTGGTGTATCCGGTGGACGCCCACGGCCACCCGCTGCCGGCGCTGCCGTACCTCGTGAACTCGGGCACGGACAACCTGTGGTCGGCCTTCGACAGCATGTTCGTGCGGCGGTTCGTGGCGCGCCAGACCACGTCCGGCTGCGCCGCCGTCGATGACTGCAGCGGCGCGACCGGCCACGTCGCACAGGCGCTCGTGCAGCTGCGCCAGGCCCAGTACCCCGGCATCGGCGACCGTCGACTCCCACACGGCACCAAGGCGCTGCGCGTGTTCTGGACCGCCGACCCGTGCCACCTCCGCGACATCCCGGTGTCGAGCGCCGCGGTGGGCGAGGTCGGCTACGGGTTCGGCGTGGAGCTCGAGGCCGCGACGCCCCCGGGCAACGGCCAGTTCTACGTGCCGGGCGAGGCGATCACCTTCGCGCTCGCCTTCACCGACGGCGCCGGCAACCGCCTCGACGACGACGGCGCGCTGCCCACGTACGCCGACTTCCTCGACCACGGCACCGCGAGCGGACTGCGGTACTTCGACGCCGGCCTGAACCCGACGCTCTTCTACGCGCTCAAGCACCGCGAGGGCAACCTGCTGCTGGCGATGGGCGGGCCCTCGGACGCGATCGGCGTCACCGACTACACGGTGCCGCTGGGCGACTTCTTCCTGCCGGAGGTCCCGGTCGCGTTCGCGGCCGAGCACGGCTTCAGCGCGGTGGTCGCTGGCGTCCCGCCGCTCGCGGTGATCCTGGGCGGCCTGTTCGATCCCACCGTGTGGAACGCACCGGTCAGCGACGAGGTGGTGCTGCATGTCCCGGCCGACGCGCTGCCCGGCACCTACGTGGTCGCGATCAAGGCGCGGCGCGACTTCGCCGGCGAGGCGACGAACACCGGAGACGTGCTGCGGATCCAGGTCGGCACCACCGAGGAGACGTCGTGGGCGCCCACGACCGGCGGCTGCAACGGGTGCCATTCCGGGACGGCCGCGCTGGGCAACATCCTGCACGGCATGGGTGATCGCGAGTCGTGCCTCGCGGCGTGTCACTCGGCGGCGCTCGGCAACGAGCCCGACGGCGCGCTCGACTACCGGATCCACTTCATCCACTCGCGCTCCGATCGCTACCCCGCGGATCCGTACGACTGCACGGTGTGTCACGCAGAGCAACCCGACGACGCGCCGAAGGGCTACCCGGGGCTCGGCTGGCCCTTCGAGTGAGCCTCCTCGCAGGCCATCCGGCCGCAACACACGGGCTCCGCTGCGCGATCCATCGGACGCCTGATCCTACATCGCGTGCGATCGCCGTTCATCGCCGGTGTGGCGCGGTGGCCAATCGGCCGCGACGTTCGTCGCTACGCTGCGACGCGTGGGTGAAGTCAACCTCTCGGGCGCCGGCAGCCGACTCACGATCGTGATGCGCGGCAAGATCGATCAGCGACTCGGCACCGAGCTGCGCCGCTCGTTCGAGACCTGGATCGAGCAGCGCGGCGCGCCCACCGAGGTGCTCGTCGATCTCCGCGAGGTCGACGACTACGACATCCTCGGTCGCGCCGAGCTGGTGACGCTGCACGGCAAGCTGGCGAAGGTCGGCCGCCGCTGCGCCTACGTAGCCGAGCACGCGCGCATCCGCGGGCTCGCCCTGCTGACGATCGGCGAGATCGGCGATCGGGGCTCCCGCGCGGTCGCCACCCTCGAGCAGGGCGACGCCTGGCTACGCGCACGCGACCAGGTGACCGAGGCGTCGATCGAGCAGCGCGGCGATCCGCGGCGCCGGGGCTGAGCGACGCATTTTGGACCGGGGAGCGGGCCGCTCCCCAGACAGGGAGCGACCGCGCTCCGGGCTCACGGCAGGCCGAGGTAGCGGGCGACCACCGCGTCGGGCACGAAGCCGAACTCGCGCGCCAGCTCGTCGGCCGGCGCCGACGCGCCGAAGTGATCGATGCCGATGCTGTGCTGCGCCCAGCGCTGCCAACCCAGGGTCGAGCCGGCCTCGATCGACAGGCGGCGGGACACGCCCGGCGGCAGCACGCGGTCCTGCCACGCGCGATCGCTGCGCTCGAAGAGCTCCCAGCACGGCATCGACACCACGCGCACCGCCCGGCCCTCGGCGCGCAGGCGCTGGGCGGCCGTGAGCGCGAGCGAGACCTCGGAGCCCGTGGCGATGAGGATGCCGTCGAGATCGGCCGCGTCGGTGCCCGGCGGATCCCACAGCACGTACGCGCCGCACGAGATGTCCTCGCGCGACTCGGCGAGCGTCGGCAGGTTCTGCCGCGTCACCAGGATCGCCGTCGGCCCCTCGCCGATCTTCCGCTGCAGCGCGTGCCGCCACGCCCCCACCGTCTCGCGCGCGTCCGCGGGGCGGATCACGTCGAGCTGCGGGATGAGCCGCAGGCTCATGCACTGCTCGATCGGCTGGTGCGTCGGGCCGTCCTCGCCGAGCCAGAAGCTGTCGTGGCTGAAGACGTGGATGACGGGCAGGCCCATCAGCGCGGAGAGCCGGACCGCGCCGCGCATGTAGTCGGAGAAGATGAGGAACGTGGCGTCGAACGCCCGCACGCCGCCGTGCAGCAGCAGGCCGTTGGTGATGCCGCCCATCGCGTGCTCGCGGATGCCGAAGTGGATGATCTTGCCGCCCGGCACCGCGCGGTGCTGGCTGGGCAACCCGGTGATGTGCACGCCGTTGCTCTCGGCGAGGTCCGCCGAACCGCCGATGAGCGTCGGGTGGGCGCGGATGACCGCGTCGAGGATCTTCTGCCCGGCCTTGCGCGTCGACAGCGGGGTGCCGGGCGCGAAGCTCGGCAGCGCCGCGTAGACCGCCTCCGGGACGATGCCGCGCTGCACGGCCTCGAACTCGGCGGCGAGCTCGGGGTACTGAGCGCGGTACGACGCGAAGCTCTGCTCCCACGCGACGCGGCGCGCGGCGTGGTCCTGCGCCTGCGCGTGCAGGATGGCCCGCAGCTCGTCGGGCACGTAGAACGTCGGTTGCAGCGGCCAGCCCATCTGCGTCTTGGCGGCCTCGACCTCGGCCTTGCCCAGCGGCGCCCCGTGGCTGCCCGAGGTCCCGGCCTTGGTCGGCGCGCCCTTGCCGATCGTGGTGATGCACTCGATGAGGCTCGGACGATCGGACTGCGCCCGCGCGGCGACCAGCGCCGCCGTCACGGCCTCGGGGTCGTGGCCGTCGACGCGCTGCACGTGCCAGCCGTAGGCGACGAACCGCGCGCAGACGTCCTCGGAGAAGCTGATCTCGGTCGCACCATCGATCGTGATGTTGTTGCTGTCGTACAGGAACACCAGCTTGCCGAGGCCGAGGTGGCCGGCCAGGCTCGCGGCCTCGGAGGCGACGCCCTCCATCAGGTCACCGTCGCTGCAGATGCCGTACGTGAAGTGATCGACGATGGTGTGGCCGTCTCGGTTGTACCGCGCGGCGAGGAAGCGCTCGGCGATCGCGAGCCCGACCGCCGCCGAAAACCCCGAGCCGAGCGGCCCGGTGGTGACCTCGACGCCGACCGTGTGGCCGAACTCCGGGTGCCCCGGCGTGCGCGAGTGCAGCCGGCGGAAGCGCTGCAGCTCGGACATCGGTAGGTCGTAGCCGGTGAGGTGCAGCAGCGAGTACAGCAGCATCGAGCCGTGGCCCGCGCTCAGCACGAAGCGATCGCGGTCGGGCCAGTGCGGCGCCGAGGGGTCGTGCACGAGCAACCGCGTCCACAGGGCGGTCGCCATGTCCGCGGTGCCCATCGGCATCCCCGGGTGGCCGGAGTTGGCCTGCTCGACACCATCCATCACCAGACCCTTGATGGTCTTCACCATCAGCGTGTGGGTCGGGCCATCGCACGGACGCGGGGGGAGTTGGGCTCGGCTCGTCATGGCCGGACCGGGCTATCACGGATGACCGCGGCCGAATAGGTGACCCGCTACTCGCGGCCCCAGACCTCGATCTCCGAGCCCACGGCGAACGCGACGTGGTATGGCGCGATGCCGTCGAGCGCGCCCCAGGGCTCGCCGTAGAGCTCGCCGAAGTCGACCGCGAGCGAGAGGCGGTCGAGCGACGTGGGATACACCTCCCATTGCGGATGGTGGACCCGATACACCACGAGCGCGCCATCGCCGTCGCGACCGAATCCCCACTCGTGCTCCTTGAAGAAGTGCTCGATCGAGTCGGTCGCCGGCATCACGGTCTGGCGGCGGCCCTCGAGCGTCAGCGCGTGGGCGCGCTCACCGAGCTCGATGCTCATGTGGATGCGGTGGACGTCGCCGTCGTCCTCGACGCGGCAGTGCATCGGCACCGCGCGGTAGTGCTCGTGGTAGAGCAGGTTGGCGACGACTGCGATCGCCGGCTTGGGCACCAGCTCGGCGATGAACGTCACGCCGCGGCGACGCGCCCCGCCCTGCTCGCGCACGTACGCGCGCAGGTTCACCTCGGGGAAGTCGGTGTGCAGGGGGATCGGGATGCCCTTCAGCTTGGTGTCGAGGAACCGAAACGCGACGAAGCTGACGTACGCGACGTCGGCGTCGTCGCCCGGCAGGCGATCGGGCTCGAGCCCCGGCGGCAGGTGCCGCACCAGCAGCTCGGCGGGGATCCGCCACGTGACGAGGGCGAGGTCGGTCCAACGCGCGGTCAGGAACGGCGTCACGCACGCGAGCATGACCAGCGCTGCGCGGCGGCGCAAGAACGCCGCGGCCCGCCCGGCGCCGCCGTGCTATGACGCGGCCATGCGCATCTGCATCCTCGGAGCCACGGGCCTCGTGGGCCGCGAGTCGATCGACCTGGTGGCGCGGGCCTGGCCCGCCGCCGAGCTGTCGCTGTTCGCGAGCCGTGACCAGACGCTCGAGCACGGCGGCAAGTCGTGGGACGTGCGGGGCGCGGCCTCGCTCGAGCAGGCCGACGCGCCCCGGGGCGACCTCGCCCTGGTCGCCCTCGACGACGACCACAGCGCGCGCTACGTGCCGCGCCTGCTCGAGCTCGGCTACCGCGTGGTCGACAAGAGCAACACCTATCGCGGCGATCCCAACGTGCCGCTGGTGACCGCGGCCGTGAACTCGCACCGCGTCGACGCCGAGGTGCGCCTGGTCGCGAACCCCAACTGCACGACGATCCCCTTCGCGCTGGCGATGGCGCCGCTGCTGCGGCGCTTCGGGCTCGAGGCCGCGACCGTGAGCACGTACCAGGCCGTCAGCGGCGCTGGCATCGGCCCGCTCGACGAGTTCCTCGCCGACGCCAAGCGCGGCTACGCCGAGGCCGACCGCCTCGGCCGCCCCTTCGACGCCGGGAAGTACGCCGGCAACACCGTGCCCCACAACGGCAAGACCGACGACGGCGGCTTCTCGGCCGAGGAGCGCAAGCTGATGTTCGAGAGCCGCAAGATCCTCGAGCACCAGGCCCTGGCGATCTCGGCGCAGTGCTGCCGCGTCGCGGTCGCCGTCGGGCACTACATGAACGCCTGGTTCACGCTGCGCGACGCCGCGAGCGTCGCCGAGATCGAGGCGCTGCTCGGGGACGCCGCGTCGGCGCCGTTCGTCCGGTTCCTCCCGGGCGCCGCCGGCGAGGGCCTGTCCGCGCGCTCGTGCGTCGATCACCGCGATCGGGCGCTCGCCGGTCGCGTGCGCGCCGACGCCCGCGACGCCAGCGGCCGCAGCCACTGCATCACGATCGCGGGCGACAACCTGCGGCTCGGCGCGGCGACCAACGCGGTGCGCATCGCGAGCCGCTGGTACGCGAGCGCGGATCCGGAGCTGCAGAGCCCGACGTAGCTCGGGACGCGGTCAGCCCGGCCGCGCGCGGACCTGGGCGATCAGATCGCGGGCGGCCTCGGCCCACGTCGGGAACGCGAAGCGGAAGCCCGCGTCGAGCAGGCGGCCCGGCACCACGCGCCGGCTCTTCAGCAGCAGCTCGCTGTCGCTGCGCATCGCGAGCGCGCCGAGCTCGGCCATCCACGCGGTCGCGGGTAGGCCCACGACGGCGCCGGCCGCCTCGCGCAGCGTCGCCATGAAGGCGCGCTGCGGCAGCGGGTCGGGGGCGGCGAGGTTGATCGCGCCGTCCAGGTCCTCGCGCGCGACGAGGAACTCGATCGCCTCGACGAAGTCGCGCTCGTGCATCCACGACATGTACTGGCGCCCGCCCGCGACCGCTCCGCCCAGACCGAAGCGCACCAGGCCCAGCAGCACGTCGAGGGTGCCGCCACGCTCGGGGCCCATGACCATCGCCGTGCGCATCGCGACCTTGCGGGTCTGGGGCGTGACGGCGAGGTCGAGCTCGTGCTCCCACTCGGTGGCGATGCGGACGCTGAACGCCCAGTAGCGCGGGACGCCGGGCTCGTCGCCGCCGAGGATCCCGGTGGCCTCGTCGTTGGCGGCGTCGAAGCGGTGCGCGTAGATCGTCGCCGTGCTCGACTGCAGCCACACCCGCGGCGGTCGGGCCGCGGCCGCGATCGCCTGGCCGAGCACGCGCGTCGAATCGACCCGCGACAGCAGCATGTCGGTGAGGTTGTGCTTGGTGTAGCGGCAGTTGACGCTGCGCCCCGCGAGGTTGATGACCACGTCGCTGCCGTCGATCGCGTCGGCCCACGGACCCAGCGTGCGGCCGTCCCACGCCAGCACGCGGCCGTCGCCGGACGGCGTGCGGCTGAGCAGGACGACCTGGTGGCCGCGGGCGACCAGCGCCCGCTCGAGCATCTGTCCGAGCTGGCCGCAGCCGCCGGGGATCACGAATTTCATGGGCCGGGAGGCTACCCCAGACCGCGTAGCCGCCATCGGGCGCCGGCGCGGCGCTGGCCGGAGCTGCCGACGGCCGGATTCTGTACGGTCCCATGACGGGGCCGCCGTGCCGACCGAGAGCCGCAAGTATCGATCGACGAGGTGCGGTGCTGCGGATTCCGGCCAGAACTACGGCTGGACCTACGGCGAGCCCGCGCCGACCGGCGCGCCCGCCGGTGCAATCAGCAATCTTCCATCGCGCACCCTCGTCGTGGCCAAGGGCGAGGAGATCCTCGATCTCGTCGCTCAGCGGGGCGACCAGACCCGCTTCACCACGCTGCACGAGATGGGACACGCCTTCGGCTTGCCCCACTGGTGTGCGCGCGGGACCGAGAACGTCGCCGCAACGACCACCCGCCGTAAGTGCGCCGACGGCGACGACGAGCATCTGATGCGTGCGGGCTTTCGTCTCAGCTACACACCCGACCTGAGCCCGGGGGAGCTGGCGATTGTGCGGGCGACCGCGCGGTGGTTCCACGAACGCTGAGGCGGAGTCACCCTCACCGAGGCGCGATCGGGTTCACCCACGCGGCGGCCCTCGAGCACGGCCGTGACCTGGGCGTCGAGCGCACCGCGGAGCAGGAACGCGACGCACCGCGGCCACAGGCCTGCGGTCGAGGGATCGGCGCCGGCGAGCATGTCGCGGGCGCGCGCGAGCAGCTGCGGCGGCGTCATCGTCGTCGGGTTTGGCGTGGTCATCGTTGGCGTGCCAGCAGGCCGACGATGCGTTCGAGCTCGTCGACCAGGTTGCGAGCGTCGCCCGTCCAATCGCCGTGGGCGCCCTGCTTGCACGCGCGCAGGGCGTCGCCGGTGCGTGGGTTCAGGCGGTTGTTCAGGGTCGCGTACACGTCGCCCTCGCGGTTGGCCTCGGCGAACAGGGCCAGCGCGAGCAGGCGGTGGGTGGTGGTGGAAGATGTCCGGGACGGGGTTGCGTGGGGATGGCATCGATGGGCTCCGGTCGTGATGGGTCCGCAGGTTGGATCTCGGACGGTACGCATCAGCCATGCGGCCTATGCCGTCGACTTCCTCGCCACCTGCTCCGGGATCCACGGGAACGACGCCACCCGCGACGCCTGGAACGAGGTTCGAGCGTTGCCGGACCTTGGGTCGTACACGACCACCCTTGTCTCGCCGCTGCTCGACTCGACATCCAATACGACGCGGATCCTCGGATCGACCGACTTCTGCAGAACGACGAGGTCGCCACGCGCAGGCCGACGATCCGTGGAACCATCGCCGATCGCCCCGTCCGAGATCTCGACGATACGCTGGGCGAGCTCGAGGTGCGAGAGCAACCAGTGATCCGAATCGGTCTTCGGCTTCGACGTCGCGGCAACAGCGGCCTCCCACGTCAGCCTGGCGTCGGCGTCCGTCATCACCCACGGCGTGAGTGAGGCGAACCACTGCGCCTCGAGCAGCTCCCGTGGTGGAGTCGCCTCCGCGTTCGAGTTCAGCGACGCCGGGACATCGATCCCAGTGTCCCAGGCCAGCCAAGCGAGGCGCCCGACGACGAGAGAGATTTCGTCGAATGACCCTCCGCCCGCCTCCGCGATGGCGCGCAGCACGAGAGATCCGGATCCCCAGGTCATCAGCGGGACGCTGGTCGCGAAAAGCTTGTGCAAGTCGGCCAGATCGATGAGTTGCAGCTTCTTCGCACTCCATTCGGTGCGTCGCTCCACGCGTCTGAGCACGTCGAGCACGCCCAGCACCGCTGCGAGCTGGACCACGGCTCGCACGGCATGGCCGGGCGCCTGCGCGGCCAGCTCGAGTTGCCGGTTCATCCGCCGAACCAGTTGGCCGACCTTCCGCTGGCAGGCGTCGGCGAGCGGTCCCAGATCCCGGATGTCTTCCGAGTCGGAGTCCTCCGGACGCGCGTCCTCGTCAGCGTCGTCAGGCCGAACCTTCGCAGGTTGTCCCGGGGTTGGAAGCAGCCCCTCGCCGAGACGCCGGATCAACGCCTGCAACAGCGCGCCGATGTCACCGCTCGCCATGCTTCGCTTCTTGGCCGCGCTTCTTCGGCCTTCTACATCGGCCGCGAGGGACTCGGGTTGGGCGATGTCGGGCGCGTCGTCCTCGGCGTCGCCCCCCGCGCGCAGCTGTGTGGTCGTGATCGACGTCCCGTCGCCGTCGAAAAGCACCTTCTCGGTCAGTTTCAGCAACGCGTCGAGTTGCTGAGGATCCTCCTCGAGCGTCCCGAGCAGCTGATGAAGACGCCGCCGCGTCGCTCCACCGATGAACCGCGCGATGTCCTCCGGCCGGTGGACCAACGCGTGCCAGTGCGCCCCGTCCGTTGCCCCACTGAGAATCCGCGTCGCGTCGCAGACCTCGCGGGCACCGCTGACCGAGTTCGACCCCGTGACCGTGGCTCGACCCAGCACCTCGTCGCCCACACCCAGCGCGTCGAACACGAGTCCCAGAGGGAGCGCACGGGTCACCTCGAAGCCGCCGTCCGTGGGAGTCGCAAGGCAGACACGGCTGGCGGGCGGGGCTGAGCGTTCGCGACGCTGCGCCCAGCGTTCGCCGACGCTGCCCCAGTCGCCGTCGGTCACCGTCGGTGCGGCCAGCAATGCGTCCATCCCGAGCGCACCCCCGGCCCCACGCCGTCGATCCGCGACGATCGCCTCGACGTTGCGACCCGCGACATCGAGGAACGCCGGCGCACTTGGGTTGGCGCTGCCCGAGACCAGGAGCTCCCCGTCCTTGCCCTCGAACCACAGCAGCTTGGCGTGGAAGTATGGCGCCTTCCGGTTCCCCTTACGGGGAGCGACGCCCGAGACGTTGCCCCACCGGACACCCGCGAGTGTTCGTGCGCTGGGGTCGAGCTCGACAGACGCGGGGTCGATGCCGATCACGAGTTCGCGCGGCTCCACGTCCCGCTGGAGGCGGCGGACGAAGGCAAGCGCGTGATCGAAGAACGGTCCGGAGACGAACGCCCTCGACACCGACTTGGGAGCCATCGGCAGCAGTCTCGACCACAGGTCCGGCCCCGAACCCAGCGAGAGCAATACGGTGCGGTCGTCTTGCGCGTCCGCGAGGGGGCCCTCGAGCCAGGGAACCCCGTGCGACAGGCCATCGTAGGCATCGAGAAGGCCGGTGACCCCCGCGGGGACGAACTCGCGGAGCTGGTCGCGAACGACACGCAGCATCGCGCCCGTTCGGCGGACCTGGGCGCCCTCCGCGTGGAAATAGTTGGTGACCTCGTCGTTGAGCCCGAAGCCGGAGAGCGTCATGTTGTGGCTGCCCACGAACAGGGAGCCCTTCGACTTGCCCAGCCGAAGCAGGACCTTGGGGTGGAAGACGCCCGATGCCCCGACCGGGATCAGGGTGTAGTCGCTGCCCGCGCGCCTCGGTCGTAGTTCAGGATCGGCGAGCGCCTCTGCGCAACGTTCGGCATCCATCATCAGGACGTTGTGGCTGCAGCCGGCGGCGACCAGCTTCCGCAGGACCACCTCTTCGAAGAACGGGAAGTAACAATTGTATGTCGTGATCAACGATGAAGTGAAGCCAGACTCCTCGAGGATGTCGAGCAGGGGCGCGGTCGCGGGCTCATCCACAGTGCACCTCCAGTGCCGCAAGTCCTTCGCTCGTCAACGTCGAGCCGTTCTCGCTCGCTTCGAGCAGGCCCAGGTCCACCAGGATCTGAACCGACCGCCCGACGCGTGGGACGGTGAAGACCGGCTCCGGTATCTCCACGACGCGCAACTCACCCTCGAGCGGGCGGATGCGGAACGTGTCCTTGCCTTCGTGTCGAACCTTCCGCAGCGCGACTTGCAGGTGTCGGCCAACCCCCCAGTGCACCGCGAGCCAACGAACCCACTCCCCCACGCGCAGGGTGGACCACTCGCCGTGGGCGAGGTCGCGAAACGAGCGCAGGTGGATCTCACGAGGATCGAAGTACTCGGTGGCGAAGTCGAAGTCCGCGTACGGGGCATCCGGGAGCCCGCGCGCGAGCAGCATGCCGAGCAGCTTCACGCTCAGCGCCGCGCAGTCCTCGACGCCGCTATCGGCGATGGCCAGCAAGCGCCACGCGCACTGGAGCTCGTGGGCAGGGTCGGACCAGGCGGCCAGGGGTGGCAGATCGGCGCGCGCCTGCGAGACAAAGTCCGCGAGCGGCCGGGCCAGGTCGATTCTCGAGGTTTCGAGCAGCGCAGCCGAGACGTCAGCCGCCTCGGCGGTTCGCTTGAGCCGATCCTGGCGGTCGCGACGGGTTCCGCGGAGGATCGCGGCGAAGAGCCCCTGGGTTGCAAGGGAAAGCAGCTCGTTGCGCTGGTATGTCCCCCATCCTCGCTGGGCCCGGCGAAGTGCGGCCGGCACGATCCACGCGGCGCCGTCGGCCAGCGCGCCGGAGTACGTCGCCGCGCCAAGGTTGTCGGCGAATGAGTGGTCAACATCGCGCGGGGCGCGGCCCGCCAGGTCGAGCATCAGCGCCAGCGAAGCGCAACGAACCTCCGTCCCGTCTCCGCGAAAGAGATCGGTGCGTGCGAAGAACATGTCCAGCAAGGCCGATCGTTCCGCGAGGTTCTCGTGCAGCCCACACGGACAGAACGCGTGGAGGGTGTCGAGTTCGGCCCACGTCACCGTTCCCACCTCGAGCGCCGCCAGGAACTGCTCGGCGGGCACGCCGGCATCGAACGCATCGGCGATCGCGCCTCCGCGCTGCCGGTCGTAGCAGTGGGCGTACTTGTCTCCCTTCGGCGACTTGTCGAGCACCCGGAGGTCTCGCATCGGTCCGAAGTAGTACTGCCCGAGTCCGCCGAGGCTGTTCTTGAAGTAGGCGCCCGCCAGGGCCTCGAGATCGATCGCGGTTGCACCCTCGTCGACCTGGAGGAGCGAGCGGCGGCCGACCATGCCGGCGCCGTGGCGATCCTCCGGTTCGTTGAGCTGCCGGGCGTGCCGGATCGCGATGAGCGCGAACAGGCACTCGGCCCGCCGAACGAAGCTGCGAAACGCCGCCATGGAGTAGTCCGCGGAGCGCCGCTCGAACGCGCGGATGAGCCACGGGTAGAAGGAGAAGTAGCGAGCCCGATCGGTGACGTTCGTGATGCCGGGCAGGAGCTGCCCGTACAGGGCGATGCAAGGGGCTTGAACGCCGAGGTGATCGAGGCCGCGGATGGGGTCGGGGGGATCGACCCAGGCGACTTGGGGGGTCTTGGTGGCCATCGGGAACTCCTGTTGCCTGGAAACGCGGGACGTGTGTACGACGCCCCACGGGGCGACGACGCTCGCTCATGTGGCAGTGTCGACGCGCTGCGCGCCTACACGGACGCTCGCAAGTGGTCGTCGCCTACCAGTACTGGATACCGAAACCCTCGCCCGCGCGGTCGCCGATGTATCTGCAGCGCCTTGAGCAACGGGACCAGCTGGAAGTCCTCGACCTGGACCGCGCCGTGGAACGGCGATGCCAGCGGCAGCTCGGCTGCGCGCTCCGACCCGTCGGTCGCGAGGAACGGGGGGAGCGCCGACCACCGGCTCGCACGCACCAGCGCGTCGAACTCGCGCGGCGTCATCGGCGGCGTGCCGTGGACGTCGGGGAGCGCGCCCGGCTCGACGAGCGTTGCGCCGACCTCGCGCTCCCAGATGACCGAGTCTTCCGCCTTGCCGCCGTCGACGTCGGTGTACTCGAGATCGACGAGGTGCAGACGTCCGGTCTGGGTGTCGTATGGCTTGACTCTGGCGACGACGGCCCGCCGGTTGCGGACGGTCGCCATCATGCCTTCGCGGGGGATCGTCATGGTCGGCGTGGCTCCGGTCGTGCGCCATGCGCGCGACGTGTCTTCTGGCGTTCTAGGGGTGGAAAGGCCCAGGTTGGCTAGATACTGGCGCTGTGGATGCTGGCTCCTAGTATCTGGCCAACTTGGCCAGATATTTGGCCAGATACTCCCTCCGGCACTTCCGTGCCCAAGTATCTGGCCACTTTGGCCGGATACTCGGCCAGATACTTGGCGGCTGGTCCCATGCCCTCGCGCCCGAAGGCGGTCACGTTCATGAACGCCTCATCGTGTATCGGGTCGCCCGTGCACTGCCCCGCTGATCCACCAGACCCAGAGCCACCAGGCGTTGCAAGTGACGCCGCGCGGTGCGGCTCGGGACTCCCATCGCCGCCTCATACTCGGACGCGCTCGCGGACTCTTGCGTCGAGAGCCACATCCACCCGGCTCGTTCGGGCTCGGTGAGTTGTGCGACCAGGTGGCCACGCGAGTCGGCGATCGCCTTCGCGCTGCTGTAGATCGCGAGCTTGATGTACGGCGCCTTGTACGAGTACTCCGGTTGCGGCAGCCCGGCGTCCTTGGCTCGTCTTCGCAGCGAAGTGAGGCCGAGACCTCGCTCCTCTGCGAGATCCAGCCTGGCGAACACGAAGTGCAGAAGCGGGTTGCGGCTCAACATCGGCGCGTTGAACGCCTTGAGTTGGTCGATCGTGATGGGTTCCACCGGGAGACCGGGGCTCATCACCACGAGCTTGTCCGCGCTCGCCTCGATCTGCACCTTTGCGCCCTTGATGCCGTAGTCGCGGTGAACGAGCGCGTTGACGACGCCCTCACGGACGAGCTCGTAGAACGCCTCGTTCACTTCCTTGCGCTTGGCCTGAGATCGACTGATCGGGTTTGGGAGCTTGGCTCGAAGCCATGCGATCACCTTCTCCGGGACGGACACCAACGGTCCGTCGAAGTCCGCTGGTTCCACGCGACC
>LNFM01014322.1_pt1 | contig 18318 bp, 13 predicted proteins | sample 596031 | NCBI WGS metagenome assembly LNFM01 (sample SAMN04254537, study PRJNA301005) | activated carbon metagenome | isolation source: dual media filters at the Ann Arbor, Michigan drinking water treatment plant | place: USA: Ann Arbor | reverse complement strand
CCAGGTGAGGATGGTGTCGTAGGCCAGGTTGCTGGCGCGCGGCTCGGCAGGGGCCACAGGCTCATCGAACAGCCCCGGGTTCGCGGGGTCCACCACGTCGCTGCGCACCTCACGCAACACCTCCACCACCTCCGGCTTCACGCTGGTCTTGGCGGCCAGGCCCTTGAAGCCGTAGGTCTCGTAGAAGGCTTTCAACGCCTCATTGTCGGGTTCACCGATGCGGATCGCGTCCAGCGCCGGCAAGCCGGGCACGAAGCCGTTCAAGTCGCAGTCCGTCTTGATGGTCAGCAGCGAGCGCCCGGTGGGCAACCAGTCGAGTGCCTTGCGCAGGTTCTCGCCCGCCACGCCCTTGATGTCGCCCGCGCGCGCCACCAGCGCATCGAGCGAGCCGTATTCCTGCAGCCACTTGGCGGCGGTCTTGGGGCCGACCTTCTCCACACCGGGCACGTTGTCCACCTGGTCGCCCACCAGGGTTTGAAAGTCCACCATCAGCCGCGCCGGCACACCGAACTCGGCCTCCACGCCGGCCAGATCACGCTTTTTGCCGTTCATGGTGTCGATGATGGTGATGTGCTCGTTCACCAGCTGGGCCAGGTCCTTGTCGCCGCTGGAGACGATCACGCGAATGCCCTGCTGCGCAGCGATCACGGCCAGCGTGCCGATCACGTCGTCGGCCTCCACGCCGGGCACATCCAGCACAGCCCAGCCCAGCAGGCGCACCACCTCGTGGATGGGCGGGATCTGCGCACGCAGGTCGTCGGGCATGGGGCTGCGCTGGGCCTTGTACTCGGGGTAGATGGCGTCGCGGAAGGTCGGGCCCTTGGCGTCGAACACGCAGGCCACATAGTCGGCAGGCACCTCTTTTTTGAGGCTCTGCATCATGTTGACCATGCCGCGGATGGCGCCGGTGGCCGGGCTGGACGCATCGCCGGGCACGGCCCGCAGGTCGGGCATGGCGTGGAACGCGCGGTAGAGGTAACTGGAGCCGTCGACCAGCAACAGGGTGGGGGTGGGGGATGAAGCGTCGGACATGCGCGCATTGTCGGGGAGATCGCGCCACATCCAGTGGCCCCCGGGCTGCGTACCCAGTGGCAAGGCGCATGGCCCCGCGTGCGCCCGATGGAGCCCTCCCTGCCTACAATGACGCATGAACGCCCACACCCCACGCCTGCTGTCCGCCCTCGCCCTGGTGGCGGGCCTCTCCCTGAGCTTGACCGCCCAGGGCCAGACACCCCCGGTGGAACAGCCACCCCAGCCCACCTCACCGCGCGACCGCATCGAGCGCATCACCAACGAGGACGCCCTCACCCGCATCGACGAGGTGCGTGTGGGCGGCGAGACCAAAAGCATCGAGGTGCAGCCCAAAAACGGCGCGCCGGCCTACCAGATCAACCCCGACTCGAGCAGCTCGGTTCCCGGCGAAGTGGGCGGCAAGCGCACCGGCAACGCCGGGCGCAGCAGCTGGCGCATCCTGAATTTCTGATTCCCCGTTTCATGGCCGTCTACACCGAAGTCGCGTTCGCGCAAGCCGCTGCCCTGCTGCACTCCCTGGATCTGGGCGACCTCACCGAGCTGCGGGGCATCCAGGGCGGCATCGAAAACACCAATTATTTTGTCACCAGCGAGCGCGACGGCGCCACGCTGGAGCATGTGCTCACCGTGTTCGAGCGCCTGGGCTTCGATCAGTTGCCGTTTTATCTGCACCTCATGAAGCACCTGGCCGGCCAGGGCATTCCGGTGCCCGACCCGGCCGCCACCGCCAGCGGCGAGATCCTGCACACGGTGCAGGGCAAACCCGCCGCCGTGGTGGACAAGCTGCGGGGGAAAAGTGAACTGTCCCCCGGCGTGGCGCACTGCGAAGCGGTGGGCGCCATGCTCGCGCGCATGCACCTGGCCGGGCGCGATTTCCCCCTGAGCCAGCCCAATTTGCGCGGCCTGCCGTGGTGGAACGAGACCGTGCCGGTGGTGCTGCCCTTCCTGAGCGCGCCGCAGGCCGACCTGATCCGCACCGAGCTGGCTTACCAGAACCATGTGGCGGCCAGCCCGGCGTATGCCGCCCTGCCGCGCGGCCCGATCCACGCCGACCTGTTCCGCGACAACGTGATGTTTGAAGCCGGCGAACTCACCGGGTTCTTCGATTTTTACTTCGCTGGCTGCGACAGCTTTCTGTTCGACATCGCGGTCTGCCTCAACGACTGGTGTGTGCACCACAGCGAAGACGCCACCGACGGCAGCCACGATGCGCAGCGTGCCCGGGCGCTGCTGGCGGCCTACCAGGCGGTGCGGCCCCTGAGCGCGGCCGAACGCAGCCTGCTGCCGGCCCTGCTGCGCGCCGGCGCGTTGCGCTTCTGGATTTCCCGCCTGTGGGACCTGCACCTGCCGCGGGAAGCCGCCATGCTGCAAGCCCACGACCCCACCCACTTCGAACGCGTGCTGCGCAACCGCGCCAGCCACGCCGCCGCCTTGTCGGCACAGCTGCTCGATGCCGCCGCGCCCGCAGCAGCGCCCCAACCCGTGACCGCATGAAACTCCACCTCGTCCCCGCCAGAGCCGGCCTGCAATGGGTCAAGCTGGGCGTGAAGACCTTCTTCCGTCAGCCGTTGGCCATGTCGGGCCTGTTCTTCATGTTCATGGCCACCGTGTCGGTGCTCTCGCTCGTTCCTTTGCTGGGCACGGTGATTTCGCTGCTGCTGGTGCCGGTGGCCACGCTGGGCCTCATGGCCGCCACGCGCGAAGCCACGCAGGGGCGTTTTCCCATGCCATCCACGCTGATCTCGGGCCTGCGCGGCAAACCGGTGCAGACCCGCAACATGCTCATATTGGGTGCCATGTACGCAGCCGGTCTGCTGCTGGTGCTGGGCGTGGCCACGCTGTTTGCCGGCGACGCACCGCCGCCATTGGACCCCAACGCGGGCGAGGTGTCGGCCGAGATGGTGCGCGCCTCGCTGGCCAACCAGGGCCTGCTCGCCGGCCTGGTGGTGTACCTGCCGGTGGTCATGGCCTTCTGGCACGCGCCGGCCCTGGTGCACTGGCACGGCGTGAGCCCGGGCAAGAGCCTGTTTTTCAGCTTCATGGCCTGCTGGGGCAACAAGGGCGCGATGCTGCTCTACGCGGTGGGCTGGGTCGGCGTGTTCATGCTGGTGGGCCTGCTCATGAGCCTGCTGGGCGCCCTGTTTGGCGGTGTTCAGGCGCTCAACATCGTGCTGTACCCGGCCGTGCTGTTCATGGCCTCCATGTTCCACACCTCGATTTATTTCACCTTCGTTGACAGTTTTGATCCCGCCGAACGACCAACGTCCACAGCAACCACCCCGACCACCACCACCGGAGAAGATGCATGAGCCACCACACCCTGCAAGGCCGCGTCGAGAGCGAAGTGACCTGGTTCCAGCGCCGCGACACCCTGAAAGCCGCCGCGGCCTGGGTGGCCATGGGCGGGCTGCCGGCGGCCATGGCGCAGCAACGCAGCAACGTGGTGGAGCTGGTGGGCGATGTGCTGCTCAACGGCCGGCGCATGGCGCCGCAGCAAACCATCCAGACTGGTGACGAGATCGCCACCGGCCCGGCATCCAGGTTGATCTTCGTGCTGGGCAATGCCTCGTTCAACGTGCGGCAGAACTCGCGCATGACGGTGGAGCGCGGCGCCACGCTGCACACCGTGAGCCTGCTGCGCCTGCTCACCGGCGGGGTGGTCAGCGCGTTTGGCCGTGGCCCCAGCCGCACCATCGTCACCCCCACGCTCACCGCCGGCATCCGCGGCACCGGCGTCTACACCGAGGTGCTGGCCGACCAGGGCAACCGCAGCTATTTCTGCAACTGCTACGGCACGGTGGACATGCAGGCCGGCGGCAACCGAGCAACGTCGGTGTCGAGCTACCACCAGTCGTTCTGGGGCGAAGCGCAGCCCAAGGCCGGGCGCTTCCTCACGCCGGCGCCGGCGCTCAACCACACCGACGAAGAACTCGAATTCCTCGCCGGCCTGATCAACCAGCGCACCGCCTGGCAGATCGCCGGGCGCACCGGCGTGAAAGACGGGCGCGGCTACATGGAACAGCGCCCACCCGAAGCCCATCCGGCCATGCCGCGCTGAAGGGCATCGCCCATCAAAAAAACCCGGCGAGCCGGGTTTTTTTGTGCGCGTCAGCGGATCAGAGACCGATCACGCCACCGTCGGTGCGGGTGATGACGATGGTGGCCGAGCGGGGGCGGCCGGCCACGCCATAGCCCTTGTTGCCAGGCCACTGGCTCTGGAACGCGAACGCACCGGTGCCCACCGCCGGGGTGGTTTCACCCGGGTGCTGGATGTTGACGAACACGGTGCGGCCGTCGGCCGACTCGGTCATGCCGGTGATCTCTGCGCCCTTCGGCCCGACCAGGAAACGCCGCAGTTTGGCGTCGCCCAGCGCGGCACCGATGAAGGTTTGTTCGCTGCCCGTGCTGCCACCGAAGTTGTTGCTCACCGTGATGCTGCGGCCATCACCCACGTTGCCCGGAACGGCAGCGAGCAGCATGCAGTTGGTCTGGTCCAGGTAGGCTCCGTCGTCGGTCTGGATGTAGCAGATGCCGGTGGCCTGGCTGAACCACAGACCATCGGGCGACGAAAAGTCGTTCTTGTCGCTCAGGCCGGAGAGGTTGATGCCCGCACCCGCGTCTTCTTCGGCACCGAACAGGAAGATGTCCCAGTTGAAGGTGGTGGCTTTGGGATCGCTGCCGGTCTCACGGAAACGGATGATGTGGCCGTTCGGGTTGCCCGAGCGGGTCAGGCCGTCGTTGTCGGCGTAAGCGCGCGGGTTGGCGGCATCGGCGTTGGCCACATTGCGGCTGCTGTTGTTGGTCATCGTGAAGTACACGTCGCCGTTCTTCGGATTCACCGCGCCCCACTCCGGACGGTCCATGCGCGTGGCACCCACCGCACTGGCGGCGTGGCGGGCGTTGACCAGCACATCGGCCTGGTTGTCGAAGGTGTAGGTGGTGTAGGCCGGGCTGGCAGCAGCCACGGTGGTCACGTTGAGCTCCAGCCAGACGCCCAGGCCGGTGTCGTTGAACCTGGCCACGTACAGCTTGCCTTCGTTGAGGTACTTGTCACCGGCGGCCATGCCACCACCCACGTCGGCCGGGTTCCACACAGCGGTGGACACGAACTTGTAGATGTACTCGTTCTGCGAATCGCAGCCCATGTAGAAAGCCAGCGCCTGGCCGGCCACCGGGATGCTGCAGACGGCGGCCTCGTGCGCAAAACGGCCCATGGCGACGCGCTTGGCGGGCACGGCGTTCGGACGCAGCGGGTCGATCTCGAGGTTGTAGCCGAAGGTGTTGGGCTCGTTGCGGAAGTCGTCCGCGGCGGTGGCGCCCGGGGCCGAGACGTTCCAGCGGCCGAAACGGTTGTCGGTGCTTGCGTTGGGCACAGTGGACCAGCCCTGGCCTGGCGCCCCGCTCGCCCCGGTGAACGGCGCGGCAATCACGCCATAGCGAGCGCGCGAAGCCTTGATCTTGGCGCTCACATCGGTCGAACCGTTGGGCATGTAGAAGTAGGTGGCCCAGTTTTCCTCACAGGCGAGGTAGGTGCCCCAGGGCGTCTTGCCATGGCCGCAGTTGTTGAGGGTGCCGCGCGCGGTGGCGCCGCTGGGGTCGAACTGCGTGGACATCAAAGCACGGATGTCGTTGATGTGGGCCGACGGGCCGGTCACGTTCACCACGGTCTGCGGATTCACACGCCGGTTGAATGGGGAATCGAGCTGCACCGTCCAGACGCCGGCGACCCGGCGCACTTCCACCAGCGACACACCGTGGTGGTTGATTTCCTTGAGCACCTCGGTGACTGGACGGGCACCCAGATCCCAGCTGCCCGAAAACTGCGAAATCTTCTTGCCGCCCACGCCACCCGAGGTCTGGCCGTTGGGGTGGAAAAAATGCGCATCGGCCGAGCTCTCGTGGTTGACCACCAGCACGGCGCGGCCGGTGTCCACCGTGGTGTAGTTGCCCGAGCCGTCGATGTAGAACAGGTCCATGCCGTCGTGGTGGTCGCCCACGCGGCGGCTCCAGTCATCGGCCTCGGTGCCCAGGTTGGAGTAAGCGGTCTCGGTGGTGAAGAGGCGATCGCCGGTGGCGTGCAGCACACGGTAGGTGTAGCCGGGCGGCAGGATCACGTCGTCCACCAGGCTCTTGGCCACCGCGGGGAAACCCAGCGCGGTCTGGGTTGGCGTGCCGGGTGTCGGGGCAGCGTCATCCCCGCCACCGCAGGCGCTCAGGAAGGGCAGCGCCGACAGCGCCACCATGCCGGTGCCGCCGCGGATCACGTTGCGGCGGGTCAGTGGCGTGCGCGTGCCGCGCGCCAACACTTCCTGGAAGCTTTCGTTGTTCGAGAAATTGCAGTTGTCGTCGTCGTGGTGAGACATGAAGGGCTCCGGGGTTGAAAGAACAGACACCGGTGCAGTCTGTTCAAGTCATGTGACCAAACCGTGAATCGGCCAATGACCCCCGCGCGTCCTCTTGCATTGAGGCGCGTCATCAAGCTTTCACAACAGTGGCGCTGATCGCTGCGCCGTGGCCGGGCGCAGCACCGTGTCCACCGCCGGAAAGGCCCCCGCGGCCTGCAGCATCAGCGTCTCCACCTGCGCTGCGATCTGTTGCCAGTCGAGGTGCGCCACGCGCGAGCGCGCTTGCTCGCGGGCTTGCGCCAGCAGCGATGGCGACTGCGCGAGCGTCAACGCCACGCGCACGAACGCCGCTTCCTGTCCCGCCGGCACCAGCCAGCCGTTGAGGTGGCTCTGCACCCAGTCGCTGGCCGCCGCCGTGTCGAACGCGAGCACCGGCAGGCCGCTGGCCAGCGCTTCGATGGTCACGTTGCCGAAGGTCTCGGTCAGGCTGGGAAACACAAACAGATCGGCCGAGGCGTAGTCACCCGCCAGCTCTTCGTGCCTGCGCATGCCGGCAAACACCGCTTGTGGGCAGCGCTGCTGCAGGCTTTCGCGCAGCGGTCCGTCGCCCACGAACACCAGCTTCACGTCGGCGTGGTGGGCCTGCATGGCGGCGTGGGCCTGCAGCGCCACGTCGAGGTTCTTCTCGGCAGCGAGACGCCCCACCACCAGCATCACCAGCGTATCGGGGCCTGCACCCCACTGGCGGCGCAAGGCTTCGCTGCGCCGCTGCGGGTTGAAGAGCTGCGTGTCCACACCCCGCGCCACCACCTGCACGTTCTCGAAACCCATCTCCATGAGTTGTGCGCGCAGCGCGCGCGTGGGCACCATGGTGAGCTGCGTGAGGTTGTGAAATCGCCGCAGGTACGACACCATGGGTTTGCGCAACCAGCCCACACCGTAGTGCTCGCAGTAAGCGTGGAAGTTGGTGCGGAAATCGGAGGTCACCGGCAGCTTCAATCGCCGCGCGGCCTGCAGCGCCGACCAGCCCAGCGGGCCTTCGGTGGCGATGTGCACGAGGTCGGGGCGCTTCAATGTCCAGGCGTTGAGGAGGGCGCGTTTGGCCGGCAGACCGAGCTTGAGCTCGGGGTAACGCGGAATGGGCATGCCGCGCATGAGCAGCTCTTCATAACCGCTGTGGCTCAGCGCCTGGTCCACCCGCGTCTGGCGCGGGCGGATCAGCTGCACCGGGTGGTTGCGCGCGCACAGGCCCTGCACCAGGCGCGAGAGCGTGAGCGACACGCCATTGATCTCCGGCGGCCAGGTCTCGGTGACCACCGACAGGCGCAGGGAGGGCGTGCTGGCGGGGTATTCCTCGACCAGGATCTGTTCGGATGTCATGGCGTTCATGCGCCCATGTTCCTGCGGCTGTGCAACAAACTGATGACAAGTTCGCGCTGTCACCGTCTTTTCACATGTCGGGGCAAGACTGCGCAGGTGTGTGACCTCCCCACACCCCCCACCCTTGCATGGAGAAACCGTGAACGACTTTTTCAAGACACTGGAAACCCAACGCTGGGACGACCACCGCTACTACCACCACAGCCGCATCAACCAGACGCTGCACCTGATCAGCGCGATCAGTTTTGTGGTGGCCTACGCGCTGCTGTGGACCGACCCGGTGCTCTCCGCGTTGATCGCCTGGCTGGTCTCCATGACCAGCCGCCAGGCCGGCCACTTTTTCTTCGAACCCAAGGGCTACGACCACGTGAACCAGGCCACGCACGAGCACAAGGAAGAGATCAAGGTGGGCTACAACCTGCAGCGCAAGGTGGTGCTGATGGCCCTCTGGGCCGGCACGCCGATGCTGGTGGCGCTGGTGCCGGGCGTCTTCGGCCTGTTCGAGCCACACACCGACGGCGAGAGCTTCATCCGCCAGGTCGGCGCGCTGTGGCTGGCGCTGGGTGTGGGTGGTTTGTTGTTCCGCACCGTGCACCTGTTCTTCATTGCCGATGTGCAGACCGGCCTGGCCTGGATGACCAAGATCCTCACCGACCCGTTTCACGACATCAAGCTGTACCACAAGGCGCCGCTGTTTTTGATGCGCGGCCAGCTGATCGATCCCGGTATTGGTCACCGCAATTGAGGCTGGATGCGGGGCCTTCAGCCCCGCACCGGGCTTCAGTTCCTGCCCTTGAAACGGCGCCCCAGCATTTCCCGAAACACGCTGCGCCGAATCGACTTGTGCGTCTGCTCTCCCCGCCACCACCAGCCCTGTGCCTGCATCTGCTGCCCCGCGGCCACGAAGCGTTGCACCACGTCATCGAACTCGGCATCGCTGAAGTGCAGCCCGAAGATGAAACGCCCCGTGCCCACCCAGCTCAGCGCCAGCCCCTGCCAGCGCAGCAGGTACTGGAACATCCAGTGGTAGCGGCCCGGCTGGGTGTACATCAGTGTCCAGATGCTTTGCAGGTTGGCCACACGCACCGGCAGGCCGTGCTGGGCCATGGTGTCGTTGAAATGCTTCGCGCGGGCATCCCACTTCGCGTCCTGATCAACGTACAAGGCCCGGATCTCCGGCGTGTCCAGACGCTTCAAAAAGGCCGCCATGCCACCCATCACGTACGGGTGGGCGTTGAACGTGCCGCGCGCAAAACACACATCGGCCGGGCGCTCTTCGCGAAAGCGCTGCATCAGCTCGCGCCGGCCGCACACCACGCCCACCGGGTAACCACCGGCCAGCGTCTTGCCGTAGGTGACCATGTCGGCCTGCACGCCGAAGTATTCCTGTGCGCCGCCGGCTGCAAGGCGAAAGCCCAGAAACACCTCATCGAAGATCAGCACGATGCCGCGCTCGGTGCACACCTCGCGCAACCGCTTCAGCCAGGCGGTGTAAGCCACGCGGTCGTAGCCGGCGGTGCGGCTGCCGTCCACCAGGGTGGAGTCGCCCGGTGCATTTTTGTTGGGATGCAGGGCCTGCAGCGGGTTGACCAGCACACAGGCCACATCGCGCCGCCTGCGCAGCACCTGCAGGCTCTTCTCGCTCATGTCTTGCAGCGTGTAGGTCTCGCGCGGCGGCATCGGGTTGCCCGGGCCGGGCTGCACGTCTTCCCACCAGCCGTGGTACGCGCCGCAAAAGCGCACCAGGTGCTTGCGGCCCGTGTGGTAGCGCGCCAGGCGCACGGCCTGCATCACCGCTTCGGTGCCCGACATGTGGAACGACACCTGGTCGTGTCCGGAAATGGCTTGCAGCTTCGCGACAACGTCGGCCACGCACGGGTGGTAAGCACCCAGCACCGGGCCCAGGGCCTGCCCGATCTCTGCGCCCTCGGCCATGCAGGCCTTGTAGAAGTGGTCGATGAAGGTGTTGCCATCGAGGTCGGTGAGGTGCACACCCTCGGCCGACTGCATGAAGGCACCCACCTTCAGCCGCGCACGCACCAGCGGGCTGAACTGGAACGGCACACGGTAGGCGCCGGTGAACTGCAGATCGGCCAGGCCTTCGCGCGCCTGCGCGGTGAGTGCGAGCGTCTTGGCGTAGCGCTCGGCGAAACCGGCGCACAGCAGGTCAAAGGCCGCGCGGCGCTGCGCCACGACCTCGGCGGGCGCACCGTCGCAATCGAAGAACCGGGCCTCGTCATAGGCGTAGCCCGGCAGCCACTTCGCCAGCCGCTTGGCCATCTTGGAATGGCCCGCGAGCGAGCGGTGTTTGGCTCGCGAGAGTTCGAGCCGCTGCTTGAGCAGCGGCAAGGCCAGGGCGAGCGATCCCAGCGGAACGGCGTAAGACAAGTAGGACATGCAGCGACAAGCTCCAGGGCGGTTGGTGTGTGTCTTTTGTAGGGCGTCCACATGACGAAGCCATGAAAAAACCATGAACCCCCCGATGAAAAGTCCCAACATCCTGCAGCGCCTCGCGCTCAACGAAGACCTCAACTTCCTGCTCACCAACCGCGTGCCGCGCGCGGCGCTCACGCGGTTCATGGGCTGGTTCAGCCGCATCCGCCACCCCTGGGTGCGCGTTGCCTCCATGGCGGTCTGGCGCACCTTCACCGACATCGACCTGAGCGAAGCGAAGAAGACGTCGTTCAACAGCCTGCACGACTGTTTTGTGCGCGAACTCAAGCCCGGCGCGCGACCACTGGACGAGCGTGGACACGTGCTGGTGAGCCCGTGCGACGCCATCGTGGGTGCCTGCGGGCGAATTGGTGACGACGCTGCCGCGCAGGTGTTCCAGGCCAAAGGATTCCCCTACCCGCTCACCGACCTGCTGGGCACGGACGCACGCGGTCTGGCCACCATCAACACGCTGCGCGGCGGCAGTTATGTGACGCTGCGCCTGACCTCCAGCATGTACCACCGCTTCCACGCGCCCGCAGCGCTCACGCTGGACCATGTGACCTACATCAGCGGCGACACCTGGAACGTGAACCCGATCGCGCTCAAGCGCATCGAGCGGCTCTTTTGCAAGAACGAGCGCGCCGTGCTGCACTGCCGGCTGGCCGACGGCACACCGCTCTTGATCGTGCCGGTGGCCGCCATCCTGGTGGCCAGCATGCGGCTGCGCGCGGTGGACGTGGCGCTCAACATCCGTTACCGCGGGCCCAACGAACTGCCCTGCCACGCCTCGTATGCCAAGGGCGAGGAGATGGGCTGGTTCGAGCACGGCTCGACCATCCTGGTGTTCGCACCCAAGGGCATCGCGCTGTGCGACGGTGTGGCGACCGGTCAACACATCCGCATGGGGCAGGCCCTGCTCAGCGCACCGGGTCGGGCGAGCGCAACTTGAGCGCTTCTTGACCGTCGCTGCGCAGCCATCCGGCCATGCGCTCCAGCGCCGGGCCGCGCACCTGTCTCAGCCGGGTCTGCAAGGCCGCCCACGCGGGGTCTGCCGCGCCCTGCATCTGCGCGAACAGGCCGGTGTAGGCCTCCAGCCGGGAGCGGCGCAACCAGTCCTGCAGCGCCGGATGTTGCGCCCAGCGCGCCTGGTTGCGTGCGGTCTGCAGGTGCATGCGCAGCCAGTCGAGCGGCACCTCCGGCACGCGCACGGGTTCGCACAGCGCGTTCTTCTCGTCTTCGTCCTCCATCGTCGCTTCCAGGTGCGCGATGAAGGCTGCGCTGAAGGTGGGCGAGCAGCGGCGCACGTACTGCGGCACGATGCGCTGCCCCTGAAACACCGCTTGCACCGGGCCGCGTGGCAGGCCGGCGGCACTGCAATGCACATGCACGTGGCGGGGCGTGGTCGCGATCTCGCCGTGGTCCAGCACGATGCGGTCGCTCTCGATGGCCTGCACATGGCCCATGCGCACCACGCGGGTGATCCGGCGCAGCTGCGCGAGTTCGGCTTCGCTCACGATGGCGCAGCGGTACATGCCGGGCTGCACCGTGGGGTCGATGCGCTGCAGCAGCCGTGCGGCCTCCAGGCGGTCGAACAGGTCGGGCAGCGACGCCGCGTCGCGCACCGCCTCCAGCTCGGCCACCATCGCCGCCAGCGTCTGGTGCGCAAACGCAGCGGTGGGCTGCACGTTGGCGCGGTTGAGCAGCCAGGCCTCGCGCGGACGGATCCAGGTGATGGTGTCGGGCGCCACACCCTGCGCCAGCAGCCACAAGGCGGTGTCCATGGCCGTCTTGCCACCGCCCACGATCACGTGGCCGGCCACCGGCTGGCGCCACTGCGTGAGCTCCGTCGGTGTCAGGCAGGTCACCCCGCCGGCCACGGCGAAACGCGGTCCGTGGGTGGCGGGCACCTGGGTGTCGGCCCGGGTCGCGTCCACCCAGCGCCGCCGCGCCACCAGGCGCTGGCGCTCGCCATTCACCAGGGACACCGCCACGCCGTCCTCGGCCACATCGTGCAGCGGCAGCCACATCACGCGGCCCGTGGGCAGCAGGCGTTCCTGCAGCACACGGTCGAAATAGGCGCAGATCTCGGCGCCGCTGGCCAGTTCGTTGAGGCCGGCGTTCAGGCCCACCTCGTCGATGCGACCGCTGCCCAGCGGCAGCGAATTCACGCCGTAGGTGACCGAGGGACCGTGCAGGCGCACGAAGGGGTAGGCGTCGTTCCAGTGGCCGCCGGGCCGGGCGCGCCGGTCCACGATGGCGATGCGGGCCGAGGTCTCGGCGGCCAGGGTGTCGGCCATGGCCATGCCCACGGCGCCCGCGCCGACGATCACATGATCGACTTCCAGTGTGTGTTTGCTCATGTCGATGTCCTTTGAGTGCATCACGTCGCCGCCGCAGAGCGGCGCAACGTCAGTGCCGGGTGATCACGATCTCCAGGTACTCGCTGGGCACCACCAGCGAGTCGGGACCGGCGACGTTGAGTTCATCGAGCAGCGCCGTGATGGCGCGTTCGAGCGACTGCGCACCGGCAGCGTCGAGCGCGGCGAAGGCCTTGTGGGTGGGGCCGTAGAACTCACGAAACACCGACACGAAGTGCGCGGGCGAGTGGTAGCGGAAATGGAAGTGCCGGCGCTGGCAGGCGATCTGCGCGGCCTGGGCACCGAACAGCTCGACGATGTGGGGCTCGGAACCCCACAGCGCGGGCGACTGCACGCCCGCCGGCGGCGGCACGTGGGCGCCGATCACCTTGAACAGGCGGCCGATGAAACCGGTGGGTGTCCAGTTCGCCAGGGCGATGCGGCCACCCGGCCGAAGCACACGCAGCATCTCGCTGGCAGAGCGGTGGTGGTCGGGCGTGAACATCACACCGAAGGTGGACAGCACGGTGTCGAAGCTGGCGTCGGCGAATGGCAGGTCTTCCGCGTCGGCGAGCTGGAACTGCACCGGCAGGTGTTCGGCCTCGGCGCGGGCGCGTCCCTTGTCCAGCAGCGCCTGCACGTAGTCGGTGGAGGTGACCTTGGCGTGGCGGCGCGCAGCGGCCAGCGAGGCATTGCCGTTGCCGGCGGCCACGTCGAGCACGGCCTGGCCGGCGCGCACATCGGCGGCTTCGGCCAGCGTCTCGCCGACGATCTGCAAGGTGGTGCCGATGGTGGCGTAGTCGCCGCTGGCCCAGGTGGCCTGCTGGCGCTGCTTGATGGCGGTGAAGTCGATGGCGGGTTTGTCGATGACGGTGTTCATGGTGTGGGTCTCCTGGGGATGGGTTTCGATGGGCATCGACACCGGTGGTGCCGACGGATCCATTCTGGAAAACCGCGCCCGTTGACGCTTCACCTTGCGTTCGGCATATTTGCTCGCGCGTCCGCCATTGGCGACACGCCGCGCCGCGCCTCCACCGTGTGTCCGCGCGACTTGATCAGGACTCCACACGGTCTGGAGCGCGCCATGAGCCACGACCCCTTGTCCGATGTGTTGCGCAGCGTGCGCCTGCGCGGCGCGATCTTTTACTACGTCAGCTTCGACGGCGAATGGGCCGCCGAGACGCCGCCCTCGCCCCTGCTGGCGGGCGCGCTCATGCCGGGCGCGGACCACGTGCTCGCTTACCACCTCATGGCCAAGGGGGAAGGCTGGGCCGCCTCCGACGGCCAGGCACCGGTGCGGCTGGCCACGGGCGACATCGTCATGTTTCCGCGCGGTGACGGCCATGTGATTTCGAGCGCACCCGGCATGCACGCGCTTGAAGACCAGAGCAGCTGGCGCTACGAGACGCGCAACGACCCCAAGCCCATCGCCGTGGCCTACCACCGTGGCGTGCTGCGGCCCGGTCTGCCCGGCCCGGCCGACGATGCGCGCTCGGTGGTGGTGTGCGGTTTCGTGGCCTGCGACATGAAGCCCTTCAATCCGCTGATCAACGCCTTGCCGCCGCAGCTGCACCTGCGCGCCGGCGACCTGGGGGCCTGGACGATGCAGCTGCTGGACCAGGCGGTGGCGGAGTCGCGTGAGCGCCGCGCCGGCAGCGCGGCCATCCTGGAGCGCGCCAGCGAGTTCGTGTTTGTCGATGCGGCGCGGCGCTACCTTGAATCGCTGCCGCCGGGTGCGGCGGGCTGGCTGGGCGCGCTGCGCGACCGGCACGTGGGCCAGGCCATCGCGCTGATACACGAACGCCCGTCGGAGCCCTGGAGCGTCGAGGATCTGGGAAGGCAGGTCGGGTTGTCGCGCTCGGCCCTGCACGAACGTTTTGTCGAACTGACCGGGCAGGCACCCATGCAGTACCTGACGAACTGGCGCATGCAACTGGGTGCAGGCTTGCTGCGCCAGGGCCATGCGAAGGTGGCAGCGGTGGCGCAGGAGGTGGGCTACGACTCCGAGGCCGCGTTCGCCCGCGCCTTCAAGCGCCTGGTGGGCCAGCCGCCCGCCGCGTGGCGGCGTGCCCAGATCGGGTGACGCACTGTCACCAGACTTTCACACGACTTGCACATGATCTGCGGTGATTCATTCACCCGAGGTCATTGCCATGTCCCACGACAACATCCGCCCCAACGCCCACTTCAACGACGAAGACTCCAACACCAGCAACAACCCCGCGTTCGACAACGTGCTGAGCGCGCGCCTGAGCCGGCGCAGCCTGCTCGGTGGCGCAGGCGCTGCCGCACTGGGCGGCACAGCCTTGACCGGCTGCGCCACCAGCGGCCCGGTGGCTCCGGTGAGCGGCCTTGGGTTCAAGCCGGTGGTCAAGACCATGGCCGATCAGGTGACCGTGCCCGAGGGCTACACCGCCCGCGTCATTTACGCCCTGGGCGACCCACTCACCGGCGGCACGCCGGCCTACAAGAACGACGGCACCGACGCCGACTTCGGCAACCGCGCCGGTGACCACCACGACGGCATCGAGTGGTTCGGCCTGGACGCTGGCCATGAACCACGAAGCCACCACCGACGAAAAGCTCAGCTCCTTCTTCATCCACGCCAACGGCGGCACCTCGGTGCTGCCCCGTCCCGCGGTCGAGATCGACAAGGAACTCATGATCCACGGCCTGTCGGTGGTGGAAGTGCAGACCGACGGCAAGACCTGGGCCACCAAGGCCGCATCGGCGTTCAACCGCCGCGTGACGACCATGACGCCCGTGACCATTCATGGCCCGGCGCGCGGCAGCGAACACCTGGTGACGAAGTACAGCCCCGACGGCACACAAGCGCGTGGCACGCTCAACAACTGCGGCACCGGCCGCACGCCCTGGGGCACCTTCATCTCGGGCGAAGAGAACTGGTTCGGCTACTTCTTCCGCGACGCGAAAGACGACGACGCGCGCAAGAAGGACAAACAGGTTCAGGCACTCAACCGCTACGGCCGCCGCGCCGGCGCCGCCAGCCGCCACGGCTGGGAAAGTGGTGGCACCGCCGACACCTACGCGCGCTGGAACAACAGCGCCGTGGGGGCCAGCGCCAAGGACGACTTCCGCAACGAGATGAACACGTTCGGCTACATCGTCGAGCTCGACCCCTACGACAAGACCACCACGCTGCGCAAGCGCACCGCGCTCGGCCGCATGGGCCACGAGAACGCCACCTTCGCCCGCGCCGTCGCCGGCCAGCCGGTGGTGGCTTACATGGGTGACGACGCGCGCGGTGAATACATCTACAAGTTCGTGTCCGCCGCCACGTGGGACCCGGCAGACGCGAAGCCCGCCAACCGCCTGGCCGCTGGCGACAAGTACCTGGACAAGGGCACGCTGTTTGCCGCGCGCTTCAAGGGCGACGGCACCGGTGAATGGCTGGAGCTGTCGATGGACAACCCGGTGATCGCGGGCAGCTCGTACTTTGAATTCAAGAGCGAAGCCGACGTGGCCGTGTTCACCCGCCTGGCCGCCGACGCGGTGGGCGCCACGCGCATGGACCGCCCGGAGTGGGGCGGCGTGAACCCGAAGAACGGCGAGGTCTACATCACGCTGACCAACAACAGCGCGCGCACCATGGCCACCGTGGACAGCGCCAACCCGCGCGCCTACGCCGACCTGAAGGCCGGCAAGGAGCAGAAGGGCAACGTGCATGGCCACATCGTGCGCATGTCGCAAAAGAACCCGGCCGACGCCGCGTTCCAGTGGGACATCTACCTCTTTGCATCGGAAGCCGACGCCGACAAGGCCAGCGTGAACCTCTCCAGCCTGACCGACGACAACGACCTGTCCTCACCCGACGGACTGGTGTTCAGCCAGGCCACCGGCCTCTGCTGGATCCAGACCGACGACGGCGCCTACACCGACAAGACCAACTGCATGCTGCTGGCCGCCCTGCCCGGCCAGCGCGGCGACGGCGGCGCCAAGACCTTGGTGCACGGCGACAAGCAGGTGACGACGCACGTGGGCAAGGCCCAGACGCCGGCCACGCTCAAGCGTTTCCTGGTCGGCCCCAAGGGTGCAGAAATCACCGGCATCACCGAAACGCCCGATGGCCGCGCGATCTTCGTGAACATCCAGCACGCGGGTGAGAACACCAAGATGGCCGACGTGAACGACCCGGCCAGATACGAGAGCCGCTGGCCCGCGAACGCGGGTTACGGCGCGGGCCAACGCCCGCGCTCCGCCACCGTCGTCATCACCAAAAACGATGGCGGTGTGATCGGTACCTGAGCGATCAGACGATCGGGGTGGGCTGAAGTTCACCTGCGCGCGGGCGTCATCGCCCGCGCCTTCGATGGACAGCACCTTGCCCTCGCCGAACTTGTTGTGAAACACGGCCATGCCGGCCTTGATGTCGGTGCCGCGATCGGGCTCGGGCGCGTTCTGGCCCAGGCCTTTGGGGTCGCCCTTGTCGTTGAAGCCGGGTGACCACGACGGCTGCAGCGCCGGCGGTGCGCCGAAGCTGCGCCGCCCGTTCTGCCACTGACCACCGCCACCACCCGCCCCGCCCGGTGCACCCCAGGCCGGCTGCTGCGGTGTGAGCCACTTCAGGCAGGCCTCGGGCAGTTCGTCGAAGAAGCGGCTCTTCATGTTGTAGCGCGTCTGCCCGTGCAGCATGCGGGTCTGCGAATGGCTCAGGTACAGGCGCTTGCGCGCGCGCGTGATCGCCACATACATCAGGCGCCGCTCCTCTTCCAGCCCGTCGCGGTCGCTCATGGAGTTCTCGTGCGGGAACAGGCCTTCTTCCATGCCGGTGATGAACACCACATCGAATTCGAGTCCCTTGGCGGCATGCACCGTCATGAGCTGCACCGCGTCCTGCCCGGCCTGCGCCTGGTTGTCGCCCGATTCGAGCGCGGCGTGTGTCAGGAAGGCGGCGAGCGGGCTCATGGTTTCGCCGGTTTCCATGTCGGGTGCGGGCGGTTCGTCCAGCACCGGCAGGGACGCGTCCAACCCCTGGCTGGCCGGGCTCTGCGTCAATGCCGATCCGTCCGCCGTGCGCGCCACGGCATCGCGGCCAAAGCCTTCGATGCCCACAAAACTCTTGGCCGCGCTCACCAGTTCTTCCAGGTTCTCCACCCGGTCCTGCCCTTCGCGCTCGGCACGGTAGTGTTCCACCAGGCCGCTGTGGTCGAGCACCAGCTCGATGATCTCGGCCAGCGTCATGCCCTCGGAGCGTTCGCGCAGCACGTCGAGCTTGGCCACAAACGCGCCAATGGCCACCCCGGCGCGCCCGGTCACCGCGCTCACCGCGTCGTGCAACGAGCAACCCGAGGTGCGCGCCACGTCCTGCAGCTGCTCGATGCTGCGCGCGCCAATGCCGCGCGGCGGAAAGTTCACCACGCGCAGAAAACTCGTGTCGTCGTTGGCGTTCTCCAGCAGGCGCAAATAGGCCAGCGCGTGCTTGATCTCGGCGCGCTCGAAGAAGCGCAAGCCGCCGTACACGCGGTAGGGCATGGCGGCGTTGAACAGCGCGGTTTCCACCACCCGGCTTTGCGCGTTGCTGCGGTAGAGCACGGCCATCTCCACCTTGGGCACGTCTTCGCGCGCCAGTTGCTTCATCTCGTCGACCATCCACTGCGCTTCGGCGAAATCGCTGGTGGCCTCGTGCACACGCACCGGTTCGCCCGCGCCGGCATCGGTGCGCAGGTTCTTGCCCAGGCGGTTGGTGTTGTGGCTGATGAGTTCGTTGGCCGAGTCGAGGATGTTGCTGCAGCTGCGGTAGTTCTGCT
>LNFM01011352.1_pt1 | contig 18321 bp, 19 predicted proteins | sample 596031 | NCBI WGS metagenome assembly LNFM01 (sample SAMN04254537, study PRJNA301005) | activated carbon metagenome | isolation source: dual media filters at the Ann Arbor, Michigan drinking water treatment plant | place: USA: Ann Arbor | reverse complement strand
TCTCGGTGATGGTCGGCTTGTCGCCCGCCTCGGTGAGCTTCGTCGCGCCGAGCTTGAGCCCGAGCTGCACCACCGGATCGTTGCGATAGCTCTCCGGCTTGGCGTGGACCATGCGCATGCCGTCGACGACGTCGGGGCGATAACCCTTGGGATCGCGTGTCAGCGCCTTGCGCAGCACGATCAGGGCGCGCGCCGTCGGGTCGTTGAACACCCGCTCGGGCAGCAGGAAGGTCTCGACCGAGCTGCGGCCCTTCTGGCCGAGCGCGTCGGTCGCGAACAGCATCACCGTGACCTTGAGGCCGGCCCACGGATGGCTGGTCAGGTCGCGCACGAAGGAGTCGCCCACCTTCCTGGTGTTTCCGGCCACCGGCAGGTCGAGACGGATGACTTCGGGCTCCTCGTCGGCGGCGAGCGCCTCGTCACCCAGCACACTGCCGTGCAGGCGGACCTGCAGCTGCACGCCGGTGACACCGAAATCGTCGCCGGCGATGTACTCGATCTTGGTCGACCATTTGTCGACACCGATCGGCTTGGCGAACTCGATGGTCGGCGGCAGGTCGGGAATGACATGCAGCTTCCAGCGCGCCTGCTCGTCGCCGCGCGCCTGCAGGACGATCTGCGTGCCCTCGGTGATGACCTGCTCGATCTGGTACTTGCCCTTGCCGACCGTGTTGAACTCGGCCGGCCCACCGCCGCCTTCGATCACCAGCTGGGGTGGCTTGCGGCCGCGCACGTCGTCGACGAAGCCGGCGAGCTTGCTGCCCACCGGCACGCGCAACAGCTTGTCGCGATCGGCCATGTCCAGATAGATCGGCGGCTTGCCGGTATAGGCCGGCGGCGCGATCCACAGGTTGGCGACCACCGGCGGCGGCGGCGGGAAGGCCGGCGTCACGGCGGCAGCCATGCGATCGACTCGCCAGCCGCCCGCGCTGGCGACGGCGACGATCAGCACCAGGAGCGGCACGAAGCGCAGCGCCCACTTGTCGAGGATGGCGAGCCCGGGATGGGCCGGCTTGTTGCCGAGCGCCGCCAGCCGCTCGGCCTCGCGGCGGCGATGGGCTTCCCACAGGGCAGTCGCCATCGTATCGCCGGCGCCGGTCGCCAGGCGATCCTGGACCGCGACCAGGGGACGGTGCGGCACGCCGCTGTCGCGCTCGAGGCGGCGTACCGCCTCCTCGCGGCCGGGCCAGCTGAATCGGCGCAGCTCCCACCAGGCGAGCATCCCGAAGGCGATCGCCAGCACGGCCAGCAGGCCGGTATGGACCCAGGGATCGAGGCCGGCGAAAAGGTCGAGATGGGCGGCCGCCACGAACAGGGCGACGTAGGCCAGCAGCGGCACGAGCCGCGGCCACAGGCTCTCCCAGGCCAAGGCCATGCGGGCCACGCCGATCTTGCGGGCCACGCCGGGCGCTGCGATCTGGGTGGTCTGGCTGGCGTCCATCGCCGTCCTCTCTTGTTACTGACGCAGCACCCGGGGGGCAGGGTGCTAAGGCTTCGTCGGCTCCATCCAGGGCGGGAACCGTCACCGCAAATCGCGTGCCATCGACCATGACCTCCGGCGCCAGCGGGCGGGTGTTGTAGGCCGAAGCCATCACCGCGCCATAGGCGCCGGCCGAGCGTATCATGACGAGGTCTCCCGCAGCCAGTGGGGGCAGATCACGGTTTTGCGCGAGGTAGTCGCCCGATTCGCAGATCGGCCCGACAATGTCACAACGGATCGTGGCGGCATCGCGGCGCTCCCGGACCGGCACGATGTCGTGCCACGCCTCGTATAACGTCGGCCGGATGAGATCGTTCATCGCCGCATCGACGATGACGAAGGTCTTGGCCGCGCCGGGCTTGACCAGGATGACCTCGCCGACCAGCACGCCAGCCTCTCCGACCAGCCGTCGGCCCGGCTCGAACGTCAGCTCGCAGCCCAGCCCATCGGTTTCGCGGGCCACCATTGCAAGAAAGTCGGGGATCGAGGGCGGCCTCTCGTCGGCATAGACGATGCCCAGGCCGCCGCCGATGTCGAACCGGTCGATGGCATGGCCGTCGGCCCTGAGCTGGCCGATCAGCTCGCGCACCCGCACGATGGCGCTGCGGTAGGGGTCGAGCGAGGTCAGCTGGGAGCCGATATGCATGGCGACCCCGACCACCCGCAGGTTGGGCAGGCGGCCGGCCAGGGCGTAGGCATCGCGGGCGAGGTCGATATCGATGCCGAACTTGTTCTCCTTGCGCCCCGTGGTGATCTTGGCGTGGGTGCCGGCATCGACATCGGGGTTGACCCGGATGGTGATGTCGGCGGCGACGCCGAGCTGCCCCGCCACCGCGTTCAGGGTCTCGAGCTCGGACGAGCTCTCGACGTTGATCTGACCCACCCCGGCCTGCAGCGCTGCCATCAGCTCGGAAGCCTTCTTGCCGACGCCGGAATAGATGATGCGCCCGGCCGGGATGCCGGCCGCAAGGGCGCGCTGCATCTCGCCCACCGAGACGATGTCGGCGCCTGCCCCCAGCTCGCCGAACAGCCGGATCACCGCCAGGTTCGAGTTGGCCTTCATCGCGTAGCAAACGCTGGCATTCATGCCCCTGATGCCGTCGGCGAACTCCTGCCATGCCGCGCGCAGCGCGCCGGCCGAATAGCAGTAGAAGGGCGTCCCGACCTGGGCGGCGATGGCGGCCAGCGCCACGCCTTCGGCATGCATCGCGCCGTTCCTGTAGGTGAAGAAGCTCATCGGCTGCGTCCCTGAAAGGGACGCTTTTGTCCCAGGAAGCGGCGGCGCGCGTCCTGCACGGCGCGCGCGACATTGGCGGGCGCCGTGCCGCCCAGGCTCTTGCGGGCATTGACCGAGGCCTCGACGGTCAGGACGCCGAACACGCTTCGGTCGATCCTGGGCTCGATCGCCCGCATCTCCTCGAGCGTGAGCTTGTCGAGATCGACGCCCTTGGCGGCGGCGATGCCGACCAGCCGGCCGGTCGCGTGATGGGCCTGGCGGAACGGCAGGCCGACCTTGCGCACCAGCCAGTCGGCGAGGTCGGTCGCCACCGAGTAGTCGGCCGCGGCGACCGCGCGCATGCGCTCCGGATTGGCCTTGAGGTCGCGCACCATGCCGGTCATCGCCGCGACGCCGAGCTCGACCGAGTCGGCGGCGTCGAACAGCGGCTCCTTGTCCTCCTGCATGTCCTTGCCGTAGGTCAGCGGCAGGCCTTTCAGCATCGTGCACAGCGCCACGAAGGCGCCGACGATGCGGCCGACCTTGGCGCGCGTCAGCTCGGCGGCGTCGGGATTGCGCTTCTGCGGCATGATCGAGCTGCCGGTCGTGAAAGCGTCCGACAGCGCGATGAAGCGGAACGGCGCGCTGCACCAGATCACGATCTCCTCGGACAGCCGCGACAGGTGCACGGCGATCAGCGACGCCGCGCCGATGAACTCGACGACGTAGTCGCGGTCGGACACGGCATCGAGGGAGTTGGCCATCGGCCGGTCGAAGCCCAGCGCCTTGGCCGTCAGGCGCGGATCGATCGGATGCGGCGAGCCGGCCAGCGCCGCCGCACCCAGCGGCGATTCGTTCAGCCGCGCGCGACAATCGGCCAAGCGGCTGCGGTCGCGCCCGATCATCTCGACATAGGCCAGCAGGTGATGGCCGAAGGTGATGGGCTGGGCCGTCTGCAGATGGGTGAAGCCCGGCATGATCGTGGCGGCATATTCCTCGGCGCGGTCGATCAGGGCGGCCTGCAGGTCGGCCAGCATGGCCTCCAGGCGGTCGATCGTGTCGCGTACCCACAGCCGCACATCGAGGGCGATCTGGTCGTTGCGCGAGCGCGCCGTGTGCAACCGTCCGCCGGCCGGCCCGATCAGCTCGGTGAGCCTGGCCTCGACGTTGAAATGGATGTCCTCGAGCTTGGTCGAGAAGGTGAAGCGGCCGGACTCGATCTCCTCGCGCACCTGGGCGAGGCCGCGCTTGATTGCGCGTCCGTCCCGTGCGGTCAGGATGCCGCGCCTGACCAGCATGTCGCAGTGCGCGAGCGAGCCGGCGATATCCTGTTGATAAAGCCGGCGGTCGAAGCCGATGGAAGCGTTGATGCGCTCCATGATCTCCGCCGGGCCGCGCGCATAGCGGCCGCCCCACATCGTGTTGGAGCGGCTTGCCGGCGAGGAGCGGCCCTTCCCTCCGGGGCGGCTCGCCGCCCCTCGCGCAGTCGTGTTCTTTCGTGCCATGAATATCAGCCAATGACCCTGTAGGAACGCGGCTTATGGCACATCCCGCCCGACATTTCCTCACCGGCCGCCGCCGCCTGCTGGCGCTCGCTGCCGCCGCCTCGACCGTGCCATTGGTTGCACCGCCGGCACGGGCGCGCGCCGAGGTGTCGGCGAAGCTGGCCAGGGGCGCCATGGCGCGCTTCAAGATCACGAGCCCGGTGCGGCCGGTGCCCAATCTCGAGTTCCTCGACGCCGACGATCGCCCGATGCGCCTCTCCGACCTCGCCGGCAAGGTGCGGCTGATCAATCTGTGGGCGACCTGGTGCGCGCCGTGCGTCAGCGAGATGCCGAGCCTCGACCGCCTGCAGTCGATGCTGCCCAGGAGCCGGTTCGTCATCCTGCCGATCTCGCTCGACGGTCCCTCCAAGCCCAAGGTCGCGCCGTTCTACCGCGACCAGAACCTCGACCATCTCGGCATCTTTTACGACAAGGGCAAGAAGGCGATGTCGACGCTCGGCGTCACCCTCCTGCCGACCTCGATCCTGGTTGACCCGGCCGGCCGTGAGCTCGGCCGGATCGAGGGCGATGCCGACTGGGACACGCCCGAAGGGGTCGCGCTGATGAAGGCGGCGCTCGGCAACGGCGGTTGACGAAAAAATCCGCAACCCGGTTTCGTACCGGTGGTCTTGACACGCAAATGAGTCCGCAATCGCAGAGGCTTGGCGATCCGTGGTGGCCGCGCCATGGTGCACGGAACAGGGAAATCGAGCAGGGAAAGCAGAAAAATTAACAGGGAAACGATTGCACCGGAGCAGGGACTTGCAAGCACGGAACAACGAACCCTCGATCGCATCGTCGATGCGCGCCCCGCCGACGGTAATCGCCCATTCCCACAAAACGTAAAGCGACCCCGGATTCTTGCGTTCGGTGCGTTCGGTGCGTTCGGAGCCTTTCGAATCAAGGAGTTGGCCGAACGCAAGCGGACCTTCAGCGAGGCCTCTTGCGGTCGGGGCCGCCGTCTTGCGGTCCGGGTCAACCAATGCCCGGTCCGTCGCGGGTGTTTCCTCCCGCTTCCAGGAGCGGCCGCGGAGAATCGGCGCCGACTCTTGCGCCCGTTGCGTCCGTGCGTCAGCGGCCTTTGAAATCAAGGACTTGGCGCTGACGCACCGGAAAGGCGCCGCGTCAGCGGTGGGTCGGCTAGCGTCGGTCATGGCGATCACGGTGATGCCCCTCGAATCGCGCGGGTCTGACCACGCGCTATCACGAGACTGCACGAGCCGGCAGAGCGGACAGCCGCGGTGGCTCTCTTCTGCAGCCACCATCGTCCGGAGGCTCACGGAAACTGCGGATCGCCGTAGGGATAGAACTTCTTCAGATCGACGTTGCGATAGGGCAGCCCGTCCAGCCTCACCGTTCCCAGGAACGGCTGCTCCGGCTCGACCAGCAGGATGGTCCTGGCAAAGCCGCTGTCGTCGAAGCCTCGGCGGAAGTGCACCCGCGACTTGATGGCGAACGCCTTGAACTGGCTGATGTCGAGGCCGAGCGCGGCGAGCGGCTCGGGCTCCATCACCTGGACCAGGTAGCGGCTCAGCACCAGCACGTTGTTGCGGCCGAACCGCACGACGACCCAGAACTGGCCGTAGCCCTCGACGGCATTGAGGACCGTGCCCTGGATGCGCACCGGCGCGCCGGCCGATTCGTCGGCGAGGCCGCCCACCTCCCGGTCGAACAGGTCGCCCGCCTTGACGCCCTGCGTCTTCAGGTCGTCGCTCGCCCGCGCATCGGCAATGGTGGCGATCAGCGTGTCGGACAGGTCCCGGGCGATGATCTCCTTCAGGAGCCACGTCGCCGATCCCGAGCGGTCGCTGTGGTCGGCCAGCACGACCGGCGTCGCGCCCTCGGCCATCGCTTCCTTCGCCAGCCTGACACCTTCGGGAATGAGGTGAACCCGAGTCGAGCCGAGCAGCGCCTCGCGCCGTCGCCACGCCGCCAGCGCCATGTCGTCGGCCACCTTGCGCGCGAGCTCGGGCTTGCCGTTGGTCATCACCTGGAAGGTCATGCCGACATCGGGCACGTCGGCGAAGGGAAAGCCGAAGAAGAAGTTGACGTAGAGATCGGGCTCGCGCGCCTCCCACGTCAGCGCACGCTGCACCAGGTCCATCCACGGCGAGGCGCCTGTCCACTGCAGGACGGTCGCCGAGATGATCGGCACGCGCTGCGTCACGGTCGCGGGCGTGTAGTCGCCGCGAATGGCGCGCACCAGCATGCGCGCCGCGCGCTCGCCCTGCAGGTGGCTGTCGTAATGCGGAAAGTACTTCACCGTGAAGGCCATGTCGGCGTGCCGCAGGAACGCCTCGTCCTCGTTGCCGTGCGGATCGAAGGTGCCGACGATGAAGGCGCCCTGCCCCACGACGGCCCGCACCCGTTCCGCCAGGTCGGCCTCGGGCCGCATGACGCCGCGCACCGCCATTGCGCCGTGCAGCGCCAGGTAGACGCCATCGAACGGTCCCTGCGCCCGCAGCCCCTCGATCATGCGGGCGACCAAGGTCTCGTAGGCCTCTTCCGTCACCCAGCCCGATCCGGTCCCTGTTCTGGGCCAGAGCGGCGATTCGATGCCGACCAGCTCCACACCGTCGTGCTCGCGCGCCACCTTCACGAAGCCGCCCAGGTACGATCCGGAATCGTGCGCCAGCAGCGCCTCGCCACTCGCCGGCGAGCCCTCGTAGATGAAGTCGTCGAGCGTCGTGTCGTTCGGCAGGAAGCTCACCGTCTCGTGGGCGAAGTACAGGACGGCAATGCGGATCGGCCGTTGAGACATGCGATTTTTCCTTGCGCGGGCACGACGGGAAGCGAAGTCTCGCGCGACATCCGGGAGGAAACAAATGACAAAGCGGGCGACGAAGCGGGTGATCGATGCCGACGGCCATATCTGCGAGCCGCCGGCGCTGTGGAACGAGTACGTCGAGAAGCGCTACCGCGCCGACACGATCAGGGTCGAGCGCGAGCCCGACGGCCGCGACTGGATGTCGATCAACGGGACGATCCGCCGCAACCTGCGCCCGGCTGCAGCCTGTGTGCCATGGGGCATGGATGATCCCGACAAGGTGCCGACGTGGGAGGATATCCTGCCCGGTTCCTACGATGGCGGGGCGCGCGTCGGCGTGCTCGACGAGGAAGGCATCGAGCGCGCGCTCCTCTTCCCCTCGCTCTACCTGCTGGCCGGCGACATCGAGGATCCGGCCGTCGCCGCCGCGGCATGCCACGGCTACAACGAATGGATCGCCGACATGTGCCGCGACGGCAAGGGCCGGCTGAGCGCCGTCGGCATCGTGCCGCTGCAGAGCGCCGAGGCAGCGCGCCGCGAGGTCGCGCACATCGCCAAGCTCGGCCTCAAGGGCGTCTGCTTCCGGCCCGAGCGCTACAAGGGACTTGCGCTCTACGACGAGCAGCTGAAGCCGTTCTGGGAGGCTGTCGCAGGCGACGGGCTGTTCGCCGCCGTGCATGGCAGCTTCGGCGCGCTGATGCCGAGCTTCGCCACCGGGCGCTACGACAATCTCTTCTTCAGCCACATGATCTGCCATCCGTTCGAGCAGATGGCGGCGTGCCTCGATATCGTGGCCGGCGGCGTGCTCGAGCGCCATCCCAACCTGCGCGTCGCCTTCCTCGAATCGGGACTGGGCTGGCTGGAATACTGGCTCGACCGGCTCGACGGCCATTTCGACTCGATGGGCCAGCACGTGCCGTGGCTGACGCGCAGGCCGAGCGAGCTGTTCCGCGAGCAATGCTTCATCTCGATCGAATCGGACGAGGCGCACCGCCTGCCACGGCTCAGTGAGATGGGTCTCGACCACTGCATCATCTGGGGCGCCGACTATCCCCATTACGATTGCACCTACCCGGGCGCGGTGCAGGATCTCGAGGAGCACCTCGCCCCATTGCCGGCGGAACTGGCCGACGGCGTACGCTGGCGCACGGCAGAGCGGCTTCTCGGGATGGGGTGAGCCATTGCCGGGAGCGCGTCACCCATAGGCGTAAACTTCAGAACTCCCGACATAGCAATTTGTCGGAAGAGGGGGCGTCATCTGCCGGGGGCGCGCCACTCCAGTGGCGCACTCTTCGTTGATCGCACGCCAATGAGCGCCACTGGAGTGGCGCGGTACCGGCAATGATGCCGCGCCGGCATTGCTTGCAGCATTGTGGTACGCGCGGGTATCGCGACACGAGGACGTGTCAGCGCGTCTCGCTTCTGCCCAAGAGGCGCACCAGCATGTGCCTGATGTGATCCTGCCCGCCGAAGAACACGGCGAGGATACGCACCTTGCGCGTCGTGTGATCGACGTCGAACCAGTTGATCGCGCGTGCGATGGCGAGAAACCGGATCCCCGGCAAGATGTCGTCGCGCGCCGTGCCGCGTAAGGGAAAGATTGCAAGCCGATCGACCGCCTTGCGGATTTCCATCACTCGCCGCGCGGCATGGTCCAACGCTTCCTCGGCACCCTCGCCGAAGCCGGCATAGCTCTCGAGCAAGTGGTCGAGTATCAGCTCGAAGTCGTGTTCGGCATCTGCCGTGAACTCAATCGCGAACCGCATGTGCCCGGCGTTTCTTGTCGATCATCCGGGACAGCCGACTATCCATCCTCGCGGCAGACAGGAACGGTCCGGAACGCCGCTTGCCCAGGATCTCGGCCAGCGCGGCCCGCTCCAGGGCGTCGTCTTCCATCTTCTCACGAAGAAGCTCGATACCCTGTTGCAGGACGGCGCTGACGCTGGGATAGCGCCCCGAGTCGACGAGCGTCTTGGCGAAGGAATGCTGCTCATCGGTCAGCGAGATCGAGGACTTTACTGTCAAGGGCCTGGCTTTCGGTCGGATCGGACGACGGTAGTACCCGGTCGTACCACCGTCAAGGATCCGGCTCCAGGCAAGTCACTCCGGCACGTGGATCATGCGCTTGATGTGCTTGAGGTTGGCCACGATGGTGAAGGTCATGATCACCAGCAGCGACCACGAGCTCCACTTGGCGACGTGCACCAGCGTCCACGCGCCGAGCTGGTTGGGATAGCGCCAGATGCCGAAGAACGTCGCGGCGTTCTCGGCCAGCCAGATGAAGAAGCCGATCAGCACGAAGGCGAGCAGCAGCGGCATGCTGCGGTCGCGGTCGAACGGCCGGAAGACGACGGTGGCGCGCGCGTACAGGCCGAGCGCGCAGGCGGCGATGTACCAGCGATAGTCGCCGATGAAATGGTGGGTGAAGAAATTGGCGTAGATCGCGATGGCGACCAGCCACGCCATCCAGTACGGCGGATGGTGGCGGATGCGCAGGTCGAACAGGCGCCACGCCTGGATGATGTAGCTGCCGACGGCCGCATACATGAAGCCCGAGAACAGCGGCACGCCGAGCAGCTTGGTGTAGGCGAAGTCGGGATAGCTCCACGACTGGATGCCGCTCGACGTCTTGAAGGCCTCGAGCGCGAACCCGACGGCGTGGAACAGGCAGATCGCCTTGAGCTCGTCCCAGGTCTCGAGCTTCGTCCAGACCATCCAGGCCTGCACCACCAGCGCGAAGACCAGCAGCACGTCGTAGCGCGGCACCCCCCCCAGGCCGGCGCGCGGCACGGTGAAGACCGCGAGGAAGAACAGGCCGGCGAAAAGGCAGGCGCGCGCCTCCTTGATGCCGAAATAGAGGAACTCCACGGCGAAGCGCCGGAAGCCCGTCAGGCCGGCATCGGCGCGGGGCGCGAGAAGCTGGCGGTCGAGCCATTGGACCGGGCCGACCGCGGCCGGCGCGAGGGCGCGCATCGCGCCGGCTCAGCTGCCGCCGACCTCGCAATGCTTGCCCATCTCCCTCGACAGCAGGAAGCCCGCGATGACTGACCACAACGCAGACCGACATAGCGCATTCGACTTCATCGCAACTCCCCGTGCAGTCCGCCCATGATGGCGACGATTCGGGCTGAAAAGCGGACGAACACGGGAAGACCCCGAACCAGAGCTGGCGGCCAAGGCGGATACTTCAAGCGCTCGCGACGGGACTACTTCCGCCCTGCGGGGACGGCACTTGGGAGTTACCCGAGCGCAGCAATCCGATGAAATCCCCGAAAGAGGAATGCCGCAGGTCGCCGGGTTGTCAGGCGAACGGCACAGGATATCGGCGGATATTGGCGTCCGCGGTCAGGAGCGTCATGCCTTTCACCAGCGCATGGGCGATCAGCATCCGGTCGACCGGATCGCGATGGATCGGCGGTAGCCGCGCGGCGACGCGCCAAGCATCAGCAGGAAAGACTTCCACCACGAGGTCGAACCTCTCCATCAATTCCGAGATCGGTTCTTCGATGGCGATCCTCTGGCGCACCTGGAGGTCGGAGTACTCGAACGCCACGACCGCGCTGACATGCAAGCTGCTCTCGGGATTCACGATTGCTTCAACCCACTCTGCGCGGAGCCGCTTGTCCCCGTTCACCATCCAAACGAGGATCTGCGTGTCAAGCAGGAGGCGCACCGAACTTCCGCTCGATCCGTTCGTCGTAATCCTCGTTGGTCATCGAGGGCGGCACGTCGAAAGCCTCGGGTGGCAGGTCCTTGTACTTCTCACGGGCAAAGCCGATCGCCGCCGCACGCTTCGCAGCGCAAGTCGCGCGCTCGAGCGCGATGGCCTCGGGGATCGCGACCAGCCGCACCAGGGGTTCGCCGGCCTTCTGGAGCACCACTTCCTCGCCACGCAATGCGGCCGTTACCAGTTCGGACAACCGCGTCTGGGCCTCGCCGATACTGACATGGATGGTCATCGACTTAAGCTACCAGACCGGACTATCGCGAGGAAGGCCCCTGCCCTGCTCGCTAGCGAAGCTGGTCAGCCTTCGCCGCGATGGTCTCGATCTCGACTTGGACGCCCGGGCGGGGCAATTTCTCGACGATCAGAAGCGTAGCCGGCGGGTTGTGGTCGCCCATGATGTGTCCGCGTATGCGGAAATAATCGTCCAGGAAAGACTTGTCCGTGACGTAGACGGTGAACTTGACGATGTCCCCGAATGTCATGCCGGAGGCGGTGAGAATGATGCGAATGCGCTCGAAGATCACCTCGAACTGGTCGAACGGGCTTTCAGGCACCGTGCCGTCCAGACGGGCACCGACCTGGCCATTGCAGAACAGGATCCTGGCATTCGGGGGAATTTCCATGCCGTGCGCGGCGTTGCTGGAATGGGCGCGAATTTGACCGTTGAGCGTATAGGCGGTCAGCATCGTTGCATTCGTCCTCGGCAGAGTGGTTGGGTCCTATGAGAACGTGCCGGGCGCGCGCCCTCAGCCATGAGCGGCTGTCATTTTCGCGCCATCGTGGCGCGCGCGCGGGCTGGGGGTCTCCCAGCGGATCTGGGGAGGAGCAATCTACCGTGTCGGGACCGGCCGCTCGCTCGAGTAGTCGTAGAAGCCGCGCTTGACCTTGCGGCCGATCCAGCCGGCCTCGACGTACTTCACCAGCAGCGGGCACGGGCGGTACTTGGAATCGGCCAAGCCCTCGTGCAGGACCTGCATGACCGAAAGGCAGGTATCGAGGCCGATGAAGTCGGCGAGCTCGAGCGGGCCCATCGGATGGTTGGCGCCGAGCTTCATGCCGGTGTCGATCGCCTCGACGTTGCCGACCCCCTCGTAGAGCGCATAGACCGCCTCGTTGATCATCGGCAGCAGGATGCGGTTGACGATGAAGGCGGGGAAATCCTCGGCATTGACCGGCTTCTTGTCGAGCTTCACCACCACGTCGCGCACGGTGCGGAAGGTCTCCTCCTCCGTGGCGATGCCGCGGATCAGCTCGACCAGCCCCATCAGGGGCACCGGGTTCATGAAGTGCATGCCCATGAACTTGCCCGGACGGTCGGTCACCGAGGCGAGCCGGGTCACCGAGATCGACGAGGTGTTGGTGGCCAGAAGCACGTTGGGCGGCAGGCCGTCGCACAGCTTCCTGAAGATGTCGCGCTTGACCGCCTCGTTCTCGGTCGCCGCCTCGACCACCAGGTCGCAATCGGCGAAGGCCTTGTAGTCGAGGCTGGGCGAGATCCGCCGCAGCGCCGCGTCCTTGTCGTCGGGCCGGATCATGCCGCGGCCGATCTGGCGGTCCATGTTGCGGCCGATCGAGTCCATGCCCTTGTCGATGTGCGCCTGGTCGACATCCGCCAAGCGGATGTCGAAGCCCTTGAGCGCGCAGACATGGGCGATGCCGCTGCCCATCTGGCCGGCACCGATGACTCCGATGCGCTTGATCATGACCGCGATACTCCGCGTTACTTCTTTGCCACCGCTTCGATCAGCTCGGGGACGATCTTGAACAGGTCGCCCACGATACCGTAGTCGGCGACCTGAAAGATCGGCGCCTCCTCGTCCTTGTTGATCGCGACGATGGTCTTGCTGTCCTTCATGCCGGCGAGATGCTGGATGGCGCCGGAAATGCCAATCGCTATGTAAAGATCGGGCGCCACCACCTTGCCGGTCTGGCCGACCTGGTAGTCGTTCGGCACGTAGCCCGCATCGACCGCGGCGCGGCTCGCGCCTAGCCCGGCGCCGAGCTTGTCGGCCAACGATTCGAGCATCTTGAAGTTCTCGCCGCTCTGCAGGCCACGGCCGCCCGAGACCACGATCTTGGCGCTGGTAAGCTCGGGCCGCTCGCTCTTCGACAGCTCGGCGCCGACGTAGGAGGCGAGGCCGCCGGCGCCGGTGCCGGCGATCTTCTCGATCGGCGCCGATCCGCCGCCTGCCGCCGCCTTGAAGTTGGTCGGCCGGATGGTGACGATCTTGATCTTGTCGGCGGACTGCACGGTCGCCATGGCATTGCCGGCATAGATCGGCCGCACGAACGTGTCGGGCGACACCACCTTGATGGCTTCCGAGACCTGGGCGACGTCGAGCAGTGCCGCAACCCGCGGGGCGATGTTCTTGCCGACCGAGTCGGCCGCCATCACGACATGGCTGTAGCCGGGCGCCAGCTTGACCACCAGCGGCGCGACATCCTCGGCCAGCCAGTTGGCGTAGGCCGCGTCCTCGGCCTCGAGCACCTTGGTCACGCCCTGGATGGCGGCAGCCGACTTGGCGGCTTCGCCGGCGTTGCTGCCGGCCACCAGGACGTGGACGTCCGGATCCATTTGCGCGGCGGCGGCCACGGCGTTCGCGACATTGCTGCGAACGCTCTTGCCGTCATGCGCGGCAACGACGAGGACGGCCATGTCAGATCACTCCCGCTTCGTTACGCAGCTTCTCGACCAGTTCGGCGACCGTCTTCACCTTGATGCCGGACTTGCGCTTGGGCGGCTCCTCGACCTTGAGCGTCTTGAGGCGCGGCGCGACGTCGACGCCGAGCGTGTCCGGCGCCAGCACCTCGACGAGGCGTAGCGCGGCTCGTTGAGGCGCAGGTCGGTGGTGATCACCGCCGGCAGCTTGATCTTGATGTTCTCGAGGCCGCCGTCGACCTCGCGCTTAACCTCGGCGCTGCCGTCGGCCAGGTTCAGCTTGTTGGCGAACGTGCCTTGCGACCAGCCGAGCAGCGCGGCCAGCATCTGGCCGGTCTGGTTGGAATCGTCGTCGATCGCCTGCTTGCCGACGATCACCAGGCCGGGCTGCTCCTTGTCGACCACCGCCTTCATCAGCTTGGCGACCGCCAGCGGCTGCAGCTCGGCATCGGTCTGCACGAGCACGCCGCGGTCGGCGCCCATCGCCAGCGCCGTACGGATCGTCTCCTGGCACTGGGCGGGTCCGGCGGAAAAGGCGATGACTTCGGTGGCCAATCCCTTTTCGCGGAGGCGGATCGCCTCTTCCACGGCGATTTCATCGAAGGGATTCATGGACATCTTGACGTTTGCCGTCTCGACACCCGTGTTATCGGCCTTGACGCGAATCTTGACGTTGTAGTCGATGACCCGCTTGACCGCGACCAGCACTTTCATCGCGTTGCGCCCATAGGTGAGTTGCAGCCGGACCTCCCGTCCGGCGAAGGGGTTTTCGTGTAGGGGTGTTCAGCCGTTCATGTCAAGGCGATGTCGCACTGCACAAAATCAAATTGCCGAAGATTTTCTTCCATTTTTTCAACAAGTTGAGGCCCTTGGGAGCCACTGCGCAGGACTTCCGGCAAGTCGCCGGTCTATTGCAGCGCGACATCGTAGCGGACGTAGTCGGTGACCCGCACAAGACGGTCGTAGAGCGCCCGCGCTGCACTGTTGTCGGCTTCGGTATGCCAGTAGAGCCGACGCCAGCCGCGCTCCCGCCCGCGTGCGATCAGAGCTTCGATGAGGCGGCGCCCGACGCCGCCGCCGCGCGCTTCAGGGTCGACCCACAGATCCTCGAGATAGCAGAGCATGCGGCTGCTGAACGTGTGCGGATGCAGCACGTAATGGGCGAGGCCGACCGGCCGGCTGTCCTGGGAAGTGAAGGCGATCAAGGCGCCCATGGCGTAGTCGGCATCCGAGATCCGTCGCCACAGCTCGTCATTGTCGGCGGCCGGCAGCACGGCGCCGTAGTGGGCGCAGTTGGCCGACCACAGGCGATCCCATGCCGACCGATCGGCCGGTGCCAAATCGCGCACGTCGATTTGCGCCATCGTCAACGCGCCCCGCCGGGAACGATCGCGATCATGGCCCTGGCCTCCATTGGCGTAAAATTACAAAGGACCCTCACCCTGAGAGCCTGTGACGGTCGCTGCCGCGAACTTTTCTGTCGTCCTGAGCGCAGCGAAGGACCTCATCGCCGCGTGGTACGAGTGTACTTTGGAACTTCTGGCGATGAGAGCCTTCGCTGCGCTCAGGATGACAGGAGAGGGACGACAGAATTCAATAAAGTCACATCCTCTGAGGAGCCACGCAGAGCGTGGCGTCTCGAAGGGTGGGCCACAGATGTGCCGTTTCCGACCCTTCGAGACGCGGCCTGCGGCCGCTCCTCAGGGTGAGGTCAGCTTTTGGTGCTTCAACCAAAGAAGATCACGCTCGAGGAGTTCAACGCGCTCCGCCGGGCACCCACAGCACGTCGGAGGCGCCGTTGTCGTTGAGGCGGCGGGCAAGCACGAACAGATGGTCCGACAGACGGTTGACGTACTTGATCGCCTCGGGGTTGATCGTCTCCTCGGCGGCGAGCCGGGTCATGCGCCGCTCGGCCCGGCGGGCCACGGTGCGGGCGAGATGCAGCCAGGCGGCGGCTTCGCTGCCGCCTGGCAGGATGAAGGATTTGAGCGGCGCCAGCTCGGCGTTCATGGCGTCGATCTCGCGCTCCAGCCGCTCGACCTGCGAGGCGACGATGCGCAGCGCGCCCTCGCCGCGCTTCGCCTTTCCTTCGGGCGTGCACAGGTCCGCGCCGAGGTCGAACAGGTCGTTCTGGATGCGGCCCAGCATGGCGTCGGCCTCGGCCAGGCGCGAATCGCCGGAGGCGGCACGGGCGATGGCGTTGCGCGCCAGCCCGATCACCGAGTTGGCCTCGTCGGTCGTGCCATAGGCCTCGACGCGCGGGTCGTGCTTGGCGACCCGCTCGCCGCGGCCGAGCGAGGTCTGCCCGGCGTCGCCGCCACGCGTGTAGATGCGGGTCAGGGTGACCATCGGCTCAGCTCCGGCTCGCGAGATACCACAGGACGATCAGGACGATCGTCAGGAGCTGCAGGCGCACGCGCCACCACATGAAGCGATTGCTGCGCCGCCCGCCCTCGATCGTGCTCTCGACGTTGCGGCTCATGCTGACCAGCCCGGCAAACAGCATGCCGAGCGTCGCCAGCCCCGAGACGATGACCATGACGAACAGGATATTGGCGAGCATGATTGTCCAATCTAGTCATTGTGCCGGCCAGCGCCAGTGCGGGCGCCGGCCCATGGCCTCATGTCGCGGCTGGCGGCCGCTCCGGTGGCGGCGCGGAACAGCGCTTCCGCCGCCTGCTCGCCCGACCACAGCGCGGCGTGGACGGTGCCGTACTCGACCGGCTCGGTCGCCTCGCCGGCGAAATAGACCCGCTGCGCGAGCGGCCGCGCATGACCTTCGCGGTCTTCGGGCGCGCTGCCGACGCCGGGATAGGAATAGCCGCCGCGCGACCACGGATCGCTCACCCAGCGCGGGAAGAGCATGCCCTGCGGCCGCGGGATGCCGTCGCCGAACATCTTGCGCAGCGAGCCCATCGCCACCGCCTCGACCTCGGCGTCGCTCGACGTGCGATCGAGGGTCACCGAGGTGGCGCCGTTGGTGAAGCTCAGCAGGATCGGCAGGCCGGTCTCCTGCACATGGCTCACCCAGGTGTTGAAGGTGCCGCGCTTCTCCGGCGAGTCGGGCAGCCGGCCGAACCATTTCGGCTGCTCGGGCCAGAAGCGCTCGGGAAAGCGCAGGTAGATCTTGCCGAGCGCCCCCGCGCCGTAGCCCAGCCGGTGGAGCGCCTTCTGCTGCGCCTCGGGCGGCAGCGGATCGAGCGCCGGCAGGCCGGCGCGCAGCAGCCCGACCGGCACGGCAACCACGGCGCGCTCGGCCTCGAGTCGCTCGCCGCTCTGCAGGGTCGCGACGACACCCGCGTCGCTCCAGACAAGGCGCTGGACGGCGGCGCCCAGGCGAATCGACAGGCCGTGTGCGGCGTCGTCGATCAGCGCGTGAAAGCCGCCGCGCGGCTGGGCGTTGCGATCCAGCCCTTCGGTCGGGAACCATTCCTCGGCCGAGATCGCCTCGTAGGGCGCGCCCTGCACGCCCTCGCTCATCTCGACGAAGGTCGCGACGACCAGCTTGTCGATCTCGGGCAGCCACCCGGCACGAAGCAGAGGATCGACCGCCTGCTTCACCGAGATCGAGCGCGGACCCCAGCTGCGCGCCATCGCCTTGCTCTTCCAGGCGGCCCACTCGATCGCCACCTTGAAGGCGACGCGCCCGAGCACGGCGCGGCGGCGCTGCCCTTCGCGCGTCGGCGCGGTGGCGCGATCGTCGATCAGCAGCCGGTCACCCTGCGACTCGACCAGCGCGATGCCCAGCCTCTCGCACCACAGGGTGAGCGGGTTGCCGTCGACGCCGTGCACCCACGACCCGCCGAGGTCGAGCGGCGCGCCCAGCGAGGCGTCGGTCCAGGTCCTACCGCCCAACCGCTGGCGCGCCTCGAGCACCGTGACGGCAAAGCCCGAATCGTGCAGCAGGCGCGCCGCGACCATGCCCGCCATGCCGGCACCGACGACGAGCACGCGCTCGGGCCTGCCGGCGCCCATCGACCACGAGGCGGGGGGCCGGCCTGTCTCCCGGCCGGTCATCGCAGCACCAGACTGGGCAACCGCGTCATGTCGTCGAACAGCGCGCCGCCGGCCGCAGCCAGACCGGCCCGATCGGCATACGGCGCGCCGGCGTAGGCGAGCACGCGCATGCCGGCGGAGCGCGCCGCCTGCACACCCGGCACCGAATCCTCGATCACCACGCAGTCGAACGGCTGCACGTCGAGCGACAGCGCCGCATGCAGGAACAGGTCGGGGAACGGCTTTCCGCGCGGCACCTGGCTGGAGCTGAAGATGCGACCGCCGAACAGGTCCCACAGCCCGGTGAGGCCGAGGGTGAAGCGCATCTTCTCCGGCGCCCCGGAGCTGGCCACGCAGGTCGCGACGCCGGCCGCCTGCAGCGCCAGCACGGCGTCCTCGACACCCTCGATCGGCTGCAGCGGCGCGTCGCGGAAGTTGCCGTAGGTCACTGCCTGCATCTTCTCGAGGAAGTCGTCCGGCAGCTTGCGGCCGAGCTCGGCCTCGACGATCTCGACGCACGATTTGAGCGAACGCCCGACCAGCCGCCGCATGGTCTCCTCGATCGACCAGTCGAGCCCTTCCGCGCGCAGCGCGACGGAAAAGCTCGCATTGGCGATCGGCTCGCTGTCCACGAGAACGCCGTCGCAATCGAAGATCACCAGCAAGGCGGGAGCCTTATGTCGCTTGCCTCCCCCGTCCTACGGGGGAGGTGGCCCGAAGGGCCGGAGGGGGAAAGCCGCAGGAATGTCCTATCCGCTTCCGACGTCGGAACTTCGAATGTCTCGACCTAGTCCTTCCCCCTCCGCCCCCTGCGGGGGCACCTCCCATAGGCGTTAATCTAAAGCGGACCTCACCCTGAGGAGCGGCCCGGAGGGCCGCGTCTCGAAGGGTCGGCAACAGTGAAGGGGACTGCGACACCGCTTTTCCAACGA
>LNFM01011996.1_pt1 | contig 18323 bp, 16 predicted proteins | sample 596031 | NCBI WGS metagenome assembly LNFM01 (sample SAMN04254537, study PRJNA301005) | activated carbon metagenome | isolation source: dual media filters at the Ann Arbor, Michigan drinking water treatment plant | place: USA: Ann Arbor | reverse complement strand
TCAGCAGCAAGCGCAAGGAGTACGAAGAGAAGGCGCGGCAGCTGCTCAAGAGCGTGGGCCTGGGCGGCTACGAGGACAAGTTCCCCTGGCAGCTCTCGGGCGGCATGCAGCAGCGCGCCAGCATCTGCCGCGCCCTGGTGCACGAGCCCAAGATGCTGCTGCTCGACGAGCCCTTCGGCGCGCTGGACGCCTTCACGCGCGAGGAGCTCTGGTGCGCCTTGCGCGACCTGCATGCGGCCAAGAAGTTCAACGTCATCCTGGTCACGCACGACCTGCGCGAAAGCGTGTTCCTGGCCGACAAGGTCTACGTCATGAGCAAGAGCCCCGGCCGCTTCGTCGTCGAGCGCCACATCGACCTGCCGCGACCGCGCGACCTGGAAGTCACCTACACGCCGCAGTTCACCGACATCGTGCATGAGCTGCGCGGGCACATCGGGGCCATCCGCAAGACTGGTGTGGTGGTGCCGCAATGAGCTACGAACAGCCGTTCTGGAGTAGCTCGCACCCCCACGGGGGGGCCGCGCGCAGCGCGTCGGGGGCCACATTGACCTACGAACAGCCGTTCTGGAGTAGCTCGCACCCCCACGGGGGGGCCGCGCGCAGCGCGTCGGGGGTGCAATGAAAGTCTCGAAGAACGTCGAAAAGTGGTCGCCGCTGATCGTGCTGGTGACCTTCCTGCTGCTGTGGCAGATCATCGTCGCCGGATTCAACATCCCTGACTTCATTTTCCCCAGCCCCTGGCAGATCACCCAGCAGTTCGTCGAGTTCAAGGGCCCGCTGCTGGAAGCCGCGTGGAAGACCTTCTGGGTCACCATGCTGGGCTTCCTGATCTCCATCGTGGTGGGCGTGCTGCTAGGCTTCCTGATCGGCAGTTCGCGGCTGGCGTACACGGCGCTGTACCCGTTGATGGTCGCCTTCAATGCCGTGCCCAAGGCCGCCGTGGTGCCCATCCTGGTGGTGTGGTTCGGCATCGGCATCGGGCCCGGCATCCTCACCGCCTTCCTGATCAGCTTCTTTCCGATCACGGTCAACATCGCCACCGGGCTGGCCACGCTGGAACCCGAACTGGAAGACGTGCTGCGCGTGCTGGGCGCCAAGCGCTGGGACGTGCTCGTCAAGGTCGGCCTGCCGCGTTCCATGCCCTACTTCTACGGCAGCCTGAAGATCGCCATCACGCTGGCCTTCGTGGGCACCGTGCTGGCCGAGATGACCGCCGGTGACTCCGGCATCGGCTACCTGATGCAGAGCGCGGGCAGCCAGCAGCGCATGCCGCTGGCCTTTGCAGGGCTGGTGACGATCGGCGCGATGGCGATGGCGATGTACGAGTTCTTCTCGTGGATCGAGAAACGGACGACCGGTTGGGCCCACCGGGGCTCGCAAGCCGCATGACCCCGGCCCAGGCCGTAGCGCACCTGCGCCGCGCCAACGAGGTGGCGCGTGAAGCCCTGACCAAGGGCCACCACCCCTTCGGCGCGCTGCTGGTGGCGGCCGACGGCGAGACGGTGCTGATGACGCAGGGCAACGTCGACGCGGTGAACCACGCCGAGGCCGTCATCGCGCGCCTGGCGGCGCACCGGCACGATGCAGAGATGCTGTGGGGCTGCACGCTGGTCACCACCGTCGAGCCCTGCGCGATGTGCGCGGGCACGCAGTACTGGGCGAACATCGGCCGGCTGGTCTACGGCATGAGCGAGCGCCGCCTGCTCGAGATCACCGGCAACCACCCCGAGAACCCGACGCTCGACCTGCCCTGCCGCGACGTGTTCTCGCGCGGTCAGAAGGACATGGTGGTCATGGGGCCCTTCCCCGACGTCGAAGAAGAGATCGCGAGCCTGCACCGCGACTTCTGGGCCCGCAGCCGGTAGACGCGGGCCATCCAGCGGGCGCCGCGGACGGGCTCTGCGCGGCCGCTGGGGTCGCCAGCCGGCAGGCATGCCGGCTGGCCCTCGCAGGTGCAGGTCCGTCCGCAGGGACCGTCCTTCATCGCTGCCCGGCCCCGTTGAGGGGGCCTGCAAGCTGCGCCGAAGGCGCTGCGGGGGTGGGTCAGTTCACACGGTGTAGTTGAGCGTCATGCGCCCGCCGTCGACGACCACGATCTCGCCGGTGACATAGCTCGAGGCATCGCTCAGCAGGAAGGCCGTCACGTCGGCAATCTCGGCGGGCTCGCCCAGCCGCTTCATCGGCGTGCGCATCATGATGCGGGCGCGCGCCTCGTCGCTGGTCAGCACCGCGCTGCGCGCCAGTTCGGTGGCGATGGTGCCGGGAGCCACGGCGTTGACACGAACACCCTTGTCGGCAAAGGACAGCGCCATCACGCGAGTGAGCTGGTTGATGGCGCCCTTGCTCGCGTTGTAGCTGGCGATGCTGGGGATGGCCAGCGTGCCGTTGACCGAGCTCATGTTGACGATGGCGCCACGACCTGCAGCCACCATCACGCGCGCGACGGCCTGCCCGACGAGAAAGGAACCCCTCAGGTTGACGGCCATCACCGCATCCCAGTCGGCCTCGGTGATGTCCAGGAAGTCGGCCGCCTTGAAGATGCCGGCATTGTTGACCAGGCCGTCGACCGTGCCCAGCGCCGCCGAGGTTGCGGCCAGCGCGGCGTCGACCTGCGCCTTGTTCGAGACGTCGCAATGCAGATAGAGCGCGCGCGCGCCGGCGCCGTTCAGTTCGGCCGCCAGCGCCTGGCCGGCGGCGTCGTTGACGTCCCACAGCGCCACCGCCGCGCCGTCTCGCACCAGGCGCCGCGCGCAGGCTTCGCCGATGCCCTGGGCGCCCCCGGTGATGACGACGAGGCGGCCTTCGAGGCCGAAGTGGACGGTCGAGGGCATGAAAGCTTCTCCTGGGGCCGGGCCGGGCATCAGGCCGGGCGGTCGAGCCAGACCGCCATGCCCTGCGCGTTGAGTTCGAGGTCCATCGCCAGAAGCTCCAGCAGACGCTCGGGTCCGAACTCGCAGCCGTGATCGAGCAGGCTGCGCTGGTAGATGTCGAGCAGGCCGCGCTTGAGCGCCTGGTGGCGGTCGGGCGACGAACGCAGCGCCTCCCCGAGGGCCACCACCTGGTCGAGCAGGCCCAGCATCAGGGCCGTCAGACGAGGCACGTCGTCGACGCGGCCGAAATGCGTGAGGTACATGCAGTCGGGCTGACGCGCCGCCAGGCGCTCGACCGATCGGCGCAACGCCTCGGGCTCGAACTGCACCGGCGTCGAGGTCGGCACGATCCAGGCGCCGCGCGAGGTGTCGAACTCGCGGTAGCTCAGGCCGAAGGTGTCACCCGTGAACCAGCCACGCGACAGCGGATCCCACACGCAGTGATGATGCCTGGCATGGCCGGGGGTGTCGATGAACTCGAGAACGCGGCCGCCCAGCGGGAGCGTCATGCCGTCTTCGGTGGTGATCACCCGCGCCGCATCGACGCCCAGCAACTGGCCATACGAGCGCTCCATCTCACCGGCGCCGTAGACGGCCAGTGCGCCCTGGTACAGCACGCTGGGGTCGATCATGTGGCGCGCGCCCCGCGGGTGCACGACCAGGCGCGCCTGCGGCAATTGCTGCATCAGCAGCCCGGCGCCACCGGCATGGTCGAGGTGCACGTGCGTGGGGATCACGAAGTCGACGTCAGCCGGGCTCAGACCGCAGGCGCCCAGGGCCTGCAGGAGGCGGGGCACGGCGAAGTTGGTGCCGGTGTCGATGAAGGCGGCGCGGCCGCCGTCGACCATCAGGTAGGCGGCGTCGAAGCGGTCGCGGTGGAAGCCGGTGTCGACGGCGTGGATGCCGTGGCCCAGCGCCTCGACGAAACCCGGCAAGGCCGACGCGGGGTGAGGCATTGATTCAAGCCAGCGGGCTCAGGCGGCGCCCAGCACGAGCCACAGCCGGGCGACCTCGGCCGTGCCGTCGGTGCCCTTCACGCTGCGCAGCGTCTGCGCGGCGGCAGCCTTGCCCTTGGCCGACTGCAGCTGCGCCATGCCCAGACGCAGCTTGGCCTCTTCGGGATACCTCAGTCCGCCCTTCTTGATGCCGGCCTCGATCAGCGAAATGCCCTTGTCGACCTCGCCCATGCCGACGTGGCTGTAACCGACCTGCACCAGATCGTCACCGGTCTTGCCGGCGGCAGCGTCGATGGCCTTGGTGGCCGCCGCAGCCTTGAAGTCAGCCTCGCTCCGGGTCGCCAGGTCGCGAAGGCGCCGGTGGCGTTCGGCCTCCGGGCCTTCGCCCAGTGCCTTTTCCTTGAAGCCGCGCTCGATGATCTTCACGGCCTCCGAAGCCTGACCGGCCTGCAGCGCCAGCTGCGCCATCTCCATGTAGTCCTCGGTGCGTGTCAGCACGCCGGCCGCCAGACGCAGGCGCAGCACGTCCAGGCCGAGGCGGCTGCTGAAGCCGGCCTTGCGCGGCAGGCGGCCGAGGTAGGCGTTCCAGTAGTCCTTCTTCGGGTAGAACGCCAGCAGCTTCTCGAGCGTGGCGATGTACCCGGCCATGTTGTTGATGCGCTGCTGCGCATCGGCCAGACGCAGCAGGTCGCCTTCGTCGGGGCGGCGGCCCGCCTGAGTGGCCGCTGCGACGGCGGCCCCGGCGTCCCTGGCGATGGCGTTGTAGTCGCCGCTGGCCGACTGCAGGTACTGCTGCAGCTGGCGGATGCCGGCGCTGTTGTTGCCGGCCTGGATGGCGCGGTTCATCCACTCCGCCGCCTTGCCGTTGTTGCGCTGCTGGGCATAGGCCGAGGCGAGCTGTTCGGCGATCTGCCCCTGCTCGGCGCCGCCCACCCTCGGGTGCAGGGCTTCGAGCGCCTGGATGGCCGTGCCCATGTCTCCTGCGCGCTGCGCGGCAGCGGCCTTCATGCGGTCGATGGTGAGCTGCTCGTTGGCGTTGCGGCCGCCGACGGCCTCGGCCTCCCTCACCTTGGCCAGCGCTTCGCGGGCCTTGCCGGCCTTCAGCAGTTCGCCAGCCTGCTGCAACGGCCGGCCGATCTCGGGCCGCAGGCCCTGGGCCGCAGCGGTGCTCAGCCAGACGGCAGCCAATACGGAAAGGATCAGGGCACGGGAGGTCTTCATGGGCGAGCTTCCAGGGAACGAAGGGGAAGAGGCAAGAAGCTTAGAACGCAAATCGGGGACCGGCTGCCGACGCAGCCGATCCCCGCCCGCGCAACGAGGTCAGAGAAACTGTTCGTTACCCACGATGCCGATCTTCGTCACGCCCAGGCGCTGGGCTGTGGCCATGATCATCGCGACGTGCTTGTAGGTGACCAGCTTGTTCGGTCGCAGGTGCACCTCGGGCTGGTTGGCCTGCGCCGCGATGGCGGCAAGGCGCTGTTCGATCGCTGCGCGGTCGCCGGCCTGGATGATCTCGCCGTTCCAGCCGATCGTGCCGTCGAAGTCGACATCGATGCGCACCACTTCGGGCGGCGTCGGCGGCGGCGCCGCATTGGACGGCACCGGCATGTTCATCTTGATGGCATGCGTCTGGATCGGGATGGTGATGATGAACATGATGAGCAGCACCAGCATCACGTCGATCAGCGGCGTGGTGTTGATGTCGACCATCACTTCGGAGTTGTCGTCGCTGTTGCCGACGCTCATGCCCATGACTTGCTCCTTGAAGGGTAGGCGAACACGCCCCCTGACTCAACCGCCCGTGGCTGGCGGCTCGGTGATGAAGCCGACCTTGAAGATGCCCGCCCGCTGGCAGGCCACGACCACGCGGCCGACGGCCTCGTAGCGCACCTCGAGATCGCCGCGGATGTGCACTTCGGGCTGCGGCTCCCTGATCGACTCGACCTTGAGCCGGGCGACCAGGGTCTCGATGTCGGGCAAGCGCTCGACGCCCCAGAACATATCGCCGTCGCGGTCGATCGCGATGGTGATGTTCTCGGGCTTGGTCATCAGCGGAATGTTCTGTTCCTTTGGCAGATCGAGCTTGATGGTCTGCGTGATCACGGGAACCGTGATCAGGAAGATGATCAGCAGCACCAGCATCACGTCCACCAGGGGCGTGGTGTTGATGGTGTTGTTGAGCGCTTCCTCGCCGTCTTCGCTGCCGGAACCTATCTGCATGGCCATGGCGTTACCTCTATGCCGCTGATTCGGGGGTGGGCAGACAGGGCGTCAACGCTTGCCCGACAGCAGCACGCTCTGCAGGTCGCCGGCGAAGGCCAGGGTCGTTTCGAGCACGGCCTTGTTGCGGCGGACGAGCCAGTTGTAGCCCATCACGGCGGGCACGGCGACGGCCAGGCCGACGGCGGTCAGGATGAGCGCCGCGCCCACGGGGCCGGCCACCTTGTCGATCGAGGCCTGACCCGACAGACCGATCTTCACCAGGGCGTCGTAGATGCCCCAGGTGGTGCCGAACAGGCCGACGAACGGCGCTGTCGAGCCCACGGTGGCCAGCACGGCCATGCCGTTCGACAGGCGGCTGCGGATGTTGTTCACCGCACGCTCGATCGACATGCCGATCCAGGTGTTCTTGTCGATCATCTCGACCATGGTGCCCTCGTGCTGGTCGGAGGCCTTGATGCCTTGCTCGGCGATGTAGCGGAAGGCGCTGCCTTCCTCAAGGACGCCGACGCCGGCCTTCACCGAACTGGCCTTCCAGAAGTCTTCGCTCGACTTCCTGGCGCTCTTCATCATCGATCGTGTCTCGGCGACCTTCACGAAGGTCACATACCAGCTCCACACCGACATGATGATCAGGATGACCAGCGTGCCCCGCTTGACGGGATCGCCGGCCGCCCACATGGCCTGGAGGCCGAACGGGTTGTCGACGGCGACCTGCTCGACCTTGTTCGCCGGCGCCGGTGCAGGAGCAGCGGTCGCAGCGGGCGCAGAGGCCGACTGGGCCAGTGCAGCAGCGGGCAGGCTCACGGCCAGCACGAGAGTGGCCAGCGCCGCGGCGGCCCATTTCAGGGCCGGCGACGGTGCGCGCAGGGACTTCATGATCGACATGTTTTCTCCAAAGGGACAGGCTCGCGCAGATCGTTCTCTTCTGCGCCGGTGAACGACAACGGGACGGGACGGATCAGTCGGTCAGCTTCCAGACGTAGGTGACGCGGGAAGTCAGCCGCTCGGGCTTGCCATCGAGCGTGCCGGGCTTGCCTTTGCAGGCCGTCACGGCTTCGAGAGTCAGGCGGTCGAGCATCTTGTGCTCGCGGGTCGGGCCGGCGGACTTCTCGACGGTGGCATTGGTGATCGCGCCCGTGGTGTCCATCGTGTAGACCACCACCACCGTGCCTTGTGCCTCGGCGCGACGCGCTGCGGCGTTGTACTCGGGCTTGTCGCAGACGTTGAAGTCCAGGCGAGGCTCGGTACGCACTGGGGGCGCAGGCGGGGCCGGCGGGGGGGCCGGCGGGGCCGGCGGCGCAGCCACCACCACGGGCGCCGGGGGCGGGGCGATGGTCACCGGTGCGGGAGGCGGGGCCACCTGCGTCACCGTGATGGTAGGCGCCGGCGTGGGCGGCGGGTTGACGTTGATTTCCGGCGGCGGCACGAAGGACGGCGGGGGCGGCGCGAACTTCGGTGGCGGCGGCAGGTTTTCGGGCGGCGGCGGCGGGGGCGGCTTCACCTCGTCGATGATCTTGGTCTCGATCGGAGCCCGGATCACCTCGACCACTCGCTGTGCCAAGCCGCTGATGAGGGCCCATCCCATCAGCAGATGCAGAACCAGAACGACGCCGATTCCCACTGCATGCCTGCCAGGGTTGCTGTGCTGCTCGGCGAAGTTCACTTAGATCCTCCAGTCGCGCACGGTTCAAGCCGTGGCGCCGCTGCTCAAAAAGACTGGCCTCGTGGGCCACTGGCGACCGGGGTGGGCCGCGAAGGGCGGGACTATAGCCCGGAATACGCGGACCAGATCTCGGGGCATCACCCTAACTTGCGGGGCCGGCAAGGGCCCCAGAGAACCCCGCCGTTACGATGCAAGATCAGGGCCAGCGACAGGTCGTCGCGACCGACCCGCCCGCATGGTGGGCAAGCGATGTGCCGGCATGCTTGATGCATGACCAAGTACGAGCCCCGGGTGGAAACCCGGGTGTAACCTGAGACGGGGTCGCCGGACCCGGCGCCTGCCGGGAGTCGACCTGGAGGTGATCGATCATGTCGTCCGGAAAGATCCTGGTGGCCCAGGGCGGCGGCCCGACGGCCGTCATCAACCAGTCCCTGGTGGGCGTGGTGCTCGAAGCGAGACGTTTTCGCGAGGTGCAGCACGTTTACGGTGCGCTTCACGGCGTGCGCGGCATCGTGGACGAGAACTTCGTCGACCTCACCCAGGAAACCAGCCACAACCTGGAACTCGTTGCCGGCACCCCCTCGTCGGCACTCGGCTCGACGCGCGACAAGCCCGACGCCAAATATTGTCACGAGATGTTCAAGGTGCTGCAGGCGCACCAGATCGAACACTTCTTCAACATCGGCGGCAACGATTCGTCCGATACGGTGCGCATCATCGCCGAGGAGGCCAGACGCAGCGGCTATCCGCTGCGCTGCATCCACATCCCGAAGACCATAGACAACGACCTCGTGCTGAACGACCACACGCCGGGCTTCCCGTCGGCCGCGCGCTTCGTGGCCCAGTCCTTCGCCGGCGTCAACCTCGACAACGCGGCCTTGCCGGGCGTCTACGTCGGCGTGGTGATGGGACGCCACGCAGGCTTCCTGACAGCCGCCTCGGCGCTGGGCAAGAAGTTCTCCGACGACGGCCCCCACCTCATCTACCTGCCCGAACGCAACTTCGTCATCGAGAACTTCCTCGCCGACGTGAAGGCCGTCTACGAAAGACATGGCCGTTGCGTGATCGCCGTCTCCGAAGGCATCCACGACGAAGCCGGCGTGCCGATGCTGGCCCGGCTGGCCAAGGACCTCGAGCACGACGACCACGGCAACGTGCAGCTGTCGGGCAGCGGCGCACTGGCCGACCTGCTCTGCGAAGAGATCAAGAGCAAGCTGAAGATCAGGCGCGTGCGCGGCGACACCTTCGGCTACCTGCAGCGCAGCTTCATCGGCTGCGTCAGCGACGTCGACCAGCGCGAGGCGCGCGAGGTGGGCGAAAAGGCCGTGCAGTTCGCGATGTGGGGCCCTGCAGACGGATCGGTGGCCATCAAGCGCACGGGCTTCTATTCTGTCGACTACGAGCTGCTGCCGCTGGAAGCCGTGGCCGGCAAGACCCGCACGATGGAAGATGAATTCATCTCGCCTTCCGGCACCGACGTGACCGACGCCTTCCGCCTGTACCTGCGCCCGCTGCTGGGCTCGGGCATGCCCGACGCCTACCGCCTGCGGCCGAGTCCGGTGGCGAGGGTCCTGAAGCGCTGAAGTCTGTCAGCGCGCAGCCACCTGCCGGGTCCGCGGCGACGCGGCGGGTTGTTGCGCGGGTTGTTGCGCGGGCTGCGGCTGCAGCCGGCGCATCGGCTGCTTGAAGTACCCGCTCACGCCCGGCTGCGCCATGAACGCGGCCTGCGCCCGCTCGGTGAGCGTCCGGGCTTCGGCGGGACGACCGGCGTCGAGTGCACACTGGGCAGCCAGCGCGCGGGCCCGTGCGACGTCGGGCGCGTGTTCGTGACGGGCACGCGCCAGCGTCTCGATGCGCTCGGTCTGCAGGCGCAGACCTTCGGCCGGCTCGCCCAGCAGGCACATCGCCCGGCCGCGCACCAGACGGCGGTCGGCATAGGCGGCATCGACATCGGCCTCCGGCCCGTCGGGCGGCAGCAGGCTCAGCGCGCGCCGGGGGTCGCCGGTCTCCAGCGCCAGCAGCGCCTGCGTGATGCGCAGGTCCTGCAGCGGCTCGCCGGATCGCGGGCCACCGGCCGGCGCCTCGAAGGGCGGCAGAGCATCGATCATCGCCAGCGCCTGCGCCGCCTGTCCCTGCATGGCCAGGTTGAGCGCGATGTGCGAATGGGTCCAGGCGGTCCAGGGGTGACGATCCATGCCGATGCGCTGGCGGTGCGCCAGGTGCTGCTGGAACTGGCGGGCCGCCACGGCGTGGTCGCCGGCCATCATCGCGGCGTGGCCGGTGGCCCAGTACAGCCAGGGCTCGAGCCGGGCCGCCACGGCAGCATCCTGCTCCAGCAGGGGCACGCTTTGCGCCAGCAGGCGCTGCGCGTCGTCGATGCGGCCGTGGCGCGAATTCATCCAGCCCAGCCGGAAGTCGACCTCGGCGCGCAAGGCCGCCGGCAGCAGCCGGCCTTCGCCGCCGCTCATGGTCTGTTGCGCGCGTTCCAGTACCGCCGCGGCTTCATCGTACGGCACGTGGTCGTACAGGTAGAGCATGCTGAAGAACTGCGATTCCTCGGCCGCCGCGCGGATCTCGGCCGTGCCGCCCTGCGCCCGCAGGCCGCGCACGGCGATGTCTTCCTGGCGGCGCGCTTCGCCGATGCGGCCATGCGCCATCAGCATCTCGGCAAACCGCAGCCGCATGCGCAGGACCCGCGCCGCCAGGTCACCTTCGGCGGCCATCGCCGTGTCGATCGCCTGGTGGTACAGCGGCAGCGCGGCGTCGAGCTGGTTGGCGTAGGCCAGGCGCTGTGCTCGCGCCCAGTGGACCTCGGCACGCTGCGGCGTGGCCGCACTGCCCAGGGCCGGCAAGGCCGACTCGGCTCCCGCCAGCCAGCGGTCGCCGTCGTCCATGCGGCCCTGCGAAAAGCTGGCCAGGGCCAGCCAGCGTTGCCCATCGACGCTGAGCGCCGCATTCGACCCGCCACGGCTCAAGGCGGCACGCGCACTGGCCTCGGCAGCGGCGAAACGTCCCGAGCGGTATTGCAGCTCGGCGTTGAGCATCTCCCCGCGCGCCAGTTCGCCGTCTTCGCTGCCTGCGGCGAGCAGCGACTCGACATGCCGCTGCGCATGTTGCGCCGCCAGCGTCGGGCTGCCCAGATCGAGCAGGATGCCGGCCACCACGCCGTGCAGGTCGGCCTGCACGCGGGGCTGGCCCCTGAAGCGGGTGTCGATGAGCTCCGCGCCGCGTTGCAGCAGGACTTCGGCAGGCAGCTGGCGCATCTGCGCACCGGCATCGCTGGCGCTGCTGTTGACGCGGAAGATGTCGACGACAAAGGCCTGCACCGTCATCGCACGGCGCGCCTCGTCCTGCGCGCGCTGGGCCTGCACGGTGGCCACCGCGCCGCCGCCCAGCACGGCCAAGGACACCGCGGTGGCTGCCGCGAAGGCGCCGCGATGCCGCCGCACCGCCTTGCTCAGGCGATAGGCGGCAGTGTCGGGACGCGCGCGCACGGTCTCGCCGCGCAAGTGGCGTTCGATGTCGTCGGCCAGCGCGTCGGCGGTGGCGTAACGATCGGCCGGGTCCCGCTTCAGCGCCTTGCCCAGGATGGCGTCGATCTCGCCTCTCAGTGCGCGCGCCAGCGCCTTGTCCTTCGCGCAGGCGCTGGCCGGTGCGGCATCCTCCTCGAGGATGGCTTCCTCCAGCGCGGCGGCCGTTGCACGCTTGGGCTGGTGCGGCAGCCGGCCGGTCAGCAGCTCGTAGGTCAGCACGCCCAGCGAGTAGACGTCTGCGGCCACGCCGATGGGCCGGCCGGCCAGTTGTTCAGGGGCGGCGTACAGCGGGGTCAGGGCGCGGCCGTACTCCTGCGTCAGTCTGCCGTCCGGGGTGGCGGCGTCGAGCAGCTTGGCGATGCCGAAGTCCAGCAGGTGCGCCTGACCTTGATCGTCCACCAGCACGTTGCCCGGCTTGATGTCGCGGTGGATGACCAGGCGCCCGTGCGCGTGGGCCACGGCGCGCACCACCTGCACCACCAGGCGCAGGCGGCCCGTCACGTCCAGCCCCTGTTCGCGGCAGTACTGGTCGATGGGACGGCCATCGATGTAGGCCATCGCGATGAAGGGTCGGCCCAGCTCGTCGAGGCCGGCGTCGTACAGGCGGGCGATATGGGGGTGTTCGAGCATCGCCCCGATCTCGCGCTCACGCGCCATGCGCTCGGCCAGTCCGGCCGATCCCGACAGGCGCGGCAGCTTCAGCGCGACCTGGCGCTGGAAGCTGCCATCGGCACGTTCGGCCAGCCACACGCTGCCCATGCCGCCCTGGCCCACTGCACGCAACAGGCGGTACGGGCCCACCCGGTCGCCGGGCCCGGGCCCGGCGTCGGCGTCGCCCAGACGGGGCAGCGTCGAGAGCGGCCCCGACTCGGTACGCCGGCTGTGTTCTGCGAGCATCTCGCGCAGGGCGGGCGCGAGGTGCCGCTGCGATGCAGGCAGCGCCGTGAGCCAAGCCTCGTGAGAGGCTGCGTCGATCGCCAGGGCGTCGTCGAGCAGGCGACTCAGTGCGGCGATGTCGTTGGGCGAAAGTGCCATGGCGGGCGAAGACGCACGGGAGGTGCAGGCGCATTCTGAACCCGCGACGAGCGCCCGCCAATCGGGACTGCACGCAGGCAGCCGCCCGGTCGCGCCGGAATCCTCACATCGCCGCGCGCCCGGGCAGCGGCGGCGCGGCGCGCCCCACCGGGCACAGCACCAGGTTGCCGCGCGCACTGCCGTGGTAGTCCAGCACCCGGCTGCCGGCCTGGATGCGCACGCGCCAGCCCGGCACCAGCGCCTGCGTGTACATCATGCCGGGCAGCGGACAGCCCAGCGATCCGTCTGGCCAGGTCACGGCGGCGGCGTCGATCACCTTGAGCTGCGACGCGGGCAGGCCGGTGGCACGCGCCGCTTCAGCCAGTGCAGCGTCGACCTTCTGTTGCAGTTCAGCGTTCATCGGCGGACTCGCAGCGGACAGGGCGGGCTGGGGGGCCGCGGGCGCCGGGGGCAAGGGCACGGCGGCGCAGGCGGCCACGGCACAGGACATCGCCAGCAACAGTCCCAGGACACCTGGGCGGGAGGGGATCACCGGGCGTTGCTTCATCACGATTCAGATCGTACGCGCACCGCCGGCCAGCCGGCGTGCACCCGCCGCAAGGGCGCGCATCTTGCGAACCTTCGCTGAAGCATGCTGCGGATCGCCCGAAGGAGGCGCCCGAAGGCCGCTGCGTACCCTTTGGTCGGGAGCCGGATCACGGCGTGGGTCTTCAGCGAAGTGTGGCAGCGCCTGCGGCGGCGGCCGCGCCATGGATGGGGCGACTCGAACCGACGCCGCGCTTGAACCGACAGGAGCCCTCGCCTATCGACGCCCGCCGGTGACTGTCGCCAGGATGGCCCCGGCAGCGCCGCCGAGCCAGCCCGTGGAGGGGTCGAGCCAAAACATCGACAGCCTGGCGTCGAAGTAGCTCACATCGCCGATGGGGCCGGCGTCGATGACGGTCCAGCTGTCGCCGGCATCCTCGGTGGCCAGGGTGACGCCGCCTTGGGCCAGCAGCCGTCCGCGGCGTGCGTCCAGGAACTGCAGCGCGGTCAGGCCCACGTCCGCCAGGGGCAGCCTGCCGGCCCGCCACGTGGCGCCGCCATCGCTGCTGCGCCACAGGCGTTCCTTGTCGCGGCGCATGCCGATCATGGTCAGATTGGCAGCGTCGGCATAGCGCAGCTGCACGATGTCTTCGCCGCTGTGCCCCTGAAAGTTGGTGATCGCCCAGCTGCGGCCACCATCGCGCGTATGCCACACGGCGTCGTGGAACACGCCGTCGTTGACCAGGGCCGCGCCCACCTGTGCATCGGCGAAGCGCACCAGCTTCACCAAGCCCGGCGGCTGGGTGGCGGCGGTCCACCGGGCGCCGCCATCGCCGGTGGCGAAGAGTCGCCCGGCCTCGGTGACGGCCCAGCCCTGTCGCCCATCGAGGAACTGCAGGTCGACCAGCGACGCCATGCCGGCCGGCACGGCGGCGACATTCCAGTCGCCTCCGGCATCCGTGCTCGACAACAGCCGCCCGCGGTCGATCATCCAGCCCTGCGTGGCCGTGCTGAACTGCAGCAGGCCACTGAAGCCACGGGCGGTCGCACCGCCCGGTACAGGGGCGCGGCGCACCCAGGTGCGACCGCCATCGACCGTGCTGCGCAGGCCGCCATCGTCATCCAGCGCGAACCCGCGTCGAGCGTCGAGGAACACCAGGCCGGCGACGACCCGCCTCGCATCGGGCCCGCGACTGCCCGGCACGGGCTGCCAGGTGGCACCGGCATCGCTGCTGCGATGGAACCTGGAGAATTCCGGCCCTGAAATCACCGTGCCGTCAGATGCGCGGCGGACATCGAAATACTCGGCCAGCCAGCCGCCGCCGCCGTCGCGCGTCAGGCGCTGCGGTCGGCCGGCCTCGGCGCCGTTGTTCAGCTCACGCCAGCTCAGACCCCGGTCGGTGCTGAGCTGCGCGCGGCCGTTGCCGTCCACCAGCCACAGCGCAGAGTCGCTGATGAGAGGCGCCAGTGGCAGTGCCCACGGCACGAAGGCGGCCGGCAGCGCCAGCGACTCCCAGCGCGTGGCGGCTTGCGAGACGCGCAGCAGATGCAGCTTCTGGCTGCCCACGGTCTCGTCGCGCAGCACGGCCAAGCCGTTGCCGCCGGCGTCGAGCCGCACCTCGGCCATCGTCCATGCCGGGCTGGCCAGCGGCGGCAGGCGCACGCCGAGGTCGCGCCAATTCAGGCCACCGTCGTCGCTGAAGAACACCAGCGGTGCGGGCAGTCCGGTCACAAGGCCTTCGCTGCAGTACGCGACCACGCGCGAGGCGTCCAGCGGCAGCAGCCGCGCCGCGCAGCGCGGCAGCTCGCCCAGCGGGGTGCTGGTCGCGCCGAATCCGGTGTGGCGGGCGTAGTCCCAGAACCTCGTGGGCAGCCCCCGCGAGGTCCGTTCGGTGGCCGACCAGTAGATGCCGCCCGGCAGCACCGCCGTGGCCGGCGTGGGCACCGGCGTCCAGGTGGCGCCCCCGTCGCGCGTCAGGCTGCTCAGGCCGCCGTTGCCGAGCAGAGACCGGACCATCACCGTGCTGGCGTCGATGACCTCCAGCTGCAGGCCGCTGGGCGCGCCGCTGAAGCCAGGGGTGCCGAAGTCGATGGGCTGCCGCTGCCAGCTCAGACCGCCATCGAGCGTCTTCAGCACGATGGGCAGGTCCTTGCTGCGCGCCCAGCCGACCGAAGCATCGAGCATCGCGACGTCGACGAAATCGAAACCGGTGCGCGGCAGGCGCGTCCAGTTGCCGCCGCCGTCGCGGGTGGCCTGCAGGTAGCCGGCATGGCCGGCCACCACGCCGGATCGTGGCGAGGCGAACTGCACGAGCTTGACGGTTTCGGCACTGGGCAGTGGCGCCTGCCAGCACCACCCGCGGCCGGGTGCGCCGCTGCAGACGAGGTCGATCAGCGAGGAAGGGGGCTCTGGCGCGGTGCCGCCGCCACCGGCTGCACCGCTGCCGCCACCGCAGGCCTGCAGCACGACCAGCCACAGCAGCCCCGCCAGGCGACCCACGGCCGACAGCGGATGGGATGCAGCGTTCATGGGTCCTTGTCCTGGAGCAGGGCATCGGCCCATCAGGCCCGTCCCCCCGGATTTCGATCCACGGATGCTGGCAGGACCCTCGAGCCGACGCTGTGACCGCCGTCACTCGGCCGCGCGCGGCGTCGGGGCCGGCTTCAGCAAGGCCAGCGCCAGCGATGACACGCAGCACAGCATGGCGGCCCACTGCAGCGGTCCCAAGGGTTCGCGGTGCACCAGCGCTCCGGCGAACATGGCCACCACGGGAATCAGGATCGACGACAGCCCGGCCACATTGGCAGGCAGCAGTCCGACGATGGAGAACCAGGTCATGTTCCCGATGCACATGGGCACCAGTGCGATGTAGGCGATGACCGCCACGGAGGTCGCCGACGGCATGAACCACTGGTGGTCACCCAGCCACAGCGCGCCGATGGTGATGGGCACGGCCGCCACGACGATCTGCCAGCCGGCCAGCACCATCACCGGCACGTCGACGGCGCGCTTCTTCAGGATCAGCGTGCCCACCGCCCAGCCCACGCCCGACAGCAGGCCCAGCGCCACGCCCAGCGGGGCCTGCGCATAGGCCTCGCGGCTGCGCCACATCAGCAGGCCCACGCCGACGGCGCCGAGCGCCATGGCCAGCAGCAGCCGGCCGCTGAGTTTCTCGCCGAACATCGCCCAGGTGATGAGCGCGGCCCACAAGGGCATGGTGAATCCCAGCAGCGCGGCCTGCCCTGACGGGATCATCAACGCCGAGTAGGTGCTGGCGATGTTCCACACCACGAGGTAGGTCACGGCCGCAGCCACCAGCGTCAGGCGCTGTCCGCGCGGCACCACCAGCGACAGGCCGCGCACATGTGCCACGCCCAGCAGCACCGCTCCGGCCGCCAGGAGCGTGATGGCACGGAAGGTCCACACCGAGACCTCGCGCGTGGCGTATGAAAAAAGTGGCCAGTTGGTGCCCCACACCAGCGTCAGCAGGGCGAGCAGCACGAGCACGCGCGGCGAGATGCGGTGGGGCATGCAGGCCATTCCACCACAGCTTGCTGACCGGACGGCCCCCGACCTCAGTCGGAGGGTGGCCGGGATGGCGCGCCCTCGTCAGGACGCCGCCATGGGGATCTCAGGCGCGCGCGGCGCCCCCCTTGCGACGGGACCAGCCCATCAGCCCCAGCGCCGTGCCCACCAGCAGCAGGCCCGCCGGCTCGGGCGTCGGGTTCGGATCGATCGGCCGGAAGCTGTCTTCGAGCGTCCAGCGCAGCACGTCATGGTTGGCGAAGGACGAGCCCGTGCCCGATGTGAAGCCGACGAAGGCGTCACTCGTACCGAGGTCGAGAGCCAGATTGCGCGTATAGGACAGCAGCGGCGCGGCGGGACGGTCTCCCGACCGTGTCAGGCGCACCTCGATGAGACTGTTGCTGCCGTTGTAGTCGATCCAGGCGTTCCAGACGTCACCCCGGGTCATGTCCGCTTCTGTGACCTCGGCCAGCTCCAAGGACGCAACGCTGCCGTTGACGTCGACGCCGACGTGGTTGCTGCTGTTGTTGTCGAAGGCCCCGTTGTTCCAGGTGTCGAACTCGATGCCCACGCTGTTGGGAATGCCCGCATAGCCGATGCCGCCACCGATACCGCCTACGTTGTTGCCCACGGTCTGCACCACGAAGACGAGGCCATCGGCCCCGCAGGTCAGCGGCACCTGCGAATCGCAGTTGCCGCCGGCGTTGGTGATGCGGAACTGGAAGTAGGTGCTGAACGAGGCGTTCGAGGCCAGGTTCACCGTGTTGGTGGCGAAGAAGCTGCCCGACTGGTTGACCAGGGCGGGGGTGACGCGCAAGGCGGTGCCGACCTGCGCGGCACTGCCGTTGAGCGTCAAGCCGGCCGTGCTGGAGAAGTCGGCGTAATTGATGATGGGCGCGGCACCCACCGACGATGCGCACGCCAGGCCCAGAACGGCCCAGCTGAGTTTGATCGAATGTGACAAAGCATTTCTCCAAGGATTTGGCAATCCCTCATGCATGGGGCGTGCCAACCCTGATCACGGCGTGCAGTTTGCGTGACGTGACAAGGGCTTGGCGGTGCGCGCGCGTGCGACAGCGAACGGCCCCTGAAGAGACGGGCTCCAAGGTGTAAAGAAAGCCGACAGTCAGCCTCGAAGCAGTTCCCTGGCGATGATGATCTGCTGCACTTCGCTGGCACCCTCATAGATGCGAAGCGCCCGGATTTCACGGTACAAACGCTCCACCGGCATTTCGCTGACGACGCCCAGCCCGCCGAACATCTGCACCGCGGCGTCGATCACCTGCTGCGCGCCTTCGGTGGCGCTGAGCTTGGCCATCGCGGCCTCTCGCGTGACCTTGCGGCCCTGGTCGCGCTGCCACGCTGCGCGGTAGGTCAGCAACGAGGCGCTGTCGATGGTGGTGGCCATGGTCGCCAGCTTGGCCTGCGTGAGCTGGAAATCGGCCAGCGCATGGCCGAACATCTGGCGCGTGATGGACCGCTGCAATGCTTCTTGCATGGCCCGACGCGCGAAGCCCAGCGCCGCTGCAGCCACCGAGGTGCGGAACACGTCCAGCGTGCGCATCGCCACCTTGAAGCCTTCGCCCGGCTCGCCCACGCGCTGCGAGAGTGGCACGCGGCAGTGGGTGAAGCGCAGGCGCGCCAGCGGATGCGGCGCGATGACGCTGATGCGCTCGGCAATGGCCAGGCCAGGCGTGTCGGCGTCGACGATGAAGGCGCTGATGCCGCGCGAGCCCGCGGCCTCCCCCGTGCGCACGAAGACCACGTAGAAGTCGGCGATGCCGCCGTTGCTGATCCAGGTCTTCTCGCCGTCGATGACGGCGTGGTCGCCTTCGATGCGGGCATGGCACTGCATTGCCGCGACGTCGGAGCCGGCCTCGGGCTCGGACAACGCAAAGGCCGCGATGGCCTGGCCCGCGGCGACGCGCGGCAGATAGCGTTCCCGCTGCGCCGCCGTGCCCTGCAGGCTGATGGCGCCCGAGCCCAGGCCCT
>LNFM01006894.1_pt1 | contig 18324 bp, 19 predicted proteins | sample 596031 | NCBI WGS metagenome assembly LNFM01 (sample SAMN04254537, study PRJNA301005) | activated carbon metagenome | isolation source: dual media filters at the Ann Arbor, Michigan drinking water treatment plant | place: USA: Ann Arbor | reverse complement strand
AGCCTTTGATGGTGATCCGCTTGCCGATAATCATCGGCAGATATTGCATCGGTTGCGCCTTGAAGTCGTTATAGACGTCGATCATCCCGCAAATGGCAAAGCGCGCCCATTCTTTCGATGTCGCCAGCGCCGCGTCGAAATGTTCGCCGCCGACATTGTCGAAATAGACGTCGATGCCCGTCTCGCCCATGTCTTTCAACGCTGCCATCAATTGCGGCAGCACCTTGCCGGATTTATAGTCGATAACCGCATCCGCGCCGAGTTCCTTGACCCACTCGCATTTCTCAGCGCCGCCCGCCGAGCCGATGACTTTCATGCCCTTCGCCTTGGCGATTTGCGTGACGGTTGAGCCGACCGCACCTGCCGCAGCTGAGACGAAAATGACTTCACCCGGCTTTGCTTCGGCAACCTTGAGCAAGCCGAACCACGCGGTGCCGCCGGGCATGCCGATGATGCTGAGCCAATGCTCGTCAGGTATGCCAAGAACAGGCGCCTTGGCAGGTGGCATGCCGGCGGGCGGCGTCTTGCCGCCACCGAATACGACGCTGTCGCGCCAGCCACCCATGTGCAGCACCTTTGTGCCGACGGGATAATCTGCGTTGTTGCTTTCAGTGACGGTACCAACCGCGCCGCCTGCCATAGGTTCACCGAGCGCAAACGGATCGGCATAGCTTTTTGCATCGTTCATCCGCCCGCGCATATAGGGATCGACCGACAGCCAGCTGTTAGTGACGCGAAACTCGCCGTCGCCCAATGGCGCATCGGGTATCTCAATCATTGCAAAGTTGCTGTCGGTGGGAAGTCCTGCGGGGCGGCTAGCCAAAGTCCATGCGCGTGCCATTATCGTGTCTCTCCATCTTTTTTGTTTTCGCTTGCAGCAATGACTGCAGCATTTTTGTATACTGGGCGGCCACCCACCCATGTTTCCTTGACCACTGCCTTACGCAGATCGGACGGGCTTGCAAGTAGCGGGTCGACATCGATCAGAATGAAATCGGCATGATGGCCGGGCGTGAGCGAGCCGACTTTGGTTTCGGCAAAAGCCGCATAAGCCGCACCGGTGGTAAAGCCGGCGAGTGCCTGCTCGCGGCTAACTCGCTCTTCTGGCCGCCAGCCACCAAAAGGCTGACCCGCCGCATCTTCGCGCGTCATCGCGGTAGCTAGGCCCGCGAACGGATCGGCGGACTCAACCGGAACGTCTGAGCCAAAAGCGAGCTTTCCACCGGCCTTGGCAATCGACTGCCATGCATAAGCGCCCGTCAGTCGCTCGGTGCCAAGCCGCGCCTCGGCCATTGTCCGGTCCGACGTCTGGTGGACGGGCTGCATCGATGAAATAATCCCATGCTTGCCGAGCTTTTGCAGGTCGACAGGGTCGACAATCTGAACATGCTCTATCCGCCAGCGTTGGTCGCCATTATACGATACGGCCAATTCCTCGACCGCGCTGATAACCTCGGCATTAGCGGCGTCACCGATCGCGTGGACTGCGGTCTGAAATCCGTCCATCGACGCACGCACCATCAGGTTGCGGATTTCGGCCGTGGCAAGAAATTGCAGGCCGATCTGACCCGGAGCGTCGGCATAGGGCTTTTTGAGCCAAGCCCCGCGGCTGCCGAGCGCGCCGTCGAGATACAGCTTGACGCCGCCAAGGCGCAATTTGTCATCATAGAGCCACGGCGTCGGTCGCGGTCCTGCGATGGCGATCATATTATCAATGCCGCCGGCATAGCCGAATATCCGGATCGATAACCAGCCACCATCGCCTGCGCGGCGATAGCTTTGCCAGTCGTCCATCGATGTGCCCATATCGGCGATTGCGGTAATGCCCTGCGACAGCAATTTCTTCTGCGCCTCGCCCAAGGCAAGGTCACGTTCGGCGGGCTTGGGTGCAGGTACAAATTTGCCGACCAGTTCAGACGCTGCGTCGACGAAGATGCCGCTTGGCTTGCCTGCGGAAAGCTCGATACGCCCGCCGGGAGGTGATTTGCTTGCGGCGGTTACGCCCGCAATCTGCATCGCGCGGCTGTTTGCCCATCCTGCATGGCCATCGACGCGTTCAAGCCAGACAGGCCGGTCACTGACCGCTGCATCGAGGTCTGCGGCGGTCGGGAAGCGGCCCAGCCCCCATTTTTCCTGATTCCATCCACGCCCGATAATCCACCGGCGCTCAGGGTTCTTCGCAGCATATTCACGAATTGCGGTTTGCGCTTCGGCCAAGCTGTTGGTCGCGGACAGATCGAGTGTAAGCTGCTGGAAGCCCAGCCCCATGACATGCCCGTGCGCGTCGATTAGCCCTGGCAACATCGTCGCGCCGCGCCCATCGTGGCGGAAATCGAGTTGGCGGGGCAACTTGTCTTTCTTAGTCAGCAGTTCGGTGACCTTACCGTCCTTGCCAACCAATATCGCGTTGAAGCGGATGACTTTGCCATCCTTGTCGAGCGTTATGCCGTTGACATTTTCGACGAGGCCGTCGGCAAAAGCGGGTACAGAAACCGCCAGCATCGCCAGCGCAAAAAACTTCTTCATCCTTTGGGCAACCTTTTCACAATCGCGCTGGTGTCAAGGCGTCCGCCGCCCATTTGCTGTATATCGGAATAAAATTGGTCAATAAGTGCGGTAATTGGTAGCGTCGCGCCGAGCGCCCGAGCTTCGTCAAACGCCAGCCCTAAATCCTTGCGCATCCAGTCCACGGCAAAACCGAAGTCGAACTTATCTTCTGCCATTGTCGCCCAGCGATTGTCCATCTGCCAGCTTTGCGCTGCGCCGCCTGAGATTGCTTCATAGACTTTCTCGACGTCCAGCTCTGCGGATTGCGCAAAGCGTAATGCTTCGGACAAAGACTGGATGACACCGGCAAAGGCGATCTGGTTGCACATCTTTGTCGTTTGTCCGGTGCCGGGGCCGCCTACATGGACGATGCGTTTCGAATAGGGTTCCATGATTGGGCGTGCCGCTTCCATCGAAGCCCCGCTGCCGCCGCACATGATAGCCAGCGTACCGTTTTCCGCGCCAATCTGTCCGCCGGTCAGTGGTGCGTCAACGACGAGCAGCCCGCGCGATTTTGCCTCGACGCCGAGCTGGCGCGCAATGCGCGCTGATACCGTGGTATGGTCGATATACAAGCTGCCCTTGGGCATCGCGGCAAATGCGCCGTCGCGACCTAGTGTTACGCCAGCCAAATCATCGTCGGTACCGACACAGCTGATTACAACCTCGGCGTCTTTTGCGGCATCAGCGGGCGACATCGCGACCCGGCCTCCATGCGTGGACACCCAGGTCTCTGCCTTGGCACGCGAGCGGTTGTAAACGGTCATGTCATAACCGGCGGTCGAAAGATGCCGCGCAATGGGGCCGCCCATGACGCCCAAACCGATGAAAGCAATTCTTGTCATGAGCTTGCTCTAAACGGTGTTTTCACTTCGCGCCAGATAGGATAGGGCCGCGCGGCTATGAGCGACCTATTGACCCTCGACCACATCCGCGCCGCACATGCGCGCATCCGCGATTCCATCGTTGCTACGCCGACGCTGCACAGCCAGACGCTGTCAAAGCTGACCGGTGCAAATATTTATCTGAAGTTTGAAAATCTGCAATTTACTGCGGCGTTCAAGGAGCGCGGGGCGTTAAACGCACTGCTGCTGTTGACCGAGGAACAACGCGCGAAGGGTGTGATTGCGGCGTCGGCTGGAAATCATGCGCAGGGGCTGAGCTATCATGGCACGCGCCTCGGTACGCCGGTGACGATTGTCATGCCGGTTCCAACCCCAACTGTGAAAGTGATGCAGACCGAAAGCGTCGGCGGTAAAGTCGTGCTGCATGGTGAAACTTTCGACGACGCTTACAAGCATGCGCGGCTGTTGGAAGCCGAACAAGGACTGACCTTTGTTCATCCGTTTGACGATCCGGACGTGGCGGCGGGGCAGGGTACAATCGCGCTGGAGATGCTCGAGGATATTCCCTCGCTCGACATGCTGGTTGTGCCCATTGGCGGCGGTGGATTGCTGTCGGGCATGGGCACCGCGGCACGTGGGCTCAAACCCGATATCGGCCTGATCGGTGTGCAGGCGGAGTTATACCCGTCAATGTTTGCGCTGCTCAAAAACGAACAGCTGCCATGCGAAGGCGACACGCTGGCAGAGGGCATTGCTGTCAAAGTGCCGGGCACGCTCACCAGCGAAGTTATCCGCGAGTTGGCCGATGAAATCGTGCTGGTAACTGAAGCGCAGCTCGAAACCGCCGTCAGCCTTTTGCTACAAATCGAAAAGACCGTGGTCGAAGGCGCGGGCGCGGCTGGCTTGGCAGCGGTGATGGCGAACCCAGACCTGTTTGCTGGCAAGAATGTCGGCATCGTCCTGTGCGGGGGGAATATCGACACGCGGCTGCTCGCCAACGTTTTACTGCGCGATCTGGCCCGATCGGGACGTTTGGCGCGGCTACGTATAACATTGCAAGACCGCCCGGGGGCGCTGTTCAAGGTCATGCGCCTGTTTAACGATCACAATGTCAACATCATCGAAATCTACCATCAACGGATTTTTACGACGCTTCCGGCCAAGGGTTTGATCACCGACATCGAGTGCGAAGCGCGCGACGCTGACCAGTTACAGGGTCTGGTGGCGGGTCTCGATGCGGCGGGATACAAGGTCGAACAGGTCGAACTGAATAAGTGAATCTCTGTCCCCAATTTTCATGGTAAATGCCCTTTGCACTGGCTGAATTGCGGTGCATAACAGAGTCAATAATTCCATAATGTTTGGGCTTCGGGGACGGATATTCGATGAGCGCACCAGTTCGCTTTCCACGCTTTTTTGTCACTAACCCGGGTCCGTGCCCCTATCTCGCCGGCAAGACCGAGCGCAAAGTTTTTACCGAATTAAGCGGCGCGCACGCCGACGAGCTGAACGAAGCGCTTGGTCGCATTGGCTTTCGCCGCAGCCAGAATGTCGCCTATCGTCCGAGCTGCATCGACTGCAAATCCTGCGTTTCGGTGCGCGTATTGACCGAGGAATTCCAGCCCAATGCCACGCAGCGGCGGATTATCAAACGCAATGCCGACCTCGCAGTAAGCGCTTGCCGCCCGTGGTCGACCTCCGAACAATATGATCTGCTGCGCCGCTATCTGTCGCAGCGCCACCCGTCGGGCGGCATGGCGGGTATGGACGATATGGATTATGCCGACATGGTCGAACAATCGCCCGTACGCAGCCATGTTGTCGAATATCGTACGCCGGGGCGTTTCGGGCGACTGGGCGAACTTGTTGGCGCTTGCTTGACAGACCAGCAAAGCGACGGCCTGTCGATGATTTACAGCTTTTACGATTCAGAGGCTGAGGGACGTCCGGGTCTTGGCAATTATATTATCATGGACCACATCATGCGGGCGAAGGCGGCCGGTCTGCCTTATGTCTATCTCGGCTATTGGGTCGAGGGCGCGGCGCGGATGCAATATAAGATTCGCTATCGTCCGATGGAACGCCTTGGCCCCGACGGGTGGGAGCGGTTCGAGCCGGCGCTAGAGCAGGTTCTGATCTAGTCATAAAAAACCCCGCCGTTGGCGGGGTTTCTTGTATCACGGGCAGACGCAGCGCGGTTTGGGCTTTGGCTTCCACTTGCGCACGGCTTTCTTGCGCGGATAGGTCTTGACGGTCTCGTAATAGACTTCCTCAGTCACCGTAGTCGTAGTGTGGCTGCTGCCCGGAACGACGGTTACCGTTACTATCGGTGCCTGCGGGTAATAATAATAGCCACCCTGCCAGCCGTGATGCTGCGGATACTGGCTTTGCGGCGGATAATATGGCCCACGTGGTGGCGCATCGGCGCGCGGTTCGTACCGCTTGCACTTGCCCATCGCCTTTTCGATGGCAACACCGGCAAGTCCGCCGAGCCCTGCGCCAATCAAGCTGCCTCCCAGACGATCACCGCGACCGGCGATACGATTGCCTGCAACGCCGCCAATAATCGCACCGATCACGCCACCAGTGACGCCGTTGCTTTTCAGGCAGCGCTCATAATTTTCATAACCACGTGGTACAGCGTAGCCGCCTGAATAGCCGCGGTCGGGCGGCCCGGTATAGCCTTGCGAATAGACGCGATCGGGTGGTCCAGTGTCACCGCCCGAATAACCACGTTCGGGAGGTCCGGTGTAACCTTGCGAATAAACACGCTCAGGAGGACCAGTATAGCGGTCGTCGCGCGCTGCACCCGCTGGATAGCCGGGGCCTTCGACGCCGTCATGGCGGGTAACGGTGCCGCTCCAGTCGCCTTCGAACACGCGGCCTTGTGGGTCGACATATTCGCCCTCCCACTCGCCGTCATAGCTATAGCTTGACCCATCGGGCGCGGCGAATGCGACATCGTCGTTCCAGTTATAGGCAGTGGCATCGGGGCGCATCGACGGGCCATATTCGGGCTCACGATATTCGCTCGTGCGGTCGGGGCCGCCGTCCCAGTTCACGTCGCTGCGATAATCCTGCACATAGCCGCGATTATCAGTCAGCACCGCATCGTCATAATAACGGCTCCAATAAAAGCCGTTCGACGGCGCGCTGAGGCCATAGCCGCCAAAATTCGACAGGTAAAAAGTCGGCTGCACCCAGTAGCGCGGCAAAATGAACCCACGATGCGGACGGCGATAGACGTCAGTCTTCGGGATGCCGTGAAAGCCAGGGCGCGGTTTAAAACCAACATGGTGACCGCCGGGCTTCATTCCACTGACATGCGGTTTGGGCATGCCCATGCCGGGCTTCATGCCGCCACCCATCTTGCGACCGTTAGCCACCTGCTGCATCGCAGCGGCAGCATCAAACTTTGCTAGCGCGACACCCGAGTCGGCGGCACCTGCAGTCGACGCGGTGAATAACAGCCCCGCCGCTGCAACGCCTGAAAATAGCAAGGTCTTCATGGTTAATCGCTCCCTAAACATCGTCCGCGCCGGAAACGGCGGGCCTATGTGGTTAAAGAGTTCTTAACATTTTTTGTTGCACCACGCCAACGGCCGACATGTAAATTGCTTGGTGCATCAACCCCTTGTTTCAAAATGAGGCAGTTTGCCTAAATCCGGTCGGCAAGCATTAAGGCTAAAGCTTCGATACCGGCCGCATCATCGCCGTCGAACCGGCTAAGCGAGGGACTGTCGAGATCGATGACCGCGATAACCTGACCATCACGTTTGACTGGCACTACAAGTTCAGACGCGCTGTTGGCATCGCAAGCGATATGGCCGGGAAAGGCGTGGACGTCTCTCACAAGCTGTGTCTCGCCGCTTGCCGCGGCCGCGCCGCAAACGCCTTCGCCGAAATTTATGCGGATGCAGGCCGCTTTGCCTTGAAAGGGTCCGAGCACCAATTCACCGTCTATCGCACGATAAAACCCGGTCCAGTTCACGTCAGGCATATATTCCCACAGCAACGCTGCGATATTTGCCATATTGGCCACCGTATCGGGTTCAGCTGCCGTTAGCGCATCGGCAGATCGCAGCATTTCGCGGTAAAGTTCGTGTTTCGGCGCTGTGGTGTCGATGGCAAATTCATACATTTTTCTGCCCCTATCAGTCGAAGCTTACCTTGCCACGGTTTTTTTTGACCGTCGCACGGCCCTTTTTGGTGTCGACGCGCCGTGCCTTGGCGGCCTTGCTAGGCTTCGTTGCAACTCTCCGTGCTTGGCGGATATGCGCCCGGTCGATGAGTTCGATGACTCGCGCGCGGGCATCTGCGCGGTTGGCTTCGCGCGTGCGGTGGCTGCGCGCAGTGACGATCAGTTCGCCGCCGATGGTCATTTTGCTACCCGCCAATATCTTCAGTTGCCGGAACGCATAGGGCTCCAGCCCGAGCGCATATACATCCACGCGCAACTGACATGCGGTCGCGACCTTGTTTACGTTCTGCCCGCCCGGTCCGGTTGAGGCCAGGAAGGTTTCCTCAAGCAAATCTTCAGGGAGGTCATATGCCATGGCCGCGCCTGTACCAGACGCGGCCAGTCATTGCTACGCTCAGGCCGACAGCTTCGCCGCCGTTTCCGCAACACGCTTGCCGAGATAGCGCGCGCCATCAAGCTCGGTTTCGCTTGGCTGGCGGCTGCCGTCGCCATTGGCGATTGTCGTCGCTCCATAAGGTGCGCCGCCAGTGACTTCGTCATTGCGCATCTGGCCTGCAAAGCCGTAGTCGAGGCCGACAATCGTCATGCCGAAATGCATCAGGTTGGTGATGATCGAAAAGAGCGTCGTTTCCTGACCGCCATGTTGTGATGCGGTTGCCGTGAACGCTGCGCCAACCTTGCCGTTGAGTTCGCCACGTACCCATACTCCACCGGCGGTGTCCCAGAAAGATGCCATCTGGCTCGACATCCGGCCAAAGCGCGTGCCGGTACCGACGACGATGGCGTCATAATCCTTGAGCTCGTCGATGGTGGCAATCTCGGCCTTCTGGTCGAGCTTGAAATGTGCAGCTTGCGCGACTTCGAGCGGCGCAGTTTCGGGTACGCGGCGGACTGTTACTTCTGCGCCAGCGCCACGAGCGCCCTCGGCGATGGCTTCAGCCATTGTTTCGATATGGCCATAGCTTGAATAATAGAGGACTAGGACTTTGGTCATTGGGGTTTCCTTTGTGGGAGAGGGGTGCCCCCTTCAATTTTGCAGAAGGGTGCTGGGGGAGGATTATTCGGAGTCGACGAGGACGATTTCGGCGTCTTCGATCGCGGTGATTGTGACCGGACCTTCGCCGATTGCCACGCCATCGCGAGCATTGGCACGTTGAGCATCAATCTCAACTGCGCCGGTTGCAGGGACCATGTAAGCGTGGCGGCTTGCTCCGACTTCATAGCTCAGGCTCTCACCCGCCTTGATTGTAGCACCAAGAACCCGTGCGTTGGTGCGGATCGGAAGCGCGTCGGCGTCATCCGCGAAGCCGCTGGCTAGAATCTGCCAAGCGCCCGAGCGATCACCCTTTGGAAAGGGCTTCGCACCCCAGCTTGGCGACCCGCCGATGCGGTTGGGTATGATCCAGATCTGGAACAGGGTCGTCGGTTCATTTTCCAGATTATATTCGGCATGGCGGATGCCACTGCCTGCGCTCATCACTTGCACGTCGCCAGCCTCCGTGCGGCCTTCATTGCCCAGGCTATCCTTATGCGTAATCGCGCCAGTGCGAACATAGGTGACGATTTCCATGTCGGCATGGGGGTGCGGCGGAAAGCCGGATTGCGGCGCAATGAGATCATCATTCCACACCCGGATCGCGCCCCAGCTCATCCGGGCCGGATCATAATAATCCGCAAAGGAAAAATGATGATGCGCGTCGAGCCAGCCGTGATTGGCAGCGCCGAGCGATGAAAAGGGGCGGATTTCAACTTTGGTCTTGGTAACCGTCATATCTGTCACTCCTGCTCAAGGGTGGATTTACTGATGACAAAATAGGGCAAAAGATTAGGATTGAAATAGAAACATTAGAAACATATTGTTTCCAAATATGAAACTTCCTGATTTTGAAGCCTGGAGCATTTTCGCCTGTGTCGTGGAGCATAAGAGCTTCACTGGAGCTGCCAATGCGCTTGGACTTTCTAAGGCAACGATCTCCAAAGCCGTGACCCGTCTGGAAGCGCAGGTAGGCGCGCCGCTGTTTCATCGTACCTCGCGCCGGCTGGCGCTGACCGAAAGCGGTGCCAAGCTAGTCGAACATGCACGCGCGATTTTGGCCGAGGGACAGGCGGCAGAAGAGGCAGCGCGTGACGAAGCGTCGGCACCCGTTGGCCTCATCCGCCTCGCTGTGCCAATGAGTTTCGGGCTTAGCCATGTGGGACCGGTGGTCGCCGAGTTCCTCTGCGAATATCGCGGCATCAGCATCGACATGCATTTGTCCGACGCTAAGGTCGACCTGATCGGCGAGGGGTTCGACATCGGCCTTCGGATTGCGTCGCTTCCCGACAGCTCTTTGCGCGCGCGAAAGCTCCGCGACGTGAGAGGCTATATTGTCGCCTCTCCCGAATATCTCGAACGAATGGGCACCCCGCGCCATCCTGGGGAGCTGGGCGAACATGAATGCTTGCGCTATTCTTTGCTTTCTACACCGGAACTCTGGCGCTTCACCAATGCAAAGGGCGAAGAAGCCGCCGTTCGTCCGAATGGCCGACTACGCGCGAACAATGCAGACGTGATGCTCGACAGCCTAAGGTCAGGGCACGGTATTGCAATGGTGCCGGACTTTATCATCGACGGCGATTTGGCAATTGGCTCGGTCGTGCCGATTTTGGAAGACTGGCGACCTCAGCCGGTGGCGCTGCATCTTGTAACGCCGCCAGGAGCGATCAGGCCGGCAAGGGTGACGGCGTTGATTGACTATCTGGCTGCGCGGTTGGCGTAGTCTGCTCCAAAACGAACCTGAAAATGTGACGCACCAGCGATTTCGGGCGCGTTTCGCGGTTTGATCGCTCAGAGGACCACCTCCTTTGAAAAAAATCTTAACACATCCAAATGACTCTGAAACCCGCAGAAATGAGTCATTTTCGAGGCTTGGTATGCCCCGCGACTCGCCGGAATCCCTGCGTTAAGATGAAATTAACCTTTTAAGTTCATTTCCAATATGGTTAATGAAAACGAATGACTGCATCGCAGGGGTGTAGATCGGTCGTTGGGTAGTTTCAAAACTTAGAGGGGTTTGCCCAATGCGTGTGCTTTTGATTGAAGACGAGCCAACAACCGCGAAGGCCATCGAAATGATGCTCGCGACCGAAGGGTTCAATGTCTACACCACCGATCTGGGCGAAGAAGGCCTCGATCTGGGTAAGCTCTATGATTACGATATCATCCTGCTCGACCTGAACTTACCAGATATGCACGGTTATGATGTGCTAAAGAAACTGCGCGTCGCAAAGGTGCAGACGCCAGTGCTTATTCTTTCAGGCATTTCGGAAATGGATAGCAAGGTTCGCTCGTTCGGCTTTGGTGCCGATGATTATGTCACCAAACCGTTCCACCGCGACGAACTTGTCGCCCGCATTCATGCGGTTGTGCGCCGGTCGAAGGGACATTCGCAGTCGGTCATCCGCACCGGCAAGCTGGCGGTCAACCTTGATGCCAAGACCGTCGAAGTCGACGGCAGCCGCGTTCACCTGACCGGCAAGGAATATGCAATGCTCGAGCTGCTTAGCTTGCGCAAAGGCACCACGCTCACCAAGGAAATGTTCCTCAACCACCTATATGGCGGCATGGACGAGCCCGAACTCAAAATTATCGACGTTTTCATCTGCAAATTGCGCAAGAAATTGTCGCTGGCCTGCATGGGTGAAAACTATATCGAAACCGTCTGGGGCCGCGGCTATGTGCTGCGTGACCTCGACGATATGGAACAACCGCTGGTTGCTTGACGCACGTTAGATTATACCTCGAGTAAATGAAGGGCGCGGCTAGATGGGGCTGCGCCCTTTATTTATGGGGTTTTCAGTTTCTGGGAGGCAAGCCTGCGAAAGTGATGATGCTTTCCTTGCCGGACGCATTCACGGCCGACACACCGACGAAATGATCGTCGACTATTACACCTTTCAGGACGTGCGTGGTGGTCGATCCTCCATTTACCGCGACGACATCTGTCCAGTTTGGCTGGTCGGCTTTGCGCGAGTAAATGCGGTATCCGGTAGCACTGCCGACGGGTGCCCATTCGACTTTGGTATCGGAAGACACTGCGCCGCCGAGCTTTGCCGATGCCGGGGCAGGCGGGGCGGTGGCAAGCGAATTAGCAGTGGCGACATTCAGCGCAGTGACTTTGGCCAGATAGTCGAAGTCCATCTTATCGACGGTGTCACCATATTCGATCCCGTTCTCGGTGCGTAAATCCTGATGCTGGTGGTGGTAATTTTCTACCCCTACCGTAAAACGTATTGCCGGAAGTCCGAGTTCGAGCGCTGGCAAGTGGTCACCGCCGCGCGCAAAGCGGTCCGGACGGCGAACGCCAAACGCATCCAGTCCTATTTTCGGCATTTCGGCTTCCGCCACCTTGTCGGCGTAGCGCATCAGGGCACGGCTCGGGCCGTCATCCTCACCACCGCTACCGCGTCGCGCCATCTGAGCCGCGATGTCTTCCGATGCGCGAATGCCTTCGCTGAAAATGCGGACAACATTGTCAACCTTGCGGCCATCGGTGCCGAGCGTCCCGCCGACGATGTCGTTGTTGAGCATCGCGGTAACTTTCCAGCCGCGCTCCTTGGCGGTTTCGGCGAGCAGACGGCCGCCGAAAAGGCCCTGCTCTTCGCCGGACAGCAAAGCGAAGACTATGGTTGCTTCGCCTTGTGGCTGCTTCGACATCAATCTCGCGGCTTCGATCACCAAAGCGCTGCCCGATCCATCGTCATTCGCCCCCGGCGCGTCTTTGGTGAAATCCATGACATCGGAAACGCGGCTGTCGATATGACCTGCGATGATGATGACATGGTCCCAGCCCAATTTGCCTGGCTTGATCGCGAGCACATCGACAATGTTCACGCCGTTGGGCACTCGCGGGCCGGACATATTGCGTTCGATCATTTCTGTGGTCAGGCAGCCATTGCAGGCTTTGGCAATTTTTTTGAACTCGGACTCGGCCCAGCGCCGCGCAGCACCGATGCCGCGTTTTGGGTCGGTCGCCGATGACAAAGTATGGCGCGTACCAAAGCTGACCAGCTTTTCGACATCGGCCTTCAGCCGGGCGGCGCTAGCATCATTCTGAGCGATTGACGGGGTGGCGACGGCAAGAGCAAGCAGGCTTGCGAACAGGGGCAGTTTTTTCATGCCCGACGGCTAGCGCATCAGGTTTGCAAATACCAGCGCTCGCCGCCTTCTAATCCGAGCGCTGTCAATTTGTCCGAAGCATAGGCCCCGGTATCGATGCCGATCCGCGACCCGCGCTCTTCGACCTCGTCATAGATCGTGTGTCCGTACACAACGACCTTTTCGAGGTCGCCACGCTGATCGACGAAATCTTCTCGAATCCAGCGCAGGTCGCTTGGTTTTTGCTCGGACAACGGCACTCCAGGGCGGATGCCCGCGTGGACAAAGGCATAGTCGCCGATGACAATCTGGTCCTCGAAGCTCTCGACAAACTCAAGGTGTGCTTCCGGAACTAGGGTCATCAGCCGCTCGGACAATTGCTCCATATCGAGCGTGATATATTCGGCGCGGGTGATTGGATAAGATAGCACGGTCTCCTCGCCGCCAATCCGCAGGAAAAAGCGGGTAACTTTGGTATCGTTCTTTCGGCAGGCGCGGACGAACACCTCTTCGTGGTTTCCCATCAGGAACCGGACTTTGCGGCCAGCATCGCGTAGCTCCATCGCGGTATCGATGACGCCCGCGCTGTCTGGCCCACGATCCATAAGGTCGCCGAGGAATATGATATGCGTGTCAGCCGCGCCCCGCGACGCATCGTCGGCTTCGATTTGATTGAGCAGCTTGTGCAGCAGGTCGTTGCGCCCATGGATATCGCCAATGGCGTATACGCGCATGCCGTGCGGCACTCGGGCAGTATCGAGCGGGCGTTGGACAGCGGCTTTTTTGAAGAGGCGAGCTAACATTTCTCGCGCCATATAGGGCCGGAGTTACAGATAGGGAAGGGCTTAGCCCTCCACCGCGAATGTCAGCCCGGCTTTGGCCTGCAACCTTTCGACCAATGCCTCGCCCAATGCCGCGCCAGGCGTCGTTACCCCGCCCGGCCCGTCAATCTCGGCCAAGGCAATCGCGGTTTCGGCAATCATCTTGGAAGTCGATCCATAGCCCGGGTCGCGGTCGCCTTTGACCGAAGCACGGATTTCGCGTCCGTCGGGATATTGGCCGATGAACAATATGTCGTAGTATCCATTTTCGCGCTCCTCCGGCGTGGGACCCTCGCCGGGCTTGAGCTTGGAATCGCCGAACGGGTTCATCTTGGCAATTCCCTCTGCAATCGCCTTGCCCGCTTCTCCCATCGTCGTCAGCATCATCTCGTCATAGACGAAATCCTTACCCCATAGGTGGCCGAGCAGGAAGTTCGTGCGGTGGACATTCTTGGTGTTGATCGGCGCCATTACGAACGGTGCCGCCCATGCGCCTGCGTCGCTGTCATATTCGGGGATCAGGCCCGACGGTTGCGACGGCCCCTCGAAACCGGGGGTCAACGCGAAGGATGATTTGAGCAGCCCGATAATGCTTGGATTCTTTGCCGCCGCCTTCATGGTTTCGGTCAGGCTGGCAATCGTCCCGCCCGACGCGCCGCCTTGCATTTTGCGCACACGGCCCTTGACGCGGGGCGCAGGCGCACCGTGGCGTTCCACCGCTTTTTGCTGAAGGAACAAGACCCCGAGATCGAATGGGATCGAATCGAACCCTGCCGAGAACACAATCCGCGCGCCCGAGGCCCTGGCCGCCGCGTCATGTTCATCGATTTTATGCCGCATCCAAGCTGGTTCGCCGCATAGATCGGTGTAATCGGTGCCGTTGGCGACGCAGGCAGCGACCAACTCGTTTCCATATAACTGATATGGTCCAACGGTTGTCAGCACGACTTTGGTTCGTTTACACATTGCATCGAGCGAGGCCGGGTCGGACGCATCTGCAACAACTAAAGGTGTATCGGCAGGTGCCCCGATTAGGTCCCGCACCTCCTCAAGCTTGGACAAAGACCGTCCGGCCATCGCCCAACTCAGGCCGGATTTGTCCTTGAGATATTCGGCGACCAGCCTGCCGGTATATCCGGTTGCACCGTAAACAATGATATCGAATTCGCGGTCGCTTGCCATTTTGCTCTCCTGATTCCCACTGGGCCGAGTGATGCGCGGCCTGAATAGGAAAGTCAAAATGCTAAATTTAGCTGACGACTACTCGAAAGGCATTAAAGTTTGACTGGCGGCTGTCCGGTGCCTTTCCGGGTCGAACTCTTGGCGCGAGCGGCAGGGCCGTCGATCATCGCAGGGTCGCCGTTATACAAAATCGTGACGGGCACTTTGCGCGCAGAAAAGCCAGCATAGGTTTTGCCCGCGAGCACGGAATTGGCGTTTGGATCCATCTTGCACCAAGCGACAAGGTTGACCGTGACTTCCATGTCAAACGCCTGCGTTTCGCGCAAATATTCGGCAGCACTATTACCCTTGGCCACAAATGCTTTTAGCTTTTTCTCATATTCGCGCGCAGGGTTGAAGGAAAGATCAATAGCGGCATTCGTGGCTCGCCTGGACAGGTTAAGATCGACATCAAGTGCGACATCGGCATCGCTGCGTCCGGCGACGTTGGTTTGCTTTTGGGTTTTACCCCAATGGTTCAATACCATTATGTCATTGTTGTGCAGCATCCCGTTGCCGATGATGGCCTGCACCGCGGTCAATCGCGCGCCCGGTTTGCAAAAGACCTGACCCTTAACGTTGAAGCGTGGGTTGGTGCCGATGACCACCAGATCGCGCTTTGACGCAGTTTTGGATGACGACATGTTTTTGAGACTGAGCGTTCCCGGCGCTATCGGTTTTGTTATATTTACACTTCCGACCGTAAATCCATATTCTTGCGAGTCATAAGCAATCGCGGCAATTGGCATTGTAAGGCACGTCAGGCCCCCAAGGCATTTTAAAAGACTATGCATGATTTCCTCCCTCTCCCGAAGAGAGCGAGACATTTAGCTCAAATATCGTTTTTTCGCGAGTGGTTTCCGAAAACGCTCAACGCGCGACAGTACCTCGGTGGTCATTATCGGCAACGACACGCGCATCGGCCTCGCGGCGTTTGCGGTTGCGATAATGATCGAGGCTCCAGCTTTTGCCTTCATATGCGAACAGACACAAAAATCCGCCAGCGATAGCGATATTTTTCATCGCCATTGCGGCTTGTGTCGGGTCTGCGGTTTCGCTGTGGAACAATAGTGCCGTGAGCAGACAAAAAGCCGCGAAGACGAGCGAAATGATGCGCGTAAATATGCCAAGCGCGATCATGATGCCGCCGATTAGTTCAAATAAAATTGAAGGTAGCGCTAGACTTGGGGGGAATCCCACGCCGGTAAGAGCGGTGACCGTTGTAGATGGATCGCTAAGTTTTATTGCGCCGGAAACGATGAAGATTAAGGCCAGCATGATGCGGCCCACAAATGCAAATAACCCTGAAATCATCACCAATCTCCTTTATCCCATGCCAAGCGTAACTAGCGAGCGGGCAAATCGAGCCATTTGCAATATTTTTTCCAGCTAAAGCTTCGGCAAAGTCACCCCGCGCTGCCCCATATATTTGCCGGCTCGGTCGGCGTAGCTGGTTTCGCAGGGCTGTTCGCCCTTGAGAAACAGAAACTGGCACGCGCCTTCATTGGCATAGATTTTGGCGGGCAATGGCGTAGTGTTGGAAAACTCCAGCGTTACATGACCCTCCCAGCCCGGCTCGAGCGGCGTCACGTTTACGATGATACCGCAACGGGCATAAGTGCTCTTGCCCAGACAAATCACCAGCACATCGCGCGGGACGCGGAAATATTCCACGGTACGCGCCAGCGCAAAGCTGTTGGGCGGGATGATGCAGACGTCGGTTTTGCGGTCGACGAAGCTTTTCGGGTCGAACTCTTTGGGATCGACGATCGAGCTGTCGACATTGGTGAAAATCTTGAATTCGTCGGACACGCGTGCATCATAGCCGTAAGACGAAAGTCCATAGCTGATGCACCCGTCGCGGCGCTGCGCCTCGACGAAGGGTTCAATCATATTGTTGGCTTGGGCTTGTTCGCGGATCCAGATGTCGGAAAGAATGGACATGCTTAGCTTTCTATTTGAGGCTGGCGGGGCCGAAGCCGTGGGGCAACAATTGCGATAAGGTATAGGTTTCAAACCCGCTGGCATGCGCGCAATGGACCGGGATGTCGTTTTCGGTCAGATCGGCGACTTCCTTGAGTATCTGGCGGCAGCGGCCGCAGGGGGTGATAGGCTCTGTTCCCATGGCGACTTGACCCTCCGGCCCTCCGGCAACTGCGATCGCGACGATCTGCTTGAGTTGGCCGTTGCTATTGGCGTTGGCGATGGCGACCGTTTCAGCGCACAGCGTCATTCCATAGCTCGCATTCTCGAAGTTCGCGCCCGTCACGATGCTACCGTCATTAAGTAGCAAGGCCGCGCCGACGTGGAAATTCGAATAAGGCGCATAGGCATTGGCGGCGGCTTTTATTGCCGCATTGACGAGCTCGGCACTCATTTGCGCACCACGACCCAGCGGACCGAACCTTCGACACCATCGACGGTTCGCTTTGTATTGGCTGTCCACATCACCCATGGCCGCGCCGAATAATCGGGAAGGAACCAGTTGCCCTCTAACCAAACTGTCCGGTCAATTGCTTCGCTCACCCGATACTCCTTTTCAAACTCTGGCGTGAGTAGCAGGATCGCAGGCATCCCGCTATGCGCCTCGATCTGGCCCAAGAAAGTCGCCAGCTCCGACAGGATCAACGCACGATTGGGGCGACCAGTGCAGGTCTCCGAAAAATCGAGCTGGACCGCAGGTGGCAAGGCGCGGTCGCTGCGCGGTACGGTGGTGATAAACAACGTGGCCTGATCTGATGCCAGCCGGCAGATGTCGAAATGATGCAGTGCGCCAAAACGGATGCCAGCCTGCTGCACACCCTCCATATTGGCCTGAAACTGCGTATCTCGGCCGCGCGCGCCTTCGACGGCGGTAATGTAAGCAAAATCGACGCCGGTAGCGCCCAGTTCGGACCATGCAGGTTTGCCATTGGTTTCGCTGACGACGATGCCCTGAACCGGATATTCATCACGCGATGGGGCCCAGCCGGAAACATAGCTCCAGATCACGTAGGCTATCAGCGCTACGGCGAGCGTAACTGCGCCTGCGCGAAGTAAACGGCTTTTACCCCCGGCCATGCGACCCAAATGCTCCCGAATCAGAAAATTGCCCCGGGGGCTTCTTTAGCCTTTGATGTGCAACACGCAAATCAGCGTGAACAGGCGGCGAGCGGTGGGGAAGTCTATTTCGACTTTGCCGTCGAGCCGTTCGATAAGTAATTCAGCAGCTTCATTATGCACGCCGCGCCGGGCCATATCGATGGTTTCGATTTCGGCTGCGCTTGCCTTGCGGATGGCCTGATAGTAGCTGTCGCAGATCGCGAAATAGTCCTTCACCACACGGCGAAAGCGGCCAAGGCCCAAGATCAATGTTTCATAAGGGTCACCGTTTTCGCGGCGGATATCAAGGATCAGGCGACCTTCCTCGACGCTGATATTGAGGTTGAATGGTCCGCCATAGCCGTCGCCCATATCGCGCAATGGCTTGAAGAAATTTTCCTCAATTAAATCGAAAATCGCGACGCGCCGTTCCTGCTCGATATCGGCATTTCGCCGCAAGATCGTTGCTTC
>LNFM01006892.1_pt1 | contig 18327 bp, 18 predicted proteins | sample 596031 | NCBI WGS metagenome assembly LNFM01 (sample SAMN04254537, study PRJNA301005) | activated carbon metagenome | isolation source: dual media filters at the Ann Arbor, Michigan drinking water treatment plant | place: USA: Ann Arbor | reverse complement strand
GCCGGCGAAACGCCCGCCGGTGCAGGCGCAGCCTGTGCCCCGGCTGCGGCAGGCGCCACCGCGGCCGGCGTGCAGGCCCCCGTCACCTCCGGCACCGTCACCCCATTCGCGGCCAGGAAGGCCAGCAGCGATTCCACCTTCTGCGCGTAGGATACGCGCTCCCCCTGCTCGGCATTGAAGAAGCCGAAGGTGTTCACGCCGACCACGCGCCCGCAGCGGTCCACCAGCGGCCCGCCCGAATTGCCGCGGCTGATCGCCGCGGTATGCGGCATCACGACCAGGCCGGATGGCAGGGACTGCACGGCGCTCACCAGCCCATCCGTCACCGCGAGTTCCGGGATGGACTGGATATTGCCGTCCAGCAGCGCCTGGAAATTCGCGTCCGTCTGCATGATCGCCTGCGGGAAGCCGGCGGCGATGACGGGATCCAGCCGGCTCGCCACCCGCGTCAGGCCGAGCGGGGCCAGCGCCGGCGCATCGGCCGGCAGGCGCAGGATGGCGAAGTCGGCGCGCCCGGGTGCCGGGTCGGGCGTCTGCGCCACCACCTGTACCGTGCGCGGCCGGCCCAGCAGGCGGTTCACCACGTATGTGCGCGCGGGATCGAGCCCCGCCACCACATGCGCGTTGGTCACGACGATGCCCGGTGCGACCACGAAGCCGGTGCCCGTGCCCACGCCCTGCCCATTGGCCAGCGGCCCCAGCACCAGCACCGTGCCCTGGTCGAGCAGCCCGATCAGCGTCCCCTGGAACGGCTGCTGCCCGGGTGCGGGCGGCGGCAGCGCGGAGGGCTGCACCGGCGTCACCTGCGGCGGCGTCAGGGGCGAAAGGCCGAAATCGCCCGGCCGGCAGACATCGCCGGCGAGTGCGGCGCGCGCCTGTTCGATCTCGGTCCGCAGGGCGTCGTTGGTGGCGCGCTGGCGGGTGATCTGCTCGGTGATGCGGGATTCGTCGGCGACATGCGCGACCAGGCGCTGGGCCGCGATGCGCTCGGAAATGAGTTGCCAGCCCAGCCAGAAGCCCAGGCCGAGGAAGATTATGGCGACCAGCAGCCCAACCGGCAGCAACCACCAGTTCCAGGCCGATCCCGTGCCCCGCGCGGCCGGAGCGGCGGCGGCGGCGACCGGACCAACAGGCGGCGGCGGGGGTGGCGGCGCGGCCGCGCGGGGCGACGGCGGGGCGGCGGCGGGGCGGGGCGGTTCGGCGGGCGCGCCCTCAGCGGCCAAGGCGGGCGGCAGGGCGGCGCCATAGACGGCGCGCAAATGCTGGGCGCGCGACGACGGGTCGCGCAGCGCGCCCGTCGGCGCCAGGCCCCAGCCGGTCAGCACCGGCCGGTCGTCCAGCGCCAGGATCGACTCCGGCCCGGCCAGCACCAGGGCGCCACGCAGCAGCGGGTCGGCCATCAGTGGCGCCAGCGCGGCGAGGTCGGCCGCCAGCCGCTGTTCCACCACCGCGCGGCGCGCCGGCGGCAGGGCGGACATCGGCACCGGGTCGCCCGCCGCCTCGGCATACCAGGAGACCGACCCCGCATTGCGCCCATTGCCCCAGGTCACGGTCGGTTCGGCGAACAACGCCGCGCGGTCGGGGCCGACCAGCGCGCGCAGCCGCGCATCGGCGTCGAGCACATTCGCGCCGCCCAGGGCGACGGGCTCCAGCCCCTGGAGGTCGGTCTTCAGGATGAAGCGCGGGCTCGCCATGGTGTCGTCGGCTCCGGGCGGAAGGCTGCGGTGGCGCGGACGAATCCCGCACCGCCGCATGCGACTGTAGAACCCAGCATGCCCCGCGAGAATGGCGTTGCCGTGGCGAAGATCACCTTGCGACAGCGCGCGCCATCGCGTCCGTGAAGGTTTTCAGCGGTGCCGCTTCGCCACGACGTGTTCAGCCGCGACGCTACGCCTCCACCACCACGTAGCTGTCCTCGACGCGCACCGGGATGGTCTCGGCCTGGTAGGGGCCTTCGACCAGCGCGGCGCCGGGTTCGACATGCGCCGGGAAGGGCCGCACCTTGACCCGCCGCGGATCGAACCACGACTTCCCGGTGCGGATATCGAACTCCCACTGGTGCCAGGGGCAGCGGATGAACTCGCCCGCGCGGGAGTACCGATAGGTGCCGGGTTCCTCCGACTGCGCCAACCCGCACAGGATGCCGCCCGACAGTGGCCCGCCCTGGTGCGGGCAGCGATCCAGCAGCGCGAAGAACTCCCCATCCAGGTTGAACACCGCGATGCGCTTGCCCGCGGCCTCGACAACCTTGCGCCCGCCGGGCGGGATATCCGCCACCGGCGCCACCACATGCCGCGCCATCAGATTCGATACAGCGCGCGCGCGTTGCCGCCATAGATCGCGGCGCGCTTCTCCTCGGGGATGAAGGACGGGATCGCCAGGCGCGGATCATCGAAATCCCAATGGGGGTAGTCCGACGCGAACAGGATCCGGTCCCACCCGATCCAGCCCATGGTGTCGAGCAGATGCTCGGGCCGCTCCGGCTCCTCGATCGGCTGGGTCGAGACATAGACATGCTCGCGCATGATCTCCGACGGCGCGCGCTTGAGGTGCGGCACCTCGTCGCGCAGCCGCTTCCACGCGCCATCCAGCCGCCAGGCCAGCGACGGCATCCAGGCGAAGCCGCATTCGATCATCAGCACGCGCAGGCCCGGGAAGCGGTCGAAGATGCCCTCGACCACCATGGAGGCCACCTGCGCCTGGGCGGAGGTCGCGTGTTCCTGCACTTCCTCGATGTAGAAGGACGGCCAGCCGCCATTGGTCATGGCGTGCCCCGAATAGCCGAAGGCATGGATGCCGACCGGCAGCCCGGCCTCGGCGGCGGCCTGCCAGATCGGCCAATAGCGCGCGCGGCCGAGCGGTTCGCATGTGCGGCTCATCAGCAGCACCTGGCAGAAACGGTCATCGCCCGCCCAGTGGCGGATTTCGGCGGCCGATGCGGCGGCGTCCTCGTACGGCACCACGATCGACCCGCGCAGGCGCGGTTCGTGCCGCAGCCAATGCTCGACCTGCCATTCGTTGATGGCGCGCGCCATCGCCACCGACAGCGGATCGTTCACATCGCCCTGGCCCGAGGGCTGCAACGGGTTCAGCACGCCGATATCGATGCCGTGCTGGTCGAGCAACTGTTCCTGCAGGAACGGCAGGTCGGAGGCCGGCGGCCCGCCCCCCGGCGGCCAGGCATCGCGCCGACAGGCCAGCGGCGCTGCCTTCGGAAACGGGTAGCCCTTGGCGAAGCCGTGCCGTGCATGGATGCCGTAGGTGACCAGGCGATGCCAGGCGGCATCGGACAGGAAGGGGCGGAACTCCGCCAGGTCGCGCACCCGCGGATGAATGTCGCAGTCGAACAGGCCGAGCGTGGCGGCGGCTGGACGTCCCGGTGCCGCGATGGGGCGAACGAGGTTCATGCGCTGGCTCCTTCCCTCAGGCGAGAGTACGTCGCCAGAGGGTTCTCGACCATGATCTTCGGCAGCAAGGCTTCGGGCAGGCCGGGCGGGATGGTGGCGTCGCCCTCGAAATGCGCGTGCGGCCAGTCGGTGGACCACAGCAGCATGGCGTCGGATTTCAGGTGGTCCATCAGGCGGGCGATGGTGTCGGCCTCCTCGGGCGCGTCCAACGGGCGGATGGTCAGGCGCACATGGTCGCGCACGATCTCCGCTGGTGGGCGGTCCACCCAGGGCACTTCGAAGCGCACGCCCTTCCAGGACTTCGTGAGTCGCCACAGGAAGCCGGGCAGCCACGACACGCCGGATTCGATCAGCACGACCTTCAGCCCCGGATGCTTGCCGAACACGCCCTCGGTCACCAGCGAGGCCAGCGATGCCTGGAACCCGTAAATGTTCGAGGTGTATTCCTCGACATGCCAGGACGGCCAGCCGATCGAGGTCGGCGGATGGCGCCAGGCGCTGCCCGCATGGATGCCGAGCGGCAGGCCGTGCTTCTCCAGCGCCGCATGAACCGGCCACCATTCGCGCCGCCCGATCGGGATTTCCCCCATGCACAGCGTCAGCGCCTGCACGAAGCGGCGGTCGGGCGCCAGGCGCTCGATCTCCGCCACCGCCTCCTCGATGCCATTGGGCAGCAGGATGGAGGCACGCAGCCGGTCGTCGCGATCCAGCCACTCCGCGCGGATCCAATCGTTCACCGCGCGCGCCATGGCGGCCGACATATCGCGCGAGAAGGGCAGTTGCACCGGGAACAGCGGGTTCAAGATGCCCGTCGTGGTGCCCCAGCGGTCCAACGCCTGGGCCTGCAATTGCGCGACGCTGGACGGCGCCTGCCCCTTCGGACCGCGCCAATCGGCCCGCACGGTGGATGGCGCGTTGGGCGGGTAGGAGGCGCTCTCCAGCACCTCGATCCCGCGTTCCACCAGCGTGTGGCGCCAGTAGTCGTCCATATAGGGCAGCAGGGTCGCCACACCCGGCACGGCGGGATGCAGGTCGCAATCGATGGCCGTCACGTTTCCTCCGCGCCGCTATTGGCGACAGGTTCGGCCGGTTCGGCGCGTCCGGCAATGGCTGCCATGCCATGCGCGGGGTTGAGCCCCCCGCCGCGCCGCGCCACCCTGCCGCCGCATGGACATCGAACCCCCCTCGCCCGGCCAGGCCCAGGACATCATCCCGGGCCTGCGCTGGCTGCGCTTCCCGCTGCCCTTCCCGCCGCATGACGTGAATGTGTGGCTGCTGGAGGATGGCGAGGGTTGGCTCGCCATCGATGCCGGCATGGGCAATGACGAGACCCGCGCGAACTGGCGCACCGCGCTGCATGGCGAAGCGACGGGCAACCGCCCGCTGACCGGCCTGCTGGTCACGCATTTCCACCCAGATCACGCCGGGCTGATGGGCTGGCTCGCCGCGGATCACGGCCTCACGCCCATGATGACGCGGATCGAATGGCTGACGGCGCGGTCCCTATGGTTCGACACGGGCGCCGAGATGGTCGAACAGCAGGTGGAATTCGCCCGCATCGCCGGCGCACCGTCCGACTACGCCGCCTTCCAGCGGGCGCGCGGGGCGCTGTTCCAGCGGTCGGTCTCCCCGCTGCCGCGTGCCTTCCGCGCCATCGCCGATGGCGACACGCTTTCCATCGGCGGGCGCGACTGGCGCGTGCTGACCGGCCAGGGCCACGCCCCCGACATGGCCTGCCTGTTCTGCGTCGAGGCGAAAATCCTGATCGCCGCCGACCAGATCCTGCCCCGCATCACCCCCTATATCGGCCTGCATGCGGGCGAGCCGATGGCCGACCCGCTCGGCGCCTTCCTGGCCACGCTGGAGCGCTTCCGCGCGCTGCCCGACGACACGCTGGTGCTGCCCTCGCACGGCGCGCCCTTCGCCCCGCTGCACAAGCGCCTGGATGCGCTGGCGGCGCATCACGCCGACCGCCTGGCCGCGCTGGAAGACGCCTGCCGCGCGCCCGCCACCACCCACGCCGTGCTGCCCGCGCTGTTCCGCCGCCCGCTCGACCATCGCGCCCTGGGCTTCGGCCTCGGCGAGACGCTCGCGCATCTGCGCCGCCTGGAAGTGACCGGCCGCGTGGAGCGCATGCCCGGCGCCGATGGCGTCATCGCCTGGGCACGGCGATAGCCATGCCATCCGCGACCCTGGCGCATGCCCGCGCCCCCATGGAAGACCCCGCATGAACGCCACCGAGACCATCGCCGCGATCCGCGCCGATGCCCGCTTCGCCACCGCCAGCGCCACGCTCGCCGCCGAGCACGACCGCACCGTCGCCGACGTCATCACGCTGACGGAAATCCCCGCGCCCCCCTTCAACGAGGAACAGCGCGCCGCAGCCTACCTGGACATGCTGCGCGCCCACGGCCTGGAGGAGGTCGAGCAGGACGAGATCGGCAACGTCATGGGCATCCGCCGCGGCTTCGGCAATGGCGATGTGCTGGTGGTCGCCGCGCACCTCGACACCGTCTTCCCCGCCGGCACCGATGTGCGCGTGCGGCGCGAGGGCACGAAACTGTTCGCGCCCGGCGTGTCGGACGACACCTGGTCGCTGGCGGTGAACCTCGCCTTCATCCGTGCGCTGGACGCGGCCGGCATCCGCACGCGGCACGACCTGCTGTTCGTCGGCGATGTCGGCGAGGAAGGCCTGGGCGACCTGCGCGGCGTGCGCCACCTGTTCGCGCAATCCCGCCACCGCCCGCGAATCCGCGCCTTCCTGACCGTGGACAGCCCGCAGGTGGCCGATATCGTCGCGGGCGGCGTGGGATCGCGCCGCTACCGCGTGACCTTCCGCGGGCCGGGCGGGCATTCCTATTCCGCCTTCGGCCTGGTCAACCCGATGTATGCCATGGCCGAGGCCGCGCGCGCCCTGGCCGCGGTGCCGGTGCCGGCCGACCCGCCGACCACGCATTGCGTCAGCGTCGTCGCCGGCGGCACCTCCATCAACGCCATCGCCAATGCGGTGACGATCGAGGTCGACCTGCGCTCCGCCTCCGCGGTGGAACTCGACAGGCTGGACCGCCGCTTCCTCGCCATCGTCGATGAGGCCGTGGCCACCGAGAACGCCGCGCGCTCCACCGCCGCCGGCCTCATCACCGCCGAGATCGCGCGCGTGGGCGACCGCCCCGCCGGCGAGACGCCCGCAGGTTCGCCGATCCGCGACATCGCCGCCGCCGCCGTCGCCGCGGAAGGCTACACGCCGCGCTTCGAATTCTCCTCGACCGATGCGAACGTGCCCATGAGCCTCGGCATCCCCGCGCTGAAGGTGGGTGCGGGCGGGCGTGGCGGGCGCGCCCATTCGCTGGAGGAATGGCTCGATGTCGAGCCGACCGAGACGCTGCGTGGCATGCGGACCACGCTCGCCGCGATCCTGGCGCTGGCGGGGATGGAGGGGATCGGCTGAACCCGCGCGGCGCGAGCGGCGCCAGGTTCCGGCGCACGACGCGCGCCGGTCAGCCGCCGCTCATCGCCGTCGTCACCAGCATTTCGGATTCCGCGCCAAGCGGCGTTGCCAGGGCGGCGCGCTCGCCGTCGACGAAGACGTTCAGGTGGCGGCGGATGGCCGGCGTGGAATCGACCAGCCGGTCGCCCATGCCCGGCCAGCGCGCATCCAGCGCAGCGATGGCGCCGGCGACATCGGCAGCCTGCACCTGGACATCGCGCGGCGCGCCCGCAAACAGCCGCACCAGCGCCTGCGGCAGCCGCACGCGCGCCATCGCTAAGCCTCCAGCGCCTCGACCGAGGTGATGGTCGGCAGGTGCTCGGCGATGCAGGCGAAGGACGCGCCCTCATCCGCGCTGGCGAACAGCGAGCCGCCGCTGGTGCCGAAATACAGCCCGGCCGGCGTGCGCGCATCCATCGTCATGGCCTGGCGCAGCACGCCGAAGAAGGCGTTGCGCTGCGGCAGGCCCTCGCGTAGCGCAGCCCAGGTCGCGCCGGCATCGCGCGTGCGCCAGACCGCGGCGGCGGCCTCGGGCACGAAGCGCCCGGCGGTGTCGCCGTTCAGCGGCAGCAGGAACAGCGTGTCCGGGTCACGCGGATGCGCCGCGGCGGGGAAGCCGAAGGTGGAAGGCAGCCCGTCCTCGATGCTGACCCAGTGCCGGCCGGCATCCTCGCTGCGGTACATGCCGCAATGGTTCTGCTGATACAGACGTTCGGGCATGCCAGCCGCCATCACCAGCGAATGCACGCATTGCCCGTGTTCCGGGTAGCGCTGGTCCTCCGGCGCGTAGTCCTGCCGCGTGCCACGGTTGCGCGGTTCCCAACTCGCGCCGCCATCCTCGGTGGCAAACACCCCGCCGGTCGAAATCGCCACCCACAGCCGGTCCGCATCGGTCGGATGCGGCAGGATGTGGTGCAGGATCAGGCCGCCGCCGCCCGGCTGCCATTCCGGGCGCGAGGGATGGTCGCGCAGCCCGTTCAGATGCGTCCAGGTCACGCCGCCATCGGCGCTGTGGAACAGCCCGGCCGGCTCGACACCCGCATAGAGCCCGCCCGGCCCCTTCGCCAAGCTCCAGACCGCCTTGATCGGCGTCTCGCCGGCCGCGTAGGCGAGGCCCGCGCTGGAATGTGTCCAAGTCGCGCCGCGATCATGCGAGGTCCAGACCGCCGGGCCGAACCATTCATTGCCGCCGCCGGCATGGATCGCGCCGGTGGCGGGATCGGCGATCACATGATGGATCGGCCAGGCGTCGCAGAACGGCCCGCGCAGGGTCCATGCCTGCCGCGCGGCGTCGCCATCGAAGACGAAGGCACCCTTCTTGGTGCCGACCAACAGCGTGACCATCGCGCCCTCCCTTGCGTCAGCCAATGCGCCGGTAGCGCGCCGACATCACCGGCTGCCAACTGCCATCCGGCATCAGCATCCGCGAGGTCAGCGTGCGCGCGTCGTCGCCCTGCAGCGCGATGATGTCCTGGTAGCGCGCCAGCCCCTCGCCGCCGAAATTCGGCCCCTCGGTGTCCAGCGTCAGCGTGTCGCCATCCAGCGTGCCGCGATACAGCCAGAGATGCGTCATCATCGACGCGACGAAACTGCCGAGGAACGCGCCCTGCACCGGGTCGAAGCCGATCGTCATCAGGCTGTTCGCAGTGCCGCCGCCGGGCATCTCGCCCTCGCCTTCCGCCAGCACCCACAAGCCGCCGAGGCTGCGGACACGCTCGGTGCCGGTCATCTGCGACGGCGCCTCGCCCGGTGCGCCGGGGCATTCGCCCTCGGTCCGCCAGGTGCCGACCAGGCGCTGGAGCCAGCGATGCTCGGGGCCGGGCTGCGGAAGGTCCATGGCGTGTCTCCCTGTCAGGCGGCGCCGAATTGCGCCGCCAGGCGTTCGAAGGATTCCGTCCAGCCACGGCGATGGCGCGTGGCGGTGCCCTCATCGGCGAAGCGGTCATGGGTGAGCGTCACCTCGGTTCCCTCGGCGATGGCGCGGAACACGACGGTGACGCGCGAGACGCGCTCGGGCGCATTGGTCCAGGCCCAGGAGAAGACGAGGCGCTGCTCCGGTACGATCTCGGTGTAGGTACCGCTGACTTCGTGGCTCGGGCCGGTATCCTCGACCAGCACGATGCGGAAGCGCCCGCCCTCACGCGCGTCGATCTCGGCCTCGACCACGCGCGTATGGTGCGGGCCCCACCACAGCGCCAGCACCTCGGGCTGCGTCCAGGCCTCGAACACCTTGGCCGGCGCGGCCTTGATGCGGCGCACCAGCGTCAGGCTGGGCACGACCGCGTTCACGCCTTGCGCTCCAGCGCCGCGGCCAGGCGGTCGAGGCTCTCGGACCAGAAGCGCTGGTAGCGCGCGAGCCAGCCCATGGCGTCCTCCATCGGTGCGGCGACCAGCCGGCAGGTGACCGTGCGCCCGGCCTTGTGGCGCGCCACCAGCCCGGCACCTTCCAGCACATCGAGATGCTTCATCACCGCCGGCAGCGACATCGGCAGCGGGCGGGCGATGTCGCTCACGCTCAGCGCATCCTCGGCGGCCAGGCGCTCGACGATGGCTCGGCGCGTCGGGTCCGACAGCGCGCCAAAGATGCGGTCCAGGCCGGGATGGCTTAAGTCAACCATACAGTTAACTTACATGCCGCACCCCGGCGGCGTCAACCGCCACGATGCGCGCTCAGGGCGCGAGGATGATCATCCGCACCTGGCTCGGCACGATCCGGCAGCCCGGGCAATTCGTGCTGTTCTGGATGGTCATCGACGTCATCCGCGTCGATGGCATGCCGCCGATCAGGGTGGTGAAGGACGCCAGCACATGCCGCGACGGCCCCATCACCATGCCCGACGCCACGCCCAGGGCGACGCCCGCATTGTCGCCGTTGGTCAGCGGGATCACGGTCGCCATGTTGTGCGACGGCGCGCCCAGGATCAGCGTCGTGAACTGGCTCGGGATCGCGGTCGGGCCGAGCGCGATGTTCGGATACGGGATCGGCACCGGCACCGGCGTGGGCGTCAGGCAGACATCCGGGAAACCCAGATCCATGCCCATCATCTGCGTATTGGCGAACATTGGTCGTCCCTCAGCCGATATGGACCTGGTTGGCATTGACCTTGACGACGGCGCCGGCCTGGATCGCCGCCGTGTCGCCCTTGAGGCCCAGATGCCCGCTCGCGCGCTGGTCGATGTCGCGCGCGCGCAGGTGGTCGCTTTCCTCGACGAAGCGGTAGCTGCGGCGGAAGCGGCCGATGATGCGCTCGGCGATGGTCTCGATCGCCTCCGCCACCAGGCCGAGCCGGCCGACGCGCCCATCGACGCGCGCCGCATTCACCGCCAGCGTGCCGATCGCGACCTGCCCCGTCGCGGCCTCCATCACCAGCGTGCCGGCCGCGATATTGAGCCGCCCGTCCTCGGCGCCGAGCGTCGCGCCATCCGGCAGGTCGAGCCGCATCGGCGCACCGCCCGGGCGTTCCAGGATCGCGAGGATGAAGGGCCGCGCGGCATCCCCGCCCAGCAGCACGACATCCCCGGGCGTGGGTTCCACCAGGCAGGAGAAGGCGCGCCGTGCCAGCATCTCCTCCCCGGCGCTGCCCAGCAGCCAGGCGTCCCCCTCGCGCGCCAGGATCGTGCCCGTGGCGGCGATGCCCGCGGCCGTCGGCGCCGAAATCGCGGTGATCGCGTTCATCGTTCTGTCTGCCTCCGAACGGCCGTGGTGCGTGTTCATGGCCTGGCCCAGCGCTGCTGCCATTGCTCTGCGGTCGAGCGCTCGGCATCCGCGGGCAGCGCGCCGCGCCGGTCCGGAATACGCGCATCAATGTCGCGCACCTTATGCAGGTTGGTCCGCATGAAGGTCACGCCCATCAGGTCCGCGCGTTCGAGATCGGCGTGGCTGAGATCGGCATAGGTCATGTCGCAGCCACCGAAGCGTGCGCGCGGCGCCTTCATCTTGACGCAGACGGCCTGGAACAGCCGCGCGCCCGTCAGGTCCGCGCCGCTGAGGTCCGCATCGTTCAGGATGGCATTGGACAGGTCGGCATTGCGAAGCACGGCGTCGGTCAGGTCGGCTTCGAGCAGCACCGCCTTGTCCATCCGCGCTTCGGTGAAATTGGCGCCGGATGCGCGCGCCTTCGCGAGGCTCGCCTGCGTCATGACGGCACGGCTGAAGTCGCAGCCACGCAGGTCGCTTTCCATGAAGAAGCAGCCGACCAGCGACATGCCCTGCATGGAACGCCCGGCCAGGTGCACCTGGATGATCATCGTGCGATGGAAGCGCGTGCCCGCCAGCAGGGCCTCGGTCAGGTCGCCCTCGATCACCGTCAGGTCCTCGCATTCGGCGTCCGTGAGGTCGATGCCGTCGATGCGGCACTTCATGATGCGCGCCTTCAGCAGCGACGCACCCGCGAAGGAGGCGCGCGTCAGCCGGCTCTGGATGAAATTCGCGACGCCGAGGTCGGCGCGCGCGAGGTTCGCACCGCGCATCGCGCAGCCGATGGCGTTCCACATCTTCGCCTGCGCGCCTTCGAGGTTGGTGCGTGCCATCGAACATTCGGTGAAGGATGCCTGGTGCAGATTGGCGCGCGCCAGGCTGGCGCCGTCCAGCCGCACGCCATGCAGCACCGCCTCGCGGAAATTCGCCCCGGCGAGGTTGGCATTGGTGAAATTCGCCCCCTCCATCAGCGCGCCCGACAGGTCCGCACCCGACAGGTCCATGCCCGACCAGTCGCGCTCGCGCCCGATCACCTCGCCATCGCGCACCAGGGCTTCGAGATCGCTGCGGCTCATGTCGGGCTCCGGCGCGGATTGAGGCGCAGCTTCGCGCGCATCACGCCATCGAGCCGCGTGGCGGTATCGGCATGGACGCGCGCGAAATCCCCGGCATACAGGCTGGTCTCGGTCAGGTCCGTGCCGCGGATATCGGCGCGCGACAGCGACACCCCCGCGAGGTCCGACCGCGTGATCCGCGCGCCGCGCAGGTCGGCGACCACGAAGCGCGCCTCGCGCCCCAGCACCATGTGCAGCGATGCCTCGCGCAGGTCGCATTCCGACAGGTCCGCGCCGTCGAGCACCGCGCCGTCGAACACCGCGCCGGGCAGCACGGATCCGCGCATGTTCGCCCCCTTGGCGCGCGCCCCCGCGAAGCGCGCCCGGCCCAGCTTGCAGCCATCGACGAAAACGGCGGCCGACAGGTCCGCGCCCTCGAACACCGCGCCCTCCGCCTGCACCCCGATGAAGGAGGCATGCGCCAGCATCGCCCCGCTGAAATCCGCGCCGCTGAGGTCGACCTTCACGAAGACCGCCGATTCCAGCATGGCGCCGGGCGCGCGCAGCCCGGTCAGCACCGCGTCGTTGACGAACATGTGCGGCGCCACCGCCTCGCTCAGGTCCGCACCTTCGAGCCGCGTGCCGCTGAACTGCGCTTCCGTCAGGTCGGCCTTCGCCAGCCGCGCGCCGGTCAGGTCGGCCTCGCGCAGGTTCGCCTCGCGCAGCATGGCGTGCGACAGGTCGGCACCGCGCAGCGCGGCGCGGCCGAGATTGGCGCCTTCCAGCTCCGCCCCCATCAGCCGCGCGCCCTCCAGCCGCGCATGCGCCAGCACGGCGCGTTGCAGCTTCGCGCGCGACAGGTTCGCGCCCGTCAGGTCGGCACCGTCGAGCCAGGCCTCCGTCAGGTCGAAGCCCGATAGGTCGAGCCCCGACAGGTCGGCGCCGCACAAATCGAGCCGCGCCCCGCCGCGCTGGCCATCCATCAGCCGCGCGCGCACCGCGGCATTGGCGGCGGCATCGAGCGGCAGCGCGGGGTCCTGCCCGTCGGCGGTCTCGAGGTAGCCCTGGCGGCCCTTCTCCTCGGCCTCCGTCCACTGCTGCTGGATCGCCGGGTCGGCCAGCATGCCGCGCGGGATCGCGGGGTCCTGGCCCTCGGCGATCATCTGCGCGACCAGCGCCTGGAACTCGGTGCGCTTGACGGCGGCCGAGAAGGCAGGCGGCCCGCGATGGGTAGGCGTCGAGGCCGAAGGCGGCAGGCCGGCGGCCGCGATGGCGCTGGTCAGCTCGGCATCGCGCGCGGCCTGGAAGGTCTTCGTCTCGACCTTCGCCTTCTCGACCTCGACCTTCATGCGCTCGATCGTGGCGGGCAGTTCCTCGATCGTGGGCAGCGGCTTCTCGGGTTCGGGCGGCGGCGGCATGTACTTGTCGGGATCGAGGCCGAGCGCGGCCAGGCGCTCGCGTTCCTTCGCATGTTCCTTGATCGCGCGCGCGTGGCCGCGCTTGCGCTGGAGGCCCTGCTCCTCGTTCATCTCCCGCTCGGCCTGCATGTCCGGGTCGGGGATGAGCAATTCGGGCGCTACCAGCGCACTGTCGCGCAGCGCCTCCAGCAGGCCGAGGTCGGGTTCGAGCCGCGCGGCGACCACCTTCTCGAAATCATGCGCGGGCCGCGGCGCGCCCAGCATGTCGCAGCCCTCGACCAGCTGCACGATGTCGCGCGCGTCTTCCTCGTCCACGCGCAGGCGGCCGTGATGGATCATCACCAGCCGCTCATGCGCGGGGAAGAACCACACGGTGGTCAGCGACAGCGGCACGTCCTCGAGCCGCGCGGCGCCGCGCCGGCGCACCAGGATGCGCGGCTGGATGCCCGGCAGGCGGCCGGTCAGCTCGGCGCGCGTGGGGTGCATGTTGGCGATGGCGTAGTCCTCGTCGCCGCGCAGGAAGCCGGGGAAGCGCTGGTCCGGCGCCGCGGCCATGAAGATGCGCCAGTCGGTGTCCCGGGCGAAGCCGGGGAAGTCGTCGCGCAGCCAGGCGTCGTCGTAGGTGCCGGCCAGGCGCTGGCGCTGCGGCCAGCCCAGGTCGATGGCGCCATAATTCACCGGCTCGGGCGAGGACGGGCGGGGTGCGCCCTGTGGCAGCACCACATTGGGCAGCGCGACCCGGAAGCCGACCCCGGGGATCGGGACTTCCGCGATGCCGCGCCCCAGCGGGTTCAGCTTGAATTCCGGCCCGCCATAGGCGCGGTCCCAGCCCATCGGCATTTCGGTGAAGGGCAGCGGCGCGGTGGGCACGCCGTCCTCGATGTGGCGGTCGCCCACCGCGGCAACGCGCTTCGTGACCGCGCCCAGGCGCACGGCGGTCGTGATGGTCTGCACCGGCCGCCCGCCCGGCGCGAAGGCGCTGCCGGTGACAAGGAATTCCGCCGCCGTCTTCGGCAGGCCGATATCGACGGCGGTGCCGGCCGGCAGCACGGTGGGCAGGAACTTCCACATCGCGATCTCGCCCAGCAGGCCCGGCTTCTCGCCCATCGGGCAGAAGCTCATGGTCGCGACGGACAGGAAGAAGCGCCGCTGGAATTCGATCGGCCGGGTGAGGATGCTGAGCGCGAAGGGCTTGAAGGTCTTCATCGGGCGGTGTCCATCGCGCTCATGGCACGAGCGCAACCCGGTCCGGATGCGCCGGATCGTAGCGTGCCGACAGGCTGCGCCCCGGCGCGAAGGCGTGGACCTCCGCCACCGACAGGATCCGCACGACCGAGGCGCGCCAGGGCGGGCGTCCCTGCGCGCTCAGTTCGAGCAGCACGCGGATCTCGGGCGTGTCGTTGAAGCGGTTGCCGGTATCCTCGAGCCCGATGATGACCGCGCTCGCGGGCAGGCCCTCGGCACGGACCCGCGCCTCCTGCCGCACGCGCAGGTAGCCGGGCCCCCAGATCATCGCCGGCACGCCGATGATGACGACCAGCAGGACCGCGCCGATCATCGCAAGTTGCCATGCGCCGCGCATCGCGTTCCACCTCAGGTCTTGATCGAGAAGCCGGTCTTGATGGCAAAGGCGTAGGTCTTGGCCTTCAGCGTCGCGTTCTTGAGCTCCATCCCGCCGGTTTTGATGGCGATGCCGAAATTGTCCATCTTGATGCCCGCGACGTCGAACTTCAGGACAGGAACGATGCCGATCGAGATGCCGGCAATGTCGATCTTGAGGCCGGAATTGCTCATCTTGAAGCCATAGGCGTCGCCCGAGGCCGCGCCGGTCTTGAACCAGGACGGCGCCGCCTGGTTCACCGTGGGCGCGACCACGTTGATGATGGCGCCGCTATTGGCCAGGATCGGCGCGGGCGACAGGAAGTTGATCCCACCCACCGCGCTCAGGGTGTAGTTGCCCGGCGCGACCGTGATGCTGTAGGCGCCGGTCACCGTCTCGGTGAAGGTGCCCATCACGGTGCGGGTCTCGTTCGCCATGAAGGTCTCGGTCACGTTGCCGTTGACCGCGCGGAACTCGGTCTTCTGGACCAGCTCGGTGAAATGGCCCTTGACCTCGGTGTCCTTGTCGTTGCCGACGGTCAGCTTCTCGTTGTTCTTGATCTCGGTGGTGCGGTTGCCGGTGCCGTCGGTGCCGACCTTGCGGGTCTCGTTGTTCTGGACGACGGTATCGAGGTCCTTCTCGGCATGCATGTAGATCTGCTCGGACCCCTTGAGGTCCTCGAAGCGCAGCTCGTTGAAGGTCTCGGTGCTGCCGCCCTTTGACGAGCGTGTCTTGATGCCGGACTTCGTCTTCTCGGCGGGCAGGCCGTAGGGGTACATGTTGTCGGCGTTGTACACGCGCCCGGTGACGATCGGCCGGTCGGGGTCGCCTTCGAGGAAGTCGACGATCACTTCCTGGCCGATGCGCGGGTGGTGGTACATGCCCCAATTCTGCCCGGCCCAGCCCTGCGAGACGCGGATCCAGCAGGATGAATTCTCGTTCTTGGTGCCGATGCGGTCCCAGTGGAACTGCACCTTCACCCGGCCGTACTGGTCGACGTAGATCTCGTCGCCGCCCGGGCCGGTCACGATCGCGGTCTGCGGGCCCTGCACGAAGGGGCGCGGCGTGGTGCGCTCGGGCCGGTAGGGCACGCGCTTCGGAATGGCGGTGAAGTCGTTGGAATAGCGCGGGTCGCGCGCCTCGCGGCCCCACACCTCCATGGTCCAGTGGCTGTAGTCCTCGCCGTGGTGGCGCACTTCGGTCAGCAGCAGGGCGGAGATCGAGGCATCGGTGATGTCGAGCAGCATGCCCCCCTGCAACGCGGCGATCGAACTTTCGCCGCGCAGCACTTCGAAGAAGGTCTCCTCGTTCTCGATACGGTGCTTGGCGACGGTCGCGCCAGGGCCGGCGGCCGTGTAGATGCCCGGATAGTCGAACCGCTCGCGCGACTTCATCTCGGCCACGTCGATCGTGGTCGGCTGCGACACTTCGAGCGACAGCGTCGGCGTCTCGAAGTTGAAGTCGCGCATCGTCCACTTGCCCGACCGCACCACCATTTCCCAGTCCAGGCGCGACACCGACGACACGCCGCCATCATCGCCCAGGTAGTCCACCGCCCCGATCGGGCATGGCGTGCACGAGCTGTTGCTGTCCGCGATGATCAGCTTGTGTTCGGACTCGGTATGCGTGTGCCAGTAGAAGATGCCCTCCTGCTCCATCAGCCTCTGGATGAAGTCGAGCGCGCTTTCGCGGTACTGCACGACGTAGTCGCGCGGTTGGTAGCTGCCCACCAGCTTCTTCTCGACGCTGGTGACGCCGTGCAGCTGGAGCACTTCCATGATGATGTCGGGGATGGATTTCTGCTGGAAGATCCGGCAGTCGCTGGTGCGCGAGAGGAACCACAGGATCGGCACCACCTCGGCGTGCCATTCCATCGAATCGCCGCTGCGATCCGCCATGCCGCGCCGCAGCTTGCGGATATGGCCGTGCAGCGGGCGCTGCGGAATGCCCGTGACGCCCTCCGGGTAGCCCATCTTGATGCGGACGGCGGTGCCCAGCAGCTTCGCCACGTCGGTGGGCGTGGCCTGCGTCACGAAGCGGATGTTGAAGACGTAGGGCTGCGAGATGCGCTCCTCGCCCTCGAGCTCGGTCAGCATCACGAGGTCCGCGCCGAGCGTTGTCTGGATGGCGAGGGTGCGGTCGGTCTGCGAATAGGTCACGTCAGTCTGTCTCCGTCCGCCCAGCCCGTATCGGACCTGGACCATACTGCGTCGTGGTGGACCGAAAAAGCCATCGGGTGGGCGTGACAGTGTGACGCGACCGCGCCCGGGTCGATGAAGTGTTGCACAGATTTTCCCCGCCCAGCGCGGCGTGGCGCGCGACGGGGTTGGAATCGGCGGCCGGGTCGGGCTTTGTGGCGCGGCCATGAGCCTCCAGACCCCCTCCCGTCGCACCGCGCCCGCGGTCGTGCTGGCCCTGCTGCTGCTGTTGCCCGCCCTGGCCGGCGCGCAGGCCCCGCCGGGGGCGGCGCCGCTGCGCGACGAACCGGGCGACTGGTGGGGCGATGTGCATCGCTGGACGGGGTCGGATGCCACGCGGCCCTCGCGCGGGGCGCGGCCCACGGCGCCTGCCACCGCGGCCGACCGCGTGACCACCAGCGCGACATCACGGGTGAATATCAGGCGCGAGCCATCGACCAGCGCAGCGATCGAGCGCGTGCTGCGACCCGGCACGAGCCTGCGGGTGTTCGGCGAGGCGCCGGACGGCTGGTTCCAGGTGGGCGAAGGCGATGCGCCCTTCGGCTGGGTCCACCGATCCGCCCTGCAGGCGCGCTGAGCGCGCAAGGCGGCGATGCCCGGATGGTGTGCCCGGTGGGACTCGAACCCACGGCCCCATGATTAAAAGTCACGTGCTCTACCGGCTGAGCTACGGGCACGCCTGACCCGGCGCCGGGGTCGCCCCCGCGCCGGGGTGATAGCCTCAGGCGGCGTCCGATGCCACCCGCATGGAGCGGATCTTGTCCGGCCCCTGTACCTGGCCGGACATGCCCGCGCCGCGCTTGATCTTGTCCACGGCCTCCATGCCGGAGGTCACCTGCCCCCAGATGGTGTACTGGCCATCGAGGCTCGAAGCCGGCGCGAACATGATGAAGAACTGGCTGTTCGCGCTGTTCGGGTCCGACGTGCGCGCCGCGCCCACCGTCCCGCGGACGAAGCGCGCGGTGCCGGGCTGGCTGAACTCGGCCTCGATATCCGGCAGGTCGGATCCGCCGCTGCCGGTGCCGGTCGGGTCGCCGCCCTGGGCCATGAAGCCCTCGATCACGCGATGGAAGGGCGTGTCGTTGTAGAAGCCGCGGCGCGCCAGCGTCTTGATCTGCTCGACATGCTTGGGTGCCAGGTCGGGGCGCAGCGCGATGGTGATGGTGCCGTGCTCGATCTCGATGATCAGCGTGTTCTCGGGATCGGCGGCGGTGGTGTCGGACATGCGGAATTCCTCAGCGGATATCGGCGGCAATGCGCGCCGAACGGATGCGGTCGGCCGGCGCGGGAACGGCGCCGCCCTGGCCCACGCCGCGCTTCAGGCGATCGACGGCGTCCATGCCGGAGATCACCCGCCCCCAGATGGTGTACTGGCCATCGAGGCTCGGCGTCGGCGCGAACATGATGAAGAACTGGCTGTTGGCGCTGTTCGGGTTCTGCGAGCGCGCGGCGCCTACCGTGCCGC